>Ga0182024_10012068_pt1 | contig 17167 bp, 22 predicted proteins | sample P32metaG_FD_120480 | JGI IMG/M metagenome (GOLD analysis project Ga0182024, IMG submission 120480) | Permafrost microbial communities from Stordalen Mire, Sweden - P3-2 metaG (Illumina Assembly) | ecosystem: Environmental > Terrestrial > Soil > Wetlands > Permafrost | place: Sweden: Stordalen...
AGCATGGGACCCTGCCGGTCGCGCCTTTCGTGTCAATGCTCAGAGCTTCTTTCGTTCACGGTTTCCGTTCCGGACCCTCCGCGAACGAAGAGAAGCTTGTGACACGCGCAGGCTATGCGCCCGGCCTCTGGTTCCCGTGTTGAGTACAACCCGAACAAGGAGCTAGAAAATGAACAACGGTTTCAAGATCAGTATCGATCCCGACTCGCCAAACGCCATCCCGCGCCGCATCGTCGAGGTCACCGACGAAGACGACACCATCTTTCCGGAATTTATCGAAATCCATCCCTTCGACGCACGGGGGTTGTAATGACCGGTCAGCAAAACAAATCACCGCCGTCACATACACCAGGCGACTGGGACTTCGACAGCGGATTCATCGTCGCGCCCGATCCTTCCGGCAAACATCCCGATATCTACATCGCGGAAATAGTCACCGAGGATTCGGAAGGCCGCCTCGCCCCTGATGAACAGCACGATGCCAACGGTTATCTCCTGGCCATGGCACCGACGCTGCTCAAAGCCCTCGAAGATGCGTTCACACTGCTCGACCGCATCAGCGACAACCTGCATTACGAAGATGGTCTTCCCGTTACCGCACTTGAATCCCGCGATATCGAAATCATCTATGGCGATGCGGTCACCGAACTCGCCCGGTTCGAAACGCTGATCCGCCAGGCACGGGGGACGCAATGACCGATCTCGACAACGACTTCGGCATGAAATGCCCGAAATGCGGCGCATCCGACGAGATCGATGTCTGCGCCGACGTCTGGGTTCGCTTATGCCCTGACGGCACCGACGTTACAGCCGCGGAGAACGGCGATACCGAGTGGACCGAGCACAGCGGTGCCAAGTGCTGTGCGTGCGGCTTCGGCGGGAATGTCAGTGACTTCAGCAAAGCGGGAGGCCTGCCATGACCGAGCGGCTATTCACAGCCATCGCCAAAGAGCATCTCCGAATCGAGACGCTAGAACCCCGCCTAAGCGATTCCCTCGACTTCCACGATGTGTCTGTCTGGGGCGTCCACGCCGCACTCGAAGCCGCCTACAAGGCAGGCGCTAAAGCTCAACGCGATTCCTTTCGACGATCAGCCCTTACCGTCCTCGAAAACTTCATCGAGAAAGCTGGCGATCTTTATGCCGCCATTGATGGCGTTACCGATGAGTTCAACGATGAACTTCACGCAATGACCAGGGCATCCGACGCCGCCGTCAAGCTTGTTAACAAGCTGCGGAGGGGATCATGATCGAAACACTCAAAGACTATCTGTCACAGTCCCGCCAGTTGTCGCTTTTCTGAAAATCGCCAGCCCGCCCGCTGCCCTCAGCAGCGCGGAAGTTCAGCCCCGAACACCGCGCCGCGATTTCTAAATTCCTTTCGCTGGTTTGTTGTCAGGCTATGGCTCAGTCTGCCGGGCGCGCCGTCCGTTTCAAGCAAAAAACTGCGCCACAGATCGTTGCTTTGTCTTAACCGACAAAGACAGACGATCTTTCACATTTTTTCCTTGATCCGCCCGGCTTCATCGCCCGGCCTTTTCCTCGCCATCGACAACAACCACGGAAAGGGAAAAGGCTATGACTAAACTCGCAGATCCGCTCCATACCCTTGCACTCAGCGCCACGATTGAAGTTCTTCGCGGCATGCTCGGGGAGGCTATCGATTATCTGACTCAGGATGAACATCTCGCCGCCCTCGGCACTCTCATTCTCTTCGATGACCAGGCCGAAGACGTGAAAGCCGCCATCCGACTTTTCCGCCGCGACGTTCAGTCGCACGGGAGGCACAAATGAACCGCCTCTTTGCCCAGATGCTTAATAGTTCTACCTGCGGCGACTGTATTGACATCATGGCTCATCTACCCGCGTGCAGCATCGACTTCGTGCTGACCGATCCGCCCTATCTGGTCCGCTACCGCGACCGCTCCGGACGCCGCGTCATCAACGACGACAACGATGCCTGGCTCAAGCCAGCCTTCGCGCAGGTCCACCGCGTCCTGAAACCGAATACTTTATGTGTGAGTTTCTATGGCTGGAATAAAACCGATGTATTCATGACAGCGTGGCGCGAAGCCGGTTTCCGCATCGCCGGCCACATTGTCTTCCGCAAGCCCTATGCATCCAGCGCCCGGCATCTGGCCTATACGCACGAGCAAGCCTACCTGCTGGCGAAGGGCTTTCCGCCCTTTCCCGACCGTCCGCCACCGGATGTCATCGACTGGCAATATTCCGGAAACCGCCTTCACCCGACGCAGAAGCCGGTGCAATCCCTCAAACCGCTGATCTCCGCCTTCACTAAGCCGGGCGATATTGTCGGCGATCCTTTCGCCGGTTCCGGTTCCACCCTCATTGCCGCGCGCGAGCTGGGCCGCCGGTTCATCGGCATCGACCTCGACCCCGATCACCACCGCACCGCCCGCCAGCGGCTGAGTTACGGTAATACGGAATCAGAAACACTCATATCGTCGAGGTGAGATTCAGATTTCAGATTGACCAGCCCCCATCACTGCCCTTAAATCGTCGGGTAACTGATCAAAGATTCGCACCATGCCCCTCAAAACCAAACGAATGCCCGATGGTCCTTTCTACCGCGATCTGGGGCGTAATCTCCGCGCCGCACGCGCCGCTGCCGGTAAGACCCAGTTGGAAACCGCCGAGTATCTCGACGTGACTTTCCAGCAAATACAGAAATATGAAAACGGAATTAACCGCATTCCCGTCGACCGCCTCGTCAGCCTTGCGGCATATCTTGAGGTGCCTCTCGTGCAGTTCGTCGCCCCCTCCGCCGGCGATTCCGAGTTTCAATCGCTGGCTTCGAAATTCAGCGGCAAGGAGTTCCATGCGCTGATGGAATCGTGGGGAAGCATCAAAGACCGCGCGGCTCGCGCCGCGTTGCTAAGTCTGGTCGTGTGCTTGGCAAACCCCAAGCGCTGATTGACACGCCGGGGTTATTCGACCTTGGGCCGCTTTCGGATATCGCCGGCTTTGCCGGTTTCACGATCAGGCGGAATGATTGTCAGCCACTTCAGCAGTTCGACGAGATGCTCGACCTTTTCCGGATGCAGCCCGATGATCGCTCTCAGAAAAAACCAATATAACAAGGCATCTTTTGATTTGTATGAAATCTCCCGCCTCTTCGCGATAAGTTCATCGCCGCAGGTCAGCGCCTCCCCGAGGAGCGCGGTTATAGCGGCGTTGCCATTGGCGAGGGATTCCTCGTACATGTAATGCACAGCATTCCGGCTATTGGTAAGGGAGCGCAGATCCTGCTCTCTCCGGTTAGGCCGCAAGCGCTTTAACATCAATATCCCCGAAGTTGACAATCGTTTCATGAATGCCCGTGGTCCTGCGGACCCTGGCAAGAACGGTTTCAGAAACAGGCAGCCACGCGGCCCTCGCCTTCTTCCCGTCGTCAAGAAGAGTTGTTTCACCCATATATTCGAGCTCCCAGCCGGCACTTGTGAAAAGGCTGCGCCAGTACGCCGGGTACATCAGGCCGACGATGCCCTCGATACCGTGCCGCAGTCCCGTTTCCAGATAGCCGACAACGATCTCCTGCGCGATCCGCTTTCTGGTCCGAGGCGGCAGCGTCTGGTCGATGCAAAACCGTGAACCTTCCCAGACACGTGGACTTTTCGGAATGTCCCTACCCGTTACAAATCGCGAAAACAATTGCTCCAGCATGTAGGGAAGTGTTGTCGGATAAAAGCGCGAAACGCCGCGCGCGACATGATTGTCGTCCCTGTAGACGAGATATTTTGCCGCCGGATTGTCGTATTGGTCGAATTCCATCTCGTCGTAGTTCGGAACATCCCATTCCTGCCTTTCAATAATGCTCTGGTAACGAAGCCGGTGCTGGGCAGCGAGAGCATTTCCCGAAAATTGATTCACGTTTTCGACTGTAACAAACTCGATCATTTTTCCTCCCCCGCGTTTCCACAGAACAAGGGAAGCATGCATTGCAGGCCGATTGACCCTACAAAGCTTGGTAGGGTGCTAGATGCGGATGTAGGGATTAAGAAGAGGATGGATAAGGCCGAGCTCGATGGCCTTTCCAGCCGCGTATATGCGGTTGTTGGTCTGCATTTTTTTATAAATATTTCTCATGTGGAAATTCACGCCATCCGCCGTAAGTTTCAGAAGCAGCCCCATTTCGTGATTAGACTTTCCTTCCGCAACCATCGTCAAAATCTCCTTTTCCCTGGAGGTCAGGTAGATATTGGGAACCGGCAGGTTCGGATTCTGAGGCGGGGCGTGGAGTCTCTGGAAGCAGATATAAAAATGATTGCAGTACGCGGTGATCATGTCGAGATTTGTGTCGCAGGCATCCTTTTTCTCCGTGGTAGCCAGCCCGATGCCGGCAAACCTGTGCGGTCCCCGTAGCGGTGTGCAGAGGCCGTTATTCAGTCCCGCTTCCGCACCCAGGTTGAGGCAAAGTTTCTGCTTGCGCGTCAGGTCAAGCCTTTCCGACATTTCCTGCCACGTGAAGGTGCTGAGTTGCTGGTAGGTGTAGCTGATGACGGGATCGTATTTATCGAAGTTCTGTTCAAAGTAGTACTGCATCCAGTCGGCGGGATAATTCCGGAGATGGCCGACACCGGCCGACAGGCCGATCTGTTTGTGGTCGGACAACAGGCAGAAAATCATCTTGTCGTAGCCATGCTGTCCGACGGTCTCCAGAAAAATCTGGAGAAGCTCGTCGACGGACCGGGCCTTGTTCATCCGGTCTACGTATTCCTCAAAAGAAATCGCCATGAGTCTCTCCCGCCCCTGGCGATTCCTGATCAGTTACACAGGCTGCAGTTGTATCACGTTGATGCGGATCAACCAGCCTTATCCCTGTTTCATACAAGAATCCCGGCCGATGCTCTCGTTATGTCTTGCAAGGGCCAGCCCGGATGCGGCTACGCCGCTTCGTTCAGGCGCGCCTTGTGCTGATCGAGCAACGGCTGCAGTTCCGCGGGCAGGAATTCCTCGAAGCCGGCATTGACGATATTCTTTCCCTGCAACAGCTCTATGGGATCACGCCCCTCGATCTGGCCGAGATTGGGCTCGTGAACAAAATATCCCAGCAGCCGCTGCAGTCTCTCGGGCAGCGTCTTCGCGATCTGTGGAGGAACCGCGAGATACTGGTTCTCCGACTGGCGCAGCCAGCCCTGGCAATAACTCAGGACGACGCCGGTGCGCGGCTTGTTGGTTCTGTTGGCGCCGCCGCAGTGCAATAGCGAACCGAAATAAATCAGCACCGATCCGGCCGGCATGACCCCTTGCGTGATTTCATCGGGGAGCGGCACGCGTTCGGGAATCAGCCCGACCCGTTCCCACTTGTGACTGCCCGGAACAACATTCGTGGCGCCGTTTTCGGCGGTGAATTCATCGACGGCCCACATGCAGTTGATCATCGCCTCGTAGCCCGGATGAACGTAAGGGAAAAGCGGATCGTCCGGGTGCATGATCTGTTGCGGCTCTCCGGCCCCGATCCGGATCGCCTGGGTAAGGTTGAGCTGGTACTGACCGCATCCTTTCAAAAGAAATCTATCCATCGCCGCCAGGATAACGGGATGAATGGTCATTTCCTGACATAGTGTCGATTTGGCGATCAGGGAGCTTACGCGCTTGGTCGCATGGCCGTAGAAATCGCCGGTACAGTTCGGTGTTTCGTCAAAGTGCGGCGCAAGCTCTTGTTTCAGCTTATCCAGTTCGTTTTTATCAAGCACATTCTCCATAACAATGCAGCCGTCGTGCTCCAGTATGCGGTTTATTATTTCAATCTTTTCGTCGGCCCGGACCTTTTGAACTTTTGCCATGGTGTCCCTCCTTGTTAATGGTTGTCTGGCAGCTCTCAAGAATTAACGGGTTCATGGCAACAAGTGACCCTACAAAGGTTGGTAGGGTTTCCGGACCCGCCTTTCCGTCTAGAGTTTCCGTCAGTTGAATTCTTCGTCTCTGACAAACCGACGGGGGCCGACATGCAACGTCACGCCAAGTCATCGCTCGATACGGATACCCTGAAGGATCTTTCCCGGCGCACGCCATGGCCGTGGCTGCGGGATGCCGTCCTCGACTGGGCGGTCATCGTGGGTGCTGTTACCGTCGCCCATGTATTTTCCAATCCGCTGACATGGCTGCTGGCGCTTCTGGTCATCGGAAACCGCCAGCACGCCCTGGCCATCCTGGGCCACGACGGCACGCACTTCACGTTGTCTCATCACAGGAGGCTGAATGATTGTTTGACAAACCTGCTGGCGTTCTGGCCCATCGGCCTGACCGTCAGCGGCTATCGCGCGCTGCATTTCAGACACCACAAGCACACGGGAACAGAAGATGATCCCGAGCTGGGGCACAAACGGTCACGAAGCCCGCAGTGGGACTTGCCGGCGAAACCCGCGCGCATCCTCAAATACGCAGCCCTGGATATTGCGGGCGGGAGCCTGCCCGACTATCTGATCATTCTGAAGTATTCGAAGCCGGACAGGCCGTCTGAATATGTGCCGCTGCTGTGCTTTCACGCCGCTGCCATAGCCTTGCTCGCCGTAACAGGCTTGTGGTGGGCCGGATTGCTTTGGTATGCCGGTCTGGTCACGACGTTCATGATGTCGTTTCGTCTCAGGCTGTGGCTGGAGCATCAGGGCACGCCGGAAACGCACCGCGTGCATCTGAATTTCTGGCAGGGGCCGCTTCTCGCTCCGCATAATTCATGGATGCACTGGGAGCATCACAACTGGCCGACCATTCCTTATCACAGGCTCGCGGAGGCGAGGAAACATGTTCCTGAAAAACCTGTCTGGACACTGGAAGAGCTGCTGCGGTGGTTCAGACAGGCTGATCATATTCCGTCGGGACACGCCGTCGCCGTGACCGTCATGCACGATCAGCAGCGAGCTGTCGACGTTACCTGCGATGCTTTGGTCATAGTTGTATAACTTGGGGAAAAACACTCGAAAGTTGCATTCAGCTTGCCGTGTGAAAAATATTCGGGCAGACTCGCTCAGGGCCATCGCGATTCTGGGCCCTCCCTGCGCTAACAACTGAAGGAATCCCGATGACCTAAAAAAGAAAACCCGCCGAAGCGGGCTTCCAGAGACTAAAGCTCTGTAAGAGCGGTGATGTGACAATCCCACTCTTGCAGAATCCGGCAGCGGACGCAATAGCTTTTTGCGGCGGTTTCATGCGGCCCGAATGCGGCGAAATTTACTCCCCTCCCCAACGAGAAGTCCGTTCTTGTCCACACCGATCGCATACAAAAACATTCTCCAAGGATTGCAAGCCTTCCCGCCAGATTCGCCCGGCCGGAAGCTGCCGAGGCTCATACGTTTCGTCGGGGCGCGCTTGCTGCGCCCCGATTCTTCCTACACACTTTTTCAGTGGCCATCCGATTCCGGCGTTCGGCCACTTCTGTGTTCACAACTGTTCGAAGGAAACCCTATGACCTAAAAAGAGAAAACCCGCCAGGAGGCGGGCCTTCTAAAAACTGAAACTGCTAGAGCAGTGATCTGCAATCCCTACTCTGGCAGAACCAAAGAAAAACGCAAGCGCTTTTTGCGACGGTTTTTTGCGGCCTGAATTCCGGCGGGTTTTCTCATAACCAAGGAGAAAACCATGCTCATCGAAAGACAACCCCCGCCGATCGAACAAATCGCGCAACGTCTTGCCACGCGACTGGCCCACGACGACGCGCGCGCCAATATCGCCGTAAACATACCGGCGGCCCACGCCACCTGCCCTTCGTGCAGCGCGCGCCGCGACCGTTCGCTCAGGCACTGTCATAGGCCTGCCCAGCCGAAGCCGCGAAAACCCGGCCCCCGCGACACCGGAGCGTACGTGCCGGAGATGGCCGCGCGCGTCGATAACGATCTGAACCTGACAGACGGCGCGCGGCGCTGTGCCCGGAAAATTGCGGAATACGTCTACAGGAAGAACCGCGAAGGCCGCGAAGCCGAGATCACCGTGACTTACCTGATGAAGGCGCTCGGCCGGTGCCGGCGCACCGTGCAGCGGTATCTCCGGCAACTGGAACGCGAAGGCTACATCGGCGTATGGGTCATACCCTCCGAGCGCACGCGCATGTGCTTCGGCCTTCTCGTCCGGCTTCTTAATCCGCTCCTGCCGCGGCACCGGAGGCACAAATGGCCGGAAAAGGCCGGAAAACCGGACGCGACACAAGAGTCACAGATCAATAGCTCAAGATTAAAAATAAGAAGAGTTCCGCGTTACGTGTGGGATTTTCTCTGCAGTCAGGGCGTCTGGCGCTCTTATATGAAAACGATCCCGCCTCTACCTGCCCTTGTCTAACCCCAAAATCGCTCCCGGACGTTCCAAAGATTGCTTGTCGAGGGGCGATAACGGGACGGTCTGTGCCCGGCAAAGAGCTCTCGCCTTTCGCGCATAAACCCTTCCTTAACCGGCGTATTCTATCTTGGGTTGTATAGGCCAAGTGCCCTTCCAGTGGAGGGATTTTGATCCTCAAAGGCAACCAGCGCGGCGGCGGGCAGCAGCTCGCCGCCCACCTGATGAACTCCTTCGACAACGAACGGGTCGAGGTTGCCGACATGCGCGGCGCGATCGCGGACGATCTCTCCGGCGCTTTCGCCGAATGGGCAGCGCAGGCCAGCGCGACCAAGATACAAAAGAAATTCTTCTACAGCCTTTCCGCCAACCCCGACCAGGCGCAGGGCCACCTCACCCGCGAACAATATTTCGATCTGATCGAACGCACGGAGCGCAGCCTGAAGCTGGTAGGCCAGCCGCGCGCCGTCGTGTTCCACGAAAAACGCGACAAGGACGGCATGTTGCGCGAGCACTGCCATGTCGTCTGGTCGCGCGTCGATATGAGCCGCGAGAAAACCAAGGCCGTCATGATCGAGCATGACCGCCTCAAGCTGCGCAACGTCGCGCGGGAATTCGCCCGTGACCACGGGCTCGAACTCCCCGACGGCATGAAAAAGGACGGAAGGCGCGACCGCTTCAACGACCGCGCCCGGCAGGAAAACCTCGCCGAGCGCCAGCAGAAAGAGCGCAGCGGCATTTCCAAGGCCGAACGAATGGCCGACATCACGCGCTGCTGGAAGGAAACCAGCAACGGCGCCGCGTTTGTCAACGCGCTCGAAACGAAGGGCTATTACCTCGCCTGCGGCACCCGGCGCGCCTATGTTGTCGTCGATCTTGACGGCGAAGTCCACAGCCTCGCGCGCCAGATCGAGGGCGTCAGAACCAGGCAACTCAAGGAACGCCTTGCCGGGTACCCGCCCGACAAGCTGCCTGACATTGATGCCGCGCGCGCGTGGGCCAAGAAGGAACGAGAGCAGCGGCAGCAGCGCCAGGAGCGTGAACCTTCCGAGGTCGAGAAACGGCGGGACGCGCTCAAAGCCCATCAGCAGCAGCGCCGCGATGATCTTGACCACATGCGCATCAACCTGATCGGACGCCACTTGACCGAGCGCGACCTCCTGAAAGCCGCGCAGCAGGCCCAGACCACCGGCATCGTCAGCGCGCGCCTGCAAAAGAAGCCGAAAGGCTTCATGGCGTTTTTGACGCGCATCACCGGTATAAAGATGATCACCGAGGCGCGGCAGAAGCAGCAGGACAAGGCCATAGCCGCAGAGCACAAGCAGCAGACCCAGGCCCTGCACCGCACCCATGACCGCGAACTGCAAGAGATAGACCGGCGCTATCGCGCCCTAGCCGGGCTTGAGGTACGCGAGAACCGTTCCGCGGAAACAGCGCTCAAACGCGAACAGTTCCTGCAGCTTGTGCACAAGAAACAGCCGCAGCGCGACCTCAAACCAGAATTCGAGCGCGCCGCGCTGCAGGGTCGTGAGCGCACCGGCACGGAAGACGGAAAACCGTTGAAAGATACTTTCGATAAAGCAGTAAAACCGCCGATCGATCTCACGGCCGCCTTCGAGCGCGCCACATCGGCCAGGACAAAGCCGGGGGGTGATGCCGGCGAAGGCGGTCCGGCTCCCGCCGATCAGGAAACCCTCGACCAGGAGCGCAAGGCGCGCGACGAATTCCGAAGCCGCCAGCCGCGTCCCGGCCCTGACCGGGACCGGGAGCGCTGAGCGTCCTGGCCCTTCAAGGCCCGCAGGCCATGCGCACTGCGCGCGCCCGGCTGATGTTTTCAAGCGAGGCGAGAGCGTTTCTGCGCTCGGGAGATTCTCTCCTTGTGCGAGCCAGGCCTTTCGACACTGTGCAGAACAACGCAGACAATTCGCTGTCACTCCGTTTCAACAGTTCGTGATTTGATAAAAGTTTCAATGTTTTCCTCCCGTGTTGCAGCCCCGCCATGGGGCTTTTCATGGGCAAGCGGTCGCCCGGAGAACAGACGGAGGCGTCAACGAATTGCACGGATCACTCGGAGCGGTCTGTTCGTTGCGCCGCCCGGATGGCTTCGGGCAGCGTGCATTTTTGAAAAACACATGCGGAGCAAGACACTGGCGGAAAACGCTTTTACCGATTATTAACCCGCAGATTGTACGATGGATAAAACCACAACTAAGCAGGGAATTCCGGCATGACCATCCGGATCGTAACAAAACCGCCCATAGGCAACATCAAAACCGACCGCATCAAGGCGATGCTTCGCGGAAATCACACCCTTGAGCAGAAGCTTTGTATGTCCAGACAGGTCCTCAATCTTCTCCAGCTGGAGGGCTTCGAATGTGCCGGACCAATCGATTGGTGGATTCCATTGATTGGTCGTGATGGCCACGAAATGACACATTTTTCAAACGGGAAACTGATCTCGGCTTCCCAGATCATTATCGACAATCCCTACGATTGCGCGGCTGACAATTACGAAATGCGCCGCCAAAGGCCGCCAAGCGAAGTGCCGCAACCCTATTGAATTATCCTCTCTATGAACCCTTACCACTGCGCCGTAGACGACCATAAGGCTTAATCAGGCTTCTGCGTCTTCCAGCCGCGCCGCTCGACGTTTGGGCGTGCCGGCGTCTGCCGGTCGGGCTCTACTCCCCGCGCGTCCTGCGCGGGTCACCGAGCCTGTCGTCTCGGCCATGCGGTTACGATCCCTTACGCAAGAAAGTTGCTGCCGCACACTCATTTTGCTGCAGAGCACAAACGAATTTGTTTGCCATAAAGTACAGTTTCCGCCAGAGTGCGTGGACGATAACAAAAAGCCCCCGCACCGTTGCGAACAGCTAAAAGGAAGGAAACGGCCATGTTTGCCCCCAGAGACTCTCTTTCGACGCGCTTTAAAAAAGCTGCCTCTCGCACAATGGCGCATTTTACCGGCAAGCCTTTGGATATTGATATGATCTCCGCCATTCGTATGGCCAAGACTCATGGCGCAAGGCCGGTGGGTGGAGAGTCCCTCGTGGCCTATCATACGCAGGCGAATACCTGGAACGTCTACCATGTAGGCTATCTGGACTTTTATCCTGGGTCGGGCGCAATCATAAAACAGCACCAGGCTCTGGGCCTTGGCCTTGCGATCGGCGAAGCCCTCGACCTCTTGTCTGCCCAGAGCGATGATGCCATGAGCGCAAAAACAGAACGGTACAACCACCCCGTGCAGGTCGCCAAAATAATCGGGCATGCCTTCTCTACGCGGATAGTCGTCGCTGAGGCGGCACCAGCGACTGTCGCCCTTAAAAGACTGTCCCCACAAGCCACCACTCGTAGAGTCCCGTTCTGCGGCCCGTTCCCCGGACCCTAACTCAGTGCCAGCAGGGTCACCACGGCGGGACGGTCAACGCCAGAGTGACAAATATCGCTGAAGAACCCCGGACATGTACCCCTGGAAGGTTTCACTTATCAGCCCTGACCTTCTTCCTGCTCTTCACTTTGTTCGTGCTCTTCGCCTTTTTCTTGCTCTTCACCGTCTTCGTACGCTTTACCTTTTTCCTGCTCTTGATCTTTTTCCCGCGATCAGGGTCCCATTCCTCGCCCTCTTCCAGAACCACCACTTCCGCGCCCGCCGCTGCGCATGCCCGCGTTTCCAGGTACACCGCGACGGCGTACCAGTGTTCGGCTTTATCCTCTTCTCCCGCCGCCTTGTGATCATCCGCGATTCCCCGCGCCGTCTCGAACGTGTCGCCCTCACCGGCCGGCGCCGCGTCCAGCAACTTCATGCCCTCGTCGTAAACCGGGCGCCGTACGACGATCGTTCCCAATCCCAGATCGTCCGGTATCTCGTCGTCGTCGTCGTAATCAGGCATGTGACCTCCTTGTCCGTCTTGCCTGCTGCCCGCTATGGTAACTGATTTCCGCGCCGCGCCCGCGCTGTTGTTTTCACCGCTTTTTTCCCCGTGTTCATTCGTTTCCCTCGTCGGCCGGTATCGATCATTGCCAGCCTTTATTGTGAATTTCTGCCTGAAAATCGGCCCTGATGCCCGCAAGGGTTTCCCCGTGTCTCGCTGTGCTGCGACACCGCTGCGCGGCCCCCGTTGAACACCATGAACGGGGGCGGGTGATCCCCCTCCCTGTGCCGGGCGGTCCGGTTTCTCAGGTCTGATCGAAATCACAAGGCTGGCAATTGATGCCGGCCAAACAGAAAAGGAAAACGAAAATGTCGAACACGAAGAAAAACGAAGCTGCTGAAGCCAAGAACCCGCCGGTCGCCAAAGTCCGCGTCGATCTGATCAACGCCAGCATCTGGAAAAACCAGACGGACAAGGGAACCTTCTACAACGTCACCTTCGAGAGCCGCTACCGCGACAGCGAAGGGAACTGGAAGTCATCGCACAGCTACACGGCGAACGACCTGCTGGCGCTGGCGAAGGCCGCCGACCTGGCCCACACGAAAATCATCGAGCTGCGCAACGGCGAAACGGAATAACCACAGGGCGGCGGCTCGCAAGGGTCGCCGCCTTTAACCCTCAGACATGGAGATCAACATGACCAGACGCGCCCTGCGCCGCAAACTCTCACGGATGGCAGACCAGTTGCAAATTCTCGAAGTATCAAGAGGCTGGCACTACATGATGGGCACACAGCTCAATCACGAGTACGAGCGGCTGCGGGAACACTACGAGTTGCTGACCGGCAAGCCCTTCAAATATCAACACAACGCATAATGGAGAACCCGATGAACCGCATCCTTGAAGTGACAGACGAAGACGAAACCCTAGTGCTCGAATACCTCACCCTCGATGACCTTAACAGCGAGAGAATACTACCCGTTTTCCGCCTCAACATTTAATCCACGCGGAAACAGCCCTCACCGGCTGTTTCCCATTTTTTCAACCCACCCACCCGCTCGGGACGTACGCCCTCGCACCCGAAGGCATGGCCGCTGCGCGGCAAAAGCGTTATGATCTCGCCGTGTGGATCTGCCCTGACTGCAACCAGCTTGTCCCGAACCCGGTCAAAAGGAAATGCCCGAACGGCCACGCCCTGTTCGACGGCCGCATCATGGCATCGACGACCGAGCAGTCCGCCGCGAAATCCTTTCTCAACACCTTTCTCGTCTGTCTCGGCATCCTCATCGCCGTCACCGGCATAAACGCGCTCATCCCCGGCCAGCCGCTCGGCAAGAATGCCGCCGGCTATCCTCTCGTTGCTTTCATCGTCGCCGGAATTCTTGCCCTGCTGCGCGCCCTGAAGTGGAAGCGCCAGGGCGGCGCGGTCGCGCGCCTCGTGCCCCGCGCCGTCGGCACGGGCCTTGCCTGCGTCTTCGCGGGCGCCGCGCCTTTCGCCGCCGGCATCGCGCTCGGCCTGATCCGCTGATTTACGAAAACACCATTTCACCTGCCTTGGGAATATCATCCAGCTCGAACACCGTCACGTCGACTTTCCTCCCCTTCGCGCTCAGGCGTACCGCCTGCCGCGCCAGGCATGCCTCGAAAATATTCCGCACGGTGCGCCCGTTGCCGAAACCTTTTTTGCCGATTTCAAGGGATTCCATCAGGTTCGCGACGGCGATCTGCGCGTCCGCTGAAAACCTGACCCCGGCCCCGGCGCCCATATGAACCATGATCCTGAACAGGTCCGCCGGGCTGTAATCCTCGAACTCGATGAACGTCTTGAAATGCGACTTCAGGCCGGGGTTCGCGTCGATGAATTTCTCCATCTCGTCGCGGTACCCGGACACGATCACGACCAGCCGCTCCCGGTAATCCTCCATCGCCTTCAGCAGCGTCGGCACCGCCTCCGCCCCGAAATCGTTCGGCGTCCCGGTCGGCGTCAGCGTGTACGCGTCGTCGATGAACAGCACGCCGTCCATCGCCCGTGCGACGACCTCTTTTGTTTTCAGCGCCGTCTGCCCGAGATATTCAGCGACCAGGTCACCCCGGTTTACCTCGACCATGTGCCCCGATTTCAGCAGGCCGATTTCCTTGTAGATGCGTCCGACGATCCGCGCCACCGTCGTCTTGCCCGTTCCGGGGTTGCCCGTGAAGACAAGGTCATGCGTCAGGTCAAACTGCGGCAGGCCCTTCCGCTCCCGCTCCCGCCCCAGTTGCACAAGGCTCACGATCTTTCGCACCTGCTTTTTGACCTCGCCCAGCCCGATCAGACCGTCAAGCTCATCGAGCGCCCCGGCCCGCTTGACGGGTCTCCGCGGCGCTGACGGTAGCGCAGGAGGGGACGAACGCGTCTTCTGCACAGGAATACCCTTGTTTTTCCCTGATTTTGCGCGCTTTTTCAAATCATCCTCATCGACATTCCCTCAAAAATCTCTCGGCAATGCCCTCGGTTACGTGCCCGGCTCCCGCCTCGCGCCATCGGCACGGGCGTTGCCTTGCATCCTCGCCGGCGCCGCGCCGTTCGCCGCCGGCATCGCGCTCGGCCTCATCCGCTAATCGAAATTCTTCTCGCCGGGCTTGGGGATATCCTCCGCCTCGAACATCGACCTGTCGATGCGTCCACTGCTGTTGCGGTCGATACGGTCAGCCATCCGACCGAAACATTCCTCGAAAATGTTGCGCACGGTGCGCGCGTTGCCAAAGCCCGGCCGGCGCACCCCAAACCCCTCCATCAGCTCCCCCACAGCAACCTGCGCATCCATGGAAAGACGCAATCCCGCCCCCTTCGCCATGTGCAGGAATATCCGGAACAGCGCCTCGGTGTCGTAGTCCTCGAAATCTATCGTTGTCTTGAAGCGCGATTTCAGGCCCGGATTGCTGTCGACGAACCGGCGCATATCCTCGCGATATCCCGCCACGATCACCACAAACCTGTCGCGGTATTCTTCCATCGCGGCCACCAGCGTCGTAATCGCCTCGCTGCCGTAATTATCGTTCGTCCCCTCCTGCACGAGGCTGTAAGCTTCGTCGATGAACAGCACGCCCCCCATGGCTGCATCGATGACGAGCCGCGTTTTCGGCGCGGTCTGCCCGGTATATTGGCCGACAAGGTCCGCCCGCTGCGCCTCGACGATATGTCCGGATTTCAGGAGTCCGATTTCCTTGTAAATCCGGCCCACGATCCGCGCCACCGTCGTCTTCCCCGTGCCGGGATTTCCTCTAAAAACAAGGTGCTGGTTTATCACCACATGCGGCTTTCCCTCCCGCATCCGATCCCGGTCGAGCTTGAGCGTCTTCACCACCCGGTGCATCTGTTCCTTAACCTCGTCGAGGCCGATCAGCGCGTCCAGTTCCTCCATCGCCGGTTTTTTCACCGGCATTTTCGGCGGCTCCTTGGCCTCGATCTTCTTCGGCTCATCCGGGAATAATGCCGGGCTCTCCCGCTTCAGTAGCGCCAATTCGTCCGGGTCCATCTTCGGCACCGGGATATCCCCATACTCGATCTTGCCCGGCACCTTGACGAACTCGTCCCCCCGCCTCTCCCAGTGCCACGGTGTATCGCCCTTGTTCGGCACGTCACCCTTGTTCGGCACGTCCGCCCCTTTCCGGCTGCTGACGATATCGCTCCACGTCACCCCAATGCCCGGAACTATATCATCCGGCTTCACGCCCGGTTCCTTCGGGATATATTCATTCGCCGCCACAGCCGCCACAAGGGGAGGATCGACCGGATCATCTCCCCGCCGCCATATCGACCTGTTCCATTTCTCGCGCCGTCCCTGCGGGCGGCTGTAATACCACCACGGCATGTAATCGAAATAGTGGCAGGTTTTCAGCAGCATTGCCCGCTTCGACCCGCGCCAGATGATCTGGTTCTTGCCTTCCTTGTCCAACATCTTCGCCACCTGATCCGGGTCTCGCACCGCCCGCTCAGACGAAATCTCGCGCGACTGTCCGCCCATGTCCTGCCGCTGCGTCACGACATGCTGCCCCAGCCGCTCGCTCAGCCACGCCACCGTCGGCGGATCGATGCTGCCCATGAACTGCACGGCGGCGGCGTTGCCGATGAACCCGACCCAAGAGTCAGGATAGGTGCGCTCGAACTGGTTCAGATCCTGCCCCACGACCCACAGCCTGACGCCGTAGCCCCGCATCTGCGGCGCCACGGTGTCAATCCCCTCAAGCTTTCCCAGTGCCGGGAATTCGTCTATAGCCAGAAGCACGGGCGGATCGGGGCGCTTGTTGTTCCGCGTGAACATATCCACGACAAGCATCACAAACATCCGCAGCCACCGCTGCTCGATCCCCGTCACCTTATTCAGCGGCAGGCAAACGTAAATCGAAATATTCTTGTTCTTAAGGTCTTCGAGCAGGAAGTCCGACCGCTTCACGACATTGCGGATTTCCGGGATATCGAGAAACGACGTATGCTCCGTTGCCATCGTCAGCACGCCGCCCTTCTGGTTTGAAGACATCTTCGACAGCGTATTCGCAGCGCCCACGATGACATGGCGGTATGGGCCCTCCGGGCAATTTCCCATCATCACCAGCAGGGCATCGAAGGCATCTCCCCGGTCCCCCGGCTTCGCCACGCGCCTGTATGTTTCCTCATCCCCCTCCATAATCAGCGTGCGCAGCCTTACAAGATTGCGTTCTTGTTTCGGCCCCTGAAATACGTGAAGGATCAGCCCGGTGATGAATGTCCGCGCGGCGTTCTCCCAGTACGGATCGCGATCGCTCAGGCTCGGGACAAGTGCCTGCCCCACCTTGCTCGCATAGCTGACGGGGCGGTTCACATCGTACGCCGCGACACTCTCCATCTCCGCAAAGACGTTGTACGACGCCGTCGTGAACCCGTTGACGATCCCGAACGGGTCGAGTACGAAGACATCATCGCCCATGCCCCGGACACCGCCCCCGCCGTGTCCACGCCGGCGCGCGGTAAGGGCGGCCAGCTCACCC
>Ga0182024_10012069_pt1 | contig 17166 bp, 9 predicted proteins | sample P32metaG_FD_120480 | JGI IMG/M metagenome (GOLD analysis project Ga0182024, IMG submission 120480) | Permafrost microbial communities from Stordalen Mire, Sweden - P3-2 metaG (Illumina Assembly) | ecosystem: Environmental > Terrestrial > Soil > Wetlands > Permafrost | place: Sweden: Stordalen...
GCGAAGGCTCGGATGAGGCGGGCGCCGGAGAAGTTCTCCTGGGCCTTGGCGGAGATGTCGGAGAACATGGCCTGGATGCGCTCGAAGCGGCGGTGAATGCGGGCACCGAAGTATTGGACCAGAATGGAGGCCATCGGGAGGGGGACAAAGGCGAAGAAGGTCAGCTTGGGGCTGATGCGGTACATGAAGGGCAGCGCGGCGGCGGTGAAGACGATGGTGTTCGCCGAGTACATGATGGCCGGCCCGAGGAGCATGCGGACGGCGTTGAGGTCGTTGGTGGTGCGGGCCATGATGTCGCCGGTGCGGTGGGTGTGATAGTAGTTCGCCGACTGGCGTTCGAGGTTGGCGAAGAGGTCGTTGCGAAGGTCGAACTCGATCTCGCGGGAGGCACCGATGACGACCTGGCGGGTGATGTAGAGGAAGATTGCGGAGAAGACGGCGATGACGAGGAGGATGAGCGCGAGGCGAAGGATTTTGGCCTGGGTGAGGCCGCGCTGCATGTCGTCGATGGCGTGGCCGATGACGGCAGGAATAAGAACCTTGATGACGTTGTAGAGGATGGTGGAGACACCACCCCAGGCGAGGCTTTTCCAGTATCGCCTGAGGTAGGGGGCCAGCGGTTTAAGTTGTTCCAGCATGAATGGTTATTTTAGGCGTTCCGGGATTAGACGCGGTTAGAAGGCCTCAGGATGCGGGGGTGTTTGGGGTTGGGGTGGGGTGGCTGGCTTGTCCACCGGTGGTGCGGGGTTGGCCGGTGGTGGCTCTGTGGTTGGCTTGGGTGCTGGCGGCGGCGGCGGGGTTGGCGGATGGGGCTGCTCGGGTGGGGTGTCGGACTGGCTGATGAACTCGACGTCGAAGATGAGGTTGGCCTTGGCGGGCATGCGGGGCGGGTTGCCTAGCTCACCGTAGGCGAGTTGGTAGGGGACGAAGAGGCGGCGCTTGCCACCGACATGCATGCCCTCGAAGCCGGTGTCCCAGCCGGTGATGACGCGGTGAGCACCGTAGGGGAAGGTGAAGGGAGTTCCGCGATCGACGGAGGAATCGAACTTGGTGCCGTTGGGGAAGTATCCGGTGTAGTGGACGGTGTAGAACTTGTGCGGCTCGGCGAGGGGGCCGGTGCCGATGTGAATGTCGATGTACTTGAGGGCGTAGAGGGTTCTGGGGATGCCTGGGACTCTGGGTGGGCCTGAGGTTGCTGCGGCGCGGTGGTGGTGGATTGGTGTTTTGGGTTGTGTCGCCGTCTGGGCGAGGGCCGGGACGGTTAGGGCGAGGAAGAGCGAGAGGGCTAGCTTCATGGTTTTCTTATGGTAACTGGCGAATGGGTTTGGAGAGTTTCGTTGTGGTGCTTTTGTGGTGACAATGTGGTTTCTCGATGGTGAAACGTGGTGAATTGACGGTTACTAAACGTGGTGAGGTGGTGGATTGGCGCGGGGTTTCGCTGGTCTGTGGCGAGTTTTTTTGTGGTGGTGGTGGGTGGGGCCGCTGGTGTGGTTTTGGGGGTGGAGTTTGTCAAGTTTTGAGGGACGGGTTGAGGTGAACAGGCAACGGCAACGGCGAGGCGGGGAGAGGGTTTGCATTCCCCCCTTTGCGACGATAAGACCGTCGCGAAGATGGGGCGCCCATTCATTTGTGATTGGTTGAAGAGAACAAGCGATGGCTACGCCTGCTGCTACGGCAAAAATGCAGCGAGCCACCCCCTGAGGAGTGGCTCGCTGTTTTTGTGAAGCGCGGGGTTGGAGGGTTAGAAGACTATTCGGCCGCCGATTTGGACCTGGCGGGGGGTGTTGCCCTGGGCGGTGATGGTGCCGAAGCTGCTGCTGGTGGCGCTCGAGACCGTGGGGGCGGCGTAGGTTGGGTGGTTGACGGTGTTGAAGGTTTCGAAGCGTAGCTGGAAGAAGGCGGATTCGGTGAAGTGGAAGTCCTTGAGGATGGAGGCGTCGAGGTTGTTGATGCCGTCCTGGCGGACGTTGGAGATGGTTTGAGGCAGGGTGCGGATGTGGTATTGGAACTGGCCGCCGCCGTTCGCGGCTACGTTTGCGGTCTGGAAGACTGGGCTGAGCGAGTCGCCGGTGGTCTGGCGGTTGTGGACGGTGATGTTGCTGATGGAGTTGCCGGGAAGGATGGGAATGTCGGCGGAGAAGAAGATGGGAGCGCCGGTCTGGTAGGTGTAGATGCCGTTGACCCGGAAGCCGCCTATGATCAGGTCGAGCAGGCGGGAGTTGGTGTTGAACATGCGCCCCCTGCCGAAGGGCAGATCGTAGGTAGAGGCGAAGACGAAGTGCTGGGTGTGGTCGAAGGGGGAGGTGCGGCGGTTGAGGTAGACGTCAGTGTCGTTGAGGTAGGTGTCGGCCTCGATGAGCTTGGAGAAGCCGTAGTTGGCGATGATGGAGAGGCCGTGGTCGAGGCGCTTCTCGATACGGGCATCGGCGCTCTCGAAGTAGGACCCTCCGACGGTATTGTTCTGCTCGATGACGCCGGTGGAAAAGCCCTGTCCGCTGGTGGGGAACTGGGGATAGACGGAGAGGATCTGCGGGATGGAGGTGGTGCTGCCGCTGAGCGTGGTGCCGGGAAGCAGGCCCGAAAAGGGGTTAGGGGTGCTGGGAGAGTACTTGGTGATGAGGGTCTGGTCGCGCCCTGGCGAGGTGCTGAGGTACTGGGCCGGCAGCGGGTTCAACTGGGTGGTGGCTACGGGCAGGTTGACGGCGTGGTTGGCGATGTAGGCGACCTCGACCAGGAGCTTGGAGCCGAAGGAGTGTTGGACGCCGAGGTTCCAGCGGAGGGAGTAGGGATCCTTCTCTTTGGGAGCGAGGAACAGGATGGTCTGGCCGAGGTTGGTGGCGGCGCCGAGTGAAGAACCGGAAGGGGCGATGAAGCCGTTTGGAAAGGGGTTGGAGAGGGTGGTGGCCGGGGTGAGGTTGTTGTTGGTGGTGGAGACGTAGGAGGTGGTGGAGCTGAAGCCCTCCTGGTTGGTGATGGCGTTGGAGGAGTAGGTGCCGGTGGAGGCGAGGTTGGCGACGGTGACGGGGGTGACGAACATGCCGAAGCCGCCGCGGATGACAGTATTGGGGAGTTCGGCCGGCGAGAAGGAGAAGCCGAAGCGGGGGCTGAAGAGATGCGATTCAGTCTGGTACGGCGCTCCGTTGCTGCTGCTGGGGTAGGTGAGGCCGCCGGCTACGTTGAAGTTGCTGGCGGGGAGGAGGGCGTTCGGCTTGGCGGCATAGGCGCTCTGGGCGGCGCCGGAGATGGGCAGGGTTGCCGTGGGGTTGAAGCCGCTTACGGTGCGGCCAAGCTTTTCTTCGTAGGGGGTGTCGTGATCGAAACGGATGCCGAGGTTGAGAGTGAGGTGGTCGGAGACGCGCCAGTCGTCCTGGACGAAGCCGGCGGTGTAGTAGGTGTGGTAGGAGGCGCGGGCAGCCTGAACGAAGTCGCCGGAGCTGGGAAGGCCGAGGAGGAAGGAGGCGAAGTCGCCGCCGAAGGTTGGGGCGGTGCCGGTGGAGCCTGAGGTGATGAAGCTGGTGCCGAAGGTGAAGGAGCCGGCGGAGTCGCCGTAGTTGACGACGTCGAGGCGGTATTGGCGGAGGTCGGTGCCGATCTTGAGGGTGTGGCGGCCGAGGATTTTGACTACGTCGCCGAAGAGCTGGTACTCGGTGGAGGGGTCCTTGCTGGAGCCGGTGTCGCCGAGGCACTGGAAGGATCCCTGGCTGCCGCAGGAGCCGGAGAATCCTATGAAGGGAAGCTGGGAGTAGAGGGAGGCGCTGGAAATGTTGGAGGGCAGGCCGACGGTGGCGGGGCTGTAGGTCTGGGCCGGAGTGCCGTGGACCTCGTCGAAGTAGGTCCAGCCTGGACGAATGTCGATGACGGTGGTGGGGTTGAGGGTGAAGATGTCGTCGACGGTGGCGCCGAAGTTTTCGCGCAGGAGGGTGGTTCCGGTGGCGCTGTTGGGGAAGTAGACCCCTTTGGTCTGGACCCGGTTGTTGTGGCGGATATCGGCGAAGATGTGGTTGCGTGCGCTGGCGTTCCAGTCGATGCGTCCGAACTCGTTGTTGTAGTTATCGAGGGATGGGGCGTTGGAGATGTAGTTCTGAAAGCCGTCGGCGTTGCCCGCGGTGTTGGGCTGCGGGTAGAACTTGAGGTAACTCAGAGCGATCGGGTTGAGGGCTCCAACGCTGAGGAGGTTGTTGTTGGCGATGGCGGGACGGGTGATGACGCCCTTGGAGTTTTCGGTTGCGGCGTATGGATTATAGAGCTGGTAGGGGTTGGGAAAGTTGGGCTTGCTGCCGCCGGCGCAAACTGAAGGATTGCCAGCCTGGGCGTAGCCGCCGGGACAGCCAAGGGGAAGGAGTGCGGAGAAGTCGCCGTTGCGCTCAGCTGTGGTGGGCACGGTGTTGAAGACGGTGGCTGGCTGGGAGTCCTTGAGGCCCTCCCAGGCGAAGAAGAAGAAGAGTTTGTCGCGGCCGTTGAAGACCTTTGGAATCCAGAGGGGGCCGCCGACGCTGAGACCGTACTGGTTGTAGTGGGTGACGGGGTTCTTGATTCCCTTGGCGTCGTTGAAGGTATTGTTGGCGTCGAGGGCGGAGACCTGGCCGAACTCGTAGACCGATCCGTGAAGGCGATTGGTGCCGGATTTGGTGATCTGATTCATGACGCCGCCGATGGTGTGGCCGAAGGAGGCATCGGTGCTGAAGACGGAGACGGAGACTTCCTGGACGGCGTCCTGAGTGGGGCTGTAGGCGAGGGCGCCGGACCAGGTGGTGTCGGGATTGCCGTCGAGAAGGATTTCGGAGGTCTGCGAGGGGGTTCCGCCGATGGACCAGGCGTTGGCGGCGTTGTTGTCGAAGGGATGGACCTGGGAGGGCTCGCCTGTGGCGAGGACGCCGATGGAGAGTTCAGTCAGCATCATCGGCGTGCGGCCGTTGAGCGGGAGATCGGCGATCTGAGCAGTGGTGATGATCTGGCCGACGGATGCGTTGGACTGATCGATGAGAGGAGGCGCGGCGGAGATGGTGACTGTCTGGGAGGTGTTTCCGACGGCGAGAGCGAAGTTGATGATGGGATGGTCGCCGGCCTGGAGGGTGACGGCGTTGCGGAGAATCTTCTGAAAGCCTTCGGCCTGTGCCTCGATGCGGTAGGTGCCGGGAGCGAGGAAGGGAACGACGTACTGGCCCGCGGCGTCGGAGGTGGTTTTGCTGACGGCCCCGGTGTTGACCTCCGTGACGATGACGGCGGTGTTGGGAACGACGGCCCCGCTGGGATCGGAGACGGCGCCGGAGATGGTGGCGCGGAACTCCTGGGCTCGGGCGAGCGAAGGGAGAAGTGTAGCGGCGAAGGTGAGAAGGAGGGTGAGGGTGATGCAGATGGAGCGGGAGATGGAGCGGATGGTGCGGGTGGATTCTTCCGACGGGGACGTGCCGGAGAGAAGAGTGGCGTTCATTGATAGCTCCAGATTGGGTGGTGACTGCGATGGTTTTGGATGACGAGCGATGGCTAGGTGCTCGGCTAAATAATTGTCTGCGGTCTGACCATTTGTGACGGTTCTTGGACTAAATTACCCAACAGGCTCTGAGGATAGACGCCCCTTTCGGGCGAGCTTTGGTGAGCAGGGTGAATTATTGCTACGCGGAGAGATAGCTGTCAAGTGGCTAATTTAGGCGGGGAAAGCTTTTTTGAGCGGGTCAAACTTGGAGGATCGAGATGTGGTGGAGCGTGAGGGCCCGGCGGGACGGAGAAAGAGTGGTGGTTGGACCTAAGTGGTTAGACCTGATGGATGTAGCCTGACTTGTCCAGCCGCACTACACTATGGCTATGAGACTTGGGTTATGAGCGGTTCAACTGCGTCGCTGGATATGACAGTCGCGGGGATTGCTTCGAAGGTCGCGCGCGGGATTCGCGTGGGGCGGGATGAGGCGTTGTGGCTATGGAAGAATGCCTCGGATGTGGAGTTGCGGTCGCTTGCCGGGGTCGTGCGGAGCCGTTTTCATGCGGCAGGGTCGTGCACGTATATGGTGATGCGGATCATCAACTATACGAATGTGTGCGTGGCCCAGTGCGATTACTGCGCGTTTTATACGCTGCCCGGACAGGCCGGCGGGTATGTGCTGAGCCATGAGGATGTGTTTGCTAAATTGGATGAGCTGCTGGCGCTGGGGGGAGATCTCGCGGCGTTCAATGGAGGGTTCAATCCGCATCTGCCGCTGAGTTACTACTGCGAGCTGTTTGCCGCCGTGCGGGCGCGGTATGGGGAGCGGTTGGAGTTTTATGCGCTGACGATCGCGGAGTTTTTGTATCTGGCAGATCATGCCAAGTTGAGCTACGCCGAGGCTGCGCAGCGATTGAAGGACTCGGGTGTGCGGTGGATTACGGGGGGTGGGTCGGAGATCCTGACGGAGGAGTTTCGGGCGAGGCACTCGAAGTTCAAGTATACGGTTGCGGAATACTTCGAGGCGCAGCGGGCGATCGTGGAGTCGGGACTGAAGACTACGGCGACGATGGTGATCGGGTTCGATGAGAACATCGAAGAACGGCTGGAGCACTTGGAACGGACGCGGCAGTTTCAGGATGAGACGGGAGGTCTGGCGAGCTTTCTTTGCTGGACTTTCAAACCTTACTTTACGCAGATCGGCGGGATTGAGATTACTGCAGCGGAGTATCTGAGACACCTTGCGCTGTGCCGGATCTATCTCGATAATGTTCCGCGGATTCGGACTTCGGTGCTGACGCAGAACCAGCAGGCGCTGGAGGGGTTGAACTATGGCGCGGATGATTTCGACCTGCCGATTGAAGACGAGGTGACGCAGAAGGCAGGGGCAACGGTGAGTCTGGACTTTGAACGGATACTGGATTACGCGCGGGGGTTGGGGTATTCGCCGGAGTATCGGCATGTGTCGGTGGGAGAACCACCGCGGTTATCGGGTGGAGCTCATAAGATCGCGGGTGCTTGCGTTCGATCGTAGAGGATTGGTTCGCTGGCGGTGCTGCAGCAACCAATTTTTGCCCAGCCAGGTGATGAATAGATTGTCTGAAATATAGCAATCGGGTCCTTCGGCTACTGACACCGACCGCCGTTCGATGAACTTTCTTCGCTTGAGCGAGTTCATTGCATGGCTGGTGAGGTGAGCGGATTCGTTGGTCTGCATTTCCAGCCCCAGGGCGCGGGGGCTGAGGCCCTCGTCCGAGGCATGGAGGTCGATGATCGCCAGTGCGAGGACCTCGTGGGCGGTGAGTTCCTCCGACAGAGAGCTGCTCGGGGGAGCGATCGGAGTAATCGTAGGAGAGGGGTCTACCGGGGTAGCTTCTGGCTGCGGCTTTGGGAGTTGAGGAGCAGCCTCGGTTGGCGGCTTCGCCTGGAGTTGGTCTGTGATGCTTCGCTCCAATTCGCGGTAGTCGCTGGGAAGCGGGGCCGCAGGATAGCGGATGATCTCGAAGTCTTGAATGTTGAGAGGGAGGCTGAATTCGAGCGTTGAGGATACGAGACAAAGCTGCTTTTTGAGGGCAACGGCAAGCCCCAACGTAAACCAGATTTCGTCGCTGTTCTGCGATAGATCCGCGAAGACAGCAGAGGCTGTCGCTATCTCGCGGACGAGCCGATCGATCGGGAACGGGTCGGTAAGACTTTGTGCGATGCGATGGGGGACGAGGCCGGCTTCTTTGATGGCGAGGGCGAACAGCTCATCGAATAGCCTGACGTAGTGGGGGTCGCCGGCGGGGAGAAGTACTACGCACCGATTGCTGCTCTGCTCAGTCATGCGTCCTCGTTTGTTTTGCGAACTCTTTGCGATTCTCCAGCGAGAACGCTTTCGGGCTAGGCCATTGAAACAAGCGCCGGCGGGGCGATCTGTTGGAGCATCGCGTTTGAGCCGGCGCCGACTGAAAATTCCTGTAAGGACTGTCGGGCGAAGAATTCCAGGTCGGCCAGCTTGAGGGGGCGGGAGTAGAAGTATCCCTGGGCCTGATCGCAGGACATCTGGGTGAGCATTTCGACATGCTGCTCGGACTCGACGCCCTCTGCGATGACCTCGATGTCAAGGCTGCGAGCGAGGGCGATGATGGCGGAGGTGATGGCGCGGCTGGTGCTATCGACATCGCATCGGGAGATGAAGGAGCGGTCGATCTTGATGCGATCGACGGCGAAGCGGTTGATGTAGGCCATGTTGGAGAAGCCGGTGCCGAAGTCGTCGATGGCAAAGCGGACACCGAGCTGGCGAACCCGTTCCATGATTTCGAGAGACTCTTCGGAGTCGACCATGAGCAACTGCTCGGTGATCTCCAGTTCGAGCTGGTGGGGCTTGAGTCCGCTGGTGAGAAGAGCGTTTTCGACCGTAGCGGGGAAATCTTTCCGCTGAAACTGGCGCGGCGAGATGTTGACGGCTACCGAGCACTGGACGCCGAGCCGTTCTTGCAGCGCGGCAATCTCTCTGCAGGACTCGATAAGGACCCATTCGCCGATGGGCACGATGAGGCCTATCTCTTCGGCGATAGGGATGAAGGTGTTGGGCTCGACGGCGCCAAACGTGTGGCTGTTCCATCGCAGCAGAGCCTCGACGCCCAGCATTTTGTTGTCTGTGAAAGAGACTTGAGGCTGGTAGACGATTTCGAACTCGCCGGCTTCGAGGGCATTGCGCAGGGCTGACTCCATCTGGAGCTCTTCGAGACCCGGCATGGCGAGGTCAGGAGTATAAATTTCGCTGCCGTTGCGTCCGCGAGCTTTGACGTTATACATGGCGAGATCGGCGTTTTTGAAGAGAGCATCGATATCTTCGCATTCGGGAAAGAGGCCGATTCCAACGCTGGCGGTAATGATGATGTCGTGATTTCCGATTTTAATAGGCTGGGCAACGGCGGCCAGGAGCTTCGCGCAGATCTCCGGGGCATCGGCGAAGGAGTGAAGATCGGGGAGCAGGACGACGAACTCGTCGCCGCCCATTCTGGCTACCGTGTCGGACTTGCGTACGCATGCTTTGAGGCGCTTTGAAATTTCGCAGAGGACGGTGTCGCCGGCCTGATGTCCGAGTGAATCGTTGACCCGCTTGAAATTATCCAGGTCGACCATCATGACCGCGAGATTTCCCTGCGACCTCTTTGCCCGCTCGATGAATACTTCCAGCCTGTCGCGAAGGAGAGTGCGGGTGGGGAGACCGGTGAGAGGGTCGTGATGGGCTACATGGTAGATGTACTCCTCGGCGCGCTTTTTCTCGGTCAGGTCGTAGGAGATGCCCAGGAATCCGATGATGCTTTCGTCCGTATCTCTGAGCGCGCTGACGACAAGCTGCACCGGGATACCCGATCCATCCTTTCGAATGTATGTCCACTCCCTTTCGTCGATGAGACCTTGTTCCGGGGTGAGGCGAAATACGTGATGATCGGGATCGACTGCGAGGCCGAACTGTGAGGACAGCTCTCCGGCACGCTGCGCGATCTCGTGGGGGTCGTGCAGGTCGGTGTAGGGCTGTCCAAGCAGGTCGGACTGCTGATACCAGAGCATTCTTTCGGCGGCGGGGTTAATGCAGGTGATCAGGCCGGCCTTATCCGTAACGATGATGCTGAAAGGGGAGCAGGCGACGACTGATTTGTTGAAGCTGAGTGCGCGGGTGAGGTCCTCCTTATATTGGACGCGAAGGGTGACATCGGTGAACGTCATCGCGATGCCGTCCTGGAGCTTGACTACCTTGATGTGGTAACAGGCGGGGATGCCTCCGCTTTTGAAGAGTGGATGAGTGAGTTCGATGAGAGCTGGATTGCCGGTCTGCACTACATCTTTGTAGACTGCGAAGCGCTCTGGACTGCGGAGCGCGGGAAAGAGCTCAAACAGATTCTTTCCGAGGACGCGCTCTCGAGAGATGCCGATCATCTGTTCGGCGCTGCGATTGAGGAAGGTGAATTTGAAGTCCGAGATCTGGCCGCGGAAGTTGCGAATGCAGTCGTACATCAGGACGGCATCGGCGCTGGATTCCGCGGTTGCGATGAGGCCCATCTCACTTTTGCTGACGCGCGCTGCTTCCGATACGGTGGCAACGAGCCGGCGCACGAGGAAGGGTAGACAGAGTGCGGTGATGGGTGCGACAACGCAGCCTATCACTTCTACAAGATTGTTCAGATGCAGGGAATGTGCCGATAAATTGCCGACGGCCAGTTCGTGATTGAGCATGTCAACGACGAGAAGAGTAGCCAATGCGCTGCCAACCCAGATTACGGACGCGCCCTTCCAGCCATAGTAGACAAGCAGCGCCATCGACAGGCCGAGAGCAAGCGATGCGCCCCAGACCACGAATTCGAAGGCTGGTCCTGCGGCGAGGGTGAAAGAGGGGTGGAAGCTTAATCCCAGGCGAGACTGGTAGAAAAGGATCGTGCAGCCGACGAGAGTCCCAAGGATGACAGAAGCCGTTGGGGAGAAGGGGCTTGCGAACTTATAACGCTTCAAGAAAACAGACATTGGAGCCTCGTGCAGCTCAACACAGCGAAGGGAACGGAATCAGGCATCGAATCTTGCAAGGTTTCATCGCTGAGATCGACTCTATGGAGGCAGTCTGGCCGGGCCAATCCCACGTAAGTGGTACAGGTCCATGGGGATAGGGTTCAGCGCTCCGGTTGTCCCTGTTGCGGCGCTCTTGCGGGGAGAACAAATTCGGGAGTATGAAGTTGACACATCATATATCACAGCTCGACGCTGGGCGATGAATCGCGGGAATGAAGATGGCGGGCTGCGAAGAGATGGGTTGCAACCGTGTCATGTAGAATTCCCGAGATCAAACAAGATGATGAACAAGCTGACGAAGATCCCAAACCTCACAGAACTTACCTACCGGAGTATTAAACAGAGCCTGCTGAATGGCACGTTCAAAGAGCTGTCGCGGCTTACGGAGGAATCGCTTGCGACTCAGCTTGGGATTAGCAAGTCTCCTGTTCGCGAGGCGCTTAACCGTCTGGAAGCCGAAGGGCTGATCTGCATCGAAGCGCGGCGCGGGGCGTATGTCCGGCAGTTCTCTGCAAAGGAGATTCGCGACCTGTATGACCTGCGCGTCGCTCTTGAAGTCCATTCCATCGAAGCGGCGACGATTACGCCGAAACTTCTGAGTGAACTTGGGGCAAGTATCAACCGGACCAAGAAATTGTTGCAGGACGGCGATAAGCTGGGGCACATTGAAGAGGACATGCGGTTTCACGCCAGGATTGCCGCTGCGGCCGGGAATGAGGAGCTAAAGCGGGTGCTTGAAAACGTGCAGCAGAAGAGCTTGCTTTGTCGCAGTAAATCGTATGAACTCTCCTCGTCGACAGCGCCGGTTGCGCATAAGAGGATTTATCTGGCACTCAAGAGTGGGAACAAACAGGAAGCGCAGATTGCCATGCAGGAGCACATCGTCTTTGTTCGGGACCGGTTGCTTTCTTCTTTTTGAGCTTGGCACTGACCTCGGGGAACTGATTCGTTCCGTGTAATCAGCTACAGTTAAATAGCAGTGAGGCGTGGGCGACGAACTCGCATCCAAATGGGAGACGGTTCCGTATAATCCTTTGTCTTCGCCGACGATGATGTGCGGCTGCATTCAAAGGCCGCTCGATACGGCAGCGAACATCGGTAGAAGGGTAGCCTGCATGGAATTTCATATCTCACGCGCTCTCCGCGAACGACTGGACCTGGACGATCTTCTGTTCAGCTATACCGGCAATGTGGTGTTTGGCAACGTGGCGGCGAGCAGGAAACTTGCTCAGAAGATGAATGATGCTCGTGGGGTGGAGGCCGGTCCCGCGGATGTGGCCAATGCGGGCGCATTGTTTGCGATGGGGCTGATCGATGAACTGAACCATGCGCTTGTCGCTCGCTACCGTGAGGAGATCGATCCGGCTGTTCTGAAGGACGCTATGCGCTGGTTTGAAGCGCAGTCGACACCCGCGGATGTGGCACGGATGCTGCTTGCGTTTACGACACAGTTTCCGAATGTGGCGGTCTATCGAGGGGAGCTTAGTGCGGCTGAGTGGTTGAAGGGGACGTCGGATGGGCTGCCGAACCGTGAGGCGGCGCTGGAAGAACTGATGCTGCTGTGGATAGCGAACAGGAATCCTGCGTTCGGCCGGTATCGCGAGTTGTTTAACGACACAGACTTGCAGACGCAGACGATCTACCAGAGGGTCACGGCAACTTTGCCGGATTATTTTGTTACGCGGCCGCCGCTTTCACCCGAGGCTGGAAGCCTGCTTGACGCGCTGTGTGCGCCGTTCGATGCGTCGCCGGACTCGCTTACCGGGCAGCTCGATTTCATTCGGGAGAACTGGGCGAAGTATCTTGGCGAGGATATTCGCCGAGTGCTGCTGGCGATCGATGTGCTGCGGGAAGAAGATGTTGCGATCTGGATGCGCTTTCATCCGCCAGGACCTGACAAATATCTCCACGGCGCGCCGGGAGGTGGGAGCGAGGGCTTTGTTGGGGATGAATATATCGGCTTCGATGAAGAGTGGGTGGTTGGGCCTGATGGCGTGAGACACCGCCGCTATGCCTCGGACTACCAGGCTCCGTTGAACGAATATGAGGCGTTTAGCGCGGACCAGGCGTGGATGCCGAATGTGGTGTTGATGGCGAAGAGCACCTATGTTTGGCTGGAACAGCTTTCTAAAAAATATGGAAGGCATATCTATCGGCTCGACCAGATTCCCGACGAGGAGCTGCGGCTGCTTGCGCGCCGAGGCATCACGGGGCTTTGGCTGATCGGGCTATGGGAGAGAAGCACAGCTTCGCGGACGATCAAGCGGTTGCGGGGGCACCACGATGCGGTTGCGTCTGCCTACTCGCTGAAAGGGTATGACATTGCCGAAGACCTGGGCGGAAATGCCGGGTACGAAACATTGCGGGCGCGAGCCGCTGCAGCGGGGATTCGGCTGGCGAGCGATATGGTGCCGAATCACATGGGGATCGATTCGGACTGGGTGATCGAACATCCCGACTGGTTTCTGTTTCGATGGGAGAGTCCGTTTCCGGTGTACCGTTTTGACGGCCCGGACCTTTCAGTCGACAGCCGCGTCGAGATCAAGATTGAAGATCATTACTATGAACAGACCGACGCAGCGGTGGTGTTTCGTCTGCGGCATTATCGCGACGGAACCACGCGGTATGTCTACCATGGCAATGATGGAACGACGTTTGCGTGGAACGATACGGCGCAGCTCGACTACTCCAAAGCGTTCGTTCGCGAGCACGTCATTCAGGCGATTCTGCACGTTGCACGACACTTCCCGATTATTCGTTTCGACGCTGCGATGGTGCTGGCGAAACGCCATGTGCAGCGGCTTTGGTTTCCGCTGCCGGGCGCTGGCGGATCGATTCCGTCACGTGCAGAAAATGCGATGTCTCAGGATGAGTTCGATGCGCTGATGCCGCATGAGTTCTGGCGCGAGGTCGTCGATCGCGTGGCCGCGGAGGTGCCTGGGACGCTGCTTCTTGCGGAGGCGTTCTGGTTGCTGGAGGGGTATTTCGTTCGCACGCTGGGGATGCATCGGGTGTACAACAGCGCGTTCATGAACATGCTGCGCGATGAAGAAAATGCGAAGTACCGCTCGTATTTGAAGAAGACGATTGAGTTCGACCCGGACATTCTGAAGCGGTATGTGAACTTCATGAGCAATCCGGATGAGCGTACGGCGATCGATCAGTTTGGCTCCGGGGATAAATACTTTGGCGTGTGCACGCTGCTGGCGACGCTGCCAGGGCTGCCGATGTTTGGGCATGGGCAGATCGAGGGCTACACGGAACGCTATGGGATGGAGTTCAAGCAGGCGAAGATGGACGAGTCTCCCAACGAGGGGCTGGCTGCACGGCATCAGCAGGACATCGCTCCGCTGCTGCATAACCGCCGGCTTTTTGCCGAGAGCCACAACTTCGTGCTTTACGATTTCTGGGGAGAGCATGGCACGGTTGACGAAAATGTCTTTGCCTATTCGAACCGCCTGGATCACCAGCGCGCGATCATCCTCTACAACAATTGCTACGGGAGCACGCACGGCACGATTCATCTTTCGGTGGGTTCGTGGGACAAGGGGAGTGGGACTTTTCGGCAGCGGAGCCTGGTGGAAGGACTGGCGCTGCACGTAGACGATTCGATGATCGTTGCGTATCGCGATACGGCGCGTGGGCTGGAATATCTTCGTCGCGCCACGGAATTCGACCGGTATGGTCTTCACGTGGATTTGCGCGGCTATCAGCATATGGTCCTGCTGGACTGGCGCGAACTGCGATCGACCGCGGAACATCCGTGGGACAGATTGTGCGATGCACTGAGCGGGGCCGGGGTTTACAGCGTGAATGAGGCGTTGTCCAAGCTGCGGCTGCGGCCACTTCACGAGGCGCTTCGTCAGGCTGTCAGTGGGAGCACAATTGGCACATTTGTAGAGATCTCTCGGGAGCTGGCGAAGGCGAAGCGTGTCCGCGAGGCGGCGCCACAGGCGATTGCGACGGCTGACAAAACTGAGGTGAAAGACAAGACTGCATTGCCCGTGGAGGGTTTGGCTGAAGGCGGAGTTGTTTCGGAGACGCAACGGGCGGTCCTCGATTCTCGACTCTATGGGTTTGTGGAGAACAGCCAATTCTTCCTCGAAAGAGCGATCGAGGTTCTTCCCGCTGAGGATAAGGAGGCGATGTTTTCCGCTAAGAGCAAGACCGAGGCACCCGCCGGAAGTGCCACTCCTGCCGGCGGGAAGCATGAACTGCCCAAGGATCCACGACAGAGTTATAGAGAGACGGTTGAAGAGATGGCGATGGCCGCGGTGCATCTCTTTGATTTCGAGGAGCACTTCTCAACTGCGTGGCCTGAGGAGGGACGCTCCTTGCTGCCGCATGATGAAGCAGGGGTGCATTCTGAACGGGCATGGGCTGCCGTGCTGGCGTGGATCGTTGTCGGTAGCATGCCGTCGAGACAGAAAGGTGCGGCGCTGTTCGACAAGCTGCAACTGCGGTCGGCGGTTGCGGAGATATTCTCCTCGATGGGCGTTGAAGGGGAGCATATGTGGCGGGCGGCAGCGCGGGTTCGGGTTCTGCTGGCGGAGTCAGGCGAGACGGTTGCTGGGCCGGGCGAGAGCGTGGCGGGCGTACATACGGAGGTGTTCTGGGCCGATCCGGACGTGCAATGGCTGGCTGGCGTCAACAAGGCGTCCGGGGCGACCTACTTCGGCAAGGAAGGGTTCGAAGCGCTTGTCAGCTGGCTGCAGGTGCCTGTACTGATCGACATCGCGCGGCGTGGTGCTGGCGCGGTGAAGGCGATCGGCGATGTGGAGGCGACGGTGGCGAAGGAATGCCGGGTGGCGCAGGAATCTGGCTATAACCTGGACAGGTATCTCGGCGCGTGGAAATCCAAAGGCACCAAAGGTCCCGATGAGGAGCGGGATTTGATCGCTCCCAAGGCGGCCAATAGTTCCGCGGCCGGCGTCGCTGACTTGCTGGAGGCGGAGGTCCCGGTTGACGCAGCAAAGAAATAGGTGCGGTGGCCTCAGGGGAGGGTGAGCCAATCGTATTGCGCGTCGGTGAGGGGGACGACGGAGAGGCGGAACTGGCGGAAGAGGAGGGAGTCCTTGAAGACAGCAGCGGCGCGAATTTCGGCGAGAGGTTTTTCGGCCTTGAGGCGTTTGACGGGCTTGATGCGGACTTTGGGATTTTTGGGGTCGGTGGCGTCGACAGAGACGACTTTGGCTGTGCCTACCGCGGATTTGCCGACGTTGGAGTGGTAGATGACGAGCTTCTCGTCTTTCTTCATGCCGCGCAGGTAGAGGAGGGCCTGGTTGTTGGAGATGCCGTCCCAGGTGGTTTCGCCGTCGCGCTCGAGATCTTCGAAGGAGTATTTGGTGGGTTCGGTCTTTAGAAGGTAGGGCATCGTGGTGGATCTCCGGGGATTCGTTGAGCTTGTGACAGAGGGCATACCCCAGGGACTGAAGCCCCCATTTTTGCTGAGGTATTTGTGAGACCCAAGGCTAAAGCCTTGGGGTACCTAGATGCAACAGCAAAGGCAACTGCAACTACAACGACAACTGCAACTGCAACTGCAACTGCAACGACAACTGCAACTACAACGACAACTGCAACTGCAACTACAACGACAACTACAACGACAAAAGCGAAATGCGGGGATCCGTTCGGCTGCGTTGCTCACAAAGTGCCGTGAGCAACTTCGCTCAGGATGACGGATGGTTTGGGGTGGGGTGGGAAGAACAGGCAACGGCAAATTAGTGGTCGTGGCAGGGGATTAGCCGCCCAGGTCGAGGAGATGGACTTCTTTCAAGGGTTGGCCGAGGAAGTTGGACCCGAGGTGCTGGAATTTTTCAATAGAGTCGGTGGCGTAGAAGGTGCAGGTTGGCTCGCCGATGGTGGTGGTGATGAGGTGGGGGAAGCAGGCGGCGACGGCGTTTGCGGTGGCGTGGGCCGAATCGATGATGGTGAGAGGGTGGCCGAGGGAGGCGAGTACGCGCTGGATGGCGGGCTGCAGGAGTGGGTAATGAGTGCATCCAAGGAGGAGAGTCTGAGTTGCAGGGGCGGCGGTGAGGGCCTCGGTGAAGTAAATCTTCAGGACGTCGTCGGTGACGGGGTGGTTGATCCAGCCCTCTTCTACCAGGGGAACCAGGAGGGGGCAGGCCTTTTCGTGGGCTGCGAGGCCGAGAAGGTTGAGGGCGCGAGTGTAGGCGCGGGATTGGACCGTGGCAGCGGTGGCGAGGACGAGGACGTGGTCGACTTTATTTGAGTGCTGAGGCGCCTCACCCACCTTAGCGACGATGAGACCGTCGCGAAGATGGGGCACCCAGTTTTGTGCCGGGTCGAGTTCTTTGTTGGCGGTGAGAGCGGCCTGGGCTCCGGGTTCGACTACGCCGATGACGGGGATGGGAAGGGCTTGCTGGATGTCTTCTAGGGCGAGGGCGGTGGCGGTGTTGCAGGCGATGACGAGGAGTTCGGCGCCTTGCTGGTGGAGGAACTTTGCGCTGGAGACAGCGTAGCGGGCTATGGTCTCGCGGGACTTGGAGCCGTAGGGGAGACGGGCGGTGTCGCCGAGGTAGAGGTAGTGGGCGGCGGGGATGAGAGGCAGAAGGGCGCGGAGGACGGTGAGGCCGCCGAAGCCTGAGTCGAAGACTCCAATGATGGGGGATTTGGGTGTTGGGATGGTCATGGTTGGGAGTTGATTGAGCGGTTTTCTGGGTTGTTTTCGGTGA
>Ga0182024_10012070_pt1 | contig 17165 bp, 17 predicted proteins | sample P32metaG_FD_120480 | JGI IMG/M metagenome (GOLD analysis project Ga0182024, IMG submission 120480) | Permafrost microbial communities from Stordalen Mire, Sweden - P3-2 metaG (Illumina Assembly) | ecosystem: Environmental > Terrestrial > Soil > Wetlands > Permafrost | place: Sweden: Stordalen...
CGATGCCAAGAAGTGGATTCTCGACAAAACGCTGGTCGACCGCAGCTACGGGGCTCGCCCGTTGCGCCGCGCACTGCAGCGCTACGTCGAGGACCCGTTGTCGGAGGCCTTGATCGCGGGGCACATTGCGGCGCGGCCCGCGTTCCTCGAGGTCTACCTCGATGCCAACCAGTTGTTCTATCGCCCGGTCAGCGCCGACGAGACCGGCACCGAAGAAAAGGCAGCCGGCATTCTGCTCTTCAGCGCCTAACTCAATCCGAAGTCAGCAAAAAGCCCCCAGTGCGCCGGGGGCTTTTCATTCCAGCTTTCATTTCAGAGGTGAGCTCAGGACTCATCCCGCTCCGGCTCCCAGGAGTCTACCGGAACGCGGTCAAGGCGGTCTTCGAGATCCCGCCGCCGTTCCTGTTCGCGGCGCTTCTCCTGTTCCTCGCGCTCTTCGTGTCCGTCCGCCATGGCATGTCTCCCTCTCATTCTAATGATCGGTCAGGGCATTTTCATCTCTTGGCGGATCGCCGGCAACGCGAAGCCACTTTGGCCGGACGGCCGTCCAGGAATCCTCAACTCAGTCTATGAGACCGGTTCCAGCCTTCAGTCACTACGACCGGAGCACGAGCTTGTCAAACAAGCCGCCGACAATGGCCCCCACGGTTAAAGTAGCCAGAACGCCTTTGCGGTGAGACACGGCAAGGAGCCACGCGACTCCGTATGCGAAGAGGAGACAGACGGCTGCAGTAAGCAGGTGCGGCGATAACCACCACACGATCTCCTTGACTTGCGCATGAGCGAGTCCGACGGCGTGCATCCACCGCTCGCGGAACATATAGTGCGAATGCCAGATGGCTCCCACGTACCAGGCGGAGCAGCGACAGTCATGGATGGACGTCCCGATTTGCGCTTGTCTGACTGTACGCGTTGGCCTGAACGCTCGAAGTGCAGCCAGGAATGCTTGTCCCAGGCGATTCAAGCAGAACCTTACAAACTAGGCGAAGTGAAAGCGGGAAGGAAACAGATCTACCACCTCCCCGTTCTTCTGGCGGCGTTTGCTCGGGAGATCGGGATGCGAATGGCGGGTGTTCTGTCCGCTTCGCGCGTATGAATTGCTGAGAAGGGGGCAGAATGCCCATTCTCAAGGGCGATGAATCGCCAAGGCATCCGGGGACTTGAGCGCAGTCAGACGCGAAAGGACAGGCCGGCGAAGCTAACTACGCTCTGCTCATCGATATTCCATTGTTGGTATCGATGCAGAGTTCCCTGTGCTCTCGGAACTGCCTTCAGAAACGTGTAAACAGGCGACGATCCGCACCACCTCAAATCTTCCTTGTTCTCCTTGACCAAATCCCAGAAACCCCGTGCATCCGATGCATTGATGCGCTCGATCCTCTGCTTGTCTCGCTCTCGGACCATTGCCATCTCATTCACGTCGGCCCGTGCCGCGAACTTGTCTCCGTAGCGCAAGCCCATGTGCGCCATGTCGATACCCAGAACCCAAAACAGTCGCCTTGATTCCCTCGCGGCGATCTCCTCCATCGCACCAAGAAAACGCTTCACACTCTCGTTATCTTCAGGGAGTCCGCCTTCATCGATGCTTCTCCCGAACGATCCGCAAAGGACAGGGAGGATGCGCACGCCGGGCCCGTAAATGGATTGCAGAAAGATGACTTGAAACTCGATCGAATGCTCCACCGCGTGACAGTAGTCCTCCATCAGAACAGCAGGCTGGCCCTCCAACTCGGACACCAGCGCCTCGTCGATTCGCGTCCTGCCAAGAGGCGTTTCGAAGGGCTTTCGCGTTAATCCAAACTTGTCAGGCTCGCCATAGTGCGAAGTTCCCAGCACCACAAAGGTGCGATCCCGCAGGTCTGGGGTTAACCATTGATACGCTGCCTGGTAACTTTGCCATCCATGTTCTGGACTGGCATGCGGCGCGGCGATCCCGATCATTCCGTCCTGTGTCGAAGCTGCACCGCCGGCCAGATATTTTCGCATCACTTCTCGCAGCGGATCGATGTCTTCGGGATACGCTTTCCCCGCAAACGCGGCCTTCCGCACAGTACTCTGCGCAAAGGATGCATGACAGCGTTCCTTGAGCCGTGAGTATGTCTCGTCTTCGAGAAATCCCGCCTCACTCAGCCGATCGGCCAGAAGCTGAGCCGCATTCCCAATCTCGGAATCCCCTGCCAACCGAGAAAGCTCCGCCTGCAGGTCGAGGCTTGTCTGCACGCCATCGAAAAAGAGCAAGCAACCAACGAGGAGCGGAGGAATGACCAGGGTGGCATTAGAGTATCCAAAACAGTCGCGAATCAAGAGCCCCGGTCGCTCACTTATCGGAGAGGGCATAAAATTCAAATCGGATCGAAACCTGGGAAGAATCATCTTCCAACACCGGCATTACGGAAATTGTTGATGACCGTCAGTCTCATATCTCTATACACGATAGTCCGGCATGAGCCCACTTCGATGACGGCCGCTCCAATTTCGGCTTCCTCTTAGGCCTCCCAGCGGATCGATACCGTAAACGCCCTTCGTTAGCGGCCTTGCAATAGGCAACATTGGTGGAAAGCATCCCGCGATGCCTGAAACAGGGTTTCCAATATCGGTCAACATCAACTTCAAGAACATGGGTAAGAGCGCTGCCTTTAGGCTGACCCTGCATCGCCATATTCTGATGGGAGGGGAAGAGGCTGAGGAATTCCGAGCGGATTCTCCGCCAGGGGCTACAGGAAGCGCGGTTTTGGAGCCCGATATGTCGCAGTTCACAAGCGCTGCTTCGCTGCGCGACACTTTCGCTAAAGAGACGATTCTGATCGACCCGAAAGACTTGGTTCCATGGGCCGGACAGAAAGACGTTTTGATCTTCGGCAGCTTCTATTACTTGGATATTTTCGGGACCTTGTACTGCACTCTTATGCCCAAGACTGGAGCCCAGAGTCCCATCAATTTCATGACGCTTCCAACTTCAGCACATCCGATCACAAGGAACACGAAATAGGTGAACTGTGCCCAGAGGGAGAAAGATAAAACGGGATGCAACATGTGCGTCAGCCGTTTTATTGCCCTGCTAACCTATTGCAACTCAGGACTTTGCACCCAGAGTCCGGGAGGGAGGGTACTACCCCTCCTCTGGTGCAGGGTCGGATCGGATAGGACAGATCGGACAGAGTTGGATCGGACAAGGCTGGGAGGCGCCTGGAATCTCGGGTGACTTCTGGGAGCCCTGGGCACGGACATGCATCTGCTGGGATGCTATAAAGAAATGCCATGAATCCCACCGATCCCGGCGGCCTTGAAGGCGAAGTAGGGGAACTGCGCGCGCGCGTGCAGCGGCTTGAGGAAGCACTTTACCGGCAGGGAATTCTCTCTGAACGATGGAAGGCGCCGCCGTCTACCGAGGAACATCCGTCCGTTCTTGCCGCACCGACTGAGCCGGTTTCCGCACCCGTTGCGTACGCGGCTCCAGCGGCTCCAGTGTTCGCTGGGCCGGTTCCCACTGCTCCCGCGGTTTCCGCTCCCGGTCATGCGCCGAACTTCAGTTATCTTCAATCTGAGTCGACGAAGCCTGAGCGGTCTCTTGAGAACCGCATTGGCTCGCAGTGGTTCAATCGCATCGGCATTCTCGCCGTACTCATCGGGATGGCCTGGTTTCTCAAACTGGCAATCGACAATCATTGGATCGGCCCGCTGGGACGCGTCCTGATTGGATTGATTGCCGGCGCCGCGCTCATCGCCTGGTCTGAACGGTTTCGGGCACACGGTTACGCTGCATTTTCTTATTCGCTCAAGTCCGTCGGCAGCGGTGTCCTCTATCTGTCGTTGTGGGCTGCATTCTCTCTTTTTCATCTGATTCCGGGTTCGGTCGCTTTCGCGGCCATGATCGCGGTCACGGCCTTCAACGGCTTCCTTTCGTGGGTGCAGGATTCCGAATTGCTGGCGCTCTACGCCATCGCGGGCGGCTTCAGCACGCCGTTGCTGGTGTCGACGGGCGAGAATCACGAGATCGCGTTATTCAGCTATATGCTGCTGCTGAATCTCACCGTGCTGATCCTGGTTGCACTGCGGCCGTGGTCGCGCCTGCTCTTCGGAGCCTTCGCTGGAACTGTCTTCTATGCGGTCGGATGGAGCTCCAGCTTTTATTCAGCCGATCAGATCGGCACAACGGCCTTTTTCTTTGCGTGTTTCTTCATCCTTTTCGCTCTCGCGCCACGCATTGTTTGCATCGATCAGAGATACGGCGCGACCAATGAAGCGGTGAATACTTCGGCTTGGGACAAGCTGGCGACCATTATTCTGCCCATCCTGAATGCATCGCTCGGATTTCTAGCGTTCTACAGTCTGCTGGAATCGAAGCGCCTGGAATCTGCGGAGCCATGGCTCGCGGTTGTCTTCGCGGGCTTTTATCTTTTGCTGCTTCGGCTGCCAGCTAGCGGGCGCTGGCGTGCGAGCCCGGTCCTGCTCTCGGAACTGCACCTTGCTGCCGCCGTTGTGTTCCTCACGATTGCCATCCCGCTGAAGGCCTCCGGCCGCTGGCTCACCATCGGCTGGTTCGCAGAAGGCGCAGCGTTGCTCTGGGTGGGGAGCCGCACGCGCTCGACGCTTCTGCGTGTGCTCGCGCTTTTTTGCCTGGCGCTTGCGCTGGTGGCACTGGTGACGGTGAACCCAACAACTTCAAACACGCCGATTTTCAATGCGCGATTCGCAACCTATCTCGTCGGCATCGCGGCTTTTGCTTTTGCGGTGTGGATCGCGCAACGATTTTCGACCGAACAGAACGACGCCCAGTTCCCGTGGGCCAGCATTGCCGCGTTGGCGGCTCTCATTATGAATGGCCTCATTCTCCTCGCGGTAGCTCTCGAGATCCACGCTTATTGGTGGGGGCAGCCCTGGCGTGGGCAATACGGGCTCTACGGCGCCTATCGCATGTACGCCCAGTTCAGTTACTCCGCGCTCTTCATGGGTTTTGGCGCGATACTGCTTGGGCTGGGTTTCTCGCGGAATTCAGCTTTCCTGCGCTGGCAGGCACTGGTCCTGCTTGCGTTGTCGATTGGAAAAGTCTTCCTGGTGGACGTGAGCGAACTTAGCCAGGGTTATCGCATCCTGAGCTTCCTCGGCCTCGGCGCATTGCTGCTCGCGGTCAGTTTCGTCTACCAACGCGACTGGTTCAACCTGCGTGGCGGCAAGGGGCAGACCCAATGAAGCTGCTCGCTGCGCTTCTGCTGCTCGCTGCCGCGGTTGATCCAACGCCGGAGATCCGGTACTTCAACTACCAGCGGTCTGTGCAACCTCCGACGGGCGCATCCGGACAGACCTGCGCTGTGCTCGATACCCAGACCTTCGTCCATGCGTCTCCGGAATTGGCCGATTTGCGTCTCTACCGAGATGCGTCGGAAGTACCTTATGTCATCCACACGGCGGTGCAGCATCTACCGGCTGAGCGGCCGATTTCACCCCTCAACCTTGGTCGGCGCAAGGGCAAGACGGTTTTCGATGCGAACATGCCGGAAGGGGAATACAGCGATCTGCATCTCAACGTGACCGGGGAGAATTTTCTCGCGACGGTAACAGTGTCCGGAAGGCAGAGTGAAACGGGGTCGGCAACTCGGATCGGTTCTTATACCATTTTCGATTTCACAGGTCAGAAACTTGGCCGCAGCACAGTTCTCCATCTGCCCAAGTCCAACTTCCGCGTACTTCACTTTGAAATCGGCGGACCTATCGAGCCCGATCACGTTGAGGGCATTTCCGCAGCGCCCGCGCCGTCGAGCGAACCGAAATACCTTACAGTCAGCGACGCGGTTTATTTTGTCCGAAAGGGACGCGACTCTGTAGCGGAGGTCACGGTTCCCGCGCACGTGCCGGTGGATCGCATTGTCTTTGTGCCGCCGGCGGAGCCCATCAACTTCAGCCGGGACGTGAGCATTGAAGTGGCAGAGATGCCGTCGGAAAAGGACGAGACTGCTGAGCGATTGCCTGCGCCAGTCTCCGGCTATGGCAACCTGCTGCGCATCCATCGTGTGCAAGAGGGATATGCCATCAACGAGGAGCGACTGGTAGTGGATCCGCCACAAGAGTTTCTTGATGCTCCGGAGAAATGGACGATCACCGTTGTTAATGGCGATGATGCTCCTCTCCGTTTCACAAGCGTTCGGCTTGAAATGGTGCAGCGCAATCTGTGTTTTGAGGCTGCCGTCCGCGCGAGTTATGTCCTCTACTACGGCGACAAGGTGCTTGTCTCCCCGCGGTACGACTACTCTGCATGGTTCGCTCCGCAGGCGAGTGTGCCCGTGGCGGCACTTGGGCCGGAGCTGATCAATCCCGGTTACGAGCAGCGTCCCGACCAACGGCCGTTCACTGAAAAACATCCAGCATTGCTTTGGTTGGCGCTGATCGTGGTTATTCTTCTGTTGGGCCTCATTGCAGTTCGTTCAGCGAAGCGCGTGGACCCTCCCGCGCAAATACCGTAGCATAATTGGGACAGTACCCGCATTCGAACGGTACCGGCATTGGGACAGTACCGGCCCTGAGGTCACATATGAGCGATGTTGTTGTCAGTCCTGAATTGACGGCCGAGCAGATTTCCAAACTCACGCGCGAAACGAACTACGGCACGTGGCGCTTTCAGAAGACCTGGAAGCCGCTGTATATCGCCGATGCCGAAGGCTGCTGGATCACGGACGGCGCAGGCAAGCGATATCTCGATTTCAGTGCGCAGCTGATGTGCGTCAACCTGGGCCACAAGAATCCGCGCGTGGTGGAAGCCATTGCCGAACAGGCGCGTGAGTTGGCCTATGTTGCTCCGGGCTATGCGACCGCGGCGCGCGCGAAGCTGAGCGCCAAGCTGCTCGAGGTCCTGCCTGCGGGGCTCGAAAAATTTTTCTTCGCGACCAGCGGTACGGAGGCCAACGAGGCTGCGTTCAAAATTGCCCGCATGTTTACCGGCAAAACGAAGATCATCTCCCGTTATCGCTCGTACCACGGTTCGACGATGGGTTCGATTGCGGCCACAGGCGACCCGCGCCGCTGGGCGATGGAGCCGGCGGGAAAAGGCGCTGGCGTTGTCTTCGCTCCCGAGGCCAACTGCTACGACTGCCCCATCAAGCACACGTATCCCGGCTGTAATATTGCCTGCGCCGACTATATCGAGCACATGATCCGCAACGAGAGCGACGTTGCTGCCATCATTCTCGAACCGGTGGTGGGGACAAACGGCGTGCTCATTCCTCCGCCAGAATATTTTCCTCGGTTGCGGGAGATCTGTGATCGCCATGGTGTGCTGATGATTGCAGATGAGGTGATGGCCGGGTGGGGGCGCACCGGCAAGTGGTTCGCTGTCGATCACTGGGATGTGAAGCCCGACATCCTAGTCACGGCCAAGGGGATCACTTCGGCGTATGTGCCGCTGGGCCTTTGCGCCACGACCAAGAAGATTGCCGATTATTTTGAGGAACATTACTTTTCGCATGGCCACACGTATGAGGCGCATCCGATCACGCTGGGACCGGCTGTGGCGACCATTGAAGAAATGCAGAGGCTGAAGCTGGTGGAGCGTGCGGCGGAGCTGGAGCCTTATGTCCGCGAAAAGCTCGAGACGCTCAAGGCGAAGCATCCTTCGATCGGCGACGTCCGAGGTTTGGGGCTTTTTTTCGCGGTCGAACTTGTGAAGAATCGCTTGACCAAAGAGCCCTTCAACACCATGCGGGACAAGGTCGAGGGCAAGCCGCTTGTGGTCGATCAGATCGCGGCGAAGATGATGGCCGATGGTGTGGCACAGCAGGCCTGGGTGAGCCATTTTGTGATTGCCCCGCCGCTGATTGTGACCAAGGAAGAACTCGATTTCGGTATCGCGACTCTCGACAAGCACCTGGGTATCGCCGACGCCCTGGTGGTGTAGGATTGTCCGCCGATAGCTGACAACTTCTCAGTCGAACACGACGGTCTTGTTGCCGTAGCAGAGAATACGCCGGTCGAGGTGCCACCGGACGGCGCGCGACAGAACGAGCCGCTCGAGATCGCGGCCACGTGCAACTAGATCGTCGACCTGGTCGCGATGTGAGATTCGCGCCACGTCCTGCTCGATGATCGGACCGTCGTCGAGAACTTCAGTTACATAATGGCTGGTTGCTCCGATGAGCTTGACGCCGCGCGCGTGGGCGGCGTGATACGGCCGCGCGCCAGTGAAGGCCGGTAAAAACGAATGGTGCACGTTGATGATTGCTGCCGGATAATGCGCAACAAATTCCGGCGAAAGAATTTGCATATAGCGCGCGAGAACGACCAGGTCGACGGCGCTTCGTGCGAGCAGCTCTAGTTGCCGCGCTTCGGCTTCGGCGCGCGTTGCTGTGGTGACCGGGATAAATTCGAATGGGATGCCGTAGAAGCCGGCCAGATTCTCGACTGCGCGATGATTCGAGACGATGACTGGGATCTCGCAGTCGAGCTCTCCGGTGCGCCAGCGGTGCAGCAGGTCGGCCATGCAATGCAGGTACTGCGAACAAAAAAGCGCAATGCGCGGGCGCCTGGAAGTCGCGCTCAGTTTCCAGCGCATGTCGAGTTCCGCGGCGAGCGGAGCGAACGCTCGTTCGAATGCCGCGAGATCGAATCCGGAATTGCCGGTGCCGTTCAGACCCCACTCGACGCGCATGAAGAACAGGCCCGGCTCATGATCCTGGTGCTGATCGGCGTGCAGAATATTCGCGCCGTGCTCGTAGAGCAGCCCGGCAGCGCGGGCCACTAGTCCTTTGCGGTCGGGGCAATCAATGAGAAGAACAGCGGAGTCTTTCATGCTTTTTCAGATTAAGCGATCGAGTCGCTCTTTCGATGCTGGACTTCTCGAGGTTTGGGTGCGCCCGAAATTAGCGATGTCAAAGAGTTGGAGCGCTGGTTTGTCTGGCTGCGCGTGCTGGGGCGTTCAGTTGCTGACGCAGGCTATTGGCAAGGTCGGCCACCAGGCGCAGTTTGTCGGCGATCCCGCTGGGCATGGCCGCCAGTGCGGTCTTTCGCCCTTCCGCAACTTCGACGGTAACACCAATCTGTTCTGCCACAACCGCTGCACAGTTGCGTGCTCCTTCGATTCCCGTAACAATCAAAATGCTCATTTTTTCTCCTTGTTGGCGTCTGAGGCCGCAGTTCGCTTCGGGTTGTCGATCGTGGCAATGGAAACGAGAATTGCGCTGAGATCCGTTTTCCGCGTGAAGAGCCGCCGGTCGGACCGCGTTGCCGCTCGGCCGAGTGGACTATGCCGGTACCGGGTCGGAGATGCCGTACTCTTTCAGCTTGCGGTACAAAGTGGTTTTGCCGATACCCAGCAGTTTTGCCGCCTTCAGTTTGTCTCCGTCCAGGATGCGAATGGCGTCGAGAATTGCCTGGCGTTCGAGCTCGGCAATGGACTTGACCTGGACCGTGGCGCTTGGCTCTTCCGCTTTTCCGGGCGCCACTGTTGCGCGCAGCGCCGCGAGCCCTTCCTGCTTCAATTGCGTGGGAAGATCGCCGAGGGCGACGACTCCGCACGTTGAGAAGGCACAACCGTGCTCCACGGCATTCTCGAGTTCGCGCACGTTTCCGGGCCATTCGTGCTGCATCATCGTGCGCAAAGCATCGTCGCTCAGCGTGAACTTCTTCCCGCTCTGGCGGCTAATGCGTTCGAGGAAATGAGCAGTGAGGGGCAGGATGTCTTCGCGGCGCGTGCGCAAGGCGGGCAATCGGAGATTGACGACGTTGAGCCGGTAAAAGAGATCCTTGCGGAAGGTTCCGTTTTCAACCATGGCTGCCAGATCCCGGTTCGTGGCGGCCAGGATACGCGCTTTAATTGGAACGGTATGATTTGCCCCGACGGGCCGTACCTCTTTTTCCTGCAGGGCGCGAAGAAGCTTGGCCTGCAGATCGAGTGGAAGCTCGCCAATCTCATCGAGGAAGACGGTCCCGGTTTCCGCGGAGACCAGAAGACCGTCCTTGGAGCGATTTGCTCCCGTAAAGGCGCCCTTGATGTGTCCGAAGAGTTCGCTCTCGATCAATGTGGGCACGAGGGAGCCGCAGTCGACCGGCAGGAATGGCTTTTCGGAGTTTGGTCCGCTGTTATGAATGGTTCGGGCGACCAATTCCTTGCCCGTCCCACTCTCACCCAGGATCAGGACGGGATGAGTGCTTTCGGCAACCTTGGAGAGAATGCGGTAGAGCTTCTCCATTGCTACGGAATGGCCGATCATGGAGCCGAATCCCGAGGTTGGGCGCAAGCCCTCGCGTAACGTTCGCGCGCCGGCGAACGAAGAAAAAGTCGCGGCGGCACGTTCAAGGACAGTCGAAAGCTCGTCCACCGCGAACGGTTTCATCAAGTAGTCGGATGCGCCGAGACGCATCGCATCAATAATGGAATTCAAGGTCGCTGAAGTCGTCATTCCGATGATGACCACTTGAGGGCAAAGCGTGCGGATCTCGGAGACGAGCTCCAGACACCCTGCATCGCCCGGAGGCACGTTTAAGAGAAGAATGTCGACGAGGTGGCGGCAGGCAAGGGTCCGCGCCGCCTGCCGGTCGCTGGTGCTTTCGGCGGCATAACCGAGAGTCCTGGCAACCTCTTCGCACGCGCTGCGGATGGTTGTATTGTCATCGACGACAAGTACACGTACCTTCAACGAGGGTTCGATCAATTTAGGTGTAGGGTCCATCACTCTTGAATAAATAACTGTTTGAAGCATCGTATGTGCCCTTCTGGTCGTTGGTATGTGGAATTGATCACCGATGATCGATGCTGTTTCGACAGCGGCTTTTATCAACCGCGGACGGGCAGTTCAATCTGGAAACAGGCTCCGTGAGGGTCGCGGTTGGCCGCGCGAATCTGTCCTCCCGCGGACTCGACAATCGATCGTGTGATGGAGAGGCCGAGGCCGCGATGCTCGGCTTGCCAACTCTGGCCTGCGCACCCAGTCTTCGAGCGTGTTGTGTAGCCGGTTTCGAAGATTCTTTCCAGCGAGTTGGGTGGAATTCCAAAGCCGTTGTCTTCGAAGTTCAGCAGGAGCCGTTGTTCCTGCGCAGGACCCGATGGGCACTCGCGAAGAATGAGCTGAATTCTTCCGCCGTCCGGCATTGCATCAACCGCATTCTTTACGAGGTTGACGAGTACGCGCGTCAGGTCTTCACTATTGAGGCGCACCGGAAGCGCACTGCCTGCGCCGTCTACAGTGAGGGTGACGCTGGGCCTGCGAGAGCAGCCAACAGGTTTCGATTGGTTTTCAGTTCCCACGCCAGATCACCGATGTTGATGAGTCGCCGAGAGCACACCCGGCTCGCTCAGCAGGTCGCAATAGAGCCCCAGGGCAGCGACCATATTCCGCGCCTCATGCGCCACTTCTGCCAGGTTCGCGCCTGCAATGGCTTGCGGGTTGAAAACGGTCAACGGTGCTTCCTCATGGATAGGCCCTCGTGTTCCGAATGTCGGTTGATTTGTCTGTTCCATTTGCAAACTCACCCTTTCTTGTTTCGCCTGGCGTGCGCCGATGTTCGTGGTTTCGAATACCGTGCAGTTTTTCGATTCCCGCTCTGGCAATCTTCCTGTGAAATCTGTCCGCTTCTAATACACGCGGCGTGCCAGAGTAGGACAGTTTGGTATGTGGCTGAAGATGTATGGATTAGAAAGGTTGGGCGAAAATGGCAGCCGTTCCGCAATCGACGATGGGTTTCAAATTGGGAACCGAAAAGCCGGTTGGGCGAGCGGGGCATTTTAGATTCAAAGCGTTATGGGCATTCCCAAATTCGAGCGCGAAGATCGGCAGATTCCCAGGGCGGAACGAGATCGGCGTCGTGCCGAATGCTGCTTTGCTGGACTGCAAGGTTTCTCCGTCCCGTACAATCCCCCTATGCATTCGTCGGCTTCTACATCTTTCTTTCGTCCCGGCGGCCGGACGCCCAAGCAGCTGCGTCCTCTCACCCTCACGCCCGGATTTGTGCAGACTGCGGAGGGTTCAGTGCTGGTTTCGCTCGGCAATACGCGGGTCCTGACCAATGCGACGATTGAGCCGGGGGTTCCGGGGTGGCTGCGCAACTCCGGCCGCGGCTGGGTCACGGCGGAGTATGCGATGCTGCCTCGCTCGACCGTGAGCCGTACGCCGCGTGAAAGTGAGCGTGGCAAAATCGGAGGACGCACGCATGAAATCCAACGGCTGATTGGCCGGAGCTTACGCTCAGTAGTCGACATGCAGGCACTAGGGGAGCGGACGGTGATCCTTGATTGCGACGTCATTCAGGCGGATGGAGGCACACGTACTGCGGCGATCACCGGCGCTGCGGTGGCGCTGGTGATTGCGCTCAACGCGCTGGTGGCTGCCGGGGCGCTGAAGCAATCGCCGATGAAGCAACTGGTCGCGGCGACGTCTGTGGGGATTGTGGGCGGTTCGATGCTGCTCGATCTCTGCTATGAAGAGGACTCGCAGGCGGAAGTGGACATGAACGTAGTGATGACGGCCGATGGCGGTCTGGTGGAAACGCAGGCTACGGCGGAGAAGGGAAGTTTTTCGCGCAGCGAACTCAATGGGCTTGTTGATCTGGCAGAGGCCGGATTGAAAGACATTTTTGCTGCGCAGTGTGCAGTGCTCGGCGTTTAGTCCGCATCCACGAACGCGGCGCGCATGAAGCTGCCGGTAACGAATGCGCACGGGACTCGACTTTGATTGATCCGCTGCAGTCTCTCCATGCGGATTAGATGTAGGGCGCCGATCTGCGGGCAGGTTGCGCCGCGTCTCTCAGTCGCATTCGGTTACCACGGGTATGGTTCCTCCTTTCTGGCATAGGCTTTCCCGGGCCAACGTACAGCGCATCTAAGTTGGAGGCCGTTCGCGGGGCCGCCGTTCAAGGAATTCATTCAAAGCGAAAGATGACCCGTTGTGGCGGATCGTTCCGATCTGCCGTTCACAGGAGACCCAACATGTCATCCAGATTATTCATTCTCAGTTGCCTGAGCGCGCTGCTCTACGCGCCGGCATCGTGGGGAAGCCAGGAAAACGGCGCGGTGAACATAGGTGGGTCCATTGTCCCGCTCCCGGTTGCTCACGTCTATGTAACCAGCACAGCCACAAATAGCAGCAGCAATCAGATTGAGGGATTCACCGTGGGCCTGGACGACCGACTCGCTCCAGTCCCCGCCTCGCCATTCCAGTTCGATGATGTCGGCATGTCTGTCAATGGGATGAAACTCTTCGCACTCGATCGGACCGCACCAGCAATCGATTCGTATTCGATTGGACTCGATGGCGGACTGACCTATCTGACTTCGACGAATTACGCGCAACACAATCCTGAGGATTGCGGGTCGGCCGCCTGGTTGTTTCCCGATCGCACGGGTGCGGACCTGTATGCGATGGAATTCAATGGCGACTGTGCGAATAATACTTATCAGTCGTTCGCGGTGCAAAAGGCCGCGGGCGGCTTGAACTATCTCGGCTACGCCAACGGAGGCGCGGGATCATTCTTCGGTGTCTATCTCCCAGCTTCGTTTCTGGGCAATAACCTGTACGCGTACGAGGCGACAAATAACTCCTGCATGTATTACGAGGTGGGGGGATTCAAGCGGAACAGCAACGGCCTGCTGACCTCTTCCGGAGGTACTACCACGCTGCCGGATCCTCCCGATGGCTACAGGATTTACATTCCCACTCAATTGGCCACCGATCCGACCAACCACGTGGCGATTGCCTTGTGGGCCGCAAATCCTCCTGGCTGTTCGACTGTCGCACAACAAATTGGGTCCTTCACCGCGGACGCGAATGGCAATCTGACGACGACCAACATCAGCGCGAACATGCCAAGCACATCCGTTACGGGCGTAAACGACATGAAGATTTCGCCACTGGGTAATTTGCTTGCGGTAGGGGGAACCGGCGGGCTGCAGCTTTTTCATTTCAACGGGGCGCAGCCTACAACAGAGTTCGCCGGCCTACTGACCACCGACACCATCAATGAGATGTTCTGGGATCATGCGAATCACCTGTACGCTATTAGTCAGGCCGGCAACAAGCTTTACGTTTTTAACGTTACCGCGGCGGCGTATCATGAGGCGCCCGGGTCACCTTACACGATCAACCAGCCGCTGTCTCTTGCTGTTCAACCGCGATGAAACGAAGCGGGAATCCGGCGGCTCAATCGGACCGCCGGAATGTTTCAGACGGGTTGAGGCGTTCAGTATTGGGAGATAAGGTCGGTGTACGATGCGTTCGTTGCGTGGCATTGGCCGAATGCATGTCCAAACTCGTTTTCGGTAACGTCCATTACGTATCCGGAGATTGGTCCTACGGTGACGCGCGACCCCGCACTACTGCCTCGGTACTGATGTTCCTGATCCTCGGCTTCCCAACGCCATTTCAATTCGAGACAAGCCTTCTGCCGCTGAAGGATGACATGAGTCAATGCGGCCATCTGATGGCGTTCCACCTGGCAGCGCAGGGCGAATTCCGTTCCGCAGGCAAGCAGGGCTGCGATAACGAAGAGGGCTATCGCTTCGGAATACTTTTTGAGCCAATGCAACAGTAGCTCCACGGCGAAAAAATGAGGATGATTGGGTGACATCAGTATAGCGCGAATCCGATCTTTCTCGGCCGTGTCTCTGGGTCCCGGTTTACGGAATGACAGAGCACCGGCCGATCACGGTGAGTTTGGTTGCGCACAAACATTCACGCATCTTTTGGCACGCACAGCGAATCACAACCAGCGGAAGGTCGTGCAGAAGTGCGACACGATAAGTGTGCACCGTGGGAACCCCGCGAGAAAAGGAAGTGTATCTCTGATGCCTAACGACGCAGTATTACGCCAACACCTGATCAGCCTGCTCACCGAGGGCAACGCTCATGCCACGTTCGATGCAGCCGTCAAGAATTTGCCTGAGGAACTGCAGGGTAAGCGGCCCAAAGGCGCCGAGCATTCCCCATGGGAGATCCTGGAGCATTTGCGGATCGCGCAATGGGACATCCTCGAGTTTTCGCGCGAGGCGAAGCACAAGTCACCGGAGTGGCCCAAGGAGTATTGGCCGAAGAGCCCGGCGCCCCCTGATGAGAAGGCGTGGGACAAGAGCGTGCGTGCCTTTCGCAAGGACCTGAAGGCGCTCTGCGAGTTGGTTGCGGACGAGAAGACGGATTTGTTCGCCAAGATTCCGCATGGAGATGGGCAGACGATCTTGCGCGAGGCACTGCTGACGGCGGATCACAACGCGTATCACGTTGGGCAGCTGGTGCTGGTGCGGAAACTGCTGGGGGCGTGGAAGGGATGAGGCAGGGAATAGGGAATAGAAACGCGCAGCAAACGGTCGGCGGTGTTCTTTGTGTTCTGCTCCACTGCCGTGTTTCGCGCCAACCCTACTCCCTACTCCCTCCCTACCCGAGCGCCGCGGCCAGCAGCAGCGTAGCTGCGAGGCCTACGACTGAGAGCACCGTCTCGAGCACGGTCCAGGTGGCGAAGGTTTCTTTCATTTCCAAATTGAAGAAGGATTGAATCATCCAGAAGCCGGGGTCGTTGACTTGCGAGAAGACGAGCGAGCCCGTCCCGGTGGCGAGCACCAGCAACTCGGGGCGCACGCCTAAGTGGCTGACCATAGGCGCGAGCACGCCTGAAGCGACCGCCATGGCGACGGTTGCAGATCCCATAGAAACGCGCACCACCGCTGCGAGCAGCCATGCCAGCAGCAATGGTGGCATGTGAGCCCGCAATGCCAGCGAAATGGTGGCTTGCGCGGCGCCGGAGTCGCGCAGGATACCGCTGAGGCCGCCTGCCGCGGCCAGGATCATGAGTACGTTGGCAATGGGCTCGAAGGACTCCGAAGTGAGTCGCCGCAGCAACTCCCGGCCGTGATGGCGGCCTGTCTGAATGCGGGGGCCTAGCGAGACCAGCGCCGCGAGCACGGCGACGAGGAGCGCGACGTCGGCGCTGCCAACGAAGTGAAGGCCGCGGTTGACGAAACTGCCCGGAGTCGCGAGTGAGTCGGCCCAGCTACCGAGAAAGATCAGCGCGATCGGCAGCAGAATAGCGCACGCGGCGCGCATGGGACCGGCTGGTTTGGGTATGCGTTCATCGGGTTGGGATTCTCGTTCTCCCACCCTTTCCGAAGAAGGAATCGGAAAGGATGGGGCACGGGACGGTTGAGGCGTAGCTGGCTCGGTTTCACTCTGATCGGAGACTTCGAAAAGTGTCGGCTCTTCGGAGCCCTTGTACGTGGCGATGCGTTTTTTCCAGAAGAAATGTGTCAGGACCCACTGGAGCACCGGGCCCGCCATGATGCCTGCAGGGATGCCGACCATGACGCCCCACACGATGGTGCGGCCGAGATCGGCGTGATACTGCGTGGCCGCGAGCATCGCTGCCGGGTGCGGTGGAATCGTGCCGTGCACGATGGAAAGTCCGGCCAGCATGGGAAGGCCAACGATGATCGGAGGGCGATGGCTGCGCCGCGCTGCGGCGGCGATGATGGGCATCATCAGTACCAGGCCGACTTCGAAAAAGACGGGCATGCCGACGAGAATGCCGAGGCCGAGAAGCGCCCACGGCAGGCCTTTTTCGCCGCAGCTCTCGACCAGTGTGCTGCCCAGCGAGGCTGCGCCGCCGGAACTCGCGAGCAGGCGGCCGAGGATGGCGCCGAGGCCGAGCACGAGGGCGATGTGTCCCATCAGGCCGCCCACTCCGGCTGTAAACGAGAGCGGAACCTGCGCGAGGGGCATACCGGAAGCGATGCCAAGAACGAAGGCCGAGACGGCAAGCGCGAGAGCGGGGTGGAGGCGAACCCGTGCAATCAGGACGAGCAGCAGCAAGACGGTTCCCGCGGCACAGGCGAGCAGGAACCAGCTGGAGGGGATTGCGAGCGCCACGGAATGCACGGACGGATTATTCCATATCCAACTCATCAGGAGGGTTGGTCGGATGTGAGCGGCGGCACACTTTGTGCACCGACCCTTCTGCTACCATAAGGACGATTGCAGTTCCCACATCCCAGTCGTCGATACGCCGTGCCTACAAGCCAGAGCGAGCCGGATACGGGTTGGCAGCGTGGGATTCAGAATACGAGATTCAGGGCAAAGGAGAGTTGATATGCCTCTAGTTTCCATGCGGCAGCTTCTCGACGAGGCCGCCAAGGGCGGATACGGCGTCGGCGCGTTCAACGTCAACGATATGGAACAGATTCAGGCCATCATGATTGCGGCGAC
>Ga0182024_10012071_pt1 | contig 17165 bp, 20 predicted proteins | sample P32metaG_FD_120480 | JGI IMG/M metagenome (GOLD analysis project Ga0182024, IMG submission 120480) | Permafrost microbial communities from Stordalen Mire, Sweden - P3-2 metaG (Illumina Assembly) | ecosystem: Environmental > Terrestrial > Soil > Wetlands > Permafrost | place: Sweden: Stordalen...
CTTCTCAGGCGCTTCGCGCATACCCAGAGCCCGCTGCCATCCCAGAACGGCAGTTTCAGCCGATTGCACGCTCAGCGGATCGCACGACAGCCGGTCGCGGACCAGACCGAAGAGTCCTTCAAATCCCTTGCGCATGTCCGTCGATCCGGCAGCAAGATAAACGCGCGTGGCAGGCAACTTCTACCGCGACAAATCTCTGGGATTTGTGTGGTTCGTTACCCTGGGCCCTGTGCTTTCGATAGCGAGTCGGAGTAGCGACCCAACGTCTTCGAGGGCAGATCCCTTTGTCGGCAGAACTATGTCTGAGACAACCCGCTCGCTTCATACTCAACGGCTAACTGATCCGCTTCCGCCCCGCTCCTGTGCTTGCGATGCTGCCTTCCCGATGCGCCATGATTCCACTTCAACACCTTAACCGGCCCGTGCATAGATGCCCTGGCTCCGACGCTTTCGTTCTAGAACCGGGGTGGTATGATGTAACGTCTGCTGAACCGATCGCATCTTGAGCTACGATATCGGGATGGAAAGTGGGCGCCTCAAACGCAGCGTGGTGTTGGCGGTCCTTGCGATAGCGGCTGTGCTCGTCATTGTCGCGCTCAATGGACACGCTACCCACATCATGAGTCTTGCGAGGCTCGGCTTTGCGGACTTGTGGCCTGCCCGAAATTATGACCAGGAGAAGCCATGCCCGGAAGAACTATTCCTACGATATAAGAACCTGTACGCGTATGAGAAGACTCCACTGAACGCCCAGGTAGAGAGCGCCGAGGAACGGCCTGGATTTAGACGCGAGCGCATTAGCTTCGACGCCGCTTACGGCAAGGATCGGGTAATCGGCGATCTGTATTTACCAAGAGACAGAAAGTATCCATTACAAACCGTGATTCATTTTCCAGGCTCTTATGCGATCGAGTCTCGCTCACTCGATCCAGAGTATGAGCGGTATTTTAACTTTCTGGTTGACAGTGGACGCGCAGTCTTCTTTCCGAGGTACAAGGGAACCCTCGAGCGGCGCGACGACTTGCGCTCGGATTATCCCGACACCACGGCGTCCTATCGCGATCACGTGATCGATTGGGCACGGGACATCGGGCGATCCATCGATTACCTGGAAACCCGCCCGGAGATCGATAACAGCAAGCTGGCTTACGAGGGCTTGAGTTGGGGCGCAGCCATGGGCGCCATAATGACAGCGGTGGACGAACGCTTCAAAGTGAACGTACTCCTGTTACCGGGATTCTACCTACAGAGAGCCCTGCCGGAGGTCGACCAGATCAACTTCGCACCTCGGGTGAGAATCCCGACGCTCATGCTTAGCGGGCGCTTCGACCTTAACTTCTCCATGAGAGCCTCGCAGTCCCCCATGTTCCGCTTCCTTGGTACGCCGATGGGAAATAAGCGGCACATCGTTTATTGGACGGGACACAGCCTGCCACGCGAGAAAATGGTCAAAGAGACCTTGGACTGGCTGAACCGCTATCTCGGCTCTACTCGATAAAGCCGTAACCGTCTGGCGAACATCATCCCGGCGAATCAGGCTGCGTGGAGCTTAGCCAGTCGTTCGTAGCGGAATTGACTCCGAATGTGGCTGAGGAAGTAGCGGCCCCGGGATTCGGCATCAAGGAACTCCCGATACCGATCCGCAGGAAACTCGAAGTAGCAATAAACTTCGCCGCTCCGGAAGCGCAGATAGAGGTTGTGCTTCGCGAACTGCTCGCGGAGGCAGGGTGAAGTCCGCCAAACGGCGCCGTGTCGATGTGAACCTGGAGGAACTGGACCGGGTACTGGACGGAGCCCGGCAAGCGCCGCTGAGCGAGGCCGATTGTGACAAACTCAAGGGTGCCTTGCATGCGCTGGCGGCGATGCTGGCGCCATCGCGCCGTACGGAGAAGACCAGCGCCGTGCTGGAAGAATCGGAGAATCCGGAAGCCGGCGATGGCGCTTGGCCAGTTACCAACGCTTCCCTCAACCCGGACACGGGCGCAACCCAGCGGAGGCGTTTGGCGGTGCGCGGACGATTGATATTGCGCATCAGAATCTGCGGCATGGGGAACGCTGCCCGGCGTGTGAGAAGGGCAACGTGTACGGCCAGAAGGAGCCGAAGGTGCTGTTGCGGATCGTGGGCCAGGCGCCGTTGGCGGCCACAGTCTACTCGCTGGAGCGGTTGCGATGCGGCGCGTGCGGGCAGGTGTTTACGGCGCAAGAGCCGGAAGGCGTAGGCCCGGAGAAGTACGACGAGACGGCCGCGGCGATGATCGCGCAACTCAAGTACGGCAGCGGGACCCCGTTTTACCGGTTGGAAAAACTGGAAGGTCAGCTGGGGATTCCATTACCAGCAGCGACGCAGTAGGAGGTAGTCGAAGAGGCCGCCGAGTTGGTCAAACCGGCGCGGGATGAGTTGATCCGGCAGGCGGCGCAGGGTTAGCAGCGGATTCACGTCCCAGACCGCTCTCCTTCGAACCCACAAACGGGACATCAACACTTTGTGGCGCCCATTCATTTGCGCCGACTAGCCCGAACTCGAGATCCACATCTGGAAAAATCAATTCTGGAGCATTTACCGCCCAGTTCGAGAGAGAGAGACGAGTAACGGTTTTCGAGGCTCATCTGTCAGCAATTTGCTCAGGCACTGGCTTCCGGTGAAGTGAAGCTTGGCACATCTCGGAATGCAAAGGATCCCTTCCCATGCTTTCCGGCGCTGGTGAAACTGTTGGCCTATTCCGAGCTAACGGGCACGCCCATCCACATGCCCATGACGCAGCTCACCGCTGATCAAGTTGACTTCACCATCCGTGGGTCCCTCATCCAGCAGGATCACCACCGTGCAGCCGGGGGCCAGCGCCGCTACGCCCGCGAGCGCTATGTTGTAGGCGGAAAGTTTCACGCGGTAATTAATCCGACTACACCCATGAGTTGCTTGATCACCAATTGGGGTTTGGTCGTATTGCGAGGAGGTACCCAACGGCCGTACGCGCGCTTCCCTTCTTCCGCAAACCGCTCGAAGAGGATCCCGCCGCAGCGCCCACTCAGCCTTCGCCTGCAGTAGCGGCTTGCCGCTTTCCAACACGGTAGTATGAGCCAGCGTGGCATTTCGCTCCCGCATCACGTCGGATGCGCGCTTCAGGTAATCCGGCTCGTTCACAAGCCGTTTTCTCCGACCATCGCGGGGAAGACCAGCGTCCGCAGCCTCGATCGGCAGTCGGCAATCTTCAGCGTTTCCGAATGGCATAGACCGGACGACCTCCTCTGTAGCGGGTTTAACCACGTCCCACTTCCCGCCGTTTTGATGCCTCCTGCCATTGCTCGCCGATAAGCTGTTGATACCTGTAAATCATCATTTGTTTCGGCACGCGAAAGAACCTTACTCTAAGTGTGGCGCGCGGAGATAGAATTCTTCATCGGGTAGTTAATGCGAGCACCGCATACGCCGTAGCTGCATCCGTCATAAAAAGACCTTCACCGGTCGAGCGATCGCGCTTTCCGTTCGGAGAGTAAGCCGGCCACTGACCTCCCGTCTTGTCTTGGTTGCGGATCAGCCATGCGCGGGAACGCGCCACGTGCGTGTCCCGCGAAGAGAAGCCGCATTGTTCCAGCGCAACGGTGATTAAACCAGTGGCGTATCCATCGCTCTTCGGATTCGTCGGGGTCGATTCCGATCGCATCCAGAGTTTCGCGAGCGATTTGAAACTCCAGTCTCGCCATGTCCAGACCAGCGAAGCCAAACTCCAACCGCCGTCCGCCTGCTGATCCCGCTCCAGGTCATAAACCAGAGCGGTTCGCCGTTCCTGGGTAAGAAGGGTGGGCCATTTCGCTGAGGCCCAGAGGACAACCGCTTGATTGATTGGGGATTGTTTGGCGAAGTCGCGGTTAAGGTATTGACTGAGCCACTCTAGTCGGCTCTGGATTTCTGGGTCTGGGCGATAGGCGCCCGTAACACTGCCGGCCGCAAGTGCTCCCAAAGCCGCTCCATAATACTCGGAATCGTGCGCTTCCCAGGGCTCATTATCGAACTGAATCCATTCCCAAGCGCCCTTGGAATTCCCACTCGTCTGCTGCAGAGCCCACATATTGGCGAACGCGGCGCGCGTATCTTCGCTGAGGTCTCGCTTTTCGAGGTCATTTCGGGCTAGGATTAGCGCGTTCAGCACGGATTCGGTGCCGCGGGAGCGCGCGGCATTCCGCCCATCATAAAACGGCGCAATCTCCTTCCAGAGCCGCACCCGCGTAACAATGTTATCCAGGTATCTGCGCTCTTTCGCCGAAACGACGGTTTCCCCGAGTGCTGGTCGTAAGCCAGGACGTGCAAAAGCGTAAGCTGCCAGAGTGTGGCAGGATACGCAAAAAGTGCCGTGATCCCGTGCGGCTCCCGGCCAATTCATCCACCAATCGGCTCTGCGGTCGAGGTACTCTGCGGCGGCTTTCGGATTCCAGGAGTCGTTCAAAGGAACGTCTTTCGGAAAAGCTGGAGCTACGTTGCCAACCAAGCCAATCAGATGCCCTAATACCAATAGGCTTCGTAATATCTGGGCCGCTCCGAAAGTCATTGTCTTCAGTGCTAGCCTATCACGAATCCACTGGAGCTTTCGAAAATTCTTGCCGGTATCTGGGCCCATCGAGAATCCGCCACCAGCGTCTTGAAATCCTCCCGCCTGGTCATCTCGGTCCCTGTCATGCCCAGGTCGCGGTCGAGTTTGCGAATCGCCGATTCGCTCCAATGAGGCTTTGTTGGCCTCACCGGTAATAATGGCCGCACACCGGGCTTGGCCAAAGGATTGGAGTAACCCAGGCCGGCCCTGGCGCCGCTTACAAGGCCGTCCACAGAATTGCTGCTTGCTATGCGGAAACTCCGAAATCGGATGGCGCGCCGCCTTCCTGATTGACCACTCCGAAATCGACTGAATCGAGCCCTACGGCGGAAAATCGGAGCAAACATCTGCGCGTCCTCATTGGCCACCTCCCTCAAGCCTAATCTGGGCCGCGCCGCTGAAGCCGTCGCGTAAAGGCGAAGGCTTCAACTTTCCCAGACTGTGACAGTGGGATGACGGCGGCCTGCGCCCTGGCAATGATGGAGACCGCCACGAGCTTGTACCACTCTACCTATCAAGGCCCGGTGCGCAAGCATTTCCACTGTTGGCAAAGCGAGGCGGTGCGCAGCCGGCTGGCTCCGATTGATCGCGGTGGCCGCCATGCTGAAACACTGCTTCGTCAACATTATCGCGTGGCCTCAAGCATCAGATTCCCATCCTGGGGCAGCGAGTCCACGCGATCTACTTGCACCGCTGCGGCCTGGACCTCTCCCCCCCCAAAAATGGTAAGGAACATATCCTGGGGAAAAGTCCACAAAATTTTCCACCTCCTTTCCCCAACCTCTCATCGATCACTGTACAGCGTTGCAAAGCTATTGTAGAATCAATATGATACGTTACTACTCCGGTTTGGCAACGGAGATGCTTAACCCAGGGGGCATCACGTCCCCAAGGATTAGGAAATAAGATTCTAGTGGGACTCTCGAGGCGTAGCTTGCCTCAAGAGATACCAATTAGAGTGCCTGCGGGTAGCCGCCAAAAGGTAAAGCAAGGAAAACCTATGAGTACAACGTCAATCTCCTTTTCTCCTCGAACGGTGAACCGATCGCTTGGAGCGTCAATTCAACAGAACATCGTATGCGCAATCGATGATGTCTTAGCGTGGTTGCAAGACCCGAAGCAGCTCTCCACCGAGCAACGGCGGGGGATCATCTCAAGATATACCGCAGTGCTCGAAGGAAATTTCATCTATTGGATGACTGGCGCCTATATATCCGTCAAGTCGGAACGAGCGCGTCTGATCATCATGGACAACCTCCGCGAAGAAGTGCGCGATAGCCATCCGGAGATGCTACGAAAGTTCGCCACCGCTGCAGGCGCTGTACCCACCGATTCGGACTCGCTTGCCATCAGCCGGGAATTGAGGAATGTCCGCCTCTTCATAGGGCAGCTTTCGGGAGCGCGAATCGTCCTCATGATGGGGTTCTTCGAAGGGTTCATACAGAAGTTTATGTCCTACTTGGCGGAACTCGCCGCAGAGCAGGGGTCGACTGAGATGGAGTACACGGACGTCCATGGCGTCTGCGACGTCGGCCACACAGAAGAACTCTTCCACGCACTCGACTCCGAGCTGGAGCTCGAAAGGCATGACGTCGAGACGGACCTCTTTGAGGGAGTCGACATTCTTCGCGGCCTCATTCTCAGTATCATCGTCGGTCCCGGACTAAGTGCGAACTGATGCTTGGCGCGACGCCGGGAAACGAAAGTATCGTGGCGCCGAGTCAAAAGATTCCCGGCGAGAATCCCCTCGAACGGGCCTGATACTTTGAAGTCTTCGGCGCGCAACTTTATATGGCGCTACACCGCGTCGCGGATCCAATCGCTCGTGTTCTGCTTCTGGCGCCGTGTGGAACCGTGGGTTCGTTGGGTTCGATATTCGGCTCCGAAACGAATCGAATGTTTAAAGTGTGATTGTCGTGGCATAGGTGAACGAGACGAGAGTGGCGCTGGCTCGGCCGGCAAAAGGCCAGTTAGAACCGTCAAACTCGGCAAACACGCGCCGTTGGTTGGAGGCTTGCCGGTCGGGTACGAATTACGAAAATGCTAAGAGCTGACCGGAAATCGCTGTGGGGCGCAATCGGTTCCGCGGCAAACGCGCCGGAACGCTTTCTTTGTGGAGTTGATGCGCGGGTCGCTTTGGGGGATCTGGTTCGGGGGTCGAGCCTTTGCGGCCGATCCGAGGAACTTCGCGGGCGGTCGGTGTTGGTGGCGGCGAAGGGGCAACTCGCCGCGGCATTGGCGCTTATTGAGCTCGATGGCGTAGCGCGGCGCCTTGTGCTTTGTCCCCCCGATACGCCGATTGAACATGTTCGTTTTGTCGCAGCTTCGACAGACGCTGACGCGATCGTGTCCGACGACGCCAGTGTAGCAGAGGGATGTCCCGGCATCGGGTCCTTCATCCCGTGCAGTGCGAAGATTGTGTCCGCCAACTGCGATCGGAGCGTATGGCAACCGACGGAGTGGGTACTTCTGACGTCCGGTACAACGGGAGTGCCGAAGATGGTCGTGCATACCTTGTCGAGTCTGGCCGGCGCTATCAAAGACAATGGTGCAGCGGCGAACCCTCCGGTTTGGAGCACGTTCTACGATATTCGCCGGTATGGCGGCCTGCAGATATTCCTGCGCGCGCTGCTTGCGGGGGGATCGCTTGTCCTATCGAGCGCCGGGGAACCGGCTGCGGAGTTTCTGAACCGGGCCGGCGCACACCGGGTCACTCATATCTCCGGGACCCCATCCCATTGGCGTGGGGCCCTCATGAGCCCTTCGGCTTCCAGGATTGCGCCCCAAGTCATCCGCTTGTCGGGAGAGATTGCGGACCAGTCGATCATAGACCATCTCCGGTCGTTCTATCCGCAGGCCAAGGTGGGCCACGCTTTTGCCTCGACGGAGGCAGGTGTCGCGTTCGAAGTCAACGACGGTCTTGCGGGCTTTCCTGCGAGAATCGTCGGACAGGCGGGCAGTGACGTGGAGATGAAGCTCGAGGATGGCTCGCTTCGAATCCGTTCAACCCGGCTAGCCACTCATTACATCGGCCACGAGAGCAAGACTCTTAGAGAAGCGGATGGTTTTGTTGACACGGGCGATATGCTCGAACTGCGGGGTGACCGCTACTATTTCGCCGGGCGGCGAGATGGGACCATCAACGTTGGGGGCCTCAAGGTTCATCCGGAGGAGGTCGAAGCGGTGATCAATCGGCACCCGCAAGTTCGGATGTCGCTCGTCCGGGCCAAAAAGAACTTCATCACCGGTGCGCTTGTCGTGGCCGACGTAGTTATCGAGAGGGATACGCACGCGGCGATCCAGGGGAACGGCGACCTTCAGCATGAGATCCTGCAGCTTTGCCGAAACCTGCTTCCGCGGCATAAGGTTCCGGCGGCGATAAACGTTGTTCCCGCCCTTGCGGTTGCTGCGACGGGAAAGATGGTGCGGCGCCATGCATAACGTGATTGTCACGGGTGGAAGCCGGGGGATCGGTCTGAGTATCGTTCGCAGGCTTATAGGGTCCGGATACCACGCCATAGCGATCGCCAGGAAAGAGACGAGTCAGGTCATGGCGATGACGCAAGAGGCTGAACGCGACCGTCCCGGATCGTTCCATTTCATTCCCTTCGATTTGGCCAAAATAGAAGATATTCCCAAGTTAGTCAAGAGTGTGCGCAAGGATTTCGGGCCGATCTATGGCCTTGTAAACAACGCCGCTGTGGGTTTCGATGGCGTCCTGGCCATTATGCCCGATTCGCAAATCGAGCAACTGGTGCGCCTCAACACGCTCTCTCCGATCGTTCTCACCAAGTATGTAGTACGCTCTATGATCGCCAGTGGCGGCGGGCGAATTGTGAACCTTACCTCGATTATCGGCTTCACCGGCTACAGCGGTCTTTCCGTTTACGGCGCCACCAAGGCATCGATGATGGGCTTCAGCCGATCGCTGGCGCGGGAGGTCGGGCAATTAGGGGTTAACGTGAATTCGGTCGCGCCCGGTTTCGTCGACACGGAAATGACCCAAGCGCTCAGCGAAGAGCAACGCCAGCAGATCGTGCGCCGTAGCGCGCTTCGCCGGCTCACTGGCCCAGAGGACGTTGCGGATGCGGTCGAATTTCTGCTTAGCGACAAAGCCAAGAGCATCACCGGAACCGTGCTTACGGTTGACGCGGGCAGCACAGCATGAATGAGCTCACGACAAACGGTAAGGACCGGGGCAGCGGTTCGGTGGCCAAACGTTGGCTGCGCGCCCTCGAGTTGACGGCGCCCATTGCCAATCATCCCGACCGGGTATTTCCGGTTGTGATAGAGGAGCTCGCCGCCAGACTCGGCGAAGCGCCGGCGCTGCTCTCAGACCGCGAGTGCCTGACGTATGACGCGCTTGCCCGGAGATCGAACCAATATGCCAGATGGGCGCTCAGCCAGGGTCTGGCCAAAGGCGACACAGTATGTCTGCTGATGCCGAACCGCCCCGAGTATATGGCCATCTGGCTGGGCATCATTAAAGTCGGCGGGGTAGTCGCGCTGATCAACACCAACTTGGCCGGTCCCTCGCTCGCGCATTGCATCAATATCGTGGCTCCTAAACATATCATTGCGGCTACTGAGCTTGTCGATCGATTGACATCGGCGTTTTCAGACAGTAACTGCGCGCCGCCGATTTGGATTCACGGAGATTGCTGTACTTCCGATACTTCCTACCGGCGCATGGATTTGGAAATTGAACGGCACGCGGGCGATGCGCTGAACGAACAGGAGCGCCGGCCGGTGACCATCGAGGATCGAGCGCTCTGTATATACACCTCCGGAACGACCGGCTTGCCCAAGGCCGCCAATGTCAGCCATGGCCGGCTGATGCAATGGAGCCACTGGTTTGCCGGCATGATGGACACGAAATCGACCGACCGGATGTATAACTGCATGCCGATGTATCACGGCGTCGGCGGCGTGCAGGCGCCTGGCGCTGTTCTGGTCGGCGGCGGCTCGGTGGTGATTCGCGACAGGTTCTCGGCCAGTCGATTCTGGAGCGATGTCATCCGGTGGGACTGTACACTGTTTCAATACATCGGGGAGCTTTGCCGATACCTGCTCCACACCGAACCGTCTCCTCACGAAACAGGGCATCGGATCAGGTTGGCCTGTGGCAACGGCCTGAGGCCCGATGTGTGGGGCGACTTCCAGCGCCGGTTCCGGATACCCCAGGTCTTCGAGTTCTACGCCGCGACCGAAAGCGGCGTCTCGTTATTCAACGTAGAAGGCGAGGCCGGCGCTATCGGGCGCATCCCGCCGTACCTTGCGCATCGATTCCCGGTAATATTGATAAAGTTCGATGTGGAAAAAGGGGAGCCGGTGCGGAATGAGCGGGGGTTCTGCATTCGTTGCGCTCCGAACGAAGTCGGCGAGGCTATCGGTCCTCTGCTGAAGGGCGCGTCGAATGTCGGCAGGCGGTTCGAGGGTTATACCGACGCCCAGGCCTCCGAGAAACGCATCGTCCGCGACGTTTTCGAGCCGGGAGACGCCTGGTTTTGTACCGGCGACCTGATGCGAAAGGACGAGCGGGGCTTTTTCTATTTCGTGGATCGTATTGGCGACACTTTCCGCTGGAAGGGTGAGAATGTGGCGACCTCCGAGGTCTCGGAGGCCATCTGTTCGTTTCCCGGCGTCAAGGAGGCAAATGTCTACGGCGTGGCAATTCCGGGCGCCGACGGACGGGCCGGCATGGCTACGCTCGTCCTCGCAGGCGAGCTGGATCTGTCTCTATTCCGTGCACATCTGATCGGCCGGCTGCCCGGCTATGCTTGTCCCCTTTTTTTGCGCATCCGGAATGAACTGGAAGTGACCACCACTTTCAAGTACGCCAAGACTGATCTTGTGCGCCAGGGGTATGATCCGCTCGCGACCACTGACCTCATCTATTTCAACCACCCGGACCATGAGTCCTTCGTCCGCCTCGACAAAGGGCTCTACGACCGCATCCAAGCCGGCCAGATCCGTGGCAGCGAACGGATAAGAACCGGGCGGAACGAACCGGCTCAAGTTCCGAGCGATCACCAGCGCTCAGAGAGAGAGAGTGCCGCTACAAATGCAGTTTGACCAAATCCAGCGTAACGTGGAACAACTCGAGTCCGAGATCGCAAGCGGTCCCATTGTCCCCAGGGTGAGTCCCCAAGAGATCCGAGACTATCTTGCGTCCCGTTATGACTTTAGCCAGCCAGGGTCGCTCGATGAAATCGGCGCCGATGTAGAACGCATGTTACGAACGTGGCAGGTGCAGGTGACCCATCCACGTTACTTCGGCCTATTCAATCCGAGCGTGACGCTGGCGTCGATCGTCGCGGACACGCTGGTAGCGATGTATAACCCGCAACTGGCAGCCTGGCGAACCTCGCCGGCAGCGAACGAGATCGAACGCCATACACTTCTCTGGTTGGCCGGCAAGTTCGGCCTTCCCGCCAACACCGCCGCGACCTTCACCAGCGGCGGCGCGGAAGCAAATCTTTCGGCAGTCATTGTGGCTTTGACCCGGACTTTCCCCGACTATGGCGAAGGCGGTCTTCGGAGTCTCAACGCAACCCCAACGATCTATCTGACGGGCGAGGCCCATCAGGCGTACAACAAGATCGCACACATGACGGGACTCGGGCGGTCCGCGGTCCGAATGGTAGCCACGCACCCCGATCTGAAGATGGATATCGAGGATCTTGCAAGACGAGTCGCCGAAGATAGGAAGAGCGGATTCGCGCCCTTCATGGTGGTTGGCACTGCCGGAACGACGGCTGCCGGAGTGATCGATCCCTTGCCCGGCTTGGCCAGCTTTTGCCGGTCGGAGAAGCTGTGGTTCCACGTTGACGCCGCGTGGGGCGGCGCGGCGGTCCTGTCGCCGGTCCTCAAGGGCCATCTCGCCGGAATCGACGCCGCGGATTCAATCACGTGCGACGCGCACAAATGGTTCTCGGTCCCGATGGGCGCCGGGATGTTCTTCTGCCGGCATCCCGACTCAGTTAGCGAGGCATTCCGCGTTCAGACCTCTTTCATGCCCGGGACAACCCCCGGAGGGTTTGTCGATCCGTACACGACGTCAGTACAGTGGTCGCGGCGGTTTATCGGCCTAAAGCTCTTCGTTGCGCTGGCGCAACACGGCGAATCCGGGTACGTCGAGATGATCGAGCACCAGACGAACATGGGCTGCAAACTGCGCGAGTCGCTAAAGCGCTCGGGGTGGCGCGTCGTCAATGACACGCCGCTGCCGGTGGTGTGCTTCACCAGGGACGGGCTCAACACGGCCAAATTCGTGGCGGATTTGCTGGAGCGCCAGATCGCCTGGATGTCGGAAGTGCGGATCGGCGGCGCTGCCGCCGTGCGGGCGTGCGTCACTAGTTTTAGGACCACTGAGGCTGATATCGACTGGGTGGTGTGCGAGATGAATCGGCTGGTCTCTCAAGAGGAGCGCCAATCAAGTTCGAAGCAGGCTGAGGCTGCACTGGCACACCCATGAAACCAGAGACGATCGCTATTCACGGCGGCTACGAAACCGATCCGACGACGAAGGCCGTAGCTGTGCCGATTTATCAGACGGTCGCCTATGAGTTCGATAGCGCCGATCATGCAGCCGCGTTGTTCAACCTCGAGGCCGATGGATTTCGCTATAGCCGTATTAGTAACCCGACCACCGCGGTGTTAGAGCGGCGGGTCGCCGAGCTAGAGGGAGGACTGGGGGCTCTATGCGTGAGCAGCGGGCAAGCGGCGGTCAACTATGCGACGCTCAACGTCACCGAACTGGGCTGCAACATTGTCTCGGTTCCCCAGCTCTACGGTGCCACCCACACGCTGTTCGCGCATATTTTGCCAAGCCAGGGAGTCACCGTCCGCTTCGGGGAGACGGATCAGGCGGACGCCCTGGAGAAGCTGATTGACGAGAAAACGCGGGCGGTTTTCTGTGAAAGCGTCGGCAATCCGGCGGGAAACATTTGCGACATCGAGGCGCTGGCTCGGGCGGCCCACAGAAACGGGGTGCCGCTGATCGTCGATAACACGGTCGCGTCGCCCATCCTACTGCGGCCCATCGAATACGGAGCGGACATTGTTGTGCATTCTCTAACCAAGTTTCTGGGCGGCCATGGGACGACGCTCGGCGGAGTCATCGTCGACAGCGGTAAGTTCCCTTGGAAGGAGCATGCTGCGCGTTTCCCGATGTTCAGCCAGCCGGACGCCTCATATCATGGCCTAGTCTACACGGATCATTACGGGTCAGCCGCCTACATTGCGCGGTGCCGCGGCGTCTATCTGCGGAACACGGGGGCCGTCTTGTCGCCCCTGAGCGCTTTCCTGCTGCTGCAAGGAGTCGAGACGGTCGCTCTGAGGGTCGAGCGCCATGTGGAAAACGGCAGAGCCGTCGCCGGATTCTTGCGCAACCACGCGATGGTTGAGTGGGTCAATTATGCGGGATTCCCCGACAACCCTTATCATGCCCTCGCGCAGAAATATCTAACCGGCCGCGCTTGCTCTCTGATGACCTTCGGGATCAAGGGAGGCTTCGAGGCCGCCAAGAAGTTCTACGATGCGCTCGATCTGGTCAAGCGGCTGGTCAATCTGGGCGATGCCAAGTCGTTGGCCTGCCACCCTGCCTCGACCACCCATCGGCAGATGTCGTCCGAAGACCGGCGCAAGGCCGGGGTGAAGCCGGAGATGATTCGGATCAGCGTCGGGATCGAGCATGTCGAAGACATCATCGCAGACCTCGACCAGGCGCTCGGCGCCACGAAATATCCTGACCGACAGATGTCGATTAATCCTATGCCGATGTCCCTGGAGGAACGCTGATGCCTATCTGTTTCGACGGAAATTCTTCCGGTCATGAGTTGTTGGCCACCAATCGCGTCCGCGGGCGGTTGTCCTCAGAGTTCCAAGAACGCGCCGGCAGGTGCATCACGATCGGTTTGATCAACAACATGCCGGACGCGGCCCTGGAGGCAACCGAACGCCAGTTTCTCACGCTGCTCAATTCCGCATCTGACGGGGTCTTGGTGCGTCTGTCGCTCTACGCGCTGCCGGAGGTTCCACGGAACGACGCGAGCCAACGCCATGTCAGCCGTTTCTATGACAGCATCGAGAATCTGTGGAACAGCCAACTCGACGGCCTCATCGTGACCGGGAGAGAGCCGCGGACGCCGAACATGAGGAACGAGCCATACTGGGAGAGCTTGACAAGAACCCAGGAGTGGGCTAACGAGAACACCTATTCGACTGTTTGGTCCTGCCTGGCGGCGCACGCTGCGCTTCTTCACGCGGATGGCATCGACCGGCGTAAGAGTGACAACAAGCACTTCGGCGTGTTCGAATGCGAGCGGCTTTCAGATCACCAACTGATGGCCGGTATACCCTTACATCTAAAGATGCCGCATTCCCGGTGGAACGGTATAACGGAAGACGAGCTAACGGCTTGTGGTTACAGCGTGCTCACGCGGAGCCAAGATGCCGGAGTCGACACGTTCATAAAGCAGCGAAGAAGCCTGTTCGTCTTCTTCCAGGGCCATCCGGAGTATGAATCCGAGACTTTGCTGCTCGAATATCGCAGAGACATCCGGCGCTACCTCAGGGGAGAGACAGATACTTACCCGTCAATGCCGCGAAGTTACTTCGATAAAGACACCGCGGATGCGTTGACAGCGCTACGGGAGAAGGCTATGTCTGGCGGACGCGAGGAGCGGCTGTCGGATGTCGCGGCTGCCATAGGAGAAGAAGGGATTGTGAACACATGGCGTTCCACAGCAGCACGCGTTTACCGCAATTGGCTGGAGTATATATGTGCGCAGAAGGAACGCCGCTTGAGAAAAGGCAGGATCGCAACGATTGTGCGAGGGTGCGGGGTTGATTCCACTCTCGGTTTAGCCGCCGCTATCGATCTATCGCCTGCCCGCCCAGCGCGATCCTGACCGCCTCATGTGACACTCCCTCCACGCTGCAAAACGTATTCAGCAACCGCCCATTGGATTTTTGGGCTCCTATCCAAAAAGTGATAGAACCACTTGGAGCCTTTAGATCCTTGAATTTGTCAGCCTGCTTGGGTTTCGCGAGTGACCCTCGTTATCAGCATTCGTTCTGAGATGGTTTAGACACTCAAGCGCGCGAGGAAGTTCGGGCTCGGAACTGGGATCTGCGCGAATTCCTTGGAGCCCCGAACCGCAAGCATCCAGGCGGCTTTGGGTTTCCGGACGCCGACCATGACTATGCCCCGCCTTTTGGAGAACTGTTATGCAAGCGGTCGAGGCACAACTCATTGGTGAAAAAGCGCTTATCGTCAAATTACACTCTTGGGATAGGAGCCGATGTTTGCGAACCCTTCGGCGGCTTCCTATGCGCATCGGCCTCCATCGAAGATCCCCTCCTTCTTTCGCCCAGTATGCCGTGAGCCGAAAGTGCACAGCCTCTGTGTTGCCGTCCAGGTCGACGAGACTGGCCCAGTTACAATCGGCGGAGTTGGCCGGTTTCCGGAAAGCCCATTCTTCCGCCCAGCGGGGAGACGTGCTGTCCGAAAGCGTTCCTACGGCGGGCGGCTCGCGGGAAACTCCGCAGGGCCGGTTCGCCAAATTCGCGCCCACCGAGCTTGCAATAGCTATTCAACCGGAGGATAATCGCGGTTCTGGGTCTGCTCCTTGGGACGGAGGCATGCCAGTAATTTTGGGCCTGATCGGCATGGCCACATTCGGCCCGCATATTACCCGTATATTACAAGGAAGGATGGCCGGTTAACGTGCCCGGAATCGAGAGCGGCAAAGGGTCGGCCCTACCCCGGGGACCCGGGCTGCGGCTGCCATTGCCGTCGTTACCGGTTCCATCGTCGGACAGGTTGTGTTTCCGGTGGCGAGCGTTATCGCCTGGGCCCTTTCCGTCCGGGAAAGTTAGAGTTGTTCCATGAACCCGCCACGTGGGGGACGTCTTATGGATAATCTGCCAGCCAGCCTGTTGAACGGCTACCGGCGCGGAACGATCTCGCGCCGCAAACTGCTGCGGGTCCTGGGAGTGGCTGTGGCCGGGGCGCCCTTGGCCGCCTCCGCATTCGCGCAGGGCCGGTGTAGGGATGGCTACGAGACACGGGGCTGTCCATTGACCGCGGAAGTGGCAACGGCCCCGATCAAACCGGTGTTCGCGCCCACAGGGTGGAAGACCGTGGCATTGGACCACATCACCTTTCAGATGGCGGACTATCGGAAGGAGGCGGCGTTCTACATCGCGCTCATGGGATGGAAGCTCCGCGGCGACGATGGCAAGCAGGCCGTGTTAGACATCGGCGACTGGGGCTCAGCCATCTTTAAACAGGCGCCCGAGCAGCCAAGGGCCATAGTGGAGAGCTTCTGCTTTGTCATCAAGCCGTGGAACGCCAGGACGGTGCAGGCGGAGCTCACGAAGCGCGGCCTGACCCCGGTGGGCGAAAACGATGGCAAGGGGTTCGAGAGCTTCCATGTGAAAGATCCGGACGGATGGGATCTTCAGATCGCCAACGGCAACGGCCTCGCAAAGGCCCGCAAGACGCCGGCGGTTGCGGTGCTGGCGGCGCCGCCGCCGTTCGAGCCGACCGGATGGAAGACCGTGTGGCTGGACCATCTCTCGTTCGGGGTGAGCAATTACAAGGAAAGCGCTTCCTTCTACTCCAATCTCCTCGGGTGGAAAGATACGTACGACGAAGGAAGCCAGCACGAGCTTATGATCGGCGAAGTCGGAGACGCCCTCATCCGCGGCGGCAACCCGAACGACCCGAGCTTCGGAAGAGGCGGCGTCGCACCGGCGCGCCGCGCGCGGATCGATCACATCTCGTTTGGGATCTCGCCATGGGATACGGACGGGGTGAAGGCGGAGCTCGAGAAACGCGGGCTCCGGGCGCAAATCGACACTTCCACCCGCGACGACATACACGTCGCCGCCTTCAAGAGTTATCACACCGCCACGCCCAACGGTTACAATCTGCAGATCAGCTATGTCACGCACGATAACCGGCTGGTCTTGGCGAACGCCGTCAAACCGAAGCCTACCGGTGGCCGTTAGCGGGATGGCATAGGAGGCTCGCGTGTCCCGGCGGCCGCGGACGATCCTTTCCTTGCGATCCGCTCCAAGATGCCAGATCCAAGACACCAGCTCCAAGACGCCAGGAAACCGCAAATGCATCGTCGAGATGTGTTCCTTTCGGGCGGGGAAGTGGGACTGCGCGCAGCATCCTGCACTTTGCGCGGACCATTCTAATGGTGGATGAGCGGGAGCGATCGGAATACTGGCCCGTAGCTGTTGATTGCATCTTCGTAGCATTTGGCAGACCTGGTTCAGCACAAGGTAAATACTGCGGCACATACCCAGTTTTTGTTCTTGGCTCGAAGGACAATCCAAAGCCGACAACATTTGGGATCGGCTTTTACATTTGGGCCGAGTGCATCTTCTGCCACCGCGTTGCCCTGTGCACGGACTACGGAAACTCCGTCGGGGATTGGACGGGCTCGGTCGCGATGTCCTGTTGCGGCCGGGTACTCGATGACGATCGGGCCAACCGCCCTGTTCGGAACTCTTATGAGCTTCGGCGCGCGATGGCGGCTGCCAACCGCGTCATTGCTC
>Ga0182024_10012072_pt1 | contig 17164 bp, 2 predicted proteins | sample P32metaG_FD_120480 | JGI IMG/M metagenome (GOLD analysis project Ga0182024, IMG submission 120480) | Permafrost microbial communities from Stordalen Mire, Sweden - P3-2 metaG (Illumina Assembly) | ecosystem: Environmental > Terrestrial > Soil > Wetlands > Permafrost | place: Sweden: Stordalen...
CTGCTTTGCAGGCCGCCGATGCCCAGCACGCCGGTGCCGGTCTTGGTGAGGGCCGTGGTGCTGTTGGAATTGGTGGAAACGACGCCGTTGAATTCGAGCCCGATCTGGCCCGGGGTGTTGGTCGGATCGACGTAGATGGTCGGGGTGGCACCAGTGAAGGCCACCTGGGCGTTGATCGTAGGAATGGTGAAGGCCGAGGCGACGTTGGAGAGATTGTTGGCATTCGCGACGCCCGCGGTGGTCGCCGACAGCGTGCCGGCGATGGTCAGCACGCCGGCGCCGCCCTGGGTGCCGGCCGTTCCCGCGGTGGCCGTCGAATTCGTTCCGTAAGAGAAGACGGCCGGACCGCTGGTGGTATTCCCGTCGCTGCCATCGTTGGTGATGGTCAGGTTATTGATCGTGGTGTTGAAGCCGTTGGTGTTGAGTTCAGAACCGCCCAGCAGGGTGACGTTGGCCGACGGATTGATCTGGTTGTTGGCCTGCAGGACGAGGGCCGAACTGCCCGGGGTCGCCGACTCAGAGCCGTTGCTGGTCGACCCGGAGACAATCACGTTCCCGCCGGAGATCGCGGTTCCGCCGCTGCCATCAAGCGAGGTCAGATTGGCCACGACGCCGTTTACGTAAGTTGTGCCGCTGTAGGTATTGTTGCCCGCCAGGGTGATGGCCGTGCCCTGGATATTGACGCCATTGAGGACCAAAGCCACGGGACTGCCATTGTCCTTAATGTTGGCATTGACGGTCGAACCGCTACCGGTCGCGGTGCTGATAAACATTTCCTGCTGGCCGGTGGCGGTGGTCAGGTTGCCGTAGCCTTGGGACTGGCCAATGATGCGGGCGTTGGCGTCCCCTCCGAAGAGCAGGCCGCCGCTCTGTAGGACGAGCGTGTCGCCCGAGTTGACATAGGACAGCGTGCCGGCGCCGGTGGTGAAGGTGAGTGAGTTGGTGGTCGTCGTGGAGACCGTCCCAACCGTGCCGAGCAGAGTCTGGTTGGTGATGAGGTGGGTGTTGAGCCCCGCGCCGAAGGTATTGCCGGCATTGCCGGCGCCGACCTCGTTCAAGGTGTCCAGGCCATGGAGCCCGGCGGTGGAGTCGTAGGTGGCAAACGAGACCTGGTTGGCGCTTCCGCCCTGCCCAATGTCGTTGCCGTCGACGATCGCCCAGCCGCCGATCATGCCGTTGGTCAGCGTGGGAGCGGTAGAGAAGTAGAGGTTGGGGTCGTTGCCGAAGGACCCGCTGGAGCCGGTGCCGTTAATTCCCGCGAAGAAGAGGACGTCGGTTCCGACGTTGCGCGTCAGCGTGCCGACATTCAGTGTGGCGTTGCCGCCGTTATTCTGAACCTGAATGACCGAGCTGCCCGAATTGAGGACGATGTTGCCAATGTTGGCGACGTCCGCCACTCCGGTGCGGGCATTAAAATCGAATGCACCCCCATCAAAATACATCGTCGGGATGGAAGCGGTGTTGGTGTTGGTCAAGCGGTTGGACAGGGCGGTGTAGCCGCTGTCATCCCACTTAAGCACGCCGCGGCGGATGTCGATCTGCGAGGTCGCATTGAGCGTGGCCAGGTCGATCAGGCTGGTGATGCCGCCCTGGAACGTCGAGGTGCCGCTGTAGGTCTGCGGCGAGTTGATCGTATAGGTGCTGTTTCCGTCACGGACGAAGCTGAGAGTCCCCGCGCCGGCTCCGCTAATATTGCCCGACCAGGTCTGGCTGGCGTTGGGCGCGATTCGCAACACTGAAGGCGTCGCGCTGCCGTTGATGACCGTCCCGCCCATCAGGTCCAGCGTGTTGGCCGTGCTGAGCACCTGAAGCGACTGATTGGTTCCATTGAGATCGAGCGTTCCGCCGTAGTTGACCTGAGTGACTTGAGCTTGGACGGTCGCGAGGCCCGTATTGCCGGCAGTCGGGGCAACCTCAAAGAGCTGGAACAGCGTCTGATTGCCGGCGGCAAGCTGCAATGTTCCGCCGTTGATCGTCGTCTGGCCGAGGGTCGTCACCGCGCCCTTTAGCGTGGCGATGCCGCCGTCCGCCTTGGTCAGCCCGTTGGCAGCCGTGTCGTAGACCGGATTGTTGATCGTCAATGTGGTCGTGCCGCCGGCGTCCGGGTTGGGCGTATGAACAATCAATTCGCCGTTGGGCGAACCCGCCGTGCCCGGCGAACCGCCCGCGGTGAGGAAGCCCGAGCCGGTGATGCTTTCGTTGCCGATGGCCAGCAGGCCGCCGCTGAGCAACTGCACCACGCTGCCGCTGTTGATGGCAAGCGACCCACCCGAATTGAGCGTCAGGGAGTTGATCGCCGTGACGGCCGATGCGTTGGCCGTCAGCGGGGCGGCGGTGATCACGTTGTCGTTGGTGGTCAGGGTCGTGACGAACGACCCGGCGGTCATCACGCCGATGCCGTTGGCGGTGTTGTAGATCGGGAAGCTGGTGCCGTTTCCAGTCGCGCTGGTATCCACCAGCGCCCAAGGCAGGATCGCGGCATTGGCCGCGGTGTAGACAGCGGGCTGCCCGATGACGCCGCTATTGGCAAAGACGCTGGTCGCGCCGCCGATGAAGTTGGCGTCGCCGGCCGTGCCCGGAGCGGCAACGCCCAGATTGGTCCCGCGGAATAGCGCGGTGCTCTGGAAGTTGCGGCTCGTAATCCCGGTGTTGGTCGAGTTCACCTGGAGGGTTAGCGCCTGAGCAGAGTTGGGGATCAGGGTGATAACCACTTCGCCAGTGGCGTTTGACGTCCCGGAGTTGTTGCCGATGGCGATGTTGTTGCCCGTCGTAGTTACCGCTTCGGTCGTGGCAGCGGCGCTATTCCCGTAGATCGTGAAGTTACCACCATCCCATAGACCACGGCCGACCATGCGGTTGTTCACGTTCTGGGCGGTGTTGTCCAGGATCAAACTGCCACCGAGGTTGATGATGTCGGAGGAGTTGACCGACGATTGCTGACCCGCTCCGTCGAAGATCACGGCACCGATCGGCACGAAGACGTTGTTGAAGGTGTTCCCGCCATTGGTCAGGAACAGCGAATCGGTGCCGGTCTTCGTCATCAGGAACGCGCCGCTGACGACGCCGTTCAGCGAGACATCGCCCGCCTGTGGCGTAAGGGACGGCGTGACCGGGGTCAGGTTGTTGGTTCCGACGCTGGCGGCAGCGCCCAGGATGACCGGGCCCGAGACCGAGGCAGCCGAGCTTGTGCTGCTGTTGAAGAGGGCGGCGAGGGTGTTGTTGTAGGTACCGTACCCGCCGCTGAGGCTGACCCCCCCGCCATTGACGATGCCGGTGCCGCTGATGGTAATGCTGCGGGTGCCGTCGGCCACGGCCATGCCATTCAAGTCCAGAGCCGCTGCGCTGGCGACGACGATGCCGCTCGAGCCAGTGCCCAAGGCGCCGGTGTTGCCGACTTGCAGAATGCCGCCGGACACGGTCCCGATGCCGGTCAGCGTGTTCGTGCCCGTGAGGATGAGCATGTCCGGACCGACTTTGGACCACGCAAGGCCGGCGTCGTTCAGCGTTCCGGTCAGAGCGATGTTGCCGTACCCACCGATGAATGTGCCGGTGGTTCCGATGGTGATGTTGCCGGTGGCACTGGCCGCCACGGCATTGCTGTTCATCAAGGCGCCCGTGGAACTCGCGGTAGCGAACTTATTGTTGCCGGTCCCTGAGCCATTGCCGGTGCCGTTCAGGGTGATGTTGCCCGCCACGTTCTGGGTGCCGTTCAAATCGAGGACCGCGCCGCTGGCGATGGTCGTGGTGCCGGTCGTGAGGGCGGACGGGTCAGTGACCTGGAGGAAGCCGTTATTGATGTTCAGCGGCCCGGTGAAGGTCCCGGCGCTGGGGCCGAGGATGAGCGTGCCCGCGCCAAGCTTGGTCAAGCCAAACCCGCTGTCCGTGACCCCGCCGATGAGGTTCAGCGTGCCGGTGCCGGTGGTGATTTCCTGATTGGCGGCGGTGATGGTGGTCGTGCCGAGCACGCCGATAGTCCCCTGGCCGCCGAGATTGTTGATCGTCAGGACGCTTCCGCCCAGGGCGGTGGCGCCATTGAGGGTCAGGCTGGCAAACAGGCTGTTCAGGTCGGAGCCTTCACCGTCGATCGTCGCCGAGGTATTCGCGGCGAGAGTCACGGCGTTGCTGACCTGGGCGGCGTTGCCGTAGTTGCTGCTGGCGTAGGTCGAGGCGCTGGGGGCATTCAGATACGACAGGTTGGTGAGCGCGATCGACTGAAGCGGGGGCTGCGCGCCGCCGGTTTCCTGGAGGCCATTGCCGCTGGTGTCGGGGCCGCCGTAGAGGAGGAACACTCCGCCGCCGGATCCCAGGTTTGAGCCCTTGAGGGTGATGTCGTGATAGCCGGAAGAGAGGTTGACGGTCACCGGCGTACCGACAACCAGCGCCTGGCCGCCGGTGCTGTTGTCAAGCTGTTGGAAGACCGTGACGCCATCGATGACCAATTGCATCGAGTCGTCGGCGCCAGCCTGGAACGTATAGGTGCCGGCGTTGTGGATGTCGACCAACCCATTGTAAAACGCCATGCTGTCGGCAAACGTGCCGGCGTTGGCCACCCCGTTCGGGCGGACGCTGAAAGAGGAGTCGCTCGAATACTGCCCCGGCAGGACCGCGGCGCCGGGGGTGCTCGAGGCGGCCGCGGAAAGGATGGCGTTGCCCGTGCCGGTGAAGTTGACGTATTTGCCCTGAAGACCACCCACCGTATAGCCGTTGTTGGTCAGCGGATTGGTGGAGGTATTGACCACCGGGACGATCTGCAAGGTAGAGCCGGCGCCCAAGGTAATGGCGCCGGTAGTGTTGAACTGATAGGCGCTGCCGTTGGCGGTCGGCTGGATCGACTGGGTGCCGGTGACCGTGACGCCGCCGGAGTTGATGCTCGACCCGGCCAAAACCAGGTTGCCCGGGCCGACGTTGACCGGGGCATTGGTCGCCGTGAATCCCGTACCCGGGAGCGTCAGAGTGAGGCCGCTGCCGACGTTGATGTCCACGGGGGCGCTGGTAAAGCTCGACAGGTTGGTGCTCTGGAAGTGGAGCCCGTAGGTGTTGCCGCCGGTGATGTCCAGGATCGTGGTCGGAGCGGCGCTGCCGGTGTAATTGATGTAGTTCAGCGCGCCCATCAGGATGGTGTTGCCGGTGAAGGCCCCGCCGTTGTTGTTCACGTCGATGAAGGCGCTGGCGAGATTGGTGTTGATGTTGACGTTGTTGTTCAGTGCGATGACGCCGCCGCTGCTTCCGCCGTTGAGGTGGAGCGAGAGCTGGCCGCCGTTCAGCGTGACCGCGCTGGTCGATGGGTTGCCCAGGGAAGTCAGGCTGGTGGCGACCACGGTGCCGCTGTTGATGGTCACGCCGCTGTCAAAGGTGTTGTTGCCGTTAAGGGTGAGGGTGCCCAGGCCGGTCTTGGTAATGGAGGCATTGGTTCCACTGATGTTGCCCGACAATGCGACGGTCATCTGCGGGGCATTGACGTTGAGCGTGGTGTTGGCGATGGCCGATTGGCTGCTGCCGCCGGGGAGCGCGATGTTTCCGACGCCGCCGACCGTGCCCATCGTCAGCGTTTCCGCCGTATTGACGCCGTTGTTCTCAAAAATGTCGAAGGTGACGTTGCCACCGGCGCCCGCCGAGGCGGCCGCGATGGCGACGTTGTTGTTGACGGTAAAGCCGTTGGTTGGGAGCAGCACCGAGCTCCCGGACCCGATCGTGAAGGTCCCATTGCCCAGCGGCCCGGTCAGGCTGCTGCCGGTCCCGGCGCTGGCGGCGCCGATGATAAGAGAGGTCCCGCTGCTGAGGTTGTAGCCGCCGGTGAAGTTGCTGGCGCCGCTGACTTCGAGCACCCCGCCGCCGCCCACCGTGATGGGGGCGCTGGAGTTCTGGATGGCAGCCGAGATGTTCAGAGACGGGGCCAGCGGGGCGATGTTCTGCCCGTTGGGGTTGATCGGGTTGACGGTGATCGTCGGTGAAGCCTGATTGTTCAAGCTCACCGTGCCGGCCAGGACGGAGGTATCCCCGACGTTGATGGACGAGGCGGTGATGCCGCCGGTGAGGGTTAGCAGTGTATTGGCGGTGACCGTTGAGGCGTTGCTGCCGCCGGTGTTGCTGAAGTTCAGGCTCGACAGCGTGTTGTTGACCAGGAACGTCAGACTGTTGGTGCCCGAGGCCACGCCCGTTCCCGAGGTGATCGTGACGGTGTTGTTGCTGGGATTGACGCCCGTCACGTATTCGCCTGCGGGAATGCCGGTCCCGGTGACAAGCTGGCCGACGGCGATGCCGTTGGCGCTGGGGACAGTGATGGTGTTGGAATTGGCCGTGGTGACGCTTCCGGCCACGGCGAGATTCGCGTTGAGGGTCAGCACGCCGCTGCCGAGGATGTTGATGGCCTGACTGGGGATGACAGCCCCGGCGTTCTGGGTCAGAGTGCCGCCGTCGAGGGTGATCCCGCCGGTGCCGAGGGTGCTCAGGCCAGTGCCGCCACTTCCGCTTCCGGTGCCATAGCTGGTGGTCGAACCGGAGTTGGCAAGGGTCAAGGTTCCCTGATCGACGTAGGTGCCGGCGCCGTACGTGTTGGTTCCCGCGAGCGTGACGCCGCCGCTGCCGGACTTGACCAGGCTCACGCCGCCGCCGGTTATCACGCTGTTGATCGTCGTCGTCCCAGTGCTGCCATTGTACGCGAAAAGTTCCCCGAAGCCCGTGGTCAGCGTGCCGTTGTTGATCACATTGCCCAGCAGGACGTTCCCGGTGGTTGCAGTGAGCAGGCCGCCGGTGGTCAGGGTCAAGCCCTGGCCGGCGTTGAAGGTCACGGTGCTGGCGCCGCTGACCTTCAGCGAGTTGATCGTCGTGTTATTGAGGTTCGCGCCCGGAGTCGTGGTCAGCAGGATATTGTCGGTACTGACTGCGGACGTGAGCAGGTCCGGCGAATATCCCGCATAGCCGGCGGTGCTCAAGGCTCCGACGCCATAGGTCACGTTGTATGCGGCAAAGTCGCCGCCGTTCACAATACAGCCGCCGCCCAGGATCGAGCCCGCGCCATTCGCGGTGGTGTTGCTCATCCCATTGATGAAGAGGGTCGGGTCGGTCCCCATCGTGCCGAGCGTGCCGCCGGTGTTGGTGAAGTTGACCGTCGCGCCCAGGCTGCGGGTCAGCCCGCCCAGCGTGAGGGCGGCCGAGGCGATGCCGGTGGTCTGGACGCTCGAGTTGATCACGTTCGCCCCGCCGAAGGCCGTGATCGCCCCGACGCTATCGGCCGACATGTACTGCGTGCGGCCGATGTAACTGAGCGTGCCGCCGTTCAGGCTGATGGCCAGCGCGGACGGAAGACGGCCGGCAAGGTCCTGGCTACCGGTGTTGTTGTCCAGCGTCAGGCTGGCCTGGTTGATGGTCAGCCCGGTCGTCCCGCTCAACTGGCCCAGCCCGTTGAGGACCACGCCCCCGCCGGTGATCATCGTGACGCCGGTGTAGGTGTTGTTCTGCGTCAAGGTCGAGGCAACGCTCGCGGTCGAGGCGTGAACGTAGCTGACCGCTCCCTGGATCGAGCCGGTGAAGTTGCGCGCCGCATCTTCATTGACAATGAGCATCGACCCGGCGGTGCCAGTCACGATCCCGTAGTTTCCGGCGTAGCCCAATCCAGTGCCGACAGAGACCGAGTCGGTAAACAAGTCGGTGACGATCTGGGTGTTGCCGTTCAGATTGACCGTCGCGCCGTTCCCGAGTTCCAGATAGTTTGTGTATTGGATTGTGTTGGCCGTGTTCGGCCCGCTCAGGCTTAGTGTTCCGGCGTTGACCACCGTTTGACCGGCATAGAAGGCCGTCCCCGCAAGCGTCAATGTGCCGGACTCGCCCTTGGTCAGCCCCACGCCCCCAGCGGTCGCCCCGCCGGTGAGGTTGCTGCTGATGGTCAGGTTGCCGACGGTGTGGACGTCCAGTTCGTTGACTCCGGCGGTAATGATCCCGCCGGAGAGGATGTTACCGGCCGTGCTGGTATCGAGCGCCAGAATGCCGCCGCCCTGTGCTCCGCCGATGGTGAGTGTTTGCGGAGCGCTATTAAGCACCACATTGGCGCCGCTGTTAAGCGTGAGGGTGTTGATCGCCAACCCGTTGGTGGGCAATGAGGTCGATAGGGCATTATTTCCTGATGAGAGGCTGAGGTTGTCGGCCGTGGACAGGAAGGCCAGTTGGGTGGTCGAGGTGGCGGTGGCCGCGGCGGAGAGCGTGAAGGAGACGCCCGGGTTAATCGCGGTAATCGTCTGGCCGGTGCCGATGCCCGGGCCGTACACCGTCTGGCCGATCGTCAAGTTGCCGGTATTGGCGGTGCTGACCGTCGTCGACCCGCTGGTAACGCCATACGTGCTTGTGCTGACCGCCCCCGCGGTGCCGATCGACTCGAACGCATTCATGTTGCGGATGTCGACGGCGGTAGCGGCATCCGCGGTGGCGAAGGTGGGGGTGCCGCCGTTGGTATTGATGGCCAACGCCCAGGGGAGAACTCCCTTGTTGATGTCAGGCGCAGCCGCTGTACCGGTTACGGTCCCGGCGCCCTGGAAGGTTACCGTAGCGGTTCCAATGTTGATCGTCGCATTCCCGCTGCCAGCGGCATCCGCAAGATTGGTTCCCTGGAAGATGACGCTCGAAAGCGTGTTATGCGTGAACGTGCCGGTGTTGTTGAGCTGGATGTTGGCCTCGCCGCTGCCATTGGCGACGGCGTTGATGATGTCTTCGCCGCGTCCGAACTGGATGGCCAGAAGCGTTTCGGAGCTGTTGGCCGAGGAGTTGCCCAGCAGGCTGAGGGTGCCGTCAGTCACAACATGCGTATGGCCGCCGTTGCGGTTATTGAGATTGGCGCCGGCGTTGTCATCGTATGCGACCGTGCCCCCGTAAGAAACGTTGACCCCCGCGTTGCCGTTGGTGCCGGCCGCGTTGAAATCAAGCGTGCCGCCATCAACGTTGGTCGCCGTGAAGGTGGGATTGGCGACGGTGATGCTCCAGGTTCCGCCCGGCTGACCGGCGATGCCCGGGTTAAACACCGTGAGCGGAGCCGCCGACAGGGTACTGGCAATGGTCCCGGTTCCGGTTCCCACCAGCGCCAGCGCCGCCGTGCCCGCCCACGGGCTGGTGATGGTCAGGTAGCTCCCGGCATCGACGCCGATCGCCGTGGCGTTGGCCAGGGTGATCGTTCCGCTCTGGTACGTGTTGTTACCCGAAACGCTCTCCAGCGCGCCGCCGCCCTGGATGCCGTAGCTGCTTAAGCTCAACGGCTGGCTGAAATTGTTGCTACTCGTCAGTTGTAGCGCCGCGCCGATGGTGTTTGCCACGGTGATGGTGCCGCTGCCGAGGACGCCGGACGAATAGGGTTGGATGGAGCCGGCGTTGATCGTCGTGCCGCTGGTCGCCGTGACGCCGGTGGCGCCACCGTTCAGCACGAGAATGCCGTCCTCGACTTTGGTAAGTGTATTGGCCGCCGCCGCGTAGTTCAGGCCCGTGTTGAGGGTCAACACGTTCGTGGTTGCGGTGCCGCCCGGGCCGGGATTGAGCGTCGAGCTGACGCCAATCGTGTTGCCCGTCGCCTGCGCCAGGTCGAAGGTTCGCGAGCTGCTGAAAGTGCCCAGCGCGAGGAACTCGCCGCTGGTCGTATTGTCGAGTTTGATGATATTGGCGCTATTGCCAAGATTCTGATCGCTGAAGACCGAGACCACGCCGGCCTGAATGTCGATCAGGCTGTTGGCGTCGGTCAGCGAACCGCTGCCGTCGCCGAAACTGTTGCTGGCATCGCCGGCGCTCGTGCCGAGTTGCAGGGTTCCAGTCCCATTCTTGATGATGCCGAATGCCCCGCTCAGATTGGTGAGAATCAGGCCGGGGACGACATTGGACGCCTGGGTTCCATTCACCGTGTAGGTGGTCGTCGCGGTCAGAGCCGGGTCGAGTTCGAGACCAAAGCCATTGAGCGGAGTGACGATGTAAGTATTGGACGCCGGCGCGTTGGGCGCCAGGTTCGCGACCACGATGATCTTGTTGGCCGCCTGGTTGAAGTACGTTGTCGCGCCGCTCTTGCCAACCAGGTAACCACCGGTGTTGGCGGCGGCAAAGGTGATCGGATTGATGGGAAGCGTAAATGCAATCGACTGCGGGGTCCCGGTCCCGTCGCCGTCGGCCACAAGCCCGATGCCGCCGGTGGCGGAGACGTTGATCGGGTTGGCGCTGCCAAAGAAGTTGGCGCTGGCGCTATTGCCGATGCCCAGCGCGCCGTTGAGCCCCACGGTGATTGTTCCGGTATATCCCGAGGGATTGCCGAGGGTCACCATTCCAAGTCCGCCGGTGGTGTTGCCGATGACGCTCAGGTTGCCCGAGCCGATCAGGGTGTTGATGGCGAAGTTGCGCGGCGTGTTGGTGTCGTAGAAATCCCGGCCCGCCAGAGTGGAAGCGGCTGTTACGTTGACGGTCGAGTTGAACACGCCGGTGCTGGCGTTGTCGGCGCTGAGTGTGCCACCGGCCAAGTTAATCGCCTGGAAGATCTGGATGCCGCCGCTCTCAACGAGCTCGCCGCCAGTATTCACGACATATGAATTGGTCGGGGTCTGGCCACCTCCGCCGAGGCCGGCGATATTCTGATCTTCAATCAGCCCGTTGATGTTCACGTTGCCCGTAAATCCGATGCTTGGGTTGGTCAACTGCAGAACGGCAGCGCCGGTCTTGGTGAGCGTTCCACTGCCCGCGAGAAGGCCCGGGCTTGTCTCGAGAACCTTGCCAGTAGTGAGGGAACCGCTCGTGTTGATGGTCCCACCACCGGACCCAATGGTGATGACCTGGTTCGCCAGCGTATTGACCTGACCGACCCCGGTAACATAGCTCAGCGTGCCCCCATTGAGGGTGAGCGAGCCGGTCCCGCCGCCGAGTTGGTTGGAATTGTAAACCGCAAGCGTGCCGCCGTTAACCGCCAGGCCGCCCGTGAAGGAGTTTGAGCCCGTGTAGTAGGTGGCGGCCGAGCCGGTCGTGGCGGCAGCGGTCGACAAGGTGATCGTCAAGCCGTTAATCGCCGTGATCGTCGTGCCGCCGGTGATGTTGGGGCCCACGATCGACTGTCCCACCGACAGTCCCGCGGCGCTGGTCACGGTCGCGGTGGTGCTCGCGGCAGTCGTGGTCGTGGAGACGTTGGAGACGTACCCGAACTGTGCAGTGCCTGGCCCGGCGACAGTGAATGAGCCGGCGCCGGAGATCGCCCCGCTCATGTTCAGCGTCGTACCGGTAGCAGAAGACTCATTCACGCTGCTCGTCAACACCACTGGCGCGGAGATGACGTTATTGCCAGCGCTATTGGTGAGGGTGGCGGCCGATCCGTTGGCCACATTATCGAGATAGAGAGCGTCCGCGACCGCATTCTGAGCGATCGTATAGACGCCCGCGCCTCCGGTCGGATTGAACGTCAGCGTCCCGACGTGCTGCTGGCCATTGAGCTGCACCGTCTCATTGCCGGCCAGCGCCGTGTTGAAGATGGCGGTGTCGCCCGAAAGGCCGGGATACGACCCTGCGGGGACGGTGTTCCAGTTGGCGGGGTTCGCCCAACCGAAGGTCCCTGCCGCGGTCGGCACCCAGTTCCCGGTGATCGGGGCGGTGCTGCCCGAGGGGGAGACAATCAGGTCGATGAATCCCGCATCGATGCTCGTGCTCAGCGTGTAGCTCTCATTGCGCGGAGGGGAGAGCGTGAAATTGCTCAGCGTGGGTGCGGCGCCGCTGTACTGAATGAGGCGATAGTCGCCGCTGGCCGAAGACCCGAGGTTGACCAGCAACTGGGTTCCCGCAGCGACGTTCAGCGCGCCGGCGCCGGTGACGCTGAGCAGATCGCCGGTGTTGGCCGGCGTATTCGCCGCATAGGGGGCGGTTTCATCCAGGTCGATGGTCGTGGCGCTGGTGGTGGCCAGACCGCCCAGGCTCAGTGTGCCGACGGTATTGATCCCGCCGGGATAGATATACGATGCCGTCGAGTTGGCCGTGACGATGCCCGCGATGCTTCCGGTCGTGCCGCTGAAAATATTGCCGCCATTGAGGGCGAAGGCGCTGGTTCCTGTTGCCGAACCGGTCGTGTTGGAAACTGTCAGCGAGCCGGCGTTCAGCGTGGTGGTGCCCGAGTAGAGGTTCGCGTTGCTCAAGGCGACGGCGCCTGCGCTGACGGTCAGGTTGCCCGCCCCGCTGACCTGGCCTGCGATAGTGGCCCCGCCGGAGAGGGTCAGAGTGCTCCCGGAGTTCAGAACAATGTTGCCGCCGGTGGTCCCGCCGGCAGTGACGATGCCCGCGATCGACTGGCTCACGCCGGGCGCCAGCGTCAGGGTCGCGCCCGCGGCGTTGGCGAGGGTCAGCGGATCGGTCGTGGGAAGAGTGTTGTTGGCCCCCAGCAGCAGCGTGCCGGCATTGATGATGGTCCCGTTGGCAAAATTGCCATAGGTGTTCGCGCCCGAGAACTCCAAAACGCCCGCGCCATTTTTAGTGACAGTGTCGGTATTGGCGCTATACGGCGCGATGATGTCGGCGACGAGCATGTCCACGCCGGCCAGCGCGAAGGGCGTTGCCGACGAGTAATTCAACGCCGAGGCGAGGGTGCCAGTCGTGGTCGTGACCGAGCCGGAGGCGATATTGAATACAAGCGATGCCTGCGTGCCGATCTTGCCCCCGGTATAGCCGCCGGTGGCTCCGATCACGGCGGTGGTCGTCGCGGGATTCGACGTGATCGTCCCGTACTGCATCGAGAAGGCCGAGCCATTGCCGTCGCCGGCATTGCCCGCCGTCGCGGAAGTTCCGGCAACCAGGAAAGCTCCACCGGTAAAGTTCAGGTTCGGAGTGGTGATCCGGTAGTTGGACGTGGACAGGTCCGCCACCGTCCCGCCGAGGATATTGAGGGCGACGGTGGTGGTGCTGTACCCGAAGGCGTCACCCGCGCCGCCGATCAGCGTCGCGCCGTTGTAGACGTTGATTGCGTGGCCGGAGGTGGTCTGGCCCAGGCCGCTGCTGGTGCCGCCGCCTCCTCCCGTCCCAGCGGTGCCCGCGCCGCTGCTGACCTGCAGCGTTCCCGCATCGACGTTGATGGCGCCGGTGTAGTTGTTGTTGGCGTTGTTCAGGATCAGCGTGCCGCCGCCCGCCTTGGTCAGCCCGACCGCGCCGGTGATAGTCGATGCAACCGTCAGCGCGCCGCCGGTATTGTTCTGGATGAAGATCAGGTCGGCGGCGCCAGAGGTAAGCGTGCTGCCGGTGATGCTGGTGGCGACAGTGCCGACGTTGCTGCTCTCCAAAATACCGCCCGTCGCATCAGTCAGCGCGCCGGTCAGAGTCACCGTGTCGGCTACGTTGGTATTGAAGCGCAGCGAGTTGATGGTGAGCGCCCCGACCGAGGCGCTGGCCTGCGAGTCGACGTTGGTGCCGGCGGCGAAGGTCGTGCTGTACGTGGCCAGCCCGCTGATCGCCCCGGCCGTTGCGCCCGCGCCGCTCACCGCCCAGGTGTTGCCGCCAACGGTGGCATAACCTCCGAGAATCGTCTGCGAACCGCCCGTGGGGTTGGAATTGGCCGTCGTGGTCGTGATGCTGCCCGCGGTCGGCAGCGTGAAGTTCACGACGCCGCCGGTGCTGCGGGTGATGGCGCCAAGGGTGGCGTTCAGCGTGGTGGCCCCGCCCTGGGTCGCGGTGAAGTTCGACGAGCCCGCGTTGATGGCCGTGCTGGCAAAGGCCTGGCTGTTGGTCCCGCTGCTGCCGTTCAGATTCAGCGTGCCGCCGCCGAGAACCAGCGCCGAGCTGGCGCTGACGATGTTGGAAGCCGGGGCACCCGTCTGGGTGAAATCGAGAGTCAACGTCCCGGCATTGACGGTCGTAGCCCCGGTGTAAGTGTTTGCCCCGCCGAGGATCGTCGTTCCCGCGCCGGCCATCGTCAGGCCAGACGTCCCGCTGATGACATCATCAAGTGTCAGCGTGCCGGTCCCGGTCCCATTGATCGTGAGGCCCGCGCCCAAAACAATGTTGCTATTGATTGTGAAAGCGCCCGACCCGTTCTGGGCGATCGTTGGCGCAAAGAGGTTTCCGCTGGTCTCAGTGGCAAAGGTGAGCGTCCCGCCGGTGATCGTTTCGGGGACGGCGGCGGTGCTCAGAAGTTGCAGTTCATTAAGCGAGAATGCGCCCAGGTCATCGGTCGAGATGTAACCCGAGGAGCCCGACCCGCCGAAGTCCAACTCGGTGTTGGCTCCGCTCGTCGGAATGGCGTTGCCGGCCCAATTCGTCGCCGTGTTCCAGTCTCCGGTCGTCGGCGCGGCCGCCGTGCCACCTGGACCCGTGTACAGGTAGACCGTATTGGTATCGGCAGCAGCAGCACGGGGCACCATGGCCGGGTTGAACATGCTCGCCGCAGCCGTCGCTGCCGCTGTAGATAGAGTAATCCAACGACGCGCCCTACGCTTGAGGCTCGACATGCGCACACCCTCTCCGTGGTACACTCAAAGCAACCAAAATGTCTTACGAAATCCCCCGCAACCCCAACGGATTACGAGCGAAATTTGGGATGGTGAGCCGCCTGACGCGGCTCGCTGACCATCTTCTCCTCTGACTCCTTGACCGCCAGCCCGCGCGGCCAAATCTCCCAATGCCAGAACGTGTTCGCTGCACAAACTTTTTTGGACTGTGAACTAGGGTACTTCCTTATCTTACAAACATCAACTAACAAAATCGTAAGTATCCGAACGCGAACCCGCACTCTCGTCCTGCAAAGCTGAATTTTATCAGACAACAGGTGCCTCGGCGGCTCTCGTCATCGGACGGCGACGTGAAGCGGGAGAGCTTGGGAGGGCTGCACCAATCTGGCTCCCAAAGCGGCGACCGCCCCAACATCGGGGAAGGCCGCCCGCCACCGGCGCGAGCCACTGGGATGAGGCAGCGGGAAACCAAAAATCCGACGCGCCACTTCACCCGCCTCTGCCCGATCAAGGTTCGACTAAATCCGAAAGCGAATTTGCGCGACAGAAGCTGGCCCCCCGCGCCCCTTTACTTCCCCGCCGCCTTGGCGTCCAGCGCCTTTTCGATTTCCCCGGTCACCTGCGAATCGTCCGGCTTGGTCTTGCTGTTGTAACGCGCGATGAGATTGCCGTTGCGATCAACCATGAACTTGTTGAAGTTCCACCCGATCTCACCGGCAAACTCCCCGGCGGTGTCCTTCTCCGTCAGAAACTTGTATAGCGGCGCCTTGTCATCACCGGCGACGCTGATCTTCGACATCATCGGGAACGTCACGCCGTACTTGCTCTTGCAAAAAGTCTTGATCTGCTCGTCCGTGCCCGGCTCCTGCGACTTAAAGTTGTTGGCCGGAAAGCCCAGAATCACAAGCCCGCGGTCGGCGTAGGCCTTGTAGACCTTCTCCAGCGCCTCATATTGCGGCGTGTAGCCGCACCGGCTGGCGACGTTCACGATCATGACCACTTTGCCCTTATATTCCGACAGATTCTGCTCCTTGCCGTCGATGGTCTTGACCGTATAGTCCAGCGCGCTGGCCGGCTGATTGCTCTTTTCCTTCGCGGGCGCGTCAGTAGGTTGATTGACCACGTTCGGAAGGTAATCCGGCTTGGTCGGGCTGGCCAGCAACGCCGCCCCGGCCAAAACCATCACGCCGCCGCTGAGCAGAAGAGTGCGAATGTTCATGGGAACCTCCGGTATATGTCTAAAAATCTACCCCACTCTCCGAATACCATCAACACCCCAATCGGTTGATGACCCGGAGTGAAAGCATGCAGAACGACATCTTCACACTCCCCCGCGCGATCCTCTTCGACATGGACGGCACCCTCACCGAGCCGATGCTCGACTTCCCGCGCATCAAAGCCGAAATGGGCATCGGCGACCGCCCGATCCTCGAAGCCCTCGCCGCCCTGAGCGGCCCCGCCCGCGCCGCCGCCGAGGCGGTGCTGCTCCGTCACGAAGAGCACGCCGCCGAACATTCCACCCTCAACCCCGGCTGCCGCGAACTGCTCGACTGGCTCCATGAGCAGCGCATCGCCACCGCCCTGATCACCCGCAACAGCCGCCTCAGCATGGAGACCGTCCTGCGCCGCCACAACCTCTCGCTCGACGTTCTTGTCACCCGCGAAGACCCGCCCTACAAACCCGACCCGCACCCCCTGAAACTCGCCTGCGAAAAGCTCGCCATCCCCCCCGCCGGCGCCTGGATGGTCGGCGACGGCTGGTACGACATCCAAGCCGGCCTGGCCTCCCAAATCAAAACCATCTGGCTCAGCCACGGCAAGCCCCGGCCATTCACCCATCAGCCCTGGCGCGAATTGAAGGATCTAGTCGAGTTGCAAAACTTGTTGCGGGAAGCCCCAGGAGCGTCGCTTAGCGACTTGTGAGGCGTGCCCAAATGGGGCACACATATGAATTTCCCTCCGCAGCTCGTTCCTCGCCCCGCCACCCCGGAAGCCCTCCCAACTGATGCCGCTCCCTCGGAGGAATGAGCGCGTCGCCCCGCCCGCCCCTATCGCCCACACAATGCATCGTAATGCATCGTAACGCATCATGACGCATCAGTATTTCGGCCGTTTTATCATAATGTTGCGCAATATGTACGAGCGTCCCTTTTAATTTCGACGCACCATACAATTTTAATCAACGAACGCCGTTAGTGTAGGTAGGAAGTGCAGTCCGTAGTGGCAAGCGGAATGGAAGAATAGATCGGGCCGGGGTACCCACAGGGCGACCCCTTCTCCACAACAACCGAGGTCTCATGGCTAAGCCAGTGGCGCTGCGCGTCAAGCGCACGCGGTCGGGGTCCGTTCCCGGTTCATCCAAAAACCTCCATCGGGCAGTGTCAGCAGCGATTGAGCCGCTGGAGCCACGCTTCATGCTCACCAGCACGCCATCGTGGCTGTCCTCCGGCAGTGCCGCGACGTGGGATGCATCCAGCAGCACGCTGACTGTAACCGGCGCCGCAACGATCATCGCCAATCCCGGCGCGGATGATCCGCAAGTCAATGTCAGCGGCAGCGCCGCGCTCCTGACCATCGAGCCGAGCAGCGACACGGTGGTCCAGTTGGGGAGCCTCACTCTGACCAACGGCGGCTCCGCCGAGATCGCCCGCCTCAATGCAACGGGTTTTGATCCCTCGGCCAGCTTGCTGGTGGTGGTGGGAACTGCTGGCAGCAGCGCCGCTTTGTCGATCGATTCTGCC
>Ga0182024_10012073_pt1 | contig 17163 bp, 19 predicted proteins | sample P32metaG_FD_120480 | JGI IMG/M metagenome (GOLD analysis project Ga0182024, IMG submission 120480) | Permafrost microbial communities from Stordalen Mire, Sweden - P3-2 metaG (Illumina Assembly) | ecosystem: Environmental > Terrestrial > Soil > Wetlands > Permafrost | place: Sweden: Stordalen...
TCCGTGGGCGCGATAATGAAAACCACGCCATTGTTGAGCTTGGCCTGGCCGATGCCCCAGGCGCGGCCCAGCTGATAGCCGTAATCGGAAATCTCATAGCCCTGCAGCGACGGCAGGGTGACCACCACCAGCTGGCGCGAGGTCTTGGCTTCCAGCGCCGCCAGCTTGTTGGTGAGATCGAATTCGGTGGCGTCGCTGATGACGTTCGCATTGTCCATCACCCGCCCCTTCAAGGGGGGGAAGGTGGGCGCCGCAACAGCCGGCAGTGTCGGCGCGAAGCTCAGCGCGAAACTCAAACATAAAAACGCGAACAGCCCCGCCCGAAACGTCATCTTGTTATGGCGACGCCGGAGCCGGCGTGGAAGCGCCGGGGAAGCTCACCACCGGGGCGCTTTGCGCCGCGGGCGTGGCCGCAAACGGCTGCGCCTGCTTGTAGGATTTGTAAACCGTCGCCGCCCACAGCGAGCCGGGAATGGTGACCAGCTCGGTGTTATAATCCTGCACCGCAGAATTATAGTCGCGGCGGGCGATCTCGATGCGGTTCTCGGTGCCTTCCAGCTGCGACTGCAGCGCCAGGAAGTTCTGGTTGGATTTCAGATCGGGATAATTTTCCGTGATCGCCAGCAGATGCCCCAACACGCCGGACAATTGATTCTGCGCCGCCTGGAATTTCGCCATGGCGGCGGGATCGGTGATGGTGGAAGCGTCAATCGAGACATGCGTGGCCTGGGCGCGCGCCTCGGTCACCTGGGTGAGCACGGTTTTTTCCTGCGCCGCAAAGCCTTGCACGGTGGCGACCAGATTGGGGATCAGGTCGCTGCGCCGCTGGTAGGCGGCCTGGACATTGGCGGTGGCGGCCTTGACCGCCTGGTCCTTGGTGGGAATGGCGTTCACGCCGCAACCCGCCAATACCAGACTCAATCCCAGTACAGCCAAAACCCTGGATAAACCCTTGAAACTGTTCATGTCGCGCTTCGCCTCCAAACCCATAGCGACAAGATGGGGAACTGGACGGGAACCGCAAGCCGGAATCACGAAAATATTCGGGCTCAGTGCTCGGCCTTGGCCGGATTGCTGGTCTTGATTGGCGCGCCCTGATCCTTGGCGGTGCCGATCAGGCCGGCGCAATCAGCATTCTTGGCCAGGCCGGGATCGAGAAAGGCGAAAATCGCGGCAAAGGGATTGACCACGGCAAGGCCAGCGCCCAACGCGCCCTGGGTGACAATCTGCTTGGCATCCACGCCCAGCTCAGGATGATCCCAAGGCCCGGTGATGGAGATCGGCGCGCGCAAACGGAAAATCTGGAAATTCTTGGGCTTGCCCTGGAGCCGCAAGTCCAAAGTCTCCTGGTTCATGTCAATCGTGCCGCTGCCTTGCACCAGCACCGGATCTGTGTCGATGACGAATTGCTGGCTGGTGAGAACCCCGTTGCTGGCGGAAAAATGCACCACCGCGCAGCGCAGGCCGGTATCACTCTGATCGCCCGTCAAGGTGAGGCTGAGGGCGTTCAGCACATCGATGCCCATCCATTCCGCCAGTGAATGACGGATGCGGCCCGAGGGGATCACCGCCGTCGCGGTGCCGCTGGCGCTGGACGCCGCCTTGTGCACTGTATTGCCGCGTCCGGTCAGAAGCGCGCGCGCCTCGACCATGCCGCCGAGCGGCTTGTCCGGACTCCGGATGAAATTCTCCATCTGGATGCCGGTGATGCTGGCATCCAGCGTGGTCACCGGTATCGCCGGCCCGCCGTCTATTTTCAGCGAACCGGACAGCTTGCCCTGGTTGAATGCAAAGGACAGCGGCCTCAGATCAAGCACACCGTTTTTCAGGTCGACATGGGTGACCAAGCCGCGCAGGGGAAAATCCTGGCTGCGGATGGAATCGGCGGCATAGCCGACATCGGCGTCCATCTGCCTGAGCCGCTCGGTATGCAGCACCGTGTCAGGCAGCGCCGCCGCGTTGGGCGCGGATTTGCCGCCGCCAACCACCACGCCCAGGTCGCGGAAATCCAGTACCCGCGACGTCAGGTTGCCGCGCAGCATAGGCTTGTTGCCGGCCACATCTATCGTCAGGTCGCCATGCAGATCGGTATTGCCCAGCACCCCCTGAAGGCCGGTGAGGCGGTACAGCGCCGGATCGCGCGTCAGTTGCGCGGAAATCCGATAGGGCGGGGTGCGCGGCATCGCCAGCCCGGTCAGATAGAACAGATCGCTGAGATTGTTGCCGCTGAAGGAAATCTGGGCATTAAAGCGGTCGAGATGAAAGGGATGCAGAATGTCGCCGTTCAGCACCGCATGGGTATCGCCGGCGGTGATGTCGGCGGCGAAGGCGTAAGGCTTGTTCTCATCCACATGGATCAGCGGGCCACCATGCACATCGGCAAGAAATTTGTTGCCATTGAGCGTGCCGGTGCCGGTGAGCTGGAACGCATTGACCGCCCCGTTTCCAGTATCAAGACCGGCCCGCTCCTGCGACGAAATGATGCCCAGGAATTTGAGCTTGCGCACCGCATCGTCAATTTCCAGATGCCCGTCCTTGACCAGGAAGCGGTTGATCGGGGGAACATGCCAGCTTGCCGCCGCGCCGGCCGGATCAGCGTCCCAGTTGGTGCGCCCACTGGCGTCGCGCACCACCAGCACATCGGCGTCGTTCAGCTCCACATCGGGAAGAATCAAATGGCCGAAAATCGCCGGGACCAGCCTGAATTCAAGGACCGCCTGCTTGATAGCCGCGCCCTGCGGACGGCCAACGGTCCATGACGGATTGCCGATATAAAGCCCGCCAATCTCGACATGGGGCTGCCAGCGGAACAGCTCAACCTTCAGGTTGCCGTCAATGCGGACTTCCCGTCCCGCCCGGACTGAGGCATAGTGCCCGACGGGCCCGCGCAGCTGATTCCAGTCCAGGAAGTAAAGCGTGATCAGCGCGGCGATCAGCAAAGCCAGGATCACAATCCCGGCCCAACGCAAAAAGCCCCGGCCGGTAAAGCGGGTGTCACGAAAATCTGCATAAATCCGCGCCTGCAACCGGCGCAGGGCAGAAAGGCTTTCCGTGTGGCTGATCAAAGACATGGGGCTCCTGGCGGATGGGAAACGCGCGAAAACCGGTTTTGACGCGCGAAACAGCCTCCGCGCCCATGCGTTATGCTGACATGACCATCGCAGTGGGGATTCCAGCCCGGCGCTTCAATGCGTGGAAGCTGCTCAAACAGGGCTTCACCGGCTATATTGACGACAATTGCCTGACCAGGGGCGCGGCCATCGCCTTTTATGCGGTGACCGCCATCGCCCCGGTGCTGTTTATCGCCACCACCGTGGCGGGGATATTCCTGGGGCCGGCCGCCGCCAGCAGCGCGGTGGCCTATCAGTTGCGCCAGGTGATGAGCCCCCAAAGCGCCGACATGGTGCAGTTCGCCATCGTCCATGCGCGCGGCGCCCATCACAGCATTGTGGGCAGCCTGATCGGGCTCATTGCCCTGATCTTCACCGCCTCGGGCGTCTTCACCGAGATCGAGGATTCGCTCAACGTGATCTGGAAGGCGCCGCGCACCCAGGGCTATTTCCACCAGATCGTGCGCGGACGTCTGCGCAGCCTGGCGCTGGTGGTCTGCCTGGGATTTCTTCTGATGATCTCGATGATCTTCGCCGGCGGCGTGGGCGTGATCGGCCAGGTGCTGAGCGGCCATACCAGGCTCAGCGCCTTTGTGCTCGGCGCGATCAATATAGGGCTTTCCTTCGCGCTGGTCTCGCTGCTGTTCGCGGCGCTATACAAAATCCTGCCCAACACGCCGCTGCATTGGCGCGATGTGGCGGTCGGCGCGGTCGGCACCGGATTGTTGTTCGAGGCCGGACAAGTGGTCATCGCGCTTTATCTCTCACGCATCGTCTATGCCAATGTCTATGGCGCGGCGGCGGGGGTGATCGTGCTTCTGATCTGGGTTTATTATGCGGCGCAGACTTTTCTTCTGGGCGCCGAATTCACCCGCGCCTGGGCGCTGCATTACGGAAGTTTGCGAGATTAAAGCGCCGGCGTCTGGTTGGCGGAGGTTCCGACCGGCTGCGGCACAAAGCTCGCCGCCTCCTGCGCCGCCGCCTTGGCAATCATGGGATCAATCTGCTGCTTGAGCATGGCGGCGCGGGCGGCGGACGGCGCATCGCCCTGGTTTGCCGCGATCAGGTACCATTTGAGCGCCGCGCGCGCGCTTTGCGGCACGCCCTCGCCGCGCTCATACAACACGCCCAGATCGAATTCGGAATCGCGATACCCTTCTTGCGCGGCGCGCACAAACCATTTGACCGCCTCGGCCGGATCCTTCTCCACGCCAAGACCCTGATCAAAGGCGATGGCGAGATTGTGCATCGCCTTGACATTGCCCTGCACGGCGGCGGCCAGGAACCAGCGTGCCGCTTCCCCTTCGTTCTTGTCGCCCTCCAGATAAAGTGTGCCCAGCAGATATTCCGCCACCGGCTGGCCTTGCGAGGCGGCGGCCAGGCTCCAGCGTTTGGCGGCGGCATCATCGCCGGCTACGCCCTGCCCGCGCAGATAATCCAGCGCCAGCATGGTTTGCGCGGCGGCGTCGCCGCTGTCCGCCAGGGCGATGACGCGGGTAAGGCTGGTTTGCGCCACCTGGCGATGGCTGACGCCTGCGTTGGCGATCACCGGCATGGGCGCCCGCATCGGGGCGGAACGGCCCAGCGCGCCGCTGGCGAACAACATGCCGGCGCAGAACATCAGCGTCAGCAGGACCGCGCCGCTCCATGCCAGCCAGCGCATATTCGTCAGGCGCTGCGGCGGCGCCGCTTGCGCCTCAATCGCCGCATTCTGCGCCACGCGCCGGGCATGGGCGATGAAGTCGTTGACGTCCTGTTCGCTGACGGGAGCCGGAGTTTGCTCGGGCGCCAGCGCCTCAAACACAAGCGCGGGCTTGCCCAGTTCGGGAACGCTCCGTTCCAGAAGCGCTCCTTCTTCCGGCGCGGTCTCCGTTGCCGGCTTTTCGGGCTCAGGCGCTTCTTCCATATGCGTCGCAGGCGCGGGCGCCGCCGCCAGCTCCGCCAGCGTCTCCCCGATCTGGGCCAGTTGCAGCGAGAGATTTTGTTCGGATTTTTCCTGGCGCTTTTCCAGTCCCACCAGCGCGCGCTCGAATACCCTGAGGCGCCGCTCCAGCCAGGGATCGGTCTGCGGCGTTGGCGAGGGCGTGATGTCGCTGCCCACCGCCGCGCGCATCGCTTCAGGCTGTGCAACGTCCAGGATCCGGTCCAGCGCCCTGACGTCTTCGCCGGTCAGGGCGGCCAGCAATTGTTCCTTGTCGGCGAAACAGCGGTGGAAATCGTCCGCCGACACCCCGGTTCTGGCCAACAGAGTCTGCAAGGAGAAATCGGTTTCTTCCACGAGCAATTCGCGCGCACCTGTCAGCAACAGGGACCGCGATTCCGCATCCTTTTGTGTGCGAGTTTCCACGCTAATACGCCTTAACTGCCCGGAGGGGATGCTAAATCCCATACCTTACGAAGGCGTTTCAAAGTGGGTGCAATTCGAATCGAATTTGGCGGGGGGCGTTATTCCGCCGGGGCGCGGGCCGGGAGCGGCCGCGGCGCCGGTTTTCCCACCATGCGCATCAGGCCCAGCATCAACCCGATTGTGGCCAGATAGGCGATGATCTGCGCCCCGTCGGGGGCGTCGCTATAGCCCACCAGGGTGTGCAGCAGGCGCCCGGCGATGCCGTCTTCCGAAAGCAGCCAGGAGGTGTTCCACACCGTATCGGTAAGAACATTGATGTATCCGCCATTCTGCAGGAACAGCACTGCCTGGGCCGCCATGCCCGCCGCCAGCAAGGTGATCAGGCCCGATGTCACTGTGAACAGCCGGTGCGCCGGAATAGTGAGAAGCCCGAAATACATTGCTGCCGAAACCAGGGCGCCAGCGACAAGTCCCAGCGCTCCGCCTGCCGCCAGCGCGGCGTTGGAGGTGCCGCCCTGGGCCATGATGCCGTAAAGAAACAGCACCACTTCAGAGCCTTCGCGCAGCACCGCGACGCCGACCACGATGGCCAGCGCCGCCAAAGTGCGCCTGCCGGTGATCACTTCATGGCCCGCGCTCTTCAATTCGCGCGCCATCTGCCGGCCGTGAGACGCCATCCAGACATTGTGCCAGGTCAGCATCGCCACGGCGAGAAACAGGATCGCGGCGTTGAACAATTCCTGGCCGGAGCCCTGGAACAGCGAAGCCAACCCGCCGGCAAAACCCGCGACCAGGCAGGCGCCGGCCACGCCGCCCGTCACACCCAGCCCGACAAAGTAAGAGCGGCGCGGCACGCCCTTGGTGGCGGCCAGCACGATGCCGACAATCAGTCCGGCCTCAATGACTTCACGAAAAACGATCAGAAGTGCGGATAGCATCGGGATTCCTATTGCGCGATGACAAGACCCTGGGCGGTCTCGGAATGATATTCACCCATGAAATGATATTTGCCCGGCGCCAGCGCCCTCAGGCGCACATTGCCGCTGGAATTGCCCGCCACCACTTTCTCGACCTTGAGGTCTGAGGAGTCGAATTCCTCGGCGGTGGCGTCCTTGTTGGTCAGGGCGATCACTGCGGGGGTGTTGGCTTTCACATGAATCTCGGCGGGCGAGAATTTGTGGTTCTGCAACGTCACCGCGATGGGCGCGTCGGCCAAAGCAGGGGTGGCGATCAACAACAGTGCGGCGGCCAGAATCTTTTTCATTTTGTCTTGCTCGGATAAGTGAAGGTCCAGGATTGGTTGATCGGCTTCCACCAATCGGTCACGCCCGAGGCTTTGTCGGTGTGGCGCAGGAAACCGTGCGAAGGCGGCGGTGAGATGATGAAAGTCAGGTGATAGGTGCCCGGCCCCGCCATATCCACGTTATTGGCGTAATGCGGGCCATCCTTGGCGGTCATGGGAAACAGGATGCCGGTCTGCTTGTAGGTGGGCTGGCCGTCCTTGGTCAGTTGATAATGAATGTCGAGATAGGGAATCCAGGCATCCTCGGCAAAGCCATGGGCCTCGTCCTTGGTGGCGTGGACATCGGCTTCCAGATGGACGGCGTCCTTGCTCATCCCCATGCCGGGCGGCATGCGGTCCATTTCAATCCCGGTCAGGTAATTGGGCACGATCTGCATGCCCTCCTTCACCACCGGCTCGCCGATATAGAATTCCTGCACCGCCCAGGCGGGCGCAGCGGCGGTCAGCACAGCGGCGGTCAAAAGGGCTCGGCGCATGGCGGGTTTATACTTGCAACTCATTCTCATGTACAGACCCTCGCCATGCGGGCGACACGGACTAGGGCCTTGAAATCCCTGCTTTCCCTGGGGGCCGGCGGTATTTTTTCTGTAATGCCCGCTTCGCGGGCCAGACCGCCTGGGCAGGCCGGTCAGGCGCTGGTCTTCAGCGCCTTGGTCAGGAACCGCGTCAAATTATCCACCATCTGCTTGCGGCAAAGCTGGCCGCGTGAGGCGTTGAGGCTGGTCTGGTGCAGCGCGCCGACAATCGCCTGGCCGATGATATCGGCATTGTAGGATTTGCAGGCCAGGCCCTGCCCTGCCGCCTCGCGCACCAGCGCCGCCCATTCCTCGCCCCAGCGCACCAGAAGCGGGGTGGCCTGCGCGCCCTCGGCGTCAATCACCATCTCATCGGTCATTGCCGCGCGCAGCACTCCGGGATTGAGATCGGAATAATCATAGATCGCGTTCAGGGTGGCGCCGATGCGCTCTTCCAGCGTGCCATCCGGATTATGGGCGCCCGCCACATATTCGTTCAGCTCCTGCCGCGCATCCTCGACAAAGGCCAAAAAGCAGGCGCGCTTGTCGGTATAGTGCAGATAGAAGGTTCCATGGCCCAAGCCCGCTTCGCGCGCCACATCCTGCGGCCGCGTGGCATGATAGCCGCGCTCCACAAACAGCTTGCGCGCCGAGGCTTTCAGCCGTGACAGGCTGTCGGCCTTTCGCTTGATGGGAATAACGGCACCGTCCATGGCATACACTCTCGCCAGCCAAGGCCTCCCAAGTCAACCTTTGAAAAAATTCTAGGTTTTAAAGCCCGGATCGGCGCGCTCGACTTTGCGCAAAAGCGCCGGCCACGCCAGCGCGCCCATATAGCCGTCAAAGGCCCATTCCCCCTGGCAAGCGGTTTTTTCCGGCACGCCCTGGTTGGGGATATTGATCCTGCCGCCGCCGGCCAGGGCGCGGGTCTGCATGGCGCAGGCGCGCTCCAGATAATAGATGCGCAGGAAAGCGTCGGCGCAATTGCGGCCCACCGCCAAAGTACCATGATTGCGCAGCAGCATGAAATTCCTGGTCCCCATATCGGCGACCAGCCTTTCGCGCTCATCGATATCCAGCGCGACGCCTTCATAGTCGTGATAGGCCAGGTCACCGATCAGCATCATGGCGTGCTGGTCCAGCGGCAACAGTCCGTCTTTCTGCGCCGTCACCGCCACGCCATCGATGGTGTGAAGATGAATGACGCAGCCCACATCGGGACGGGCCATGTGCAGGGCGCTGTGAATGACAAAGCCGGCGGGATTCACGGGAAATTCCGACTCCTGCAGCTTGTTGCCGTCCATGTCTATTTTCACCAGCGAGGAGGCGGTGATTTCCTCGAACAGCAGGCCGTAGGGATTGATCAGGAAATGATGCTCCGGCCCGGGCACCCGCGCGGAAATATGGGTGAACACCATATCGTCCCAGCCATGCATCGCCACCAGGCGGTAGGTGGCGGCCAGATCCACCCGCTGCTGCCATTCCTCGGCGCTGACCTTGTCTCTTAGAGAAGTGGGGGCTTTCAAAGACAGAATTGCATTCATGGCGCGGACTATAATATGCGGGCAACCGCCTGTCGCCAGCCTTGGTAAAGCCGATCGCGTTCGTTTTTCTTCATCGCCGGCTTGAAGCGCCGGTCCAGCGCCCAATGCCGGGCGATGTCTTTGGTGTCCTTGAACATGCCAACGCCCAGCCCGGCCAGATAGGCGGCGCCCAGGGCCGTCGTCTCGATCACCGTGGGCCGTTCGACCGCAAGCCCGGTCAGGTCGGCCAGCCGCTGGCAGAACCAGTTATTCTCCACCATGCCGCCATCCACTTTCAGGCGCGTCAGCCGCGACAGGCCGGCGTTTTTCATGTCGGCCTGGATCGCTTCCAAAAGGTCGCGGGTCTGGTAGCAGACCGCGTCCAGGCTGGCGCGGGCGATTTCGGCTTTGCCGGCATCGCGGGTGAGGCCCAGAATGGCGCCGCGCGCTTTGGGATTCCAGTAAGGCGCGCCCAACCCGGTGAAGGCGGGCACAAAATAAAGTCCATCGGCGGCTTTGGCCTTTTTCGCCAGCGCCTCGATGGCGGGCGCGGTCGGGATCACCCCCATGGCGTCGCGCAGCCATTGCACCACGGCGCCGGCGATGAAAATGCTGCCCTCGATGGCATATTGTTTGGTGCCGCCGCGGCGATAAAGCGCGGTGGTAAGCAGGCGGTTGCGCGACGGGGTGATCTTGCCGCCGGTGTTGACCAGGGCGAAACAACCGGTGCCGTAAGTAGATTTGACGTCGCCGGGGGAAAAACAGGCCTGGCCGATGCTGGCGGCCTGCTGATCGCCCGCCACGCCCAATATGGGGATGGCTTTGCCGAACATATGCGCCATGCCGAAATCGCCGGCGCTGTCGCGCACATCGGGCAAGATGGCGCGCGGCACACCGAACAGGTGCAGCAGCTCCCTGTCCCAATCCAGCGTCTTGAGGTTGAGCAGCATGGTGCGGGAAGCATTGCTGACATCGGTGGCGTGAACCTTGCCGCCGGTCAGATTCCAGATCAGCCAGCTGTCGATGGTGCCGAACAGGATGTCGCCGCGCGCGGCTTTGGCTTTGGCGCCTTTCACATGGTTCAGCAGCCATTCCAGCTTGGTGGCGGAGAAATAAGGATCGAGACGCAAACCGGTCTTGCTGGCGATCTTCTTGTCCCAACCCCTGGCGCTGAGTTCGGCGCAGCGCGCGGCGGTGCGCCGGTCTTGCCAGACAATCGCGTGATGCAGCGGCGTTCCGGTTTTGCGGCCCCAGATCATGCTGGTTTCGCGCTGGTTGGTGACGCCGATGGCGGCAATTTTTTTTCCCGCCATCACCTTGCGGCAGGCGGTCAATGTGGCGCGCCAGATTTCCGCCGCGTCATGCTCGACCCAGCCATTGCCTGGATAGAATTGCCTGAGCGCAATGGCGTGCGAGGCCAGCGGCCGGCCGTCACGACCGAACAACATGGCCCGGGTCGAAGTGGTGCCCTGATCGATGGCAAGCAAGACCATGCCGCAAATCTGGGCATTTATGGCGGCGCGGGCAATACACTTAATTCGCCATTAACCTCGGCATGCTAGATATTCCGGCGTAAACGGGGGTCGGGGCGACCCTTGCCGGTACAGAGAGTGGCTGAGGGTTCCGTGGGGCTAACCGCGCACGACATGAGTGACATGGGCCGCCTGGCCCAGCTTTCCCTTAATCCGCAACATGGGGCAAGCCGCGAGGAAATCTACCTCGCCGTCGCCTCGCTTTACCGCATCCAGGGCACCGGCCTCAATCAGCGCGAACGCGACCTGATGCGCGAAATCCTGCGCCGCCTCACCCGTGACGTGGAGATGGCGATCCGCATCGCCCTGGCCCAGCGCCTGGCCGATGACGCCAGCGTACCGCATGACCTGATTTTGCTTCTGGTGGATGACAGCATCGAAGTTGCCCGCCCGCTGATTTTGCGTTCGCCGCTCCTGACCGAAGCGGATTCCCTGCGCCTGATCGCCGAGGCCAGCCTCGCCCACCAGGAAGCGGTGGCCGGCCGGCCCGGCATTTCGATTCCGGTGACCGACGCGCTGTCGGCCCTGGAATCGGAAACCGTGCTGGTGGCGCTGGTGCGCAACGCCACCGCTGTCATATCCGAGCATGGCTACAAGAACCTGGTCGAGAAATCGCGCGCCATTCAGGGCCTGCAGGAGCCCTTGACCCGCCGGCCCGACATGCCGGTCGAACTGGCCAACAAGATGTGCGCCTGGGTTTCGGATGCGCTGAATGTTTACATCAAGACCAATTACCGGGTGGCGCCGCGCCGGGTGGAAACCGCGCTGAGCGAAGCCGCTGCCCAAGTCAGGAGCGTGCCGCCCAGACCCACCGATCCGCCCGCCGACAGCGACCACAAGCTGATCGACAAGCTGGCCGCCTCCGGCCAGCTCAAGGCGGGCTTTTTGATGCGGGTGCTGAGCCAGGGCCAGACAGACCTTTTCGATCTCGCCTTCGCGCGCCTGCTGGAGGTTGACCCTCCCAGCTTCCGCGCTTTCTTCTATGAGACCGGGGGCCGGCTGGTCGCCCTGTCCTGCCGCGCCACCGGCATCGACAAATCGGTCTTCGCCACGGTTTTCAACCTGTCGCGCCAGGCGCGGGGCAAAACCCTGGCGCTGACCGCCGCCGAATTGGCTGAGGTGAATTCCGTCTTCGCCGGCTATACCAGGGCCGCCGCGCTGGAAGCCGTTAAAGCGGCGGTTGCCGCCCGCCTGGCCTGACGCAAGCCGCCGGACCTGCTAATCTCCCGGAGTCTGTTTCAGGTTCCGCCATGCCCTCCCTTCATTTCACCGCCGCGTCCGACGCCCAAGAGGCGCTGAGCGAAATGCGCGCCCGCCATGACGATGCGGGGGCGGAAAAATGCGACGTTGTGGTGGCGCTGGGCGGCGACGGCTTTATGCTCCAGACCCTGCATGCCTTTCTGGGCAAGGGAAAACCGATCTACGGCATGAATGTCGGCTCGGTCGGCTTTCTGATGAACGAATATCTCCAGGACGATCTTTTGGCGCGGCTGGCCGCCGCCGAGCAGGCGGTGGTCCATCCCCTGCGCATGTTCGCGCACAGCGCCAAGGGCGTCACCGAGGCGCTGGCCTTCAACGAGGTCTCGCTGCTGCGCGAAACCCGCCAAGCCGCGAAGATCCGCATCAATGTGGACGGCAAACCCCGCATCTCCGAACTGATCTGCGACGGCGTGCTGGTCTCAACCCCCACGGGCTCGACCGCCTATAATCTGTCCGCCCATGGCCCGATCCTGCCGATTGACGCGGCGCTGTTGGCGCTGACGCCGATCAGCGCCTTTCGGCCCCGGCGCTGGCGCGGCGCCATCCTGCCTCACCGGGCCAAGGTGCGCTTTGAGATATTGGAGAGCAAGAAGCGCCCGGTCAGCGCCGTGGCCGATGATTTCGAGGTGCGCGAGGTTTCCAGCGTGGATGTGGCCGAGGACCGCTCCATCTCCATGACCATGCTCTACGACCATGGCCATAATCTGGACGAACGGATATTGGCCGAACAGTTTAACGATTAGGCGGGACGGAAATCATGGCGGGACCAGAACAAAAATCCCGGGCCGGATTTATTCTGGGCTGGCTCTGGACCGTGCTTGCGGGTTTGGCAGGTATTGGCCTGTTCTATCTGGGACAGACGCTGGCCGGCGTCACCCTTGTCCTGTCGGCGCTTACCGCCTGCCCGCCGGCCGCGTCGGCTCTGGAAAAACAAACCGGCGCCAGGCTGGGCGGCGGTCTCAGGCTTGCCCTTGTCATTGTCTTCGCCGGACTTGCCGTTTTGAGTTTCGCGCAAAATCCGGCGGGATTGGAAAAACTCGCCGCCGTCACCGCCCCGGCCCCCCTTCAGCCGAAAACCTTGCTGGTGGATCAGGGCGATTTCGGAAACAAGACCACAAAACTCTTCACCCCCCAGGGCAAGGATTGGGACCTGCAATGGTCGTTTGACTGCACCAGTCTGGGCGACAGCGGAAATTTCAGCGCCAGGGTGATGCGCCAGGGCGGCGGCGCCCAGGAAAATGCCGTGGTGGAAAAAATCAGCGACCATGATTCCGGCACCGAGCATTATCACCAGGGCGGGACGCTTTATCTGCAGGTGGTTTCGGAATGCCAGTGGACCGTAAAAGTGGTGGGCTGAAGCCGGGGCGATCGCGGCACGGCGCGCCCGAAAGCTTAATCCTTGCTTAGCCGTTGCCGTCCCGTCCGCGTCTCCGGCTTTATCAGTCGTTAACGCCCGTTAAGCTATGCTCGGTCCCTTATGGTTGCGGGCGTGGGATGAGCTATCAGTTCGACAAGCTGAAGATTCTGATCGTGGACGACAACGCGCATATGCGCAAGCTGGTCAACACGATCCTGCAGGCGTTCGGCGTCACCCAGATTTTCGAAGCCGATGGCGGCGAGCGCGCCTGGAAAGTGCTGCGCGAGATCAATCCCGATGTCTGTGTGCTGGACTGGATGATGGAAGGCATGTCGGGCCTGGATGTGGTCCGCATGATCCGCACCGATCCCGCCAGCCCCAATCCCTTCATGCCGGTGATCATGCTGACCGGCTATACCCAGGTGATCCAGGTGCGCGAAGCGCGCGACGCCGGCATCAACGAATTCATCGCCAAGCCGGTTTCGGTCAAGACCATGATGCAGCGGCTGCAGGCGGTGATCGAAAGTCCCCGTCCCTTCGTCCGCACCAACGTCTATTTCGGGCCCTGCCGCCGCCGCCGCACCCTGGAATCATATCAGGGCCCGGAGCGGCGCGACCAGAACGGGGCGGCCTCCCAGGCCGCCGAATAGGAGAGAGCATGGCACGCCAGCAACCGAACAAACTTTTCATGCCGCCCAATCTGCTGAAGGACAAGGTCGGCGGCGGCGGCTTCAGCGGCCCCGACCTGGCCGCGATCAAGCGCGCGGAAGCCGCGATGGAAGAGATCAAGGGCGAATTCGCCAGTTGGGCCGCTTCCGATGTCGAAAAACTGATGGCGGCGCGGGAGCAGTTCGCCAAAACAAAGTCACCGACTTCACGCAGCGGGTTACTGCGCGCCGCCCATGACATGAAGGGCCAGGCCGCCACCTTCAATTTTCCCCTGGTGGCGCGGGTCGCCGGTTCCCTGTCCAAGCTGATCGGCGAATTGCCGGCGGAAAAAGACCTGCCGCTCGGCCTGGTCGACGCCCATGTCAATGCCGTGCATGTGATCTACCGCGACAAGGTGACGGACGAATCCAACAAGGTCGCGCTGACGCTTTGCGTCGAGCTGGAACGCCAGGTCGGCGCGCTTTTGAAGCCTTAGCTCTCCGACAGGATATTCAGCAGCCCCGGCGTCAACGCCAAAGGCGATGACGGGCCTTCATCATGGCTGGGCCCGAAAAAATTGTCCGAAGGCTGCCAGTTCATCACACTGGCCAAAAGGCTCTCGATATTGGCGGTTGATGCCCCCGTCGCGCGCGCCATTGCCGCCTCGGTGGTGGGCTCTGCCACGCGCACCGGCGCCTGGGCACCCGGCTGCTGCATCGCCCAGTCATAGACTTCGCGCACGCTCTTGGCCGAACCGTCGGGATGGAAAAACACGCTTTTGTTGGCGCTCGCGGCCGCGGGCAGCATCGCGGCGGCGCTGGCGCCGGGCGTCGCCTGGCTGGCGCGGATCAGCTTGCAGGCCGCGTCCGGACCCAGGAAATGCGCCGCATAGAGTTCGCCGCCGCAAACCGGCCGGCCCAGATTGGCCTGCATGGTGGCGGCGGACGCGTTGCTGTATTCGCCCGCCATCAAGGCGGAGATTTGCGGATTCTTGCGCAGATCCAGAATGGCGCGGCGGTCGGCATCGCTGGCGACACGGTAATGACCATCGCTGCCCACCGATATCGCATCGGCCATGGATGACAGGCCGTATTTGGCGCCATGGCTTTTGACCAGGCCGAGCCAGGTCTGGTCGACGAACTGAAACAGGCCGGTGGCCGAGGACGAGCCCGATTGCGCGCCGGGCTTGAGGCTGGATTCGCGCATCGCGGTGCCCAGCAGGTAATGAAAATCCGAGCCGGTGGCGGCGGCCGCCTGCTTGAGCGCACTGACGACGGGATCGGTGATGGCCCCAATTTGCATGAGGGCGAAAATGAACACTTATGGTTAACCAGACCTTACCAGGGTGATGCGGGCGGCCAGCGCCGCGGCGTCATAGGGCACCGCCGGACTATGGCCCCAGATAGGCCCAGGCCAGGCGGGATCGCCGGAATTGCGCCCCACCACATGCAGATGCAGCGGCGGCACGATATTTCCCAGCGCCCCGATATTGAGCTTGGCCGCGCCCGCCGCCTTTATGATCCGCCCCGCCCGCGCCGTTTCTTCCATCAATCCGGCCCGGTCTTGCGCGGAAAGTTCCGTGATTTCGGTAACGCCGTCACGGCGGGGAACCAGCACGATCCAGAAATAGCGCGCGTCATTCATCAGCAGCACCCGGCATAGCGGCCAGTCGGCGATGAATCTGGTGTCGGCGGCAAGGCGCGGGTGAAGCTGGAAGCTCAAGGCTTTATCCGCCGCGGATCGAAGGCCGGGATCGGCAGCGTCTTGCCCATCAGCTGGGCGGTGATGCTTTCGGCAATGGCGGGGGCGAAGAGAATGCCGTTGCGGAACTGCCCGCCGGCCAGCCACAGCCCGGGGGTATGCGTGGGTCCCAGCAGCGGCAAGCCGTCGGGCGAGCGCGGCCGCAACCCCGCCCATTGATCGGCCAAGCGCCATTCTTTGAGGCCCGGCATCAATTCCTCCGCCCGGGCTTTGAGGAAATCGCGCGCCGCATCGGTGATGCTGGTGTCGAAGCCCACGCTTTCCGCCGTGGCGCCGATCAACAGCCGTCCGTCGCGCGGCACGGCGTAAATCTGATTGCCCCAGATCACCGCCCCGCCAACCGGCACACCCTTGGGAGGAGCCAGGGCGATCATCTCACCCTTGACGGGGGTGATGGGCGCCAGTTCCGGCTCGACCAATCCGCTCCAGGCCCCCGCCGCCAGCACAAACACATCGGCGTGATAGAGCCCGAAGGGGGTATGGGCGATGGCCGCCGCCTCGCCGCGCCGTTCGATCCGCACCACCGCCTCATTTGGCTTCAGCTTCCCGCCGGCCCGCTGGAAGGCAACGCCCAGGGCGATGCCCAGCGCCCGGTTGTCGACATGGGCTTCCTTGGGCGCCCAAAGCGCGCCGGCAAGCCTGGCCGTCACCATCGGGGCAAGGGCGCGGGCCTCATTCGGACCCAGTATCTCAAGCCCCGGCCCCGCCTTTTTGGACAGCCGCGCCAGCGCCGCTTCATCCTCGGCCAGCAGCAGCGCCCCCGCATGGCTATAGCCGATCATCCGTTTGCTGGCGGCTTCGACTTCTTGCGCGAACTCCGGCCACAGATCGTTGGAATGACGGGCAAATTCTATTTCGGCGGCGTGAGCGTCCAGCAGCTCTGCTGTCACGGCAATCATTCCGGCGGCGGCCCAGCTGGCACCTGCGGCGGGCTGGGCGCGCTCCAGGATGGTGACCTCGGCGCTGGCCTGCACTAGCCGCCAGCCGATGCTGAGCCCCGCCACCCCTGCTCCGATGATCACGACTTTCATGCCGGTCCCTATCACGGCTTCTGTAACCTTGTCGCGCGGTGGGCGTATGATGGTGAGCCCCGGCTCGCCGCAGGCGAGTGAAACGTTTCAGTGAACCGTTTCAAGGGGCGAACGCCCGGAGCGTAAGCGAAGGGCTGGGAAAGGACCTTGTATGGAAAAAGCACTTTTCGGCGCGGGCTGTTTCTGGGGGGTGGAGGATTTCTTCCGCCAGGTGCCCGGCGTGGCCGATGCGGTCAGCGGCTATGCCGGGGGCGCGACCCGGAGCCCGACCTACAAGCAGGTGTGCCAAGGCGACACCAACCATGCCGAGGTGGTCGAGGTGACGTTCGACCCGGCCAAGGTGTCCTATGCCAGCCTGGTGGACCTGTTCTTCAAGATGCACAACCCGACCCAGATGAACCGCCAGGGGCCGGATTTCGGCACCCAGTATCGCTCGGTAATTTTCACCCATGGCGAGGAGCAGGCAAAGGTGGCGTTGGAGCGGCTGGAGGCGGCCAAGGCGTCAGGGCGCTACAAAAGCCCCATCGTGACCCAGATCGAGCCGGCCCCCACCTTCTGGAAGGCCGAGGATTACCATCAGCGCTATTTCGAGAAGCATGGCGGGCATTGCCATGTGAGCTTTGAAGAGCTGACGCGACAGTGATTAGTCGCCTGTGAAGAACTGATTTTTCAGGCGATTTCGAACTGAAGATCGGCCATCAGGTCGCACAACATTCGGCACAACAAAAATCTCAGCCAGCGGATAAGCAGCCGGAAGTTGTATCCCGCGGCTGCGA
>Ga0182024_10012074_pt1 | contig 17163 bp, 18 predicted proteins | sample P32metaG_FD_120480 | JGI IMG/M metagenome (GOLD analysis project Ga0182024, IMG submission 120480) | Permafrost microbial communities from Stordalen Mire, Sweden - P3-2 metaG (Illumina Assembly) | ecosystem: Environmental > Terrestrial > Soil > Wetlands > Permafrost | place: Sweden: Stordalen...
ATGGCAGAGCATGAGGCGGAAAAGACCGCTTGCCCACACTGCGGCAGTCACGAGGTAGAACAGAGCTGGTCTGCCTTCTCCGCCGTCACCTCGAAGAAGAGCGCCTGAACCCAGCAGCACGAGGAGGCGGCTCCGCCGAATTTGCTTGGTTTGGAAGAAGGAAAGGCCTGCTTCCGCGCGCCTTTCCTGGCTATAGTTGCGTGCTTATGCGGCGGTGGCGGACCAAAAGGGGTGACCAGACGGGACGTTTACCCACCCGTTACGCGTAAGTACGGATAACGTCCCCTTTGTCACCCCTTTTTCCCGAATCCTCAGAAACCACAACTCAATACTGTACTTGCCGTCGCTCCCCATCAAACGAACCGGACACTTTGGTCCTGTCTCCGGATTGGTATTTGTTCCCCCGGATTGGTCGATAGGAAAGTCTGGTTAATTGTCCAACCCTGGGTTATACTCGACGACGTTCTGAAGGCAACCGCTGGAGGATAAGTATGTTTCACTTAATCTGGTATATCCTGATTGGGCTAGTCTCGGGAGTTATCGCCAAATCGGTGATGCACGTGCACCTAACGATCTTCTGGACGATCGTGCTCGGCATCGTCGGTTCGGTCATGGGCGGCGCCGTTACCCACTTGTTTTCGCGCCCGAAAAACGAACGTTATCATCCCGCCGGCCTCATTTTTTCCACCCTCGGCGCGATCCTGCTTCTCTTCATTTGCTATAAGCTGAATATCCATTTTCCCCATATCTAACCGCAGCGCGAATCGAGTGGCGGCCTCCCTATTTGAGCGAACTCCAACCGCCCGGCGGTGACGCTGCCTGCGCCTCTCGACCCTGAAGCGCGGCGTGCGATGGACCTGCAGAGCGAAAAGCGAGGCTGCCATCTTCAACCGGTGCTGTCGTGGAGTCCGTTTGCATGAACCAGACGCAGACAAGACGATTACTGGACAAAAACGCGGCGACCGGTAGGGGACTGTTCCCTCATGGACAGACAGAGGGATAAACGGAACCTACCCAGCGATTATTCCGTTCGTCGGTTCAGTTTGCAAGGAACGGCGGGCCGTGCGGTCTGTCCCCGTCTCTCGAAGCCTGTCATGGATAGGGCCTTTGGGGGCAGCCTGGCTTTGGACCAGGAGGCTTCCTCTGCCGCACAAGCGAGGCTGGCCGATGGAGCCGATGCCCGATCGATCTGCATGGGCAGGACGGTTCGTAACGGCGGAAGTGGCGGCGTCGTTCCGGTGTTGGCTGGACGAGCAGCCAGATAGGGATGGCTGTCATCTGCGTTCTGGTTGCGAAGCACCACGACAAGACCGGAGGGTGTCCATCGCCTTACGATGTAGGTGATAGCGCACTCACCACAAAGCCAGAAACACTTGCTGGGTAAGGACCTCATCGCGAATGCGCCATGGTCTGGACGGAACTGATCGTCCGCGTGTGGTTCCAATTCGAGCAACTCGAGCCTTCCCTCGCGAAGATAGAGCAGCTCTTTCAAACATTGTGGATTTGCGCACTGCATGGTCAAGCTGCGCTTGCTCCACACAATGCCTGGTTGGTTGGACGGGGGATTGCGGACATCGCATTCCTTTTGCAAGCTCATAGATGCTCCATCTGGTGCCGTTGCATACCTGGATCTGGTGCTCGGCTGGAGCATTGCTAAGGCTGGAGGCGAGGAAGGATCTTGTGCAGACACACTTTTCAGGTTTACTGAACTAAGTCAGGCCGGCCGAAGTGTTTCTTCTTATGATTAGCTAAGCGGGAACTGGGTCATGACAGGATTCACCTGTTTGGAATCTCTCAGCGAATGTTCCGCCATGCAAGACCGCATGAACCAGGTTCAGACACCTTCGGGTACCGTTTAGTCATCAGTCGGGAAGGCGGGATTGACCGCCTTCCCCGTGTTAACAAGTCTGCGGTCCTATGCTGTTGCGTGAACGGCGATCTTATGGAAGGTCGAGTTCACCACGTCAGAGGTGTGAACCGTGGGTGTTCCTTCGATAAATCTTGCCATCGTCTTCAACACTTCGGGGTAAGACGCGGTGTTGTAAGTTTCTGCGCTGGCTTTGTTGTCCCACAGACTGATGGCAGTCACATCGTGGCCGCCGGAGCCGGAGAATGTAATTTCGTCCTTAAAGCCGTTTTGCTTGCGAAGCAGCGGAAGAATCTCCTTGTCGAATGTTCGGGTGTAATCAGCAAGCATATTGGATTTCAGATGAAACGAAACGTTACGAGCAAACATATGTCAACCCTCCTTAAGGTTGTCATTCGCTAAGATTAGGGAGAACTTCAGATGGACTGACTTAGTTCAGGGGAACCTGAAAGAGGAGAAGCATCACTCACTCGACCTATACAGTGCATGTAGGTGGCCCCTCTGCATCAACTGCGTAACCTGTTGTTTCGATACGTCACAGAGCAGAACCGTTACTACAGGGCGTGTTCCGTCGTGTACTTTTGGCGGTAAAGCAAGCCTGAGCGGTAACCTTTACCCGGTTGCCCGCCACGGCAACCCGGATTAGCTCACAAATCTCCGTTTCTCGGCGGTTGGATCGCGCATCCAAACTGTTCCAGCAGCTGATGGGCGTGAAGTCTTCAACCGTACCCCCGAACTGGCCGCCGGGTGAGCCATGAAAGCCCGAACGGAGATAAAGCAACTCCTTAGAACATTGCGGATTTGCACACTGGGTGGCCGAGTTGTGCCTGCTCCCTACAATGCGTGGTCGCTTGGACAAGTGATGCGGACATCAGATTCCTGTTGCGTACTCCCTGTTGCGTACTCATAGATGCTCCATCTCGTGCCGTTGCTTACCAAGACTGAGCTCGTCTGGAGCATTTCTAAGGCTGGAGGCGAGGAAGGATCTTTTGTGGACATCTACAGTTTACGCTCTTATGGCTGTGGTCGTCGTGTACGTTCCGCTACTGCCTACACTCACGGTGACAATGACCTGGTCATGAAAAAGTTGAAGGTCATTTCGAGGGCGAGCTTTTGAAAAAGCAGCAATGCACGATCAGGACAGTACTGCCGCTTGACAACCGTAACGGTATAAGCCTAGCGTTAAAGTTGAGCAAGTGTCTCTTCTTACTCTTTCAGGTTCACTGAACTAAGTCAGCCCATCTGAAGTTTTTCCTCTTAGATTACTGCAAAGGAGGAACTGCGTTATGACACTTTTAACCAATTGGGAATCTCTGCGCGAGTTTTCCGCCATGCAGGAACGCATGAACCGCATGAACCGCCTTTTCCGTGAGTCGAACAGCCCCGAAGGCCCGGAAGAGGCGCTGACAACCACTATCCTCGCACCGCCCGTGGATATATACGAAGACGGGCACAACATTGTTTTGAAGATCGACGTCCCGGGCATCGACGAAAAAGACATTGATGTCAGCATTCAGAACAACACTCTCACCGTCCATGGCGAGCGCAAGATTGAGAAGGAAGAAAAAGAGGAGAACTTCCGTCGCGTCGAGCGGCAGTACGGAAGCTTTACCCGCTCGTTCACGCTTCCCAGCTCCGTGGATCCGGGACAAGTGAGCGCCCACTGTGACAAGGGCGTGCTGAAGATAAACTTCGCCAAGAGGGTCGAAGCCAAGCCCACGCAGATCAAAGTGAATGTTGGCGGCGAGAAGACCGTCGAAGCCCAAGCTCCCATCAAGGCCGCGTAGGACGAGTCGCCGGTGACAGAAATGGGAGGTGGCTTGATAGCGCCTCCTATTTTGTTTGTCATCCCGAGCGAGAGGAAGACCTGTGAAAAATACGAAATTTATCGTAAAAGTGAACCGTGGCGGTACTCGTGCCCCCGAATACGTGCAGCGGATTGATCGGGCTCCTATGCGGATGACAACCAACCGTAAGCTGGCACTGCTTATGGGAAGATTCACGCTGGTGACGACCCCGGAGCCGTCTGCCATCTTCTTTACCGTGAAACCGATAAACGCCCCGTGATTCGCCTTCCCGAGGTATGCGGCCAGCTGCTGGTGCCCAGAGCTCTTCCCCTTGGCATGAGTGATCGAAGAGATACGGCGACACCACACCTATTCCCCACCATTTCAAAAGCGCTGCAATAGCTATGCCGTCGCTGTAACTCCGTTCGATCGCAAATCAATCGCGCGCAGCCGTACGACTCCGATCCATCTGGCGGCTTGCCGTAGACGCGTAATGCTGGTCAAGGCCCTGGCGTAGGAGCGTCTTGATCACCGCTTGTCGGCTAACGTTCAGTTCTTGAGCCTGACGGTCCAACTCTTCCAGCATCGGCGCGGTGAAGTCTACATTTACGCGTTGTACCGGCAACACCATTCGTCCGCTGTTCGTGAAAAAACTCGACACATCTTTGCCCTCGTCAGCCATACGCGCGATGCTCTCCGCAGCCGGTGGTTTTCTCTTCGCGTTACGAGTTTTCTTCATAGAGTGTTCGCTCCTCGCGAGTTGACTTCCACAGGGTAACCAGATGATAGAATTCGCCCTCTTCGTCTTCGCGCACTTCGAAGATGACCGTGCAGAGCCGCTCACCAACCCAGCCGATCGCTCGATGCTGCTCCGGCAAGTCGGAACGGCTGTCGTGGTAGTAGGGACGGGAGGAGAGCTCAAGCGCCTCTTCGAACCCGATCCCACGCTTCAGGTTCCCCCGCAGTCGCTCACTCTTGCGCCGATCGAAGTGGAACCGCACTCAGAAAGTATAACAGTTATACCTCATGAGCTTCCATGCAAATTTGCGCGAAGGGATGCCGTGAAAACCCCGGGACAGGAAGGTGTGAAGAAACTGACGAAGGCATCAACTCATCAACTGTCAAGGGTTGTCTGATGCGTTACAAGACAACGGCGACGACATCGCCGCCCTGAACCGCGTCCAGGTTTGATTGATCGTTCCCGGATTCAGGGACGACTTCAGGACTTCAGGGACATTCCGGGACGAAACGTACCCCATCAAGACGGGCCTGCCTGGAGTTGTGGTGTTCGTCATTCCTCGGAAGTCGCTCGCAAAGGCAGTTTCATGCAACATTTATTCCAGGGGAGGAACTCATGAGTCAATTCACGCGAAGAGGATTCGTCGGATCCCTTTTGGGGGTAGCCGCCGCAAAAGCGTTCGGCGCTCAGCAGGGGGCCAGCACAGTCGGCGCGGAAAGGCGGCCGGGGAAAGCACCGATCAAAATCACAGACCTCAAGTGCGCCATCATCGGGCGCAACCCGGTGGTGCGCATTGTCACCGATCAGGGCATTTCAGGATATGGTGAGGCCGAGTCTGCCAAGTCGTATCTCAAGCCGATGGTGCTGTTCTATAAAGACTATCTTCTGGGCGAGGACCCGACCGACGTCGCGCGCATCATGCTCAAGATCCGCCGCATGGGCGCATCCAAGCCCTGGGGCGCGGCGGTCAGCGCCATTGAAATCGCCCTGTGGGACGTCGCCGGCCAGGCAGCCGGATTGCCGGTATACAAGCTCCTCGGCGGAAAGATCCGCGATCGCGTCCGTCCCTACGGAAACTCCGAAAACAACTCCAAACTGGTACCCCGCACACCGCAGGATTACGCCGAACTCGCGCAGCAGATGAAGGAGGCGAAAGAGGGCTACACGCTGGTCAAGCTGCCCGTCGGCTTCCACAATATAGATATGATGAAGGCCATTCCGGACGCCTGGTACGGCCAGCACTGGACGGGACGAAACCCTCCTTACATCGATCGCGGGCTGATGACAGAACGTGGCATCGACCACGTCGTCGCCTGCGTCGAAGCCACCAAGAAGGTACTAGGCGATCAGATCGGGCTGGCCTTCGACTGTGGGCCCGGCTGGACCCCAAAGGATGCCATCCGCTTTGCCCGTGCCGTCGAGCCCTATCACCTCGCCTGGCTCGAAGACCTCATCACAGGCGACTACGAGCCTTACCCGAACGCCCAGGTCTTCAAGCAGGTGAAAGACAGCACGACCACTCCCATCCACACCGGAGAAGAGATCTACCTGCGCGAGAACTTCAAGGACCTGATCGAGACTCAGGCAGTCGACGTGGTCGGGCCGGACCCGGAGGATGTAGGCGGAATCGCCGAATTGAAGTGGATTGCCGAATACGCCGATCTCCACGGCATCCTGGTGGCTCCGCACGGAATTGGCGACGGACTGTTCGGCGTTGCCGCCCAAGTGCATATGGGGGCCTGCATGCCGCAGAACTACATCGCGTTCGAATATGCGAAGGGCCAGCCGGATTGGTGGTACGACATAGTGGACGGCCTGCCGAATCCCATCGTCAAAAACGGCTTCATCGACGTTTGGGACAAGCCCGGTCTCGGCATCACCTTCAACGTCCGCGCAGCCAAAACGCACCTCAGAGAAGAGGATCACGATTTTTTCGACTAAGACAGGATTTGTCGGCTAAGGCAGCACCCATCCCACCCGAGGTGCCCCATCCTATCCTTCGCACAGCTCGCAAAGGATAGGATGGCCCTCCACTCTCCAGCTTCTTCTACGGACAATATGGGTAAGCCGCCCACCGCGTTACTACCTCTTTCAACTGATCAGCACCGACAATAGCAGCCGACGAATCATCGACAGGGAACTTTTCTCTGAGGGCGCGGAGATTCCCCTCCTCCTTCCGCTGTTCCTCGGAATAAAAACGAGCCTTCTTGAATTCATGGTTCGCTACGGCTTTTTCAAGCCGATCGACGATGAACCTGACACGCTTCTCGGCGTCCGCTATCTCCCCAGGAGGCGCCGCGTGACGCAGCTTTACCATCGATCCCGCTGCATCCAGCAGTTCTAAAGCTTTCCCTGGCAGTGAGCTTTCCGGGAGGTAACTAGCAGATGAGTACGCGGCGAATTCCAGGGCTTCTTCCGTATACGTCACCCCGTGGAAGCTTTCCAACGAGTTCTTGCGAGCCGCCAGCACGCTGAGCGTACTTCCCTCATCGAGCGAACGGACATGAACCGCACGAAAATAATTTCCAAACTGCGAAATCGCGTGAGCTGATTCTACGTCGCCACGCACATGCACGGTGGCTATGCACTGTATCCCGGTAAACAAGAGCCCGTGCCTCAGGATACCGGCTCCATCCGGCGCTCCGAATTTCGAAGTCCACGCCAGGAGGTCCGGTAACTCATCCAGGAAAAGGATGATCTCGCTCGGATTCATCCCTGCGCTACTCAAGGTGGTGGGCTCTTCGAATCTCTGTCGATCCTCCGGCCATCCGGCGATAAGCTCCGGCTTTAGAGCCAATACGCGTTTTTCCGCCAGACACAACGGAACCTTTCCATGTGCGATGCGTTGCGCCAGACCCTCGACGATTGAGGTCTTGCCCGCGCCGGGTCCACCGATAAGAAGCGCGTTCTTCCTATCGCGGCAGCAAAGAATCTCGACCACGGTGTCGATTTCCATCTCGCGGCCAACGCTGGGATCAAGTTGGCCCTCGCTCGCCGCCTGCGTGATACCCCTGACTAAGTCGGTGAGCGAAATGGGTCCGGCCTGCTTTCGCGCGGCTGCTGCCTGAACCACCTGGGCTAACTCCTCGCGAAGTGCGGGGAGTTTCACACCACGTTCCCGTAATAGCTCTGCGGCCAAACACTTTTTCTTCACGCAAAAGCCCTAGCAGTAAGTGCTCAGTACCAATATGTTTATGGCCCAGCCCCTCCGCCTCCTCCGCGGCGTATGCCAGCACCCGCTCGCAATCGGCGGAAAGCGGCAGGTCCACGCTGGTCGAAACTGCTTCGCGGACAATTGTGAGCCCCTTGATTTGCCTGCGGATCGATTCCACCGAACTGTGGGAGCGAAGGAAGCGGTTGGTCAACGCCTTATCCTCGCGCAAGATGCCCAGCAGCACGTGCTCGGTATCGATATACGGAGAGCCGAACTGACTCGCCTCGTACCGCGCGAAGAAGATCACACGGCGCGCCTTCTCGGTGTACTTGTCAAACATTTCTCGGGTGCTCCTCTCCTGGATTTTAAATCGCGTTAGGTACGCTTGGGTCGGTTCACCAGGCCCGATCGCACGGGCCTCAACTCTGGACGAAGTTTCGGGGAGACCAGGGACACGAAAAGGTAAACTGTCTAAGGAAATTCAGATAAAGACGAAACGAACCTATCGAGGAGGCTCATGTTAAGAAGTTTCCGGGACTAGTATCGATTCTTGAAGAGCCGACGGAGCAGCGACCCTACCGCGCGGCCGACCTCACGCGCAAAGGTATTCCAGGCGTTGTGCAACGAATCGGAGCCAGTATTGATCGTTGGATTTTTCGGATCGTAAAGAATGGTAAACGAATGTCCATCTTCGACTGGCCATCCAGACCGATATTTCCCGCTGTAGATCCGTCCGTCAGCGTGATATTCGAAAGAGACTACGTATTCAGGCAGAACATATACTTCGTCCCTGGGAGTTGTCTCATCGACGGAGGTCGAAAACGTTCGCTTGCAGTCCGTTACTGTTGCCGTGCATTCGATGAATACTTTCTTCTTTGGCACAGCAAAGATTGATTTACCAGCCGTTCAAGTTTCCCCTTGCGCAAGGGCGAAGGAGCCGGCGGGATTGGGGGACGCGCAAAGGGTGCCCGGCGACAGTTCAAGCCGGGCGTGATCGTTCCATAGCCGGTATGGGGACCGTCGGGACCCGCGGGAGCGGCTGGGCCGTTCCGGTGGGGGGGACGATCAGCCAGGTCCGGTTGCTGTCACCTGTGTGGTTGCGAAGCGCCACGACAAGGCCGGCGGTTGTCCATCGCTTTACAACGTATGTCTTGGAACACTCACTACAAAGCCAAAAAATACTGCTGGGTAAGGGTCTCATCGCAAATGCGCCATCGTCTGGCCGCGACTGATCGTTCGCATGCGATTCCAGGTCGAGCAACGCGAGCCTCCCCTCGCGAAGATAGAGGAGCTCTTTAGAACATTGTGGATTTGCGCACTGCGTGGCTAAGCTGCGCTTGCTCCACACAATGCCTGGTTGGTTGGACGGCGAATTTCTGACATCCCATTCTGTTTGCAAACTCATAGGTTGCTCCATCTTGTGCCGTTGCATACCTGGACCTTGGTGCTCGGCTGCTGCTAAGGCTGGAGGCGAAGGACGGTCTTTTTGCGGACACTCTTGCAAGTGCGCTGAACTAACTCAGGCAAACCAAAGTGTTGCCACGTGCGATGACTGCTAAAGAGGAACTGCGTCTCGACAGGATGAACGGGTTGGGAATCTCTCCAAGAGGTGTCCGGCCATGCAAGATCGCAGGCGGCCCAGGCTCAGACACTTTCGGGTATCTTTCATGATCAGTACGAGAAGGCGGGATTCGCCGCCTTCCCGTGTAAAAGCTCACTGTCCTACGCGATTGCGTGAACGGCGATCTTATGGAAGGTCGAGTTAACAACGTCAGAGGTCTGAACCGTCGGCGTTCCTTCGATAAACCGTGCCATCGTCTTCAACACTTCGGGGTAAGAATTGCTGCCGTAAGTGTCTGCGCTGGCTTTGTTGTCCCAAAGACTGATCGCAGTCACATCGACGCCGCCCGGAGCGGAGAATGTAATTTCGTCCTTAAAACCGTTCTGCTTGCGAAGCAGCGGAAGAATGTCCTTGTCAAAGGTTCGCGTGTAATCACCAAGCATATTCGATTTCAGATGAAACGAAACATTACGAGCAAACATATGTCAACCTCCTTAAGGTTGTCGGTCGCTAAGATGGGGAGAACTTCAGATGGACTGACTTAGTTCAGGAGACCTGAAAGAGGAGACTCATGCTCACTCCACCTAAACAGTGCATGTAGGTGGCCTCTCCGAATCAACCGCGTAACCTGTTGTTTCAATACGTCACATAGCAGAACCGGTGCCACATGGTCAGTTTCGTCGTGTACTTTTGGCGGTAAAGCCAGCCCGGGCGGTAACCTTTACCCGGGTTGCCCGCCAGGGCAGCCCGTCTCGCAAACCTCGCAGGTCTCAGCCTGCAGGCGGCTCGTTGGCGGCGATCGGACGGTTGACCATACCCCCAAGGAATTCAGGGACGGAATTCAGACAGACGAAACGAACCTGCCACGAAGGGCCGTGCCGCATCGCAGTGTGCCTCGTTCGTTAAGGACTACTTCTCGTCCGTCCACCGGTTTCCTATTTCCGTCGCCGAACAATATCAGCCAGCGCCGTCCAGCCCTGGTTGAAAGCGATCACCATAACGGCCGGCGGCCGCCCAATCTTATTCTTGATCTTGCTGAAAAGCCTTGATAAAGTATCGTCGATAGCAAGTTCGGGACCCCGTCGTCCCTCAGTGCCGAACTTTTTCTCTCTCATTCCACGTCGCCAGTGAACACGACTCTGGCATGGATCTCCACATGCCGCACGGGCACGGGAGATCCCGTTGTATTGCACGAGTACCCGAACGGTGACCCACCTACCGTTGCGGCAGTTTCCCTGGGCAGAGAACGACCTAATTAGATCGAAGGCAAGTTATTTCGTAAAGCTACGCGCTTCGGCTGGATATGAGTGCGAGCAACACCTTTCAGGGGGCATTCAACAGGTTGCAGAGCATTTTCAAGGAGTTCCTACCGTCAGCAGAGCAGTTCACCTCCACATGCAGGACGAGAAATGCTTTAGCCATCCCTTTCCTCCTGCTTCTCTGCTTCTTGTCGCCGACACACAGCATCGCCCACTACCTGAACGGCACCCCGATCTTCAACCCTGATGGCACGTCCATTGACCCCTCCAATGTGCCGATATCTCCTGTATCCGCGAACATGCTCAAGTACTTCTATCCCGCGCCTAACTCCGGGACACCGTCGGACTACCAGAATAATTATCGCGTGAATTATCCCGCACCCATCTCCAGCGATCAGGCTGACCTGCGTCTGGATTATGTGCTTACCTCCAAGCAGTCCATGTTTGTGCGCGGTACCTACAAAACCAGGTCCGTCATCAATGCGCCGAACCCCAATTGCCCCGGTTATTGCATTAACGCAGGTTCTCCCCTCACCGGCGCCTTTGGCTACCCTGAGGACGATCAGGGTGTTACCTTCTCCCATAACTACGCTATTTCGAACTCGCTGGTGAATGAGTTCCGCGCTGGTTTTAATGGCATCCACCAGACCTACGCGATGCTTCAGGAGACAAGTGCCGGCTATCTGGCGCAAGCTGGCATTCAGGGTCTTGACCCTAACCCTGTTCCTACCGCGCCGGATGTGAATAGTACCGGCTTTATGGTGACGGGTGGTGGGAATCCGTCGGTGCAGCACACCAATATTGTCCAGGCGCTCGACAACTTCACCTGGAGCAAAGGCAAACATACCTTCAAGTTTGGAGCCGACATTCGTCACATGACCGATCATGACGATAACGTCTTTGGCAACTACCGGTCGGGCCAGTATTACTTCAACAACACCACCCAATATTCCGATGTAAATGGAAATCCCGTTTCGATTGGAGATCCATACACTGCATTCCTGCTCGGTTATCCCGACTACACCGCCCTTGCCGAACATTACCCGGCAATGAATGGCCGGGGCTGGGGTTATGGTTTCTTCGGCCAGGACGACTGGAAAATCACTTCCCGGCTCACCCTGAATCTTGGCCTGCGCTATGAACTGCATCCGCCGCTAAAGGACGCCGAATACAACACTGCCGCCTTCCTGCCCAGCTACAACGCGGATGGAGTCACCGGGGCGGTCGTAGTACCAAACGCCACAGCGCTGGGCTATACCTCATCGGACTTTGCCGCGGCCATTGCGCCTTCGCCCATCCTCACCGCTGCCCAGGCCGGCATTCCGCAGGCTCTGCGCTATACCTACATGAAAGACTTTGGTCCACGTCTGGGCTTCAACCTGCTCACCAACGCGGGATCCACGCGAGCCGACCGGATTACCGGGGTCCCGGTTTATCTCCACGGCGTGCCATCGGCAGCCGGCGACCCGACCTTCCTCAACATCAACGCCTTCGCGGATCCGCCAAACAACAGCGCGAGTTTTGGCAGTGCCGGTGTAGGCAATGTTGTCGGACCCGGGACCCAAAGCTTCTCCATGTCATTGATCAAATCGACGCCCCTCTGGGAGGGCGCAACGTTTCACTTCGGAGCCGAAGCGTCCAACGTCTTCAACCATCGCAACTATGAAACCCCGGACATGAACGTCGACGACGGCCCCACCGGCTTCGGCATCATCACCGCCCTGCAGACCGCCGAAGGCGCAGGCCCGCGCAACATTGAAATTACCGGCCGCATCAGCTTCTAACCTGCATTTCCCGGACCCGGCTCCGAGTCGTCCACGGAGCCGGGCCGCCCTCGTCGGTTCCTAGAACTTCAATTGCAGAGAAACTCTCGCACCCGCGCCTTTTCCATTGTCACGCCCGCCCAAGCCACCCAAGCCGCCAACGTTGCCAAGCCCTCCCGCTCCGGCGGCGCCTAATCCGGAGCCGGCGAACGATGATCCTCCACCGGCGTGGGAGAAACCATTTGGAAACATGCTTTGCATCGATAGATGGAGGTCGAGCCCCGAACTTTTCGTGGAGAAATTTACCCCCCGCGAAGACACGTCGAAGGAATCGCCATATGTTCCGCCTGAACCAGAACCGGCATGAAACAAACTACCGCCACCGGCCGTCTGGCCTGGCCCATTGTTCATGAAGAGGTTCGGCGCTGCCAGCCGGGTACCAGTCTCCGCAGCGCCCTTGAAAAACTGCGTCCAGTTGAACCCGCTCGTATCCGTAAATTCGCTTTGCATGGCGGGAACCCGGTTTTGCCTCTTCTCGGCCGAGAATGGACCAAAGGATCTGGCTGAGGAAGGACCGGAAGACGCATCAGATGTATCGGTTGCGAATGGGTTAGCCGCCGGATCAGCGGAGGTCAGTCCCTGCGCATGTACAAGAATTGGAGATGTCAGGCACAAGAAGAACCCAAGCGTCCGCAGAACTCCTCCCACGAGACAATCAAAGGTAAGCGACATGAGATGGAGTCTCCTGCTCCCTTCCCGATTGCGGTGCAACTTGCCCCACTTAACAAATAGACGAGAGTCTCTGGTGTTGAGATGCACCGGATGCGAGGTATCCCAGGAGGCACAATGCAAAATAGGGTTTCGGACGGCGGTTTTGGGGCGTTAATCCAATCCCCCTACTTGAATTCCCAATGCCACCCCTCACTTGGGATTCTGTTCACGCCGTAAACCTTCTTGTGAGAATCGAGCCAGCGGTAGAGCCAGGTCGCTTCCCAGGCCTCGTTAGCCTCGCGCAGGCCTTTGTCACCTTTGCCGGTTGCGGCCTCATGCTTCTTCCCGTTTTCCAACGTCCAGAAATCAACGGCGATCCCGCGCGTGTGATTGCTATAACCGGGTGCTGCTTTCCTCGGAGCGATGTAAATGACCAGATCCTCAGCGACGGATTGTACGATACGCTCCAGGCTGTTCTCGCCGACATAAAAGCGTCCTTGTATCTTGCTAAGCCGTGCCCTGTAATACTTCGATTGAAAATAGCTGATCCAAAGCGCTTTGTCGTATTCCGGGCCGCGATAGGCGCTGGTCAAACCAAAGGCCGTGTCTTTTGCAGCCGAGCCGTCGACTTTTGCGGTCTTAAGTTCGGCCCGCGCCTTCTCCAGGAGTTCTTTGCACTTACGCGCTGCGACGGTGCGCAGTTTAAACCTGCCTTCCACCGTTTCCAGATCGCCTGCCGCAATTTCGGCGGCAGCTTTTCCCCGGCGGCGCTCCGCCCTCAAGATATGCGTATTGAGTACCGTTGTTGAAACTCCGCAAAATCTCCTTCCGCATGTCCGAGCGGGGCAAAGGGCAATGGGGGTAGCCAGAACCCTGCACACATCGTCTGCAGCTGCGCTGGTTCGTGGCCGGTCACACCCGGCGATGGCGCAGCGTTGAGAGGTCCTGTGCCATCATTCACAGGGTAGGTAAACCAGTCCTTTACCTGGCACTTTCGTCCCGGGAGACTATTACCAGCCATGCGACCTCCTTATTGTCCGATCCGGCGACAGGATACCAAATCCCCTTTCGGCACATTCGCCCGAGGCGCACTCAAATGCTATGAATGTCTATGGGGAGGCATTTTGTAGCGAATGAAACCGGCAGTACTTCTGCTGTCCGACCCCGAATTCAAGTCTAAGCTGGAGACCAGTTTTGCCGTTGTTCCGCAAACCGCCACACTCGCCGATGCGAAGCGCGCGATGGAATCCACCCCGTGGTGTCAAGATACTTTCGTGACCCGCACCGGCACCAGGACCGAACCGATCATCGGTTGGATCACGAACGTGATCATTGAGGCGAGCTCCCAAGTCTGACATGAAAGTAGTCACCTCCGCGAGGTGACTACTGATTCTAAAAAAAGTACACCATCGCTTATTCTAAGCTCAAAAACGTAATTATGTCGGATCGTGACAGTCGCCACCACCCTGATCGACTGCTCCCATTCCTGCCGGCGCTTGCCGCTACACAACGCCGCTCCGGGGACTTACCGCGCATACCGCGCTTACCGCGCACACTTTCCCCCAAGCTGAGGGGGACTTATGGCGCTCAAGGCGTACCCTTTTCCCCCACGCAGAGAGTTGCTGTTCCCGACTCCAAATATTTTCGGCAGCATGTCGAGAAAGCCGCAACGGCTCCGACTACTCCACAAAAGCGCAGATACCAAAGTCTGCAGCCACGTACTTTCAGGCAAGGAGTAAGACCATGTCCAGAGCCAACCACGTCTCTCGCCGCCACTTCGCCGCATCCGCACTTTCCACTGTAGCGTTAGCGGCTTTACCTACTCGTGCAAGCGCAGACACAAAGCAGCAGAAAAGCAAAGGAGATGAAATGACAACCCTGACCCCATTCCTGTTGTTCGACGGCAATTGCCAACCGGCAATGGAGTTTTACAAATCCTGCTTTGGCGGAGATCTGACCGTCATGAAAGTGAAGGATCCTCCAGCGAAGGATCACATGCCGGCAATCCAGCTCGACAAAACCATCAACGCCCGGCTCACAAACGGAAATCTGGACATTTCCGCGTCCGACTGGCTACGGCCCGACCGGACGCGCATTCGCGGCAACACCGTTTGTCTTTACCTGAGCGGAGGAAAGCCACAGGAATTGAAGGCTCTCTTCGAAAAACTGTCCGAAGGAGCAGAAGTGACCGATCCCCTGAAAGAACAATTCTTCGGCGTCTACGGAGCGCTAAACGACAAATTCGGAGTCCGCTGGATGTTTCAAGCTGCCTAACCAAGCGCTCTATCCTTACATGAAGAAGGGTGCCCCAGGTCTCGCCATTGAGACCTGGGATCCTCCTGGCAACGGCTCGGAGTATACCCATCATGCACATCGCCGCTTTTTCCAAAGTGACGATCGCAGAATCGCTTGATTGCGCGTTCCCGAACGGCTTACGATCCAGAAAACAGGATTCCTGCAAATAAACGACCACCGCGTATCTATTCGCTCTCTCAAATCACAAGTCGAGTAGGGATGAAACAATGGCGGATGGAAGTCGCCCCACGGGAGCCGCTTTCAAGCAGAACACTTTCCAGGAAGAGGGAAGCATGACGAATTGGACGCGTAGAGGATTTATCGGATCTTTGTCCGCGGCAGCGGCCGCCACGGCGTTCGCCGCTCAGCAGAAGGGCAATATGCCTGAAAAACGGACGGGGCAGGTATCGATCAAGATCACCGACCTCCGATGCGCCATCATCGGCAAGAGCCCGGTGGTGCGCATCGTTACCGATCAAGGCGTCTCCGGGTATGGGGAAGCCGAGTCCTACAAACCGTATCTCAAGCCGATGGTGCTCTTCTATAAGGACTATCTGCTGGGCGAAGACCCGACAGACGTGCAGCGCGTGCTGCTGAAGATTCGCCGGCTGGGTGCGTTCAAGCCCTGGGGTGCGGCAGTGAGCGCGATCGAGATAGCGCTGTGGGATATCGCGGGGCAGGTGGCCGGCGTGCCGGTATATAAACTGCTCGGCGGCAAGATCCGCGACCGCGTGCGTATCTACAACGGAGGCGTCCGCTTCCCGATGACCGGCCATACGCCGCAGGATTACGCCGAGACTATGCAGAAGATGAAGGAAGCCAAAGAGGGCTTCACCCTGATTAAGCAAGCCGTCGGATTTCATGATCCGGCGATGATGCCCGCCGTGCCCAATGCCTGGTATGACGAACCGCCGCGGAAAGGAGCCTCGCATCCCGATCGCGGCATGATGACGGAACGCGGCCTCGCCAATGTGATCGCCTGCGTCGAAGCCATGAAGAAGGTGCTCGGAGATGAGATCGGGCTGGCCCTTGATTGTGGTCCAGGCTGGACGGTGAAGGATGCGATCACGTTTGCGCGGGCGATGGAACCGCTCCACATCGCCTGGCTCGAAGACCTGATCACCGGCGACTACACGCCTTATCCGAATGCCGATCTCTTTCGCGAAGTGACGGTGAGCACGACGGTCCCGATCCATACGGGAGAGGAGATCTACCTTCGGGAAAATTTCAAGGATCTGATCGAGAAACAGGCGGTGAATATTGTCGGCCCTGACCCGGAAGACGTGGGTGGGATCGCGGAAATGAAGTGGATCGCGGAATACGCCGACATTCACGGTATCCAGATTGCTCCCCACGGCATTTTCGACGGGCTCTTCGGGCTGGCCGCCCATGTGCAGGTGGCCGCCGCATTGCCGCAAAACTACATCGCCTTTGAATATCCGCTGGGCCAGCCTGACTGGTGGTACGACATTGTCGAAGGGCTGCCGAACCCGATCGTCGAACGTGGCTTCATCAAGGTGTGGGACCGGCCAGGTATTGGTGTCAGCTTCAATGTGCAGGCAGCGAAAGCGCACCTGGCGGACGAGGACCGTCACTTCTTCGACTGAGCTGCCGGCCGCCGTGCAATGAGAAAGTAGATTCGTTATTTGACGGGCTTTACAGGCCGGGGAAAAGGTCCGGACGAAGGGCACCGCTTAAGCCGTGCTGCCCCCACACCTTTTCATACTGGACACGCGAAGGGTGCCCCAGGTCTCGCCTTTGAGACCTGGGATCCTCCTAGCAAAGGCCAATCGAGTCCGGCCTAAAATGATGAAGGGTACGGGCTTTAGTGTCTGCGGTTTCTTTCCGGTTCTCACGCAGACACTTTAGCCCGTACATAAACCCAGCAAAACCATCTAGCCTTTAGACCCTGGGGCAAGCTTTTGTTGACCCTTTCACGGCCGTATTTCCACTGGGCCACTAAGCGCTTCGACAGGCCTTTCTGGCCGGTGGTATGATTTCGTCGCATTTTGCCGGGCCCTACCTTG
>Ga0182024_10012075_pt1 | contig 17163 bp, 11 predicted proteins | sample P32metaG_FD_120480 | JGI IMG/M metagenome (GOLD analysis project Ga0182024, IMG submission 120480) | Permafrost microbial communities from Stordalen Mire, Sweden - P3-2 metaG (Illumina Assembly) | ecosystem: Environmental > Terrestrial > Soil > Wetlands > Permafrost | place: Sweden: Stordalen...
AGCAATCGCGCCCGCCGCACCACCGCCCATACCGTTGAAGAGCGCCACTAACTGGGGCATTGCCGTCAGCGCTACCTTTTTTCCGCTCCACCACGCGACACCGCCGCCTATGCTCAGGGCAGCAACGGCAAGCCCGATGTTCACCGCCAGATGCGGTCTCGCGGCCGCACCGATCGTGAAGACGTAGAGGAAGCTGGCCAAGACGGCTGCCACCATCCCGAAGCCGGCGAAGGACATTCCCGAGGGCGCCGTCACAGGCGAGGACATTCGCCACAGACCAAACATGAAAAGAAAGGCCACCGCGAGATCCACAGCGCCGATGGTCAATTGAAGCATCATGGTGAGCATGGCGGTTCCTTACCCCTTCTTTGAGGGTGTGGCGCTGGTGTGACCCGGCCGCACATGATGCGGTTTGCCACTGTGCTTGGGCTTATTGCCGCTCACTTGGAACATTGCCAGCATCCGATCTGTAACGGCGTATCCGCCGGCAGCATTGCCGGCGCCGAGCAACACCGCGATGAATCCGATCGCCTGCTCAGGCACTGTGCTCGCGTTGAGCAAAGCAAACAGCGCACCGACCACGACGATGCCGTGCACGAAATTGGACCCGGACATCAACGGGGTGTGCAGGATCGCCGGTACGCCGCGAATGATCACCCAGCCCGCAAAAGCGGCGAGCATGAAGATATAGAGGGCCACGAAACCGTTCATTTCTATCTGAAAATTCATCGCCATCTCCGGTTCGGGCTCATGCAACATTCGCAGCCGGTTTAGCTGATACGTGTGTCGTCGACTCGCTACCATGAGCGATTTGGTTGGCGGGATCGGTGCTGATCTGCCCGGCGTGGGTGAGGACCGTTTTCGCGAGGATCTCATCGCTCCAGTCGAGCGTGATGATGTTGTCCTTCAACATCAGCGCGAGCAGGTTGTACTGATTTTTCGCATACAACTCGCTCGCGTCTTCACCGAGCATGGATGGCACGTTCAGCGGCGCGACGATCGTGACCGGCCCGACCTGCACCGTCTCGCCCGGTTGCGTGTCCTCGCAATTGCCGCCGCCCTCGGCGGACAGATCGACGATGACGGCGCCGGACTTCATACCCGATACCTGCTCGCGACTTATTAGCTTCGGCGACGGCCGCCCGGGAATCGCGGCCGTGGTGATGATCAGATCGGACTTCTGGATATGACTCGTCAGGACGGCGGCAACTTTCAGCGCTTCGTCCGCGCTGAGCGGGCGCGCATAGCCGCCTGCGCCGCGCGCATCCACGCTGGTGTCGACAAACGTCGCACCCAACGACCGAGCTTGCTCCGCCGTCTCCGGACGTACGTCATAGCCCTCGACCACGGCGCCCAGGCGGTGGGCAGTGGCGATCGCCTCAAGTCCCGCCACGCCGAGGCCCATCACCAGCACCTTGGCTGGCCCGATTGCGCCGGCCGCCGTTGTGATCTTCGGCAAAATACGCGCGAGGTGAGTTGCGCCGAGCTGCACGGCGTAATAGCCCGCCAGCGCGGATTGACTCGATAGGGCGTCCATGGACTGCGCCCGTGTGATTCTCGGCACCCGCTCCATGGCGAAGCAGGTAATCTTCTTCTCCAGCAGGCGGTTTACCAATGCCGGCTGCAGGTGCGCATAGATAAAGGAGATGAGTATCGCGCCTTCCTTCATCGCAGTGACGACTTCCATGGCGGGGGGTTGCACGGCGAGCACCACATCCGCCTCGCCGACAAGGGCCTTGCAATCAGTTGTGAAGACGACATCCTTGAAGGCTGCATCGGGAAGTTGGATGGCGTCGCCCGCACCTGCCTGCATGTGCAACCTTGCGCCGCGCTGGATCAATTTGGGCACCACAGAAGGCACCAGCGCGACGCGCCGCTCGTGCGGCTGTGTTTCCTTCAGAACGGCAACGTTGACGTACATTGGATAGTCACTCGGCTACAACGACGACATTTTGGTGGCGCCTTGTACAACATCGGCATCCCGCGCCGCGAGCCCGCCGATGGCGGCCCAATCAAGCTGATCACCCCCCTGGGCGAAGAGCCGCAGAAATCGGTCGTGCAACAGGCTGGCAAGCGGCATCGGCACGCGTTGATCCTCTGCCGCGGCCAGCCAGAGCCGGATGTCCTTGTAACCAAGAGGCGCGGCGAAAAGAGCGGGCTCAAACTTGTCGTCGGCGATGAGGCCGCCGAAGATTTTGTAGGCCGGCGCGGTGAAGACCGTCGATGTGAGCAAATCGACGTAGGCATGCCGGTCGATACCAGCCTTACTGATGAGTGCGATCGCCTCACCCAACGCTTCGATGATGGCACCCTGCAGGAAGTTGCCGCTGAGCTTGACCAGATTCGCTGTCCACGCCTCCTTGCCGATCGCCAATGTCTTTTGGCCCATCGCATCGAACAATGGCCGGCAGGTATCGATCCCGACGGGATCGCCAGCGGCAACAATGAATAGCTTGGCTGCCGCTGCCATGTCAGGGCGGCCAAGTACCGGGGCGGCCACGTAGGCCTGTCCGGCCAGTGCGTGCGCTAGCGCCAGACGTTTGGAGAGCTCGACGCTAATCGAGCTCATCGAGACATGGATCGCTCGCTTAGAAAGGTTTGCGATGAGGCCGTCGTTGGCAAAGGCAACGTCTGCAACCGCCGTATCGTCCGACAGCATCGTGATCACCACCTCTCCTTGGCATGCGCCAGCCATGTGGGTTGCCTCATGTGCGCCGAGGGCCAGAAGCGATTGGCTTCGACCAGGTGTACGGTTGAATACCGTGACATCGTGCCCGGCCTTCACCAGGTTCTTCGCCATGGCGGAGCCCATGTGGCCCAATCCAATGAATCCAGTCTTCATATCGAATTCTCCTCGAGTGCCCGCAGGCCTAAACTCTGATGTCTAGGCGTCATTTCCTGGTTCCAGTTGTCATCGGGGAACAGCTGGCTCAGTTATCGTCGCTGCGCAATCCACGAATCAGTCGGTCTTGTCCAGCGTTCTCTAGAAATATATCGATTGAGCGCAAGCCACGGCGACTCGCGGCGCCACTGAGGAAAGCTCGATCCGCAGCGGGGCTTTCTCCGCTCTCTTAAATAGCGCGAAACAACCATTGAGCCAAACGGGTCCGAGTAAAGCATATTGCTCTGTTGAGCACGCTGTACGAGCTGGTCATGCGACATTGGGTTGTTCCCGACGCCATTGGCATGGTGTGCTGCCCACGAACTTTTTGAAGACTGTGGTGAAATGTGCCTGCGTCTGGAAACCGACGCTGAGAGCGATATCGACAAGGGCGGCCGGCTTTGCCGCCAGCATCTGTTGAGCACGCTCGATGCGTTTGCGCAAAACATAGTCATGCGGTCGGATGCCAGTGGCCGTTCGGAACTGCTTGGCAAAGTACATGCGACTCAGGCCGGCCGCCGCCGCAAGATTGGCTAACGTGATCGCCTCGCCAATGTTGGCGTCGATATGCCTTAGGGCTCGCATTAGTCGCCATTTCGGCAATGCTGCCACGGCATGCGTTTTTTCCGTCAGTGACCGGGAAGGTTCTAAAGTCTCGACAAGACGTGCCACAGCCGCAAGGCGCATGGCGTTATCTGCGCTACGGTCCAACTTTCGCATATCGATTCCGGCGGTGCGGAGAACTCTCGACAGTTGATCTACTGTCATCGACGTCGTGCGTGGAATCGACGCGTCAAAATGGCCCTCGGGGTGAGCGTTTCGGCTATCGAAATAGCGAAACTCGCTTTCTTGAATTCGTACGTGAACCGTCGGCCGCCTCGAGACGTTGTTGATCAGTGACTGAATCTCGACATCGGGAAACGATGTAAGCGCGTGGCTCGAATGGTCAGCGGATGACGAGTCGAATGGTGAGGACAATTGGAGCGACATAGTAATCAGTCTCGTGCTACCGGCGATGATTGTGGAGAAACGGTAACGCTCTGTTCACGAAGGAACCTGCTTGTCCTTGGCGTGAATTCCTCAGAATTGCGCACGTCACGGCAGCGAGCCAGTCGATATCGGCACAAAATCCTGATCCGCAAATCCCGCGGTATCAGGCACCTTGATCACGATCACCGAGTGCTTGCGGTTTCGGTGGCAAATATTGCAAGCCTCCGTGAGCTGGACAAAGGCCGCATTGAATTTTGTGGCGCTGTTCGCATCAATCGCTAGTTCGATGGCATTGAGCGGAGCACCCATGACTCCCGCCGTTAGTGCGGCGGTATCGACTGACTGGTATGTGGGGATCGTACGCCCGATGCGGGCGAAAGCATTGCGCAATTCACTGAGCTCATATTTAGCGTACGCCCAATTCCTTTGCTTCCCTGCCAACCCAAGCTTGATGTGACGGGGTTGCACAGCCATCGTCATCAGGTCGCCCATACTCGGGTGATAGTCAGGCAATGCAGTTGCATCAACTTCAGCATTGACACTTTGCGCTAGGCCAACGCCAGGCGCGCTCAATACCAAGATGATTGCTATTGTGGGGCGCATTATCTGGAATAGATCGCGAGCCATGTTCATCATTGCGCGAAGCTTCTTCAGTTGGGGGTAGCTAACAGAAGTTTCGTCGATAGGCGCTCGGGGTCAGACCGGTGACCCTGCGAAATGCCGTGCAAAAGGCGCTTGTGTCGTTGTATCCGACGGTAAGGCTGACATCGGTCACCGACGCCGCGTGCTTGGCAAGCAATGTCTTGGCGCGTTCGATACGCTGCATCAGCTGATAGCGTTGGGGCGGCACGCCGAAGGATTGACGGAAAGCGCGGCAGAAATAGCAGGCGCTCAAGCCAACCAGGCGCGCCAGCGCCGCAAGCGATATGAGTTCGGCAAGATGCTCCTCGATATAGGCGACCGACTTCCGTCGTTGCCATGCGGCAAGACCGCCATTAATTGGAGCATCGGCGCCGCGAATTCCGGTATTGATTCGTACCAGCTCATGCGCCAGCACAACCCCGAGAGCTTCGAGGTAAAGTCGATGATCTGAGCCGCCGCTCTCGATCAATGCGGAGACCTTCAACGCCGTCTCCATCAATGCGCTGTCCTCGAAGAATAACCGCGGCGCCAGCGGCAAGCTGGAACGACCCACCTCCGGACTTATTGCCAGCACGGTGGGATCGAAATAGAAAAACACCATGCGGGAGAGGGTGCGTGGTTCATGCCAGTCGTGGTATTTGTGGCCAGCCGGCACGAAAGTAAGTTTTCTGCTGCAATCCTGGAGCGTCGATTTCGGTAGGCCTTCGATAGTCGTGCAGCCCTCTTGACGCACGCCGCGTTCATGCAACACCAACATGTGGAGCGGCGCACAGTAGTGGTAGTCGATTCTCCCACGTCGGTTGACCTGAACGATCTCGACCGCCATGGCCGAGCCGTTCGCGGTTCGGCGGTTAACGGCGTCGGGCGCAGAGACTTGTACGGCCTGACCGCCCGCGTGAATCGCAGTTCGATGATTGAGTTCGCGGGACCCATTGCGATCGCTATGGATTTCGGTATCCGATGAATCGCCTCGTTCGAATGCAGAGGGGACTACCGATTGGCGCATTGCATAGCTACTCGGCTCGAAGGCCGTCGAGTGTTCCTCGCGTGCTGAATCGGACATGACTTTCACCCTTCCCTAGCTCGATCCTTAAATGCTGTTTCTTAAAGTGGGTCTTGGGTATCACCACTTCGAAGACAGCGTAGTTCGAGCGGGGCGGGGTGTCGATTCTACGAAGGTTGGCGCGCGCAGCGGTTAGTTGCAGGACCTTATACAAAGATTAAGAAAGTGTGCGCGCGCGGTCGCAACATGGTGGGGAACGTCGGCACGACGCTCACGGTTTCGTCGCGTCTCCTGAGTTCAATGCTGCTTTGACGCATCTGATTAATGTGGGTGCGTCGAATGGCTTGGACAGGAAGCAGAGTGCACCGTCACGCAACGCTTGTAGGCGCGCAGATTCTTCGGGGAATGCGGTGACAAATATGAACGGTACGCTGTTTCCCTGCTTGCGGAGAGCGCTTTGCAGTTCGACACCGCTCGTTTCTGGCATTCGCACGTCCGTGATCACGCACGACGATTCATTCAATTGGGGTGAGCGTAAGAACTCAGCCGCCGACGCGAAGGTGTAAACCTCGTACCCGCGCGCTCTGAGGAGACTATCGATTGCGGCGCGAATGGACGCATCATCGTCTACGACCGAGATCACTGGGCGTCTACGCAAAAGCGTTTCGCTGCCTGGGGCAGCCTTGTCGGAGCGTGGCACGAACACATAGTGCGCCGCGAAGCAGCACTTATGAAGATATACTAAGGTTTAGCTGCGCTTCGGTTTGTCGCGGGAAATGCCCAGAATGTCGGCGATTCGCGCCAGATCGGCGAGCGACCGAGTCCGCATTTTTCGCATTACATGGCTGCGATGCACCTTTACGGTGATCTCGCTGACGCCTAGTTCCTCCGCAATCAGCTTGTTCATCATGCCGGCGGCAACGAGGGCCAACACCTCGCGCTCGCGGGCAGTCAGTGACTCGTACAGCAATCGCAGGTCCGAAACGGTACGCTCGTGTGCGCGTCTTTTTCGATCCACATCGAGCGCCTGGTTTACGGCGTGGAGCATTTCCTGATGGCGGAAAGGCTTGGTCAGGAAGTCGACGGCGCCGGCCTTCATAGCCTGCACGGACATCGGGATATCACCATGACCCGTCATGAAGATAATCGGGATGTGAATACCTGATTTAGCCATCTCGACCTGAAAGTCAAGACCACTTATCCCTGGCAACCGGATATCGAGCACCAAGCAGCTGGGGGCATTCGGAAGCCTACTCTGCAACAATTCCGGGGCCGATCCGAACACGTTGACCCGCAAACCAACGGACTGGAACAGGCTTGTGAGCGATTCGCGCATTGCTATGTCATCATCAATGACAAGCACAACGGGTTCTTCAACTGTTTGATGCGATAGCGCCATACCCATCCCAAAGAGTTGAACAGCCGTTCCGTGGCTTCTATACGAAGAAGCTGCCGCCACGGTCCCAACACTCATGCCAGGAATACCATACTCCGATCGGATCGTCACCTCTCGGGCAGCCCCGCCCCTGAATGCAAGGGCAGGGTGAACTGGATGCTCGCACCGTGCGGTACATTGGGCATCGCCCAGATGCGCCCGCCGTGCAGTTCGATGATGGAGCGGCAGATTGATAGTCCCATGCCCATGCCGCTGGACTTGGTGGTGAAGAAAGTATTGAACAGCTGAGGCGCATTATCAGCGGAGAAGCCAACGCCGCAGTCAGTTACGGTGACCCGCACGTGCTGATCATCGTGCTCTGATCGGATCACGAGCTCGCGCACTCGATTAGTGATCGATTGCATCGCTTCGATGCCGTTGATCACCAGATTAAGGATCACCTGCTGCAGCTGAACCTTATCGGCGAGAATGAGGGGCAGGGCGCTCGCCTGTTCCAAGCGCAGCGCCACCCGGGAGCCCAAGAGTTCATGTTGCACCAAGGTCAGCGCCTCGTTTAAGACCTCATTAAGGTTAAGCGGCGCCATTTTCGTGTCGGCCTTTTTCGCGAGGGTGCGGATACGTCGAATAACCTCGCCCGCACGAGTGCCGTCACGGATGATTCTATCGAGGGCGGCGTGCGCTTCCGTGAGATTGGGCTGCGCATGATCGAGCCAGCTTAAGCATGCCTCGGCGTTGATGATAACGGCGCCCAGCGGCTGATTGACCTCGTGAGCGATCGAGGCGGTCAGCTCGCCCAAGCTGGTCACGCGCGTCACGTGCGCAAGGTCGGTCTGGGTTTTGTGTAGTTCGCGCTCCGCCAGTCGCATCGCGCTGACATCGATCACCGAACCGACGAACTCGACAGCGCCTGCCTCATCGCGGAAGGCCCGGGCCACGACATTAACATGTTTGACTCTGTCATCCGGCATTCGCAATCGAAATTCGTGCGCAAAATCTTGCCCGTCGTTTGATGCGCGGCCCGCGACCTGCTGAAAATCGCCCGCATCGTCCGGGTGAACTCGGAGCACTATCAACTCCAAGGTTGGAGTGCTCGCCGGATCGTACTCAAAGATGCGGAAAGTTTCCGCTGTCCAATATATTTCCCCGCTGGAGGGCCTCCAACCAAAAGTGCCCGTATGACTGAGTCTCTGGGGCTCGCTCAAATAGGCCTCACTGCGCCGTAATTTGTCATAGAGCTGGACATTCTCCAGCGAAATCGCTGCCTGGGAGCCCAGGAGCTTCAAGACCGCGAGCTTGGCCGAGGTGAACACGCGCGGCGTCAGATTGTTCTCAAGATACAGTGCGCCGACGAGCTTGGCTTGTTTGACCAAGGGAAGGCAGAGCAGGGAGCGGGCGTGTTTCTCACGAACGTACTCGTCCGCAGAGAATGGGATTTGGGCCGAAGCATCGTCCAGGATCACGCTGTCCTGCGTGCGCATCGCGGTGTGCAGCACCGACTCGCTAAGTTCGGTCGACGTTATCGCCGCGTTGCGCAGCGTCACCTCGATGTTGCTGGCGCCCGTCCTCGCCTCCGCTGCGATCCAGGGCTCGTTGTCGGTGAAAAGAATGAGTAGGCCCCGCGCGGCCCCGGCATGCTGGAGCGAGACCCTCATGAGTGTTTCGATGAGCTTGGCGAGCTCGATCTCGCTCGATACCGCCTGCGATGCCTTGACCACCGTCCCGACGTCCAGTTGTTCGACCGGTGCACTGACCGTCGCACCCAGCGCTGATGGGGCCACCTCCTCACGCAATCCGGGATGGCGTTGGTCGAGCTGCTGCACCTTGCCGAGCGCACCCCAACGCAGATAGCACTGCCGCGCGTTACGCAGATAAGTCTGCGCGATGCTCTCGACGCCGCGCGCGGCGTAGAACCCCGACGCGATCTCGTGGGCGAGACCCTCGTTCTGCACGAAGCCGTGTTCGCGCGCGGATATTATCGCTTGCTCGTAAAGACGCATGGCCTCGGCATCGTGCCCTTCGAGGCGCGCGATCTCACCCGACACCAGGGCGTATTTGTCGCCGAATGTCGGCGGATAATTCTCAGCCCACTCGCGCAACTGCTCCCGGTGCGTCGCCAGGAGATTGCGGTAACTGATCTGTTCATCGGCGGAAGCCTTCTCATAGAGCGCCGCCAGCGCCAGTGCGGTGTAGTAAAAGTAGTCGAGCAAATAGATCTGGGTGGGTTCCCTAAGAAGCGCGGGTTTCGCGTTGGCCGCCGCGGCCAGAGCCTCGAAGTAGTCGCCCGACAGGAACCGCGCCTTCAGTTTGAGGATCCAGTACAAACAAATCATCGTGTTCATCCGGTCGCCCGTCAGCTGCGCCTCGAACGTCGCCTCGTCGAATTGCACGTCGTTGAAGGTCGAGAAGGATGCCGTGCGACCCTGCATGGCCGCGATAAAACGTTGCTGGCTCACGATGAGGTCCGCGACATCGCGAAACTTGGCTCTCCGAGCGAAATCCAACGCCATCTCCGACTCGCGCCACACCGCCTCGAGCGGATCGTTCCGCAGCAGGAGACCCGTGATGGAATGGTGCATGCTGTAGCAGGCATAAGTCAGATCGCCTCTCTCGGTAGCGGTGCGAGTGACCGCTCGACGGAGTTCGATCGCGCTCGCGATCGGCTGCGTCCAGAGACTAACGGGTGCCACCTCGTTATAGACCTTTATCTGGTAGTCGGTGAAGCCGTGCTTCTCGACCAGGTCATAGGCGAGCATGGCGAGGCGGTAGCCCTCGCGGTAACGATGAAAGACCGGTCCGAGCATAGACCCGAGGCAACCACAGCCGTGCGCCGAAGGGCCACTCATCCCGTGCTGCATGCTGATATTCACCATGCGGCACACGACCATGCAATAAAAATGGAAGTCGGTAAACCAGCTGACTTCGGCAAGGATCGAGAGCACCTGCATCGCTGCCTGCAGTTCTGGATCGGTCATCTGTGGCAGATCGATCAGACTCTCAAGCGCGCGCCCATTGAGATTCCGCCAGACTGTCTCGTACTCAGCCTCGACCTCTTCCCGGCTCGGGTGTGCCGGCAGGTCGATGCCGAACAAGCGTAGGCACGTGAGCGCGTTGTCCACGGCTCGCGAGTATTCCCCATGCATTGTATGCAACCGGACCTTCAGCTCATAGACGGCCGCTAGGTCGATGTTCGACGCCGCGCGCTGCAATAGCACTGAGATCGGCTCGTCGGCTGTTTCGAAGTTGCCGTTCAGAAGCTCGCACTGCGCACGTTCGAGGGACAGGCTGAAAGTCAACTCGTGCTGACTCTCCCAGTCCCGTTCATCCAACATCGCGATGCCCGAGGTGAGATACGCGCGCGCCGACGCATAGGCCGCCGATGCCTTCGCCTTTCGCCCGGCACGCAGGTTGATTATCGCCACACGCGTCTTCTCCTCCCGATCGAGAATCAACGCGGCGCCGCGATTGAATTGGTTCGCGACCTCGAATAGCTGTTCGGTGAGCTCATCCGCCGTCATGTTCGCGAGCAGCTTACGGCCGATATGCAAGTGCACGGCAGGGCGACCGTCCGCGGGAAATAGTGAATACGCCGCCTGCTGGATCCGGTCATGGAGGAATTGGTAGACGTTACCCTGCTGAACGATGAGGCCCGCATGGACGGCTTCCCAGAGTTTCTCGTGCGTTGCCTGTTCGGTCTCGCCTTGAATCAAGGCCAGCGTACCAACCTCTGCCAAGCTGCCCAGGCAGGCGAAGTGCTTCAGGGCATCCTGTGTGGTGATCGATAGCCGCCTCAGTTTGCGGACCATGAGGTCCACGACGTTGTCGGTGTAGTTCTTGGCGCGGATACGATCAATGTCCCAGGCCCAGACGGCCGCGACGGAGTCGAACGCCAGCAATCCCTCGTCGGCCAACGCTGCGACAAACTGAATCGCGAAGAACGGATTGCCACCGGTCTTCTCGTGTACGAGATGCGCCAAGCGCGTGGCGCGTTCGGGCGCGCAATGCAGGGCATCGGCGATGAGCTGGCCGATATCCTCGAGGCCAAGCGGTGTCAGCACGATCTCATGCACCCTTGCACCCGTCTCGCGGATTGCCTCGAGTGTCCGCATGAGTGGATGCGACGCGACCTCGTTGTTGCGATAGGCCCCAACCAGCAGCAGGTACCGCACATCCGAGTGGGTGACAAGGTGTTCGAGCAGGTCGAGCGTTGCGCTATCCAGCCATTGCAAATCATCGAGGAACAATGCGAGGGGATGCTCCTTGCGCGCAAACACGCCGAGGAAGCGGCGGAAGACCATCTGGAAGCGATTCTTGGACTCTTGCGGCGGCAAGTCTGGAACAGCAGGCTGCTTTCCGATGATGAGCTCGAGTTCCGGAACGAGGTTCACGATGAGCTGCCCATTAGAGCCGAGCGCCTCGCTGAAGGATTCTCGCCAACGGCCAAGTTCCACCTCGCTCTGACTGAGAAGCGAGCGCACCAGCCTCTGGAAGGCTTGAGCCAACGTGGCGTAGGGAATGTCGCGCTTGTATTGATCGAACTTGCCGGACGCGTAGAGCCCGCGCAAAGGAACGAGTGCCTTGTGCAGCTCATTCACGACCGAGGATTTGCCGATGCCGGAATAGCCGGACACAAGCACCAATTCCGGTGTGCCGTGATTTACAACGCGCTCGAAAGATGCGAGCAGCATTTCGATCTCGCGCTCGCGCCCGTACAGGCGCTCAGGAATCAGCAACCGGTCGGACACATCGCGCGCGCCGAGCGGGAACGAATCGATGCGGCCATGTGACTTCCATTGCACCAGGCACCGCTGCAGATCAGCCTCCACACCGGCAGAGGTCTGGTAGCGCTCCTCAGCGGTCTTGGCGAGGAGCTTCATCACGATTGACGACAGCACCTCGGGAGTTCCTACCGCCCGCACGTCGGGTGGGACAGGTTGTCTCGCTATATGGCAGTGCACCCACTCCATCGGATCGGTAGCCGTGAACGGCAGCGTCCCTGTCAGCATCTCGTAGAACGTGACGCCAAGCGAGTACAGATCGCTGCGCGCATCGATCGAGCGATTCATCCGGCCGGTCTGCTCCGGCGCCATGTAGGCGAGGGTCCCGGCGATCACCTCTGGCGCTTCAGGGTTTTGGTGCTCGCGCGGCAGGCGGGAGGCGATGCCGAAGCCGGTGAGCCAGACTCCACCGCTTGCCACATCCACCAGGACATTTGCTGGCTTGATATCCTTATGGTTGAGTCCACGCGCATGCACTTGGCGCAGCACCCCGGCGAGGGAGATCGCGATCGGCAGAAAGTCCCTTATCTCCAGCGGGCGTTCGAGCAGTTGATCGAGGACCACACCCCCGGGGTCCTCGAGCAGCAGCGCCGAGCGGTTGCGGTGGCGGAAGAGTTCGATGGGGTGTGCCGCCCAGGCGGCATCAAGGTCGGCCCTAAGCGCGTATTCATGTTCGAGCCGCTTGAGACAAAGGAGCGAGGCATTTTCCGCGGTCAGTAACAGGACCGGCGCCACGCCGTTGCCCGAACCCCGCTGCAGCGTCAAGTCGCCGTCCCGCAACGGAGAGAATGAGTAATCCGTATGATCCCTCACGCAACTTTCTCCCGGCGATCCGTAGTTGGTCTCGCTAGTGATCTATATTATGCGAACGCGCCGGATCGTGGGGTCCTGGGCAGCGGGCATATCTTCCATCGGCTCTAATGCCGGTCAGAATTTTCGTTCGACCGCAACGCCGCAAGTAGCAGGCATGGCGGGTGAGTAAGCATCCCCGAAGGCGAAGGCGTCCTCGTAGGTGTAGTAGTGCCGGCTGGTCACGTTGTTGCCCCAAAGGCGATAGCTCCACTTGCCTTCGCCATCTGTCCACTTCACGTAGCCGCCGAGCAGCGCGAAAGCGGGCTGTCGCAGCCGATCGTCCGGATCCCAATAGTAGCCGGAGTTGTACGACTCGTTCACGTTGACATCCAGCATCCCGCCGGCGACCGCTTTGGTGTAGTCGGCCGCGACGTAAGCCGAGAAGTCGGGCGCATTGGACATGTGGAATCCCGCGCCGTCGATGGTCATCAGATCGTTGCCGCCCGCCGCTGCGGGGACATACGAAGGGTCGTCCGGAAAATTGGTGTAGCGTGCGTGTAGCCACTCGAGAGAGGCCTTCAGCGACAGGGAGCGCGTGAGTTTCGCGTTGATATCGAGATCGAGACCGTAAATGGTCGCCTGGGCGGCATTGACGAGCTGGGTCCCACCGACGACCACCTCCTGAACCTGGATGTTCTGGTATTTGTAGTCGAAGGCGGAGGCGTTGACACGCAGCCGCCGGCCAAGAAACTCCGTCTTGAAACCCGTCTCATAAGCGGTCAATACCTCGGGCTTCACCGGGGGTTCGGTGAAGTTTACCAGGCTGTATTGGCCGCTCTTGAAGCCCGTGCTCCACGATAGGTAGCCCAGGATATCCGGGGTGAACTGCCGGTCGAGGACCGCCCGATAGGTCACTTTTGAGAAATCGGCCGTCTGCCGGCCGTGCACAGCGTCGAATCCATCGACGAGCGTGTTGCCGCCGATGCTCTTGGTGTCGTCCGTGTTGCGCACGCCGAGAGTGAGGTGAGTGTCCGGCCGGAATTCCCAAGTGGCCTGCCCGAATTCGGCAAAGGAACGCGTGGGCTCGCGCACGTAGACATCGACCATGGTGTAGGTAAGGCCGCTGGGGTTGTAGTCGCCTTCGTTGATCACAAGCGGGAGCGAGGCGAAGCGATCATCCAAGTAATACAGCCCGACGATCCACTTGAACTTGTCGTTGCCCACCGGCGATTGCAGCTGCAACTCCTGGGTGAGGGTCTCGTCGAGTTCTGGAAGCGGGTTCGCATCGATGAGGTGCAGCGGGGTAGCATCCTGATCGAGAGTGTGAATATTGAGGGAGTCGCGGGCGCCCGTGATGCTCACCAATCGCGACCAGCCGAAATCCTGTTCCACGCGGAGCGACGCGCCGTAATTGCGGTCGGTCCAGTGATTGTCGAGATCCGAGGCAGTGTTGTAGAAGCCGACATAGGTCGTCTTGTCGTCGACGCCAACTGCGCCCGGCAGAAAGCTCCACACGATGCCAGTGGCTTGACGATCCTGAGTGTAATCGAGTGCGAGCGTCACCGTCGTGGCGTCGGTCGGCGTCCATAGCCACTTGTTGCGGATCACTTCGGTGTTCTGCCGGAAGATGTTCTTCGTCCCAGTGGTCACGTTCATGCCGGGGCTGTCCAGCTGATTGTTGTAGTAGTACGCGAACGCCGCGGCGAGATTCGGAGCGACGCCGCTCGTTCCGTAGAAGTTCAGCGTGAACGTATCATAGTTGCCGTAACCGATAGTCAGGTCGGCGGACGGCGTGGATGAGGGAGCCTTGGTGAAGATCTGAACTACGCCGCCAGTGGTATTGCGCCCGAACAGGGTTCCCTGCGGACCCTTGTCCACCTCGACGTGATCGATGTTCGCGAGGTTAATGAACGAAGATGCCTGAGCTGCCACGTAGACGCCGTCGACGTAGACGCCCACCGAATTGTCGGCGGCGACCGCGGTCGTGCCCACGCCTCGCAGAAAGATCTTGGGATTCCCAGTGTCCATCGAGATTCTGAGTCCAGGCACCGCTTCCTGCAGCGTCGCGACGTTGTTCACGCCGAGGGTTTGCGCGAGTGTGTCGCCGGTAATAAGAGAGATCGCGATCGGCACGCTCTGCGCGTTCTCCGCGCGGCGCTGCGCCGTCACCACGACCTCCGCGAGCGAATCGCCGGTCGCTGCGGTCCACGCGTTCGATGCCGTTGGCGCAGTCGTTTGCGCGTAGGTAGTTATCGTGCATAGCCCGAGTGTGATCCCTTGCAGGCATGCGCGCGCAATGATCGCCTCAGTATTCACCAAAACCACCCCCAAAATCTCTTCTAATGGTTAGCTCGGCCGAAATATTCGCTGCGCCCCAGGCGAAGCGGGCGTCGATGGACGAGATGCTGGGATCGCACTCGATGGATCGACACCTCAGCTCGCACGGCTCCTATTTAGGTCGACCCCGCGAAGTTGCTTGCTTGTCCGCAGCGAGGCAACTCAATAGCCGGGAGTCCATAACGCGCTTTATGGATATGTTATATCAGGAGCGTCAGGCTGCTTGCGTGAAACGGGAAATTTATTTAGAAGCGAGAAAGCGGCGGAAAACGCTTGAGGTCTCGGTGCACCGATGTGGCCGGGTCGCCTGCGAAGCACCAGCGCTCGCCCTCGGAGTGGACGTGGCTGCTCTTGAGGCGGCTCAAACTGCACATTATTCATACACGCCCGCGCCGCTCGAGATTGCGAATCTTCGCGCCCAGTCCAATCTTGCAAACTGCTCCTCGACGGAACAGCGCTGTAGGTCGTTGGTGAGAACCACTTGCCCTACGGCGAAGTCGTGAACGGCGGATGGATCGGCCTGTAGATTATGTGTGCCAGCCGTGTGGGCCGCGCTCAGTACCATTTCGTGCGCGTCGAGTAAATCGCGCAACAATCGCTTAGGAGCCAAATTACCGCGCAGTACGTATGAGGGCGGCGTTCCTTGTAGGAAGGCACCCGCCAAAAGACGGCTGGCGCCGCCCAGCGCGCGGATCCTATCGACAAGCACATCAACGAGGGCCAGCTGTTCCTTATAATGAGCGTCGAATAATGGGCGCAGATGCCGAAGGCGGATGTCGTCGATTTGACAGCGCGCACTTTTGTACAAATCCCGCAGTTGAAGTGTGTACGTCAGCAATTCATCGAGCAACCCAATGGCCTTTTGAGCCGTGAAGTCTCCCACGGACGTTACGGCCGAATCATGAGGGGCTTTGCGATTGGAAACATACATTTTTTCAGTGCCTCAAAATACTCGTGCCTTCGGGGCCTCGCGCAGTTGGGAAGCGCACGGCCAACCTCATCTGCTGCGCAGGCTAATTTCAATTCGCGTCCATCGCTTGCGATCGCTTGCGGTAACTTTCGTGCCCTTGCCGTTCTTATCTACAGCCGAATTGGATGGGCGTTCGCAATTCCTCGCAATGCACGCCAAGTAGGAGCAATTTCCACTCGCAATGCATCGTTATCATCGTTTCGCAGCTTGTAGCCTACCAATTCCGATTCCGGTAATGGGAACTGGCCAGCATCTACCTTTGGGAATTCCATGAATGCGTAGATTTAATAACCAACCGACCAAGACTCTCGGCCTCGCGCTGATGCTGCTAAGCGCTACCACCAGCTTCGGCGACGATACACTGGGCGTGAGGGTATACAACGATTCAGCCGAGGAAATCGTCGTGACCGTCTACGACATGAATGCGACTCCGCCGGGGCCGGTACTCGTACGTCAGACAATCTATGGCTTTGCGTGGTTTCCCGCTTCGCTTACACCGGGCCGTGACGGCCATGGCCACGTGAAGTGGAGCGCTGAAACCACCGACACGAGCTTTCACAGCTGTGGGCATCGGGAAAAGCGGAAACTGACGAATGACGCCATCATCCGGGTGTTTGCAGACTCCAGATGCGTTAACAGCGCGCGTTGACCGACGCCAAGGTCCCTCGCTAGAGGGTGCGGCATTAATCTCCGACGGTCAATTGTGAAGGGCGGCCGTCATCGCAATCAATCGGCGGCCGTCCATGAAGCGTCAGCCTGGTAGTCGGTCATGGCTCTTGCGATATTCGCCGTATTTGGGCCAAGGTCTTTTTCCGCCACACCGCCATTGTAGGTGGCGATGAAAGTCATCACTCCGGAAGAGCGGTACATGGCCGGATAGGCGATGGCGGCAATTGCACCACCAGAGTTCGGGAGGATACGGAAGTAATAGCCCCGGAAGAGAATTGGTTTGCTCGCAGCCTTCGCTTGGGGAAGCAGCGTCGTGATCAGGCGTTCCGCCTCATGGTCCGATCCTGGGTGCATTTTTGCCATGACCAGCGTGGCGCACATGCCGATCGCCGTCACCTCGTTCTCGCCGATCCGGCGGAAGCGAATTTCCTCGGAGCCGACTTTCGATTCGAATGTCCATATGCCGTTGTGTGACACCAGAGGAACAGGAAAAGGCCAGTTCTCTGCGCCGATGTACAAGGTCGCGATTCCGCCGGACTCGCGCACCAGCCGGTGCATTTCTTGATACTTCTGAGCGAAACGTTCGCGGTCGAGGGTGTCCTCGACCTTGTCATCTGAGCTGAGGAGTTCGCTCCCTCCGCCGAGAATGTTCCTCACGGCCCGTTCGTCATGTTCTTGGACGGCGGATGCGAGAGCCCGGCCTGCTTC
>Ga0182024_10012076_pt1 | contig 17160 bp, 19 predicted proteins | sample P32metaG_FD_120480 | JGI IMG/M metagenome (GOLD analysis project Ga0182024, IMG submission 120480) | Permafrost microbial communities from Stordalen Mire, Sweden - P3-2 metaG (Illumina Assembly) | ecosystem: Environmental > Terrestrial > Soil > Wetlands > Permafrost | place: Sweden: Stordalen...
ACGGTCGGTCCGGCGCCTGGCGCCGACCCGGAAAGCGTCGACGACAGCGACCTCATCGTTTCCTGGGGCGCCGATCTGGCTGCCACCAACGTCCATTTTTGGGCCCGGGTCGAGGCGGCGAAGAAACGCGGCGTCAAGCTCGTCGTCATCGATCCGCGCCGTAGCCGCACCGCGCGGCAGGCCGATTGCCATCTGCCAATCCGCATTGGCACCGACGCAGCCTTGGCGCTCGGGATCATGCACATCCTCGCGCGCGTCGGCCTCGTCGACCGCAACTACATCGCCGCGCACACCATCGGTTTCGACCGGCTCGAAGCCGAGGTGTTGCCGCGCTTCTCGCCGGAGCGTGTCGCCGAGATCACGTCGATACAAGTTATCGATATCGAAAACTTCGCGGCGATGTATGGCGTGGCAAAGCGCTCGTTTATTCGGCTCGGCGAGGGCATGACGCGGCTGGCGCGCGGCGGCGAGGCGCTGCGCGCGGTGGCGCTGCTGCCCGGGGTGACCGGCGCCTATGGCAGGCGCGGTGGCGGCGCGCTGCTGCTGACGGTGCCGCTCTACGAATTGAATTTCGACGCGGTGCGCAATCCCTCCGGCGTTGCCGACGCGGCCCGCACGGTCAACCATCTGCGCCTTGGCGACGCCTTGCTCGATTACCAGGACCCGCCGATCCGCGCGCTGTTCATCGCCGCCAACAACCCGGCGGTGACCTGCCCCGAGGCCGGCAAGGTACGCCGGGGGTTGGCGCGCGACGACCTCTTCACCGTCGTCCATGACCCGTTTATGACCGCGACCGCGCGCTACGCCGATATCGTGCTGCCGGCGGCGACTTATCTCGAGACCGAGGACCTCTACCGCGCCTACGGGGCCTATTACCTGCAATACGCACCCGCCGCGGTGCCGCCGCAGGGCGAGGCGCGCTCGAACTTCCGCGTCGCGCAGGATCTGGCGCAGCGTATGGGATTGAGTGAATCCATATATCGTTCGTCTTCCAGGCAAGCGCTTGCGGCACTGCTCGACGGCGCCCGGGGTGCGGTCGCCGGGCTCGATGCCGAGGGCGTCCGAGGCGCCGGCCCGATCCGCCTCGCCGCCGGCGAGGGCCAGCGTTTCGCGACCCCGTCAGGCAAGCTCGAATTCTATTCCGAGCAGCTCGCGGCGCAGGGCCTCGCGCCGATGCCCGACTGGCAACCCGACCCGCAGGAGGTAGCCGACGCCGCGCGCTGGCCGCTGCGCCTCCTTACCGCGCCCGGCTATTTCCAGGCGCATACCGCCTATGCCGGCGTCGCCTTCCTGCGCCGCCGCGAAGGCGAGCCGGTCGCCATCCTCCACCCCGACGATGCCGCCGCCCGCGGCCTCGCGGACGGCGCGCGGGTGCGGCTCCACAATGAGCGCGCCTCGGTCGGCCTGGTGCTGCGGGTCAGCGACGAGGTCCGCCCCGGCGTGGTGCTGGTGCCCGGCCAGCGGCCGGATGGCGAGACGGTTTCCGGCACGGTCAACATGCTCGTCTCCGGCCGCTATACCGATCTCGGCGACGGCGCGACCTACCAGAGCACGTTTCTCGACGTCGAGGCGTGGAAGGAAGCCCCATGAACATCGCCCGCATCGAAACCTTCATCCTCGGCACGGGCAGCTCGAAGGATCTGCTGCTGTGCCGGGTCGAGACCGAGGACGGCACCCACGGCTGAGGCGAGGCCTATGTCACGCATGGCCGCGAGGAGGTCATCGCCATCCTGATCGAGAAGATGGCGCCGCATGCCGTCGGTCGCCCGGTCTTCAACATCCGCCACACCGGCCAAATCATGTTCGACGATTTCGCCATCAAGCGCGGCTCGATGGAGCTGTTGTCGGCGTGGAGCGCGATCGAGATCGCGTCGTGGGACATCGTCGGCAAGCTCGCCGGGCAGCCGGTCTACAACCTCCTGGGCGGGCCGTCGCGCGAGCGCGTGCGCATCTACGCCAATGGCTGGGCCGGCCGCACCACCATCGAGGACGGGGTCGAGCGCGCGCTCAAGATCAAGGCGATGGGCTTTTCGGCGGCCAAGTTCGACCCGTTCCCCGGCCCCTGGCGCACCCATGTCGACCGCAAGGACGAGGATTTCGCCATAAGCTACGTCGCCGCAGTGCGGGAGGCAGTCGGCCCCGATTTCGAGATTCTGGTCGAGGCGCATCGCCGCTTCTCGCCGCAGCACGCGATCCGCATCGGCCGCCGCCTCGAAGCCCTCGGTATCGAGTGGTACGAGGAGCCGTGCCTCGCCGACAACCTCGCGCTTTTGGCCGAGGTCCGCGACAAAGTAGGAATCCCGATCGTCACCGGCGAGGCGCTCTACACCAAGGAATCGTTTTTCGAATGCCTCGCGCGGCGCGCCGCCGACATCCTCAACCCCGATATCTGCGCGATCGGCGGCATCTCTGCGCTGCTCGACATTTCGGTCATGGCGCAGCCGCAGGCGGTCGTCATGTCGCCGCACAACTACAATTCGCCGTGGTCGGCATGGCCGCGACCGTGGCCGTCTCGGCGGTGATCCCAAACTTCAAGATCACCGAGTATTTCGTCAATTTCGAGGGCGTCTGCCGCGATAGCGCCACGCAGGGGCTGGCGGTCAAGGACGGCTGGATCGATCTGCCGCAGTGCCGGGGCTCGGCATAGATATCGATATAGAGAAGCTGCGCGCTCACCCGCACCGCGAGGCCTCGCATCACGGCTTCCGCCACTACACCGAGGAATACCCGCGCAAGGGCTACGTGCCGAGCCTCAAGGGCGATGCGGTGTCGCCCTGATCACAGCCACGTCGTATCCGCCTCGAGCCCCATGAGATAGGCGCCAACGGTCTCGAAATGCGCCTGACGGCCCTGGATCTGCTGCGACACCGAATGGACGTCGCGCCACGGCCGCTCGAACGGGTTCTCGTTGAAGATCGCCGTCGCCCCGGTCGCCTGGTAGAGGATGTCGATGACGTCCATCGCGGTATGGATGCAATAGGTCGAGTTGAGGCGGATCGCCATCCGCTCGTCCATCGTGATGTGGCCGCGCTGGCGCACCGCCTCGGTGATGTCCTCGAGCGAGCGGATCAAATGCCCCCAGGCCGACGCCACCCGCACCTCGGCCTGCGCCACCTCGGCCTGGATCACGTTGTTGTTGCGCATGCTGACCCGGGCGCCGCGCGGGATCTTGTCGCGTGCCAGCTCGATAAACGAGGCCAGCGTCGAGCGGGCGCAGCCCGTGGCCACGCCGGCGAACCCGGCGGCGTACATCGACAGGCTGGAGAACGAATAGAGCAACCCCTTTTCGCGCCGCCGCTCGGGCGAGTTGCGCGCGATCGACGGCAGCGAATAGGCCTCCGGGACGAAGAGATCGGCGACCGAATACTGGTCGCTGCCAGTGCCCCTGAGGCCCAGCGTGTGCCAGATATCGGTGAACTCGGTCTTGCTCTTCGGGAAGAACAAGGTGCGGACGGCCGGGGTGCCGTCGCTTTCGAGCCGGGGCTGGCCGTTCGCCTCGATCACCGGCACGTGGCAGCCGAGCCAGCTTGCGTGGTGGCTGCCGCTGGCGAAGGCCCATTTGGCGGTGACCTTGTAGCCGCCGGCGACGACCCGCGCCTCGCCGGGGCCCGGGCCCCAGGCGAGGATGCCGCGCGGAGGTCCAAAAATCTCGCGCGCGACCTCTTCCGACAGATAGGCCGCGGTCATCGAGCAGCCGGAATTCTGGTTGAGGCACCAGGCGGCGCTGGCGTCGATACGGGCCAGGGCCTCGATGATCGGCACATACTGCGCCGGCAGCAGCTCGGCGCCGCCGAGCGAGCGCGGCAGCAGCAGGCGAAAGAACCCCTCGTCGACCATGCGGTCGACGATCTCCTTGGGCAATTCTCGGCGCTCGTCGATCTGTTGCGCGGCGGCGGCGAGCTTGGGCGCTAGCGCCGCGACGCGCGCCAGGTAATCGGCCGCGGCGGGATCGCTTGTCTTGCGTTCCTCCGCGGTCGTCTTCGGAAGCGTTGCCGCCATTTTCTTCGCCCCTCCGGCGTTGACGCCGGGAGGGTCACTCCACAGGAGAACCCCTCGGCCTGTCAAGGCGAGGCGGCACGGGCAGCGGCGGCGAAAACGCTGCCGGGGGTCAGGCGTTGGCGGTTATTGCTGCTGGTGCTTTCTCGCCGGCGGCAGAATCACCGGGCCGTAGCGCAGATCGCCGTCAAGCGTAGCGACGCACATCAGCTGCCGGCTCGGCATGCCGATTTCCCATTCCTCGCGGATCTGGCCGAGCTGGCCGCAGGTATCGCCGGGATGCGGGCTGACCGCACGCACGCCGAGGAACAGGACAAGCCCGATCGCCAGCCCGAGCAGCGCCGGCTGGAGGTTCGGCCAATATCGCCGCAGATAGATTTGTGTTTGCCGCATCGCGATCGTTCTCTTCCGAACGCCGATTCTGCGAACGCAACGGTTAATAGATCGTTGCCAGAAGGTTAACCGCCATCGATTCGCATTCGAGCGATCCGCGGCGCCGGCGGGACGCCTTTCCGGCAAACACAATTCGCCCGCGCCGTGGCGCTCTAGTAGACTGGCGGCCGCATGCCGATCCGCCAATTGCCGCCCGTTCTGGTCAACCGCATCGCCGCGGGCGAGGTCGTCGAGCGCCCGGCCGCGGCGGTCAAGGAACTGGTCGAAAACGCGATCGACGCCGGCGCCGACCGCATCGAGGTGACGCTGCGCGAGGGCGGGCAGGCGCTGATCGCGGTCGCCGACAACGGCAGCGGCATGAGCCCGCAAGAATTGTCGCTCGCGGTCGAGCGCCATTGCACCTCGAAACTGCCAAACGACGATCTGATCGAGATCGCCGCGCTCGGCTTCCGCGGCGAGGCGCTGCCCTCGATCGGCGCCGTCAGCCGCTTGCACATCGTTTCTCGCCCGCCCGGCGCCGACAGCGCCTGGGAAATCGCCGTCGAGGGTGGGACAAAGACCCCGCCGGTGCCGGCGGCGCATCCGCCCGGGACGCGGGTCGAGGTGCGCGACCTCTTCTTCGCCACCCCGGCGCGCCTCAAATTCATGAAGACGCCGCGCAGCGAGCGCGACCAGGCGGTCGATGCGGTGAAACGTCTGGCGATGGCCTATCCGGCGATCGCCTTTACCGTGATCGGCGACGACGACCGCGTGCTGCTGCGCCTCGCCGCCGAGACGGCGGCCACAACGGGCGACGATCCGCGCCGCGCCCGGCTCGCCGCGCTCCTGGGCCGCGACTTCGCTGACAACTCGGTGGCGATCGACGCCGAGCGCGGCGGTTTCCGCCTCACCGGCCGCATCGGCCTGCCAACGCTCAATCGCGGCCTGCCGCGCGACCAGTATCTCGTCGTCAACGGCCGGCCGGTGCGCGACCGGCTGCTCACCGGCGCGGTGCGCGCCGCCTACCAGGACGTCCTGGCGCGCGACCGTCATCCGGTCGTCGCCCTCTTCGTCGACGGGCCCGCTGCCGAGATCGACGTCAACGTCCATCCCGCCAAGACCGAGATCCGCTTTCGCGACGCGGGGCTCATTCGCGGGCTGATCGTCGGGGCGCTACGCCACGCGCTGGAAACCGCCGGCCATCGCGCCTCGACCACGGTCGCCGACGCGACGCTCGCCGCGTTCCGCGTGCCTTCCGGCATTCCGTCAATGCCGCGCTTTCCGCTGCCGCCTGCCGCACTGCCGCGCGCCCTTTACGAGACCGGCAACGCGTATTTGGCCCCCGATCCCGTCGCCGAAGCCGCGCCGCCGCCGGACGAGGCCGAAACGCCGCTCGGCAATGCCCGGGTCCAGCTGCACGGCACCTATATCCTCGCCGAAACCTCCTCCGGCATCGTGCTGGTCGACCAGCACGCCGCGCACGAGCGGATCGTCCACGAGCGGATGAAAGCGGCGCTGGCCGCGCGCGGCGTCGCGCGTCAGGTGCTGCTGCTGCCCGAAGTGGTCGAGCTCGACCCGGCGCTGGCCGCCCGCCTCGTCGCCCGCGCCGAGGAGCTGGCCGAGTTCGGCCTGGTGCTGGAAGGGTTCGGCGCCGGCGCGGTGGTCGTGCGCGAGGTGCCGGCGCTGATCCCCGGGCTCCAGGTCACCGCGCTGGTCCGCGACCTCGCCGCGGAGCTCGCCGAATGGGACGACGCGCTCAGCTTGAAGGAGCGCATCGACAGCGTCTGCGGCACGCTCGCTTGCCACACCAGCGTGCGCGCCGGGCGGCGCCTAACCCAGCCCGAGATGGACGCGCTGTTGCGCCAGATGGAGGCGACCCCCAATAGCGGCCAGTGCAATCACGGCCGCCCGACCTACGTGACCCTGGCGCTCGCCGATATCGAACGGCTGTTCGGACGGCGGTAGGCAAATTCGAGCTGGATGAATTTCTCGCGTCCTTCGAGACGGCTGCTTGCAGCCTCCTCAGGATGAGGACTTTTCTTCATGCCATCCAAGAAGTTCCCTCCTCCTGAGGAGCGCTCGCAGGGCGCGTCTCGAAGGACGCTAATCGCCGATGCAGCCTGAAATCCGGGGCCGATGACCGCGCTCGATCCGCTCGGGCGGCAGAACCAGATCCCGCGCGGGATTGCCTATATGGTCGCCTCGACCGTGCTGTTCGCCGGGGTCAACGCGATCGTCAAATGGGAGGTTGCGCTCTACCCCGTCGGCGAGGTCGCGTTCTACCGCGCGCTGTTCGCGCTCGTCGCGGTCTCGGTGCTGATCCTGCCGCGCACCGGCATCGGCGTTTTCCGCACCCGCCGCTATCTCGCCCATCTGCAGCGCGGCGTCTCGCAATTCGGCTCGATGACCTGCATGTTCTTCGCCTTTAGCATGCTGTCCTTGGGTTCGGCGGTGGCGATCAGCTTCGCCGCGCCGCTCTTCACCACGCTGCTGTCGATCGTGGTGCTCAAGGAAAAGGTCGGCATCCACCGCTGGTCGGCGCTCATCGCCGGGTTTATCGGCGTCGTCATCGTCACCGAGCCCGGCGCCGGCACGTTCCAGGCGGGCGCGCTCTTCGCCCTCGCCAACGCGGTCTTGATCTCCTCGGTCGCGGTCGCGATCCGCCGCATGAGCGTCACCGAATCGACCGAGACGCTCACCCTCTACCAGATGATCGTGATCACGGTCTGCACGCTGTTTCTGCTGCCGTTCGGATTCAAGTCGCCCACTTGGCTCGACGCGACGGGCCTTGCCATCGCCGGCATCGGGAACGGGGTCGCGCAATATTGGTGGACGCGCTCCCTGACCCTGGCGCCGCCCTCGGCGGTGGTGCCGTTCAACTATCTGTCGCTGGTTTGGGCGACGCTGCTCGGCCTCGCCATCTGGGGCGACATCCCGACCCCGCATCTGCTGCTGGGCGCGACGGTGGTCGTCGGCTCAGGGCTTTACATCCTGTGGCGCGAGACGATCAGGCGGAGCCGCCCGCGACCGGTGGAAGCCCCAGCCGTCATTCCGGGACGACCCCCCGGGTCGGGCCCGGAACCTATGAACACGGACGGGGCTGGTTAGTGGCGTCGGCGGGAAGCCGGCTGGCGTCCGTACGCATAAGTTCCGGGTTCCCGCGCGTTGCACGGGCCCCGGAATGACGTCAATTTCTTCTACGCCTGCTTAAAGAACCGGCTGGCGTTGTCCCACAACAGCTTCTTCTGCGTCTCCGGCTTGAGGCTCTTCCAGGCCAGGATGTTCGACACCGTGTTGGGGAACTGGCATTCCGAGTGTGGATAGTCGGAGGCGTACATCAGCACGTCCTCGCCGAGGAAGCTGGTGACATGGTTGAACATGTCCTCGCCCTCGTGGCGCTCGATCGAGCAGAAGAACCGCCCGCTCTTCAGGTAATCCTCGGGGTCGTGCTTCAACTTCTGGGTGCTGCCGACATACTCGTACTGCTCGTTCATCCGCCGCCCCCAGAACGGCAGCCAGCCGAACCCGCATTCGAGGATGCCGACGCGCAGATCGGGGTGCCGGTCCATGATGCCGCCGCCGATCACCGAGGCGATGAACCGCATCGCTCCCCACGGGTGCGAGGCGAGCCGGCCAAGGAAGATGTTGTCCCACAGATCGAAGCAGCCGGGGAAATAGGGCGGCGTCCAGGTGAAGCTGTGATGCGTGATCGGCAGGTCGTGCTCGGCGCAGGCTTGCCAGATCGGTTCGAGATCGGGATGGTCGGCCGGGATGTCCCTGGTGACGAGCGGCATCACCGCGACCGCCCATTTGGATGCGCCCCAGCGCTTGATCTCGGCGACGGCGGCCTCGGGGTCGCGCGCTGAGGCGACGATCATGCTGGTGAGGCGGCCCGGATACTGCGCGCAGAAATCCTCCATGTGGCGGTGATAGGCACGGATCACGTTGGTCTCCAGCGTCGGGTCCTCGTGGCCGACGAGGCTGGTCCATGCGGTGGGGATCAGGAAATGCGCGTCGACCCCTTCCTCGTCCATGTCGGCGATGCGGTTGGAGGCTTGGTCGTCCTGCACGCCGAGCCGCGGCTTCTGGGTGCCCATCCACACCGAAGCGCGTCCGGTATGCTCGGGGCGCGGCGCGGCCTCGCCGAGGATGCGCTTATAGGAGATCTGGCCGAAGCGGTAGACATGCCGGCCCGGCGAGCTGCCCGGCGTCGTCTCGGCGACCGGCGAGCGGAACTGCGCCAGCTCGGGCAGGCGGTTGCGGAACCCGGGGTCGAGGTATTTGTCGATGACCTCCGCGGAGGGTTCGACATGAGTGTCGGAATCCCAGACCTTGAACCCGTTCTTCATCGCCCGCCTCCCGCCTTTGCTTGTGCCGTGGTTTATACACCGGCCCGGAGAATTTTGGAGTCTCGGCACCGGCCCGCGATCGGGTAACGTTGCCGGCATCGCATCCCCATCCCCTTTCCGAACGAGGACCATCAGCACATGCCGAGCGTGACCTATGTGAGCCATGACGGAAAATCGACGACGCTCGACGTGCCGCTCGGCACCAGCGTGATGCAGGCCGCGGTGCTGCACGGAATCGACGGTATCGTCGCCGAATGCGGTGGCTCGTGCATGTGCGCGACGTGCCATGTGTTTGTCCGCGAGGACCAGCTCGCGAAGCTGCCGGAAATGGAATTGGGCGAGGACGCGATGCTCGATGGCGCCGCCAGCCCGCGCCGGCCCAACAGCCGGCTCTCCTGCCAGCTGGTGATGGTCCCGCAGATGGACGGCCTCGTCGTCGACATGCCGGAGACGCAAACGTAATGCCCAGCGCCCACGCTGTTCCCGGGGTCGTTATCGTCGGCGCCGGGCATGGCGGGTTCCAGCTCGCCGCCTCGCTGCGCCAGCACGGCTTCGACGGGCGGGTGGTGCTGGTCGGCGACGAGCCGTCTCTGCCCTATCAGCGCCCGCCGCTGTCGAAGGATTATCTGGACGGCAAAATCGGCCTCGACCTTTTGTTGATGCGGCCCGAGACGTTTTTCGCCGAGCATCGCATCGAGCTGGTCGGTGGCGTTGCGGTGACAGCGATCGACCGGGCCGCGAAATCCGTGCGTCTCGCCGACGGCAAGCGACTCGAATACAGCCGTCTCGTGCTCGCCACCGGCGCGCGCAACCGGGTGCCGCAGCTGCCGGGGATCGAATTGGACGGCGTCTGCTACCTGCGCAACCTTGCCGAGACCGAGGCGTTGAAGGAACGCCTCGCCGCCTGCCGGCACGCGGTCGTCATCGGCGCCGGGTTTATCGGTCTCGAATTCGCCGCGATCGCCCGCGGCAAGGGCAAGCCCGTGCACATCGTCGAGCTGGTCGACCGGGTCATGGCCCGCGTCGTCAGCCCCGACACCTCGGCGCATTTCGCCGGCGCGCACCGCGCGGCCGGGGTCGAGTTCAGCTTCGGTGCGCGGATCGAGCGCCTGGGCGGCGAGGGCGGCAAGGTCGACCATGTCGTGCTTCAGGACGGCAGGACCCTGCCGGCCAATCTCGTCGTCGTCAGCATCGGCGTCGTCCCCAATGAGGAACTGGCCGCCGCCGCCGGCCTCGCGGTCGAGAACGGCATCTCGGTCAATGCAGAGCTTCTGACCGCCGATCCCAACATCTCGGCGATCGGTGATTGCGCCTCCTTCCCGTCGCGCCATTCGCTGAAAAGCCCGGTGCGGCTCGAGGCGGTGCAGAACGCCGCCGACCATGCGCGCTGCGTCGCCGACCGGCTGATGGGAAAGCCCGCGCCCTACGCCGCGCTGCCCTGGTTCTGGAGCGAGCAGGGCGCGCAGCGGCTGCAGATCGCCGGTCTCACCACGGGGTTCCAGCAGGTCGTGCTGCGCGGCAATTACGAGGGCGGCGAGTATTCGGCCTTCTGCTACGCTGGCGACCGGCTGCTCGGCATCGAATCGGTCAACAAGCCGGCCGACCACGCCTTCGCCCGCCGCCTCCTCGCCACCGGCCGCGGCGTCACCCCGCAACAGGCGGCCGACGAGAGCTTCGACCTGCGCGCTGCGGCGATGGCGCGGAATTAGCGTGCATAGCCCGAACGTGTTGCCGCCGAGCACCGGGAACGCCAATTCCCTTCCCGCATCGGCCGGCGAGCGCAGCAAATCGTTGGTCGGGACGCCGTTGATCGCCGGCCCGCAATTGGCGAACGAGACCGCGAAGGTGACGAGGACGATCATCGCGGTCACTGATTCGACTTAGGGAATCAACAGGCCCGAGACCGTCAACACCAGGCAGATGGCGACCAGGTAGCGGCGCTTGCCGGCGTGGACGCAGAGCGCCTTGTCGCCGATCCAGTTGGCGATGACGTTGACCGCCGAGGCGATCCAGCTTGGGCGGAATTTCGGGGCGGGCGACGCCGGATGGGCCGGTTATGCGGCCTCGTACCAGTTTCGCGTCCGCAGCACGATCCGCACGACCGACAGCATCACCGGCACCTCGACCAGCACGCCGACGACGGTCGCCAGCGCGGCGCCCGACTGGAAGCCGAACAGCGCGATCGCCGCCGCCACGGCCAGCTCGAAAAAGTTCGACGCGCCGATCAGCGCCGACGGGCAGGCGACGTTGTGCGGCACCCGGAGGGCGCGGTTGAGCGCATAGGCAATGCCCGCGTTCAAATAGACCTGAATAACGATAGGCACCGCCAGCAGCACGATCACCAGCGGCTGCCGGACGATCTGCTCGCCCTGGAACCCGAACAGCAGCACCAGCGTCGCCAGCAGCGCCAGGAGCGACACCGGCTGCAGTCGGTGGAGCGTCCCGGCAAGAGCCGCCTCGCCGCCGCGCGCCAGCAGCGACCGCCGCCAGAGTTGCGCCGCGATCACCGGCACGACGATGTAGAGCGCCACCGACAGGAACAGCGTCTCCCACGGCACCGTGATCGACGACAGGCCGAGCAGCAGTCCGACGATCGGCGCGAAGGCGAAGACCATGATCGTGTCGTTCAAGGCGACCTGGGTCAGTGTGAAGTTCGGCTCGCCGTCGGTCAGGTTCGACCACACGAAGACCATCGCAGTGCATGGCGCGGCGGCGAGCAGGATGAGCCCGGCGATGTAGCTGTCGATCTGTCCGGCCGGCAGCCACGGCCGGAACAGCCAGCCGATGAACAGCCAGCCGAGCGCGGCCATGCTGAACGGCTTCACCAGCCAGTTGATCCCGACCGTCACGGCGATCCCGCGCCATTGCTCGGCGACCCGGTACAGCGCGCCGAAATCGACCTTCAGCAGCATCGGCACGATCATCAGCCAGATCAGCACCGCAACGGGGATGTTGACTTGCGCCACCGTCATCCGGCCGAGCACCTGGAACGGCCCCGGCGCCAGCCGCCCGAGCACGATGCCGGCGACAATGCACAGCGCGACCCAGACCGTCAGATAGCGCTCGAAATTACCCAACGCTGGCCGCGTCGCGCGGGGCCGTGTCTCGCTGACGCTGCTCATCGAGCCTGCTGCGCCATCGTCAGCCGGTGCAGCAGGAGGGTTCGCAGCAGGCGGCCTCGCCCTCGGCCGGTTTGCGTGCCTCGATGAGGGCCGAAACGATGTAATCTTCGATGCCGCGCCCTGGCGCCCAGCTGCTGATCGGCTCTCGGCTTTCGGTCTTCTCGGCAATCCGCACCCCGGCGAAACCCGCCGCGGCCAACCACGCCTCGATTTCGGTGCCCGGCGCGGCTCCGGCGACGCAGCCGCACAACAGCGTCGGGTCGGATCGCAGTTCCGCCGGCAGGGGCCGGACGTTGATCACGTCGGAAACCGCGAGCCGCCCGCCTGTTTTCAGGACGCGAAACGCCTCACGGAAGACCTGCGCCTTGTCCGGAACGAGATTGATCACGCAGTTCGAGATGACGACGTCGGCGGAGTTGTCGGCGACCGGCAGGTGCTCGATCTCGCCCAGGCGAAACTCGACATTCGCGGCGCCGATGCTGGCGGCGTTCGCCCGCGCCTTCATCAGCATCTCGTGGGTCATGTCGACACCGATGACCCGGCCCGACGGCCCGACCTGCCCGGCCGCCAGGAAGCAGTCGAAACCGGCGCCGCTGCCGAGATCGACCACGACTTCGCCCGGCCGCATCGCCGCTATCGCCTGCGGATTGCCGCAACCGAGCCCGAGATTGGAGCCCTCGGGGGCCGCGGCCAGTTCCGTCTCGGAATAGCCGACACGACGCGCCTTTTTCGCCGCCGCGTCGTCGGACGCGGAACCGCAGCACGAAGCCGCCGGCGAGCCGCTGTTCGCCGCGATGCCGCCGTAGCGGGTGCGCACCATCTCCTTGATCTGGGCATCGTCCATGTCGATCTCCTTGGGCCTTTAGGCCGCGGTGATGTCGGGTTTGGCGTCGCCGCAGGAAGCGGCGGGATTGCAGACCGGGGCGCACGATGCGCCTTGGCAGCAGTTTTCAGTGAGGTAGGTCAGTAGCTCGTTCATCGCCCCGTATTCGGCCGAATAGATCAGCTGGCGGCCGAGGCGCCGCTGGGTGATAAGCCCGGCATGGACGAGCTGGGCGAGATGGAACGACAGCGAGGCCGGCAGCACGCCCAGCCGCTCTGCGATGACCCCGGCGGGCAGCCCCTGCGGCCCGACCGTTACCAGTAGGCGAAACAGGTCGAGCCTCGTCTCCTGGGCCAGCGCTCCGAGCGCCTCGATCGCCGCCTTTTTCTCCATGATCCGCAATCTTTTGTAATTTTTATCGATTATCAAAATAATGATGCGGCACTCGCGAGTCAATGATACTTTGTCAATTCTCAAAATTATAAGAACGCCGGCGCTAATTTCGCCGAATTTTCACGCCACGGTATGGGTTTGGCGGATCGGCCGGCGAGTCGCGCCGCAGCCGTGCGCGCGTCCGATTTGCACCGCCAGACGGAGAGAGATGCGACTTGAGCGGATACGACGCTAGAACTGCGAAGCCAGCACGATCAATCCGATGATGCCGGCGCCAACAACACCCGCCGCCAACAAAATCTGCCCCCACCGCAATCGTTCGGTGAAGCCGCGGCCGCGCTGCCTGCCCATTCCTTCGGAGGGACTGTCGCGCATGTACTGCATTCGCCGCGGGTTGGGCTTCACCACGAGCATCCGTCATCTCCTGCGGGAAGGCCGCCGCTGACCGGTCGTCAATTGCAATCGGCGGAGCGGCGGCCTTCCCGTCAACGGATTTCCTGCGCCGCAAGTTCCGTCTAAGGCCCGCGAAGGCCGTGGCCAGTCGGGCAACAGGATGACGGCAATTCCGGCAAAGTTTCGTGCGAGAGCGGGCCCGCGGGCGAATTGACAAATCGGGGCGGCGGCGGGTCAACTGACCACGGGTTGAGGTCAAGGAGGAACGGATCGATGGCGGGCATGCTCGAAGGCAAGGTGGCAATCTGCACCGGCGCGGCGCGCGGGGTCGGCGCCGAGGTCGCCAAATTGATGGCCAAGGAAGGCGCCAAGGTCATGATCGTCGATCCGGGCGTCGGCGGCGCCGGCGAGGGCGGCGGCGAGGCGCCGGCCCAGGCGATGGCCGACGAGATCAAGGCCGAGGGCGGCGAGGCCGTCGCCAATTTCGGCTCCGTCGCCAAGTTCGATGATTGCCTCAAGATGGTGCAGCAGGCGCGCGACGCGCTGGGCGGCCTGCACATCGTCTTCAACGCCGCCGGCATCCTGCGGGACAAGATGTTCCACAACATGTTCCCGGAGGATTGGCAGGCGGTGATCGACGTCCACCTGACCGGGCATTTCAACGTCAACCGCGCCGCGATCAACCTGTTCCGCGAGCAGAATTACGGGCGGATGATCCTGGTGTCGTCGACCTCGGGCCTGCTCGGCAATATCGGCCAGGTCAATTACGGCTCGGCCAAGATGGGGGTCGTCGCGATGGCCCGCATCATCGCGATGGAGAATGCGTCGAAGGGCATCACCGCCAACGTCATCGCGCCCTCGGCCGACACGCGCATGACCCGCTCGGTGCCGACCCCGAAGGACCCGGCCGCCGCGGCCGCCCGCGAGGAGCGCCTGCGCCGCAGCCGCGCCGACGCCATCGCGCCCCTATGCGTGTTTCTCGCCTCCGAGCAGGCGAGCTACGTCAACGGCCAGGTCTTCCACCAGCGCGCTGCCGAACTCTCGCTCTATTCACACATGCGGCCGGTGCGGATGGTGCATCACAACGGCGGCTGGACGCCGCAGCTCATCGCAGAGGTGGCGATGCCGTCGCTGCAGAGCGGCTTCACCTCGCTCGACTCGCGCAACACCCATGCCGGACTGCCGATGGAGTAGGCCGGGACCGCCGGCGGGCCGGCGGTCCAATCCTACTGGCCCGCCTTGGCGAGCAGGTAGCACCAGTAGAACGAGGTCTGGTCGCGCTTGCGGAATTCGCATTTTGCGACAGTGGTGCCCTTTTCGAGGAAATAGTGGACATCCGGCTCGGCGCCCGCGGCAGTCAGCGACGAATCGTAAACCACCGAGACCAGCTTGTAGCCGTCGGTGACGAGATCGAAGAGGCTCTTGTCGGTCGTCTGCCACTTGTGCGCGTGGCCTTCCGAGGTCGGCTGCGCCACCGGTGTCTGCGCCCAGGCCGCGGCGCCGAGCGCCAGGCCGACAATCCCCGCGATCACCCCGTAGGACAAACCTCGCCGCATCCTCGCCTCCCTGCATGGCGGTCCCATATTAGCCGAAACGATGCGGACGGCGAACGTGCCATGCAACCGCCGCGCGACCGCCGTCGGCTTGCTTGGCACCGGGTCACGATGATGTGATGATGGACTATCCCGCCAGGAGGCCGCGACCATGATCACCGCGATCGTCCAATACCGCCTGCCGCCGAGCATCGATCTTGCCGCCTGCGCCGAGCATTTCCGCAAGATCGCGCCGGGTTTCCGCGCCGTGCCCGGGCTCATCCGCAAGCAGTTCATCTATGCCGAGGACGGCTGGGCCGGCGGCGTCTATCTGTGGAAGACGCAGGCCGACGCCGACGCGTTCTATACGGGGCCGTGGCTCGCCGGCATCCGCGAGCGCTACGGCATGGACCCGCAGATCAAGTTCTTCGAAACCGCCTGCGTCACCGACAATTCGATCGAGGCGGTGCTACTCCCGGACGCGGCTGAGTAACGCCAGCCGCTAGTGCGGCAGCTGCTGTGGCGGCAGCGTGGTTCTGGTCGCCGGCGGCGGCGGCACCGTTTGGATGCCCGCGGTGAACGGCAGGTTCTTGGCGTAAATGGCGAGGAACTCGTTGATCGAGCCGATCACCGTCTGCGGCACGTAGACGAGGTCGAACGAGCTGAGGATCGGGTCGACATCGGCGGGTGCGACGCCGGGCTGCGCTCCGAGAGAGGCCCGGTAGGCCCGCACCGCGCCGGTCTCGTCGCGCCGGATGACCAATATGTCGCTGGTCTTGGCTCCGGCCTTGGCGCCGCCCGCCTGGACGATCGCGCGCTCCAGGGTCAGCGGCAAGGTGCTGCGGATGATGCCGGGATGCGTCACCTCGCCCTCGACCCAGAACACTTCGGGCGCGAAATAGCGGACCGTCAGCGACAGCTCGGCATCCTTGAACCGCTTGGCGTAGAGCGGCTTCAGCCGGGCCGTCGCCTCCGGCACGGTAAGACCGCCGACAATGACGCTGCCGACGAGCTTCGGCGACACGGTGCCGTCCTCGCCGACGGTGACGCGGTCGTTGAGCTCCGGCGCGAACGGGAAGCGGATCTCGAACTGGTCGCCTGGCGACAGCGTGTGCTGCGGGGTGAGCGGCACGCCGCTCGTCGGAACCTCGCCGGAAGCGAGGTGCGGCGCCTTCGGCGCGCATGCCGCCAGCAACAGCATGAAGGCCACGGCGACGCGATGCAGCGATCTCAGTTGCCCGGCCCCTCGACAACGATCTCGACGCGGCGGTTCTGGGCGCGGCCGGCCGGTGTCGTGTTCGGCGCCAGCGGATGGGTGTCGCCGCGCCCCTTGGCCGACAGGATCTTGGGGTCGACACCATGCGCGCGCAAATAGTCGGCGACCGTGTCGGCGCGCCTCGACGATAGGTCGAGGTTGGTGTTGATGCCCTGCTTCTTCAGCGGAAGGCCGACCGGTTGGTCGTCGGTATAACCGTAAACCACAATCTTGCTGTTCTTCAGGATGCGCAACTTGGCGGCGATGTCGTTGAGCACCGCCTGGCCTTTCTCGGTGACGTCGAAGCTGCCCGGCGCGAACAGCATGTCCGCCGCCACGGTGAACATGTTCTGTTGCACCTGCTGGGCGAGCTGGGCCTGCAGCGCCGCGTTTTCCGATTCGAGCTTTTGGTTGGCCGCCAGCGACTGCTCGTAGCGTGTCTTCAGGTCGTCACTCGATTGCGGCGGCACGCAGCCGGCGAGCATCAGCGCGCCGATCGGGATGGCCAGGGCCGTTGCATGCCGTTTCACGATCGCCGAGTAGAACACCGAACATTCCGGCGGCGCAACCGAACCGCGGCTCAGAACGCGCCGAGCCCGAAAATCCCGTCGACCGGGTCGATCCCGGCCAGCACGCGCCGGCCGATCAGGTCCTTCAGGGTCTCGGTCGTGCCGCCGCCGAGCGTGCCGTAGCGCGCGCCGCGATAGAAGCGCGACACCGGGAATTCGTCGGTGAAGCCATAGCCGCCATGCACCTGGATCGCCTCGCTGGTGACGCGCAGCGCCATCTCGTTGACCGTGATCTTGGCGGCGGCGGCGAGCAGCGGGTCAGGAAACGGGTCGGCCGAGGCGCAGGCGCGGTAGAGGATCGAGCGGCTCGCCTCGATGTCGCGGTACATCTCGGCGATCTTCCAGCGCATCCCCTG
>Ga0182024_10012077_pt1 | contig 17158 bp, 16 predicted proteins | sample P32metaG_FD_120480 | JGI IMG/M metagenome (GOLD analysis project Ga0182024, IMG submission 120480) | Permafrost microbial communities from Stordalen Mire, Sweden - P3-2 metaG (Illumina Assembly) | ecosystem: Environmental > Terrestrial > Soil > Wetlands > Permafrost | place: Sweden: Stordalen...
ACGAATGGAAAAATGTAATCGAACAAGTAAGACTTGCGAAGCTAAACATTCCCTTCCGAGAGGTATTTCTTGTGGACAGGTTTATGTCCTACACGGCAACACTCCACGGCGATCGGCCATGGACACCGCAACCTGAGAGTCAGTAAACATCGCGGTAGCTTTGAAATGGAGGTAAGGTCTTATGGAGTTAGGGAAAATGATTTCCACGGAAGCCGCCTTGAAGCACGTGCTGGAATTGAAGACGACGTACGAGGGGCCCAATCGAGAAGAGTATGTTTCAGAGATAGACCGGTTTGCCGATGAATTTCGGAAGGAACACGGCCCTCAGATTCCTGTCGATCAGGCCTACGCGATGCTCAAAGAATTGGAGACACGGTTTGGCCGGGTCGAGTAGGCGAAGCGCCGCAGGACGGCTGTTCCACCAAGTAGCCGCACTCGCTATAGTCATGACACCTGTAAATCTCCGCAACCTGTCAAGCCGGGGGCCCCACATCTCGCCTTTGAGAGGTGGCATTCTACCCACTACTATTCAGCCTGCGTCAGGTACTCCTTCAAGGCCAACTGCACCACCGCATTCAACTTCAGGTCGTGCTCCTCGGCATAGAGCGCGGCCCGTTGGTGGAGGTCCTGCGATATCCGTACATTGAAGCTGCCCTTGAACGGAGCGTCTGGTGCTTTACCTCGACGCTCGCAAAACTGCAGATACTCGTCCACCGCGTCGCGAAAGTTCTTTTCCAGCGATCGCACGTCGGCGCCGCCGTAGCTGATCATGTCGCGAATACCCAGCACACGGCCGTGCAGCATCTTGTCCTCGGCGCTGTACAGGACCGAACCATCATATCCGCGATACTGCAGAGTCTGGCTCATGGGAGTATCCCCTCCTTCTTCAGAAAATGAATCGCGTCGCGCACCTGGTACGACTTCAGCACCTTCGCCGGATGCGGCTCGTGAATATACAGGACCGATTCCGTGACAGGATGGACAAACTTTCGACCCGATCCGCTCGCTTTTTCCAGTTCGAATTCCAGGCTCGTCATCAACGAGACAAGTTCCGCCCAGGCGAAGTCCGCCGGTCGAGACGCCAGTCGCTTCAGCAGTTTTTCACGTTTCGACACGCGACCTTCTTCGTAACTAAATATAGTTACACCAGCTCCAGACTGTCAATGGCTCCTTCCCTCGCCAGGCCCGCTACACCACCATCCGCACCACTACATCGTAGTCACATGGCTCGGCCTCGCAAACCTGTCAAGCCCCTCACGCTCCCGAATTGCGCATAACCCACACTGGAACAACAACTTACTCCAGAAAAATACTTGGCATAACAGTTACCCTCCATCGATTAAAATAGAGAAGTAACCAGAAAACAGACGGACTTGCGCTCACGCGAGCAGCCGCTACCGGCATCCGCCGGCAAGTCCTTATTTTGGGATACTTTACGTGTAAGTCGTTTCTTTCAAGACTTTAGCTCGGAGGTATCGATACCGACACAGGCCTAACCCTTGTAAAAGGGATACTTTGAGACTTAAGTATGGGGGGAGGGGGGTGGGCGCCCACGCAGAGGGAAGCAAGGAGCTAGCCGGCTACTCGACGATCCGGGCGACCACGTCGTAGTCGTGCGACTCGGTGATCAGGGCGCGGTAGAAGGTGCCGGGGACGAGGGTTTCGTGCGGGCCGAAGTCGTTAATGAGGACCTTGCCGTCGATCTCCGGCGCGTGCAGCGCGGTGCGGCCCTGCCACAGCAGCTCGGTCTCATCAGACTCGCCCTCGACCAGCACCTCGACCTCGCGGCCGATCCATGCTGCTTTCGACTTCGCGCTGATCTTCTGCTGCACGCGCATCAGACGCCGCCGCCGCGTTTCGATCGTCCGCTTCGGCACCTTCAGCGCGGCGTCCAGATCGAAGGCCGCTGCGCCCTCTTCATCCGAATAGGAGAAGACGCCGAGCCAGTCGATCTGCGCCGCCTTGACGAAAGCCTCAAGCTGCGCGAAGTCCTCGTCGGTCTCGCCGGGGAAGCCGACGATGAAGCTGGTGCGCAAGGCGATGCCGGGAACAATCGCGCGGGCCTTCTCGATCAGCCGCAGAAAGACCTCGGGCGTTCCGCCGCGCTTCATGCGCTTCAGCACGCTGGGTGACGCGTGCTGCAGCGGCACGTCGAGATACTTCGCGATGGTCTCGTGGCGCGCCATGGTCTCAAGCAGGCGCGTGGTGATCTTGTTGGGATAAGCGTAGAGGAAGCGCAGCCACTTGAGGCCGGGCAGCACGGCGAGCGATTCGAGCAGCGTGCTCAGCCCGTCGCGCAACCCCAGGTCCTCGCCGTAGCAGGTGGTGTCCTGGCCGATGAGGGTGATCTCACGCACGCCCTGCGCGATCAGCCGCTCCGCCTCGGCGACGATCGACTCCAGCCGGCGCGAGCGGAACTTGCCGCGCAGTTGCGGGATGATGCAGAAGCTGCAGGGATGGTCGCAGCCCTCGGCGATCTTGATGTACGCAGACGCGCGTGGTGTCGACAACAGGCGCGGCGTCTCGTCCGAGTAGAGATACTCGGGCAGCGCGGCGGTGGCGCCCTCCCAGTGCGCGCGCGAGAAGCGGCCCTGCTGCTCGCGCCGGTCGCCCTCAGCGCGCGACGAGGACTTCGCGTCCGGCGCATGCTCCACCGCAATCTGTTCCCCGATCTCCGTCGGGTGCGAGTGCTGATGCACGGCGCTCGCCGCGCGGCCAACCAGGATGTTGAAGGGCGAGATTGGGTGCTGTGCGTCCTGCGGCTGGGGAGCCAGCCCCTGCGCAACCAGTCCCGCCGCTTCGAGAATCGCTTCGAGCTCACCGGTGCCGACCACGGCATCGACCTCGGGGATGTTGCGGCGGATCTCGTCGCGATAGCGCTCGACCAGACAGCCGGCGACGATCAGCCGCCGCGCCTTGCCGCCGTTCTCACGCTTGTGCTGCACCATCTCCAGAATGGCGTTTACCGACTCCTGTTTCGCCGAGTCGATGAAGCTGCAAGTGTTGACCACCAGGATCTCGGCGTCTTCGGCGCGCGCGGTTAGTTCGCCGCCGGCGCGGTCGAGCAGCCCCATCATGACTTCAGAGTCGACCAGATTCTTGGGGCAGCCCAGCGAGACGAAGCCGATAGTCGGACGCAACGGCCGCGCGGAGACCGGCTCAGGCGAGACAGCCAGGGATTCGTGGGGGGGATCGAGAACAGAGTGCGGCACACTCTCATTCTACCAACTGCTCAGGCCGCGGGTGGTTGCCTGCGGGCGCGGGCGCCGGCCATGGACTTGACCTTCGCCAGCAGGCCCTCGGCCGCGTACTTCGCCTGCGACGCCATGGCCGCGATCTTCTGCGCCGGCACGCGCAGGCCGTGGCCGATGGTCTCGACCACTTCGGAGGTTGTAGTCAGCGCAGCCGTTACCATGCCGTCCACGCGCGCCACCTGCTTCTGCGCGCGCAGATTCACATCGGCGATGGTTACGTCGCAATGCTCGACCACCGACTGCGCGGTCTTGCTGGTCGCCTTCAGCGTGTCGCTGGTCTCCGCCAGGTTGGCGGTGATGACCTTGATCTTCGGGACCGAGTCCTGCAGCAGGTCGCGGCTGGTGCGGCCCACATCGGCGGCGACCTCCAGCAGCGGCAGCATCTTCGCCTTGATCTCCTCGGCGGTCGCGCTCAGTCCTTTCAACGCGCCCACGGCCTTCATGGCGACCACGATGAGCACGATGGCCAGCGCCAGCACGGCCACCGTGATCAGCCCGATAAAGACCATGATCAGGCGATTGGTCGCAACCAGTTCGGGCTGCTCGAAAACCATCGCGAAGCACATCGTTGCCATCGCCAGCGCATTCCCTTCCCAAGAGGAGCTTCGGAACTAGGCCTGGGTATCCACTGTGGTGTTCACATACGCTTCTTTGCCAGCGTCCACGGCGGCGCTCACCTTGGCCTGCTGCTCATTCGCCATGGTCTTGCCTTTTTCTACGTACTGGCTCCACTGGGTGCGGCCCTTCTCGTAGTATTCGCGACCCTTGTCCACCTTCTCTTTGGCCTGGCGCTTGCCCTCTTCGACCAGTTCGGAGGCCTTCTGCTTGCCCTGCTCCATATACTGCTTGCCCTGATCGACATACTCGTTGGCCTTGACTCTGCCCTGCTCAACCATCTCCGCAGCACGCTCCTTCGCCTCGCGAGCGCCGTTGGCGATGTCCTCGCGCGTCTCCTTGCCTGCCTTCGGGGCATACAGCACGCCGATCAGCGCGCCGACGCCAAGCCCGGCAAGAAACCATCCCAGTCCGCCCGATCCGTTCTCGTTGTCTGCCATCGTCTTCTCCTGTACAGCCTTCCGGTTTGGCGAAAGGCTTGCGCGCCTCTCGCCGGTACGAATCAATCTCTGGAGGGTACCACCGGCCGCACCGCTGTGTCGCGTTTGCCGGGCGCGGTACTGTCCTTAAACTACGCAAGCCCCCCCTAGGGTGGATGCCGCTTATCCTTCTTAGGTTGCGCTTAGGTTGCGCCCAAGTTGGGGAGCAAAGAACGGCGTTGCCGGGGATGGCTGGCGACGGCTCATCCGTAATCGTTTCCCACGGCGCACGCGTCCAATGAAAAGGTTTACGATACGCGAGTAGGAGGCGTTGCCTGGTCGAGTTGAGTTGAGTTGATCCGTCGTGGACCGGCAGGCGCATCGTATTGAAGGGGAACGGATGAACGCTCAAAAGATTCTCTCGGCGGCAGGCAGCGCGGCCCTCGCGCTCGCGATCCTCGGGATCATGGCAGGCTGCAAAAGCTCAGTGCCGGCAGCCGATGACACCAGCCTGAACGCCCAGGTGCAGAGCCGCCTCTTCTCCGACCAGAGCCTGCGCGGCCAGGCGATCCAGACCTCGGTCGCGGGCGGTGTGGCGACGCTGAGCGGGACGGTGGACAGCGACGCCGCACGCACCGCCGCCAGCGGCGACGCCGCCCAGGTCGCCGGAATCAGGACAGTGGTGAACAATCTTGTGGTGCAGGCGCCGGCCCAGCCCGCCGTTGCCGTGGCCGCACCGCCACCGGCTCCGCAGCCGGCGCGATCTGAGCCCCCGAGCAGGGAGAAGATTAGAAAGCCGTCGCCGTCAATCCGGCAGCATACGTCGCCGCAACCGGCTCCCATCGTGCGCAATGGGCCTCCGCCTCCGCCAAGCCAGGCCCCGATGGCCCAGGCGCCCCCCCCACCTCCGGTCCAGGCCCAGGCGCCGCCCCCGCCGCCCATGCCTGTCGTGCACACCATCACCCTGCCCGCCGGCACCGACATCCCGGTGCGCATCACGCAGACGCTGGACAGCGCGACGACCCAGACCGGCGACAAATTTACCGGCGCGGTGGCGTCGGACATTATTGTCGACGGCATGGTGGTGCTGGCTCAGGGCACGCCGGTGACCGGCCATGTGGATGAGGCCAAGGACGCGGCGCACTTCAAGGGCAGCGCACTGCTGACCATCTCGCTCTCGTCGATCTCTCACAGGGGCGAGCGCATTGATTGCTCCACTGAGCCGTACAGCAAGCAGGGCGAGGGCCGCGGCAAGAACACCGCCGAGAAGACCGGAGGCGGCGCGGCGGTGGGCGCGATTCTGGGCGGCATTCTGGGCGGCGGCAAGGGCGCAGCCATTGGCGCAGCGGCCGGCGGCGGCGTAGGCGCGGGCGCCAACGGCATCACGCGCGGCCAGCAGGTGCAGATTCCTTCGGAGAGCGTAGTCCGCTTCAAGCTCGCCGACCCCATCATCGTACACATCACCACGGGGGGCGGCTCGAACGAGAACTCCGGCCCAACGCTGGAGCGGCACAACGACCAGTAATCCTGCGCTTCAGTCGCAGAGCTGCAGGCTCCGTTCCGGATTGCACGATCACCCGGCTGAAACCGATTCTCCCGCTCGTAATCCTGCTGCGGTAAAGTAGGCCAGACGGTCGGGACGCACGCGCTCTTCCGGTCCTCCGGCGGCCAGGCGGCCGGGGTAACTTCCCAATCTCAACCGGCACCTAACCCCGCTATCCCCACCCAGCACGTTGAGGTTTTTCTTGACGATGGCAAACGATACTCCCAGGGGCTTTCTCGCCCTCACGCTCCACGCGCATCTGCCATGGGTGGTGAACCATGGCACGTGGCCGCATGGACTGGAGTGGCTGCACGAGGCCGCGGCCGAGACCTATCTGCCGCTGCTGCGCGTGCTGGGCAATCTGGAGCGCGACGACGTGCCCGCCAACTTCAACCTGAACCTGTCGCCCATTCTGCTGGAGCAGCTCGCGCACCCGCACTTTATCGCAGAGTTCCCCAAGTATCTTGCGCGCAAGATCGCCGCCGCCCGCGAGGATGAGGCCTACTTCCTGCAGTCCGGCGACGCCCACCTGGCCGAGACTGCCCGCTTCTGGGGCCAATTTTTTTTCACCGCGCTCGACGACTTCAACGCGCTCGGGGGCAGCATCATCTCCGGCTTTCGCCGCTTCGCCGAGGCCGGCATGATCGAGATCCTCACCTGCGGCGCGACCCACGGCTACATGCCTCTGCTGGGCACCGATGAGAGCGTGCGCGCGCAGGTGCGTGTCGCCGTCTCCACCCACACGCGGCACCTGGGGAAGCGGCCACGCGGAATCTGGGTGCCGGAGTGCGGCTACCGCCCCGGCGGCTTCTGGGACTACCCCGTTGCTCACGCCGGCGCAACCGAACCAAGCGCGGGATTCGAGCGCATCGGCGTCGAGCAGGCGCTCTCCGAGTCGGGTCTCGAATACTTCTTCGTCGATTCCCACCTGGTCGAGCAGTCGATGCGCGCGCCCTCGCCCTACGGCCCGCCGGAGAGCCGCCTGCCGCGCACGCCGCAACTGGAACGCGTTGCCCGCGGTCCGGCACGCAGCCTCTACCAGCCCTATTACGTCGACGGGCCCTATACCACGTCGGACAAGCGCTTCGCCGCCACCGTCTTTCCCCGCGACCCCAGCACCGGCCTGCAGGTCTGGTCCGGCGACGCCGGTTACCCCGCCGATGCCAACTATCTCGACTTCCACAAGAAGCGCTTTCCCGGCGGCCATCGCTACTGGCAGGTCACCGGCCCCGGGGTCGACATCGGCGACAAACTGGTCTACTGGCAGCAGCAGGCCGCGGAGCGTGTACAGGAGCACGCCAGCCACTTCGTCTCGCTGATGTATGAATCGCTCGAGTCCAGCTTCAACCGGGCGATTCCTCCCGTCTTATGCGCGCTGTTCGACGCGGAGCTCTTCGGCCACTGGTGGTTCGAGGGGCCGATGTGGCTGGAGGCGGTCTGCCGCAACCTGCACGAGCACGACTCCGGCATCGCCACCATCACCTGCAGCGACTATCTGGACCGCTATCCGCGCGCCGGCTTTATCGCCATGCCGGAGGGCTCATGGGGGGCGGAGGGTGGCAACGAGGTCTGGCTCAACCCGGAGACTTCCTGGACCTACACCCACATCTATCCCGCGGAGACCTACACGCGCGAGGTGTGCACGTCGCAGACGTGGCGTGACTCCGAGATCGGCATGCGCATTGTGCAACAGCTGTGCCGCGAGTTGCTGCTGCTGGAGTCGTCAGACTGGCAGTTCCTCATCACCACCGGCGCGGCACGCGACTACGCCGAGTCGCGCTTCCTGACGCACAACGACCAGTTCCTGGAGCTGAAGGGAATATGGAAGGCGTTTGAGCAGGACGGCGTGCTGAACCAGCACATGTCCACGCGCCTGGCCGAGATCGAGCAGCGCGACAACATCTTCCCCGGCCTCGACCCCTGCCTGTGGGCCGCGGGCGCCTGCGAATCGCGCAGCGAATCCAGCGGAGGCGCTGGCAACGTCGAAACAATTGATCGCACGAGCACCGCAATCGACCCCGGCGACAGGCCAAAGGCCCCCGCGGCAGAGCATGGTTCGCGCAGCGTCCGCGCCATCTCCGAGTAGCGGAGCAAATTCCCGAGCGCCAGCTTTCCCAGCGCTCGTTCTCGTTCCATTGGTCCCGGATTCTCTCCCGAATGAGCGGGAGCTTTGACCTTCTGCGGCTGCCAGTGTGAGCAGGATTGCTCAGACAACAGACGATTGGGACTTCACCATTGAACATCCGAGGGTGCCGGGGTGACAAACTCCCGGATGCCCGACGACATGAAGCCGGGTCATGGAGGGTAAGACATGTTTTACCTGCTCTGGTACATCTTCATCGGGCTCATCGCTGGGGTCATCTCCAAATCGGTGATGCATGTGCACATGACGATCTTCTGGACAATCGTGCTTGGCATCGTCGGATCCATCCTCGGCGGCGGCATTACTCACATGTTTTCGCGCCCCGGAAACAGTCGATACCATCCCGCCGGCCTTATCTTTTCCACCCTGGGTGCGATCCTGGTTCTCTACCTCTGCTTCAAGCTGAACCTTCATTTTCCCCAGATCTGATCTTCTATCGCCGAGTTGCCGCGGAGCACGTAGATCCGGTAGCCGGCGGGCGCCTCCTCGCGGCTCCACCAGCGCTCGGTGCGGGTGGGTGACCACTGCGTGCGGAGGGTATACCGGTCGGCGAGGTAGGACGCGAAGGCCGGCCAGCGGTCGAGCTTGCGGTAGTCGTCCAGCGTGCCGAGATAGAGCGGGCTGGTGACGACGATGACCTGCGGCGGCTTTGCCATGATCGCTTGCGAAAACTGCGCGCGAGTCTCGCGCACAGCGGCGGCGTCGGAGGAGCCGAAGATGAGGAAGTCGGAGAGCATGCCGGTCGCGGGCTCCAGCCGCAGGTTGTAAAGAACGTTGCCGCAGCCCCGATTGGTGTCGATGCACTGAATGTGGCCGGAGAGCGCGGGGCCGCCAAGCTGGTCGAGGTTGCGCTCGAGCGAGGTGAGAAAGTCAGTCTGCCACCAGCGGTAGCGATGAATAAGGATGGCGGACTGCGGCGCCAGGAAGAAGCCGCCGACCGAGAGCGCGATCACCGCGAGCGCCTGCGCGGCGCGGGTGCGCAGCGGGATCGGCTGCGGCGCGGCACGCGGAATGGAGAGGGCACGGGTGAAGTCGAGCGCCATCAGCGGCAGAAGGAAGGCCAGCAGCGGATAACGATAGTAAGGCAGCGCGCGCGCCTGCACGATGCAGTTGATGAGTCCGAAGAGAACGCCGGCGAGCAAAATGTTGCGCTCCCAGTCGCGCCACCATTGCGGGGAACCCAGCGGCAGCAGAGCGAGCCAGATGAGCACCAGCGGCAGCAAGGGCGAGATGCTGTGCAACAGAATGTAGCCGAGGGGACGATGCCCCAGGCTCGCGTAGTAGGGCACGATGGTGTGCAGGCCGGCGAGGAAGGCGGCGAGGGCGTGTTCGCGCAGCAGAAATGCGACAACCGCCGCCTGCACCAGCAGCCATGCCAGCGCGGCAGGAACGGCGCAGCGGAGGAGTGTCGCGCAGACCGCGCCCTGCTGACGCGGATTGCCACTGCGGGCTCCGGGCGCGCCCAACGCGAATACTGCGAGCACCAGCTGCGCCAGGCTCAACGGCAGCACCGATGGCTTGATGGAGACGGCGACGCCGGAGAGCAGCCCGAAGGCTGCGGCGAGCCATGGCACGGCCTTCGGGGCCGCAGCATCTGTAGTAGCAGCACGCCGTAGAACAAGCATCAGGCAGGCTGCGGCGGCGATGAGGCAGACCGCCATGGTGAGGTCGCGCTGGCCACCCTGCGCGAGGCCGTCGCGTCCATGGACGAGGATGAAGAGCGACGCGGCGAAGAGGCCGGCGAGCTTCGAGCCTGCCCTTCCCGATATGCCCGATGCGCTCGATGCAAGCGACCCGGCCCCTACGGGATGCGGCCACGCGATGACGAAGAATGCCGCCGACGCGATGGCGAGCTGAGTGAAGTCGAAGAGACGCCAGGCGAGCGCGCCCATTCCGAAAACGCGCATGGCGGCGATCTCGACCATATAGGAGCCGGGCATGTTCATGTCGCCGAGGTCGCGATAGGGCGCCCAGCCGCGTCCGGTGAGGAAGGCGATGTAATGCATCAGGGAGGCGTCGCCGACCAGCGGCCAGCGCCAACTCCACACGAAGAAAAGAAGCGCGGAGACGGCCAGGCTGATGGCCAGGGCGAGCCGGAAGTAGGGCGTTCGATGAGCCGTGGATTGCACGTCCTATAAGGGATACCACCTTTGCCTGCGCGGCCGATCGAGCCTGCTGCTACTGCTATGCTCATCGTTAGCAACGGCGCAGCGTGGCGGCAGTCGCGGGATGCATTGCTGACGCTGCCGCAGGTCGATAGATCCGATCGATGAGATCCTCGGAGCCCACCACAATTCGACCAACTGCTTTCGGCGAGACTGCGCGAAACCGGACGCTGCTCTCCACGTCGCTGGCTACAGCGGCGGCATGCGTGGTTCTGCTGCCGCTGCTTGGCCACAAGCCCCTGACCGAATGGGATGAAGGCATCTACGCGGAGATATCGCGCGAGATGCTCTCCAGCGGATGGCTGGTCCCCCATCTGAATCAGGTGGCATGGCTGGAGAAGCCGCCGTTGATGCTCTGGATCACCGCGATCTTCTTCAAAATTTTCGGCGTCAGCGAATGGTGGGCCCGCATCGGATCGGCGCTGTCGGGCGTCGCGATCATCGGCCTGCTGCATGGCTGGCTGGTGCGAACGAGAGACGCGCTGACGGCGTGGCTGAGCACGCTGATTCTGCTCGCAACCTTCGGGTTCCTTCACGTCTGCCGCGTCGGCGAGATGGATGTCCTGTTGTCGCTGGGCTGTGTGATTGCACTGATCGGGCTGACCCAGGTGGACGAGCGCGACCTGCGCGGCTGGATTCTCTTCTGGATCGGCTTCGCCATCGCGCTGATGACCAAGGGCGCGGCCAGCTTCGTCCTCCCGCTGACTGCGCTGATCCTTGCTGCGCTCGGGCGCTGGGGGACAGACCGCCTTGGCAAGAACTGCTGGCTCGGGCTCTCGCTCTTCCTCCTGCTCACGCTGCCGTGGCACATCGCGATGCTGCATCGGTTCGGCGGCCAGTTTGTGAGCCAATACCTCGGGCTGCATGTGCTGGCGCGGGCGACGGAGCAGATCGAAGGCCACACCACGCACTGGTGGTACTACTTCAAGGTTCTTCTGGTCTCGGCGCCGCCGTTCGTTCTGCTGTTTCCGTTCGCGATCGTCGATTCCCTTCGCCGCAACCGGCTGCGCGCGTGGGCAGTCTTCGCGCTGGTCGTCATCGGCTGCTTCACCTTGGTGCAGACGCGCCTGCCGCACTACATCGCGCCGGCGTATCCCGCGCTGGCCGTACTGACCGCTGCCTATGTGGCCGACCGGCTGCGGCCTTACGTCGTCGAGCGCCGGCTGGCAGCCTTCTGGATCAAGCTGGCCGCGGCCGCCACGGTGATCTCGGTTGCGGCGGTGCTCATTACGAGCGCACCACGTAAGGGCCTGCATAGCGCGACGCTGGGGAACGGCACCGTCCTGCCTGACAACAAGGACGCGGTCGCTCTGCTGCGCGATGTCTTTGAGCACCCGCCGCAGATCGCCGGACCGCTTCTGGTGTTGCGCACGGGCCGGATGTTTGTCGCGACCGACGCCTTCTACTCGTGCCGTTCCGTCCAGCAGGTGCTGCTTCTGCCCGCGCCGCCGGGCGCGCAAGCCGATCCGTATGCGCCCAACCCCGAACTTCTGAGCGAGGCAGTCACCTCCGAGCCGAGGCTGATCCTTCTCGACAAGGATCTGGCTCAGCAGATTCCAAGAGGATTTCTTTACACGCCGATCCGGTCCGGCGCAACCGTGGAGCTGGGTTCCATCGTTCGCGCGCCATGAATCCGCGATAGAGCGAAAGCGGCACGCAGGTACGCGCGCAGAATCGTGCGGGATTGACGCTCGCGCGCTCTGGATACGCGTCGTGTCTACAATCATGAAGATGCTCACGCGCGCAGGACGCTTCTTCAACGTGCAGGGCGATGGCATGAAGGCGCCGAGCCGGATCTTCTGGGTGGCCTTCGCCGTGCGGCTGCTCTACATGACCCTCGCGCACACCTACCGCGTCCGCGGGACGGAAGAGCACTTCGACTTCGCGTGGGAGGCCGGCCGCATCGCAAAGGCGCTGGTCACCGGCTACGGCTACGCCGATCCCTTCGCCAGTTCGCTGCTGCCGCACACCGGCCCCACCGCATGGCTGCCGCCGCTTTATCCGCTGCTGGTCGCCGCGGTCTTCCGGCTCTTCGGCGTCTACACCGCCGGCTCGGCCTGGGTGCTGCTGGCGCTCAACTGCATCTTCTCCGCGGCCACGGCGCTGGCGGTGTGGGAGATCGGCGCGCGCTGCTGCGGGACACGCGTGGCGCTGTGGGCGGGTTGGATCTGGGCGCTCTATCCCGCCGCCATGCAGTATGCGGTGCGCTGGATCTGGGAGACGTCGCTCACCACCGCGCTGTTCGCGTGGGTGATCGTGCTGGCGCTGCGCATGCGACAGATCTCGCCCGGCACGTCCGGATCTGCGCCGCGCGCCGCAGGACAGATGGGTCAGTGGGCGCTGCTGGGCTTGGCCTGGGGACTGATCGCGCTCTCGAACTCCACGCTGCTGCTGTTTCTTCCGGTCTGCGGACTCTGGGTGTTGATGGGCGCCTGGCCGTTTCGCGCAGGCCGATCGCGCACGCTGGGCGGCGCGGCTCTGGCAGCGATCCTCTTCTGCGCGTGCATCGCGCCGTGGACCTGGCGCAACTGGGAGGTCTTTCACGCCTTCATTCCCATGCGGGGCAATTTAGGCGCGGAGCTTGACATGGGCGATGGGCCCGGCTCGACCGGCCTGCTCATGGCCTACGACCACCCGCACACCGCGCCGAACCAGTTGAAGCTCTACACGGAGATGGGCGAGGTGCGCTATGTCGCAATGCGCGGAGCGATCGCCAAGGCGTACATTCGCGCGCATCCCGCGCACTTCGCGTGGATCGTCGCCGAGCGTATCTATTTCTTCTGGGCCAGCGTTCCCTCCGACGATGCGTGGCCGGTAGAGACGGCGCGCGTGCTGAACTTCGCCTTCATCAGCGTGGCCGGCCTGCTGGGACTTGGGCTGGCGCTGCGCCGCGGCTTACCGGCGGCCGGGCTCTTCGCGTGGGCCTTCCTCCTGCTGCCCCTGACCTACTACCTCATTACGGTGCACGCGCGCTTCCGCCATCCGCTGGAGCCGCTGATCTGCGTGCTGGGGGTGTATCTGTTCCAGAGCGTGGAAAGCACCCAGAAAGCCTGATTCAGCCCTTGTGTGTGCATTTTGTGGCATTATGGCACCAAAATAGGAAACAGGTGAGCCCTTATGAGCCCTTTTCCGACTGATGCTTTACTGTGGTTCCTATAAGTTATTGAGAGTGGTAGCGTTACCGGGGCTCGAACCCGGACTCTCCGCCTTGAGAGGGCGGCGTGTTAACCAGTTACACCATAACGCCATCGGCGCGCGCAGGAGGTTGTTCTCTCCAGTGCAGCCTTGAGTATATACCAGCGCGGCACCGTGAGAATCGGGCCTCGCCGCAGAATCGCTGTGGCCACGCTGGCCTACAGCCCCAGCTTCTTCACCTCGTCGTTGTAATACTTGCGGTAGAGGATGTCCCACTCCTGCGAGCCCTCGACGATAATCTTCCGCTGCGAGGCGATCTTCAGCCGCGCCGCCTGGTCGAGCTTCAGTTCTTCAGTCAGCAGCTTTTCGAGCGCTTTGCGCGCCTCCTGCCGGATGGTGTTGCGGTCCTCCAGAAAATCGCACTCCGGAATCTCCGCCAGCGTGTCCGCCACCGTGTGCGCCAGCTTGTTCACCTTGTCGCGCGAGATCCTCACAGCACCGCCTTATACTTGCGCGCCAACTCGTTCTTCACCTTTTTGAACATCTCCGGATAGCTGGCGCCGGTCTTGCGCATGTCCTCCTGGAACGCGTCCAGGATCACCCGCACCTCTTCGTTGATGCGGTCCTCGAGCGACAGTTCATCCACCATCGCCGCCGCGACACGCTCGTTCAGCACGGCCGGTTTGGCCGTCTCGATCATCTTCGCGTCCACAAGTTGCTTAACCGTCTGGCGCGCGAGATAGCCGACGTAATCCCTGGAAAATATCATCGCTTTCTTCCAGAATACACCAGCCGGTTCCGGCCGGCGGCAGGCTGCTTTGCTTCGCGTACCGTCGCTCATGCATTATGGGAAGCAATCGTCCGCGCTGGCGGTTCCGGCCCGCACGGTGGCTGCGGCGCTCCATCCCGGTCCAGCCGGCCACTCGAAGGAAAGACTCCCATGCCGCGCCAATCCCCATCCCGCAAGAATCCCCCGCCGGCGAAGACGGCTGCCTCACGCAAGCTGCTTTGGGGCTTGCTCGCAGTCCTGGTGCTTCTCGCCGCCGCTTTTCTCTATCACTGGACCCGGCCGCCCGCGCCGGAGTCCTCCAATCCTGCCGAATCGACGCCTGCACCCGCTGCGACCGCTCCCAGGCCCGTCACGCCCATCATCGTTCCAAGGCACATCTACTCGGAGACGGCCGACCCCAAAGTCCAGATCGCCGCCGCCCTTGCCCAGGCCCAGCGCGAGCACAAACGCGTGATCCTCGACTTCGGCGGCGATTGGTGCGGCGACTGCCAGGTGCTGGACCTCTACTTCCATCAGCCGGCCAACGCTGCGCTGCTGGAGCGCAACTTCATCCTCGTTGACGTCTGGATCGGCAACATGGATAAGAACATTGACCTGGCCGCACACTATGATGTGCCTATCTCCAAAGGCGTGCCCGCGCTGGCTGTCCTTGCTCCTGACGGCAAGGTGCTCTACGCGCAGCAGACCGGCCAGTTCAACGACATGCGGCACATGGATTCCTCCTCCGTCACCGAGTTTCTGGAGAAGTGGAAGAGCTGACCGCACCCACCCCAACTCGCGCCCCGCAACCCTCCGCGCCCGCGCGTCCACGCCGCATCCGTCGCATCCGCCGCTGGTACGCGGTCCTGGCTCGCACGTTGCACCGCACCGCGCTCAGTGTTGGAGCGCATGGCTGCTTCAATCTTGCGCAGTCCACAGCCTACTCGGCGGTGGTTGCGCTCTTCCCCGCGCTCATCGTCGCCGCGGCCTTCATCGGCCTGTTGCCCGATACCGCGCCCGTCCGATTCCAGCTCGCCGCCTTCTTCGACCGCGTGCTTCCCCCCGGCGTCACACCGCTGCTGGACGCCGCCTTCGAGAACTCGCCCGGACACGCGCACTCTCTGCGCGCTCTCTTCACCGCCGGATTCGTCAGCTTCCTGGGCGCTGCCAACATCATCTCCACGCTGATGGAGGGCATCCGCCGCGCGCGCAGCCTGCCGCTTAACTCGTGGAGCTTCTGGCAGCGCCGCCGCCGGACCTTTGAGCTCGTCTTCCTCTCGTTGATTCCGCTCGCCGCTGCCAGCCTGCTCATCGTCTTTGGCCATGCCTTCACTCACTGGCTGCTCTCCAGCATCGGCCCGGGGTTGCGCGCGCCCCTCTACATGATCTCCGTTCTGGTCCGCTGGGCCGTCTCGTTTGCGGCCAGCGTCGGCCTGATCGGGCTGATCTATCACCTCGGGGTGCCCGACGGCGCTCTGCCAATCGCGTTCCACCCACCGATTCCTGCCGCCGCCATCCCCGCCCCCATCGCCGGCGCCGGACGCCGCTTCCGCGCCCTGCTTCGCATCGCCACCCGCAGCACCATTGGTTCCACGCTCATCACGCCTTCCTTCGCCGGCGCTCCCGGCGGCGAATGTCCCATCGCGCTGCCTGCGCGCTCCTGGCGGGCGTCCCTTCCCGGGGCTGTCGTGGCCACGGCACTGTGGTTCTTCACCACGCTCGCCTTTGGCTGGTATGTCACCCGCTTTGCCGATTACTCGCAGGTCTACGGCTCGCTCGGCGCGCTCATTGCGCTGCTCTTCTGGCTCTACATCATTTCGCTCAGCGTTCTCTGCGGCGCCGAGTTCAATGCGCAGTTCGACAGCCTGCTCGTCGCCAATGCAGAACGCCTCCGCCAGCCAGCCCCGCCTCAGCCGACCGAAACGGCGCAGCCTACGCCTCCATCCCCTGCAACGGAACGCTGATCCCTCGGCGAGTCTGCACCTTCCAGCACCGGAAAACGGCTGACTGCGCGCCCTCTCCCCCGTCTGCGGTTAGAATGGCTGGGACGTGAGTCCTTTGTAGCCGGTAGAACCTGGCTGTCGAACACTCGAACTCCCCACTCCCACCAAGGAACCGGTTCAAACTCAATGAACGCTCCCAACCGTCCCGACACGGCCCCCGCTCCTATCGGCTCCGCCGGAGCTCACAACCTGCGCCGCGCCAAGATCGTCGCCACGTTGGGCCCGGCCTGTAGCACCCCGGAGATCTTCAGCAAGCTGGTTCGCGCAGGGGTTGATGTCGCCCGCCTCAACTTCTCCCACGGCTCGCACGCGCAGAAGGCCGAGCTGATCCAGATGGTGCGCGCCGTCTCCCGCGCTGAGCAGAAGCCCATCTGTATCCTCGCCGACCTGCAGGGGCCCAAGATCCGCACGGGCAAGCTGAAGGACCACGCCCCCGTACATCTCGTCGCCGGCGACCTCTTCACCATCACTCCGCGCGACATCGAAGGAACGGCCGCACTGGTGGGCACAACCTTCCACACGCTGGGGGAGAACCTGGAGCCCGGCTCGCGCATCCTGCTCTCCGATGGCCTGATCGAGCTGCGCGTGGAGCGACTCGACGGCGCCGACGTCGCCTGCCGCATCGTCAACGGCGGCGTGCTGGGCGAAAACAAAGGCATCAACCTGCCCGGCATTCCAGTCAAAGTTCCCTCGCTCACCGAGAAGGATGAGGAAGACCTCGTCTTTGCCGTCGGCCGGGGCGTCGACGCCGTCGCTGTCTCCTTCGTGCGCACCGCCGACGATGTGCGCCACGTGCGCCGCCGCCTCGATGCGCTCAAGTCCGATGTCTGGATCGTTGCCAAGCTGGAGAAGCCGCAGGCCGTCGAGCACCTCGACTCCATTCTGGAAGTCGCCGACTGCATCATGGTCGCGCGCGGCGACCTCGGCGTGGAGGTGCCGCCGGAGAAGGTGCCCGCAATTCAGAAGCACATCATCCGCCGTGCCGCCGAGTACCGCAAGCCGGTCATCACCGCGACTCAGATGCTCGAGTCCATGATCGAGAACCCGCGCCCCACCCGCGCCGAGGCCTCCGACGTCGCCAACGCCATTTACGACGGGACAGACGCCGTCAT
>Ga0182024_10012078_pt1 | contig 17158 bp, 13 predicted proteins | sample P32metaG_FD_120480 | JGI IMG/M metagenome (GOLD analysis project Ga0182024, IMG submission 120480) | Permafrost microbial communities from Stordalen Mire, Sweden - P3-2 metaG (Illumina Assembly) | ecosystem: Environmental > Terrestrial > Soil > Wetlands > Permafrost | place: Sweden: Stordalen...
CACGAAGCCGGGGAATGGAAATTGACGGCGACCATCGATCCCTTTCCGGAGCGATGCATCCTTCTCCAGGAATTAAGGAACAAAGACATTCCAATTTACCCCAGCCTCGATGCCTTTTATGCGGCGGGCAAGTGCGATCTTACCATCCTCTCAACCCCGATCCACCTGCATTGCCAACAGACCTGCATGGCCCTGGAACATGGTAGCCACGTCCTCTGCGAGAAGCCCCTTTGTGGCTCCCTGGAGGAAATGGATCGGATGACCATGGCGGAGAAAATATCAGGCAAAACTGTGACCATTGGCTATCAATGGTCCTTCAGCCGCGCGGTTCAGCAGCTCAAAGCCGATTGCCTTGCGGGAAAACTGGGGCGGCCCCGTCGGATGCGCGCCCTCATCGGCTCACGGCGTGACGAGGCCTATTATCGCCGCAACAACTGGGCTGGTGCCATTAGGACGCCCGAGGGGGGCTGGGTTCTTGACAGTCCCGTCAATAATGGCACGGCCCATTACCTGCATAATATGCTTTATATCCTCGGTACTTCCACCTCCGAGAGCGCGGTTCCGGAAAGGATTGAGGGTGACCTGTGGCGGGCGAACTCCACCGAAAACTATGATACGGCAGCCCTTCGAATCCATGTGCAGGGCGGAGCGGAACTCCTCTTCCTCACCTCCCATGCGACTGAAAACAACAAAGGGCCTCTCTTTTCCTACGAATTCGACCTCGCCCGAGTGGATTACGATGCAACCCACTCCTCTCTCCTTGCCCGCTTTGAATCGGGAGAGGAAATCGATTACGGCTTCCCAGACGCCGACCCTCTGGAAAAACTGCGGTACGCGGTTGACTCGGCGCTGACGGGGAAAACTCCGGTCTGCGGCATCTCGGCCGCGAGCGCGCATACGCGTTGCGTCGTGATGGCGCAATCCGCCGCACCGATCCGCGACTTTCCGTCGTCCTCCGTGCACACCCTAGTCGAGGGGACCAACACACGCCGCTACGTGGAAGGATTGGACGCGGTAATGGCTCACTGTTATCAGGAATGGAAATTGTTCAAGGAAATCGACCCAGGTCGAATAGGCCTTGACCTTCAAGTGATTCGAGGTTGAATTCGTTTTGATGAGCTCCTCTCTCTTTTCCCTCAATCGCCATCCTTTTGTCTGGACCACGCCCGAAGATCGCCCCGAGGTCCTGCGCAATGTGAATGATCCACATTGGCACCATTTTCTTGAGGAGGCTGATGCCCATTTTACGAAAAACGGTCAGATCACTCCACCCAAGTTCCCAGTCTATTGTCATGACGGGGAAGTGGACGAAGTTATGGCGGCTTCCGTCCTGGCTTACGTCCGGGAAGACAAGCGTCTTTGCGGATGGATCGCCGACTGGCTAAGGGAGCTGACCGCTTATTATCAAAAATCCCGCGGCCAGTGGCAGGAGAACCTGGCACTCATCAATCAGGGCAAGTTGCCCTCGACTGCGAGCGATCGCAACCCGCGTCTATTCCTTGAGGGCTTCAGCCGCGGAAACGCCTATTGGGTGGAGGCGGGGCTGATGTCATGCGTCCTGCACCTTTACGATATGGTAGAGACATACGCGCCCGAAGCTTTGAGCGCCCAGGAAAAAATCGACCTGGAGGAAGCTCTCAGTAATTTTGCGAGTCGCTACGCCTTTAATGAAGAAGCCATTAAGTATTCGAATCGGGGGATGTGGGCCAATTCGGGGATCCTCATTGCGGCCCTGACCCATCATGATCCCCTCGCGGCGCGGTTGTTGATCGAGCAATCGAAGAAACGACAGATTCAATATCGTTCCACTTTTTTTGATGATGGCGTTCATGGCGAAGGATCAGCCGATTACCACTTGATGGCCTTGGATGCGCTTTTATGCTACGGCCTGACGGCGTCGTCAGTGTGGACTGACATTGATTTTTTTGGAGCCAGTTCCCGCGACGATTCCCAGTCGACTTATCTGGGATTTCCCAGTTTTGTAGAAACGGTCAAGGCCTACTTGAAGACTGCCATTCCGGGCCCGGTCATCCATCAAAACGACCGGGGGACATCTATTTCCGTTCCCCTCCAACTACGCCCGGCGTTGCTTTTTGCCTACAAGAAAACGCGCGATCCGGAAATAGGCTGGTTCATTCAAAATAGCCGGAATAATTTGAATGTGAACAACCAGCTTCCCGATCTCGACCGGCAGAAGGGTAAAAACCATACGGCATCGGATGCGCCCAGTTCTTTCAACGTCAAGCGGTTCGATCTGCTCGGTTTGGAGAGGTACCAGCCCCTGCTCAATTTTTGGGTTTCCTGCCCTGTGACCGAGGCGCGCCCTCCTGTCAGCACTTTCGATGTCCTATCCGACCATGGTGCGGTCTTTAGTCGCAGCGGATGGGATGCGAAATCGAGCTGCGTCACGGCCCGCTTCGGATACGAGGGAACGGGCAAAGGTCACCGCGACCATGCTCATCTGACCGTAACTGCAAACGGAAAGAGAGTCCTCGATGATCCCTTTCCCCGTTACGGACATCCTGCCCACGGGAGCAGCCTTTTTCATAACACGGTCACCATTGACAATACGGAGCCGCGCGCGGTCATTGGGAGGCTTGCCGGCGTCAAACATTTGCCGGGCATGGATGCTTTCCAAATCCTAAATTCGGGCGGTTCCCTGCCGCGCCGGATCTATCTGCACGACCCGCGCGAGGAATCAAATAACTGGTTTACCAATCATCCCGCACTGCCGGCCTTCGATTTTCAGCGGGCCGTCTTGCACGTCCATCAACAGTGTGTCGTGCTGGTGGACCGGGTTTCCCGGGACTCGAGTCCGGCGCTCGAACCGAAGATCGACTGGTTTTTCCATTCTGCCTTCGCTCCCGCGATCTTCTCGCTCGAGGTGTCTCCGATTCGGGAACAATACCAAATGCAACAGAGGGACGTAGGCCACCCGCCAGGGACATTGGAGATTGAGGTCCGCGGCAAGCCCCGGGTGGCGGCTCATCAGGAATGGCTGAACATTGCCTTTGCCGGCCAGCAAGAGACGATGGAAATGGATTTAATGCCGCTGGATGCCCCGGTTATTATCGATGCCGGAGTGCATCTCGCGACGAAACCGGAGGATATTTGCGGCGGCGGAAGCCTCAAGGACTACTTTATTCGGGGACGGAGTTTGCCTTTGAAAAATCGGGTGATCTGGGTGTTTTCCTGGGGTCGGCCCAAGCCGGAAATTAGTTTGAAATCAGCGGAAGGAAATACCGTTTCGCTCCGTATCGATACGTCTTCCGGACAAAGGGTGGATTGGCGCGTTGATTTCGCCAACAATTCCATGGAATTGTTGAACAGGGGCGTCTGATTGAGGTTCTCTTTGACTGACCAGGTACTCACGGTTCAAAAAGGGATCATCCTGGTTTCGAGATATTCCGATTAGCTCTCGCCGGTCAACGCGCGGTAGGCCTTGGGCGAAACGCCGCTCCAGCGCTTGAAGGCCTTGGATAAGGCAAAGGCATCCCGATAACCGACGGTGTCGGCGATGACCTGCAACTTCAGGCTGTGGTCCTGCAAGAACGAAGCTGCCTTGGTCAGGCGGACATGACTTAGTCGCTCGTGAAGCGTCCGGCCCGCTTCTTTTTTGCAAAGACGCAGGAGATGGCGCGGGCTGACGTTGACCTGCCGGGCCATTTCCTCGTTGGTCCAGGGATGGGCGGGCGACTGGGCGACTTTCTCCCAAAGCTTCCACAGGTGGTTCTCGACCGGCCATGGTGCCGTGATGCGCTGCACGTAGAGATCGAGCAGATGAAGCACAGCATCGATGATTGCCTTCTGCCGCGTGTGCCGCAACTCCCGCTGCAGACTTTGCAATGCCCAGGCAACAGGCCGGGGATCGATATGGGTGACCGTGGGCGCGGACACGGCGATGCAGGGCGAAGTCCCGGCTGGTTCAGCAAATTGAATCCAGCAAAACTCCCATCGTACACCCGGCAGGGAACGGGCCCCGTGAAGCACGCCCTTCGGCGACAACACGGCCATCCCTGCGGTGACACTTCTCCACTTCCCCTGGATCAGCGCCTCGTGCCGACCGGAAATGGTGATGTTGATATTGCTGAAACCTGGATTGTTTCGGACGATCCGGTATCCCGGGCCCGCTTTGCTGTAGCCCACCGAATTAATGCGCCGTGACTTAAGGGCGGGACAATCGTACTGACTAACTGACCATTGCTCCGTGTGCTTGCCAACTCGACCGACATCGGATAGCAGAAGTGGCTTCATCGACATGATCGGCATTCTAAGAGTCGGTGCCATTAAAGGCAAATTCTTGTTTAAAGCTTCCTCTAAACAATAATAGGGTGTGTCCGTTCCAGACATGGTGGTGGCATTTGGCGCCATTCCTCCAACTTCTCCAATGTTCTATGGTTGCTCCATGAACACGCCCGGACTGGAGATTCCCGCCGTTAAGGTTCCCCCCGTTAGGATACCCACCGCTTGGACACATAAAGGATTGGTCATTGCCCGTCCCGCCGCAAGTGGCGTAGTCGGCGATCCCTGCATTGTCTGGGACGAGGAAATTTCCACCTGGCGCATGGTTCTTTTCAGCGATGCACCGCAAGACCACGGAAGCGCCCAGTCGATCTGCCTCCATACGACCAATGGCTTGCCTGACCGGTGGTCGCCCGTGGAACCGATCCGCTTTGTGGGGCCACACCTCTCAAACCATAAACCTTATATCGTGCAGGAGGCCCATCGCCCCAACCAGGCGGCCCGGATCAACGGCGAATACTGGCTGGTCAGCGTCATGTGCGGGCCGACCGGGAAGTTCATTCAACTCGCCCGTTCCGCCAGCTTGGCCGGACCGTGGACGTGGGATCCCGCGCCGCTGATTCCCCAAGGCGGGCCGGGCAGTTGGGACGAGAAGCACACCGATGGGGTGAGCGGTTTCTATTTTCCCGAGCGCGGCGAGGTTCTTTATTTTTACATGGGTTACCCGGCAAGCGGGCAACGGCGTGTACTCAGCCCATGGGGCAACGCGCAGGGAATCGCGGTGCAGAAAGTCAACGAGCGGACGGCGAAGAAGCTCGGGATGCTTCTCCCGCCGGTGCAGCAAGTGGGTCACTGGGCCGGCGGTTGGGTCGGCGCCATGCAAATTATGCCCGGGAAAGAGCATCGCTGGGTTGGGCTGCTGAACGCGTCCCCCACGCCCCAGAATCCGGAAGACAAATCGATCGCCCGCCAGGAGCCGGCGCCAAGTCTCGGCGGCTGGGCTTATTGCGACGAGGAATGGCCGGTAAAGAACTGGTGCCTGCTGCCGGAGCCCATGGAATGGATCAAGGACTTGCCGCCGGAAGCCGTTGCGAACGGCGAGGGTACGAACATGTGGCGACACCACGCGCTGGTTTTGCCGGATGGCCGGGTCGCCGTTTACTACAACAGCGGCTTCTACAATCAGGAACAACTCTACCTGATGCTAAACGCAGACAGCCGGAAGTAGCATCTTTGCTTGACTGAAACTTTCCAGGCATCGAATGGATTGCGTGGAATCTCCCGGACGTGAAATGATATAGATCGATGATGGCTACGAGCCGGATGCCGATGTTCTTTCCCGCGCCTACCTCGGCTTCCAATCTTGTCGGCCACTGGATCGATGAGTGTTAACATGACCTAGTCCGGCAGAGGCGCCACATAATGGTCTGGTCCGCCATGCGCCTTCCAACCCCGGTAAACCAGTAGCAGCGGAATGATTCCCAAACTGCTGATCGCGAACCACAGGTAGGCCAGGCGATAATTGCTGCCTGAGAAGTCCATGAATGCTCCGATCAAATAATTGGACAGGATACTGGTCGCCATGCCGATGACACCCCCGGCGGAGCTAAACTGGGCATATTTCTCGGTGGGAAACAACTTCATATTGATGGTCGAACCGGCCAGGCCCCCGCCCACCGCGACGATGGAGGTTACCACGGTAAAGATGACCAGGGTCTTCTCGTCGTTGATAAGAAAGAAGGAGAGGATATTCAACAGAAACATCCCCCCCTGGACTACGATCATCACCCGAAAGGGGGTAAACTTATCACACAGCCATCCTACGGGCAAAAGAGCCAAGAAGGTGACCAACGACCCCAACGAAAAAATTTTCCCCAGGTCGTCCATGCTCAGATGCAGGGTGTTCCGGTAAAAGAGCAGAAAAAAGGGAGTGGATGAGTTGCCAAAGGCGCCCAGCATGCCCGCAAAGAAATAATAGCGATACAGCGGCACGGCAAAGCACTCCCGGAAATAAAGCACATAGGTCTTGAAGATGCCGGGTTTATTCTCTTGGACCGGAGGAGGAGGGTATTCGCCTTCCTTGACTTTCCAGCACATCAAGAAGAACACGACCAGATAGCATAGGGCGACGACCACGCAGACCTCCCGGAGGTGGATCAACAAATGAGGGAACACATACCAACTGAACAGGATACTACCCGCGGTCGACACCAGGCGAAGCCAGGACAAAAAGCGGCCCATCAATTCGTGCGGCACCACCTCCCGCATGAGCCAGTAGTAGGCATTGATCAGCACCATGTTGCAGAAGTGCCAGAAGGCGACGAAGACGCAGAGCAGGGTCAGGATCACTGTCGTCTCGGAAATGGTGGGGACAAAGTGGACCGTCACCCGACGGTGCAGCCAGCCACCTAGATCAGGCGCGTAGCCCAACAAAATGAGTGCTACCGCCGTGCCGGGAGCCGCCACGGCTAGAAAGGGAATGCGCCTGCCGAAGGGGGTCCGGCATCGGTCGCTCCATTGGCTGATACTCGGAAGGAAAAGTAAGTTTACCCCTCCGGCGATGCTTCCGACCATGATTCCAATCAAGCTGTTGGAAGCATGCAGGTCGTTCATATAGAGCGGAAGGAAGCGGCCGAAGACGCTTTCAAAGAAGGTGAAGGCAAAGTCCCCTCCCAACAGCCAGGCGAACAGGATAAATAGGCCACGCAGCGTATAGCGCAGCGACCCGATCTTATAAATCTTTGGGGTGTTTGCCATCACGACGGCTTCGGAAGCTGAAGGGGAGGGCGGGAGGATGGACATCGACAAAAAGGTTAGGCGGGCCGCTCGCTTTTCATCGAAACACTTCGACGATGAATTTAAGTGGCGCTGATTATCTTATGAAATTCTAAAAACTCCAAGAAAACTTCTACTTTTTCGGGTTGTGTATCAGTTTAAAATGGGTGGTGCCCTGATCTGTAAGGTTTGGAACCGGGGCTTAGCGATCCGTGCGGAAGGGCACGGCCGGAAGTCCCGCCGCATTGGTGAGGTTGCCCACCGGGTTGGTGGCCCAGGCATAGCGGACATGCTCGATCTGCGGCACTTTCACACTCGAGAGCAGAACACTCTCGCCCTCGATAATGGCATCGGCCCACTGCCATTCCCCTCGCTTTCCCTTGACGGCAAAGCCGAGCAGCGGTTCGCCATCCCGCGTTTTGAGACCGACGGCGGAGCTGAAGTGGATCCGGAGCCGTCCTTTTTCCAACTCGGCTTTTTCAAAGGTCGGGCCTTCGTGGACTATTTTTTCCCCGTAGAGGATCGCCCGGGCGGATAGCGCCAGGCGATGCCCCACCGCCTGCTTATTGCGCGGGTGGATGTCGTTGGCATCCCCCACATCAATGGCCGAAGCAAAGCCGGTCAGTGGAAGTTTCAGCGCTTCAAGTTGCGCTTCCCGGATGTCACCCCAACCCGGTTGGACCGGTTCCGTTTGGCGCGACTGCCAGTTGGCCAGCAGAACGAAAAAGAAAGCCAGCTCAGGATTTTGGAAGCTGGTCCGCCAGCTTTCGATCAGACGTAGAATCAACTTTTGGTATTGCTCGGGTCTTTCGGCGTTGGATTCTCCCTGATACCAGAGGGCTCCGCGCAATCCATAGGGCGCCAGCGGCGCGATCATGCCGTTGTAAAGATTCGCGGGTGCGTTTTCAAAAAAAGGGCCCTTCTGGTCCAACAAGGCCTGGATTCGTGGAGGAACGGTCGAGTCGAAGGCATATTCAACCCTGCTTTTCCACTCCCCCTCCAGCCGGACGCCTGTCTCGGGTTTTGCGTCGGCAGGATGAAGTGCGAGCACGGCGCCTCCGCCGAAGCCGCCCTGCCCAAATTCATCAAAGATGCGCACGGTGAGGGTGTTGCTTTGGCCCGCTTGAACCAGTTTGGCCGGGATTGGATAATTGCGGGGCGTCATCCACGCATTCGGAATCTGGTTGTCGGTCGAGCCAACGAGCACACCATTCAAGTAGGTTTCGTCGAAATCGTCCAGGGCGCCGAGCGAAAGGATGAGATCGCGCCCTGCCCATTCGTTTGGCACCGTCACCACCTTGCGAAACCAGACAGCCCCGTTGTGGTTCATGCCCTTTTGCTGCCAAAGTCCCGGCACCTGGTAATTCTTCCAGTCGGTCTCGTCGATGGCTGGATCGGCCCAGCCGAGGAAATAACCCCGGTTACCCGGATCGCGAAAACGCTCGACTTTGCGCCAATGTTCGAGAAGCTCCTGCCGCTTTTGGTTCTCTTCATCACTGCAATTAACCAACGACTTGAGGTAAGGTTGGACGAAGCTGGCGAAGGCTGGTTCATTTTCGAGAAAGCTCCACTCCGTCCATGCTTCGGCCAGGGTCCCACCCCAACTACTGTTGATCAGGCCGATCGGCACTTTCCGGGTTTGATTTATTTCCCGGCCAAAGAAATAACCGACTGCGGAGAAATCGCTCACCGTCTTCGGTGAGCAAACTTGCCAGCAAGTAGCGGTGTCTTCCTGGGCTTTCGTCCGGGCCCGACGCGGAATTTTCAGGAAACGAATCTCGGGAAAATCTGCCGCCGCAATCTCCTCTGTTGCGCGATTGGCTTGTGCGACGCTCCACTCCATGTTGCTCTGTCCTGAACAGAGCCAGACCTCGCCCGCCAGTACATCGCGCAGGGTAAGGATGTCGTTTTCGCTGGAAACCGTGAGCACATGCGGGCCACCTGGAGGTACCGCCGCCAACTCCGTCCGCCAACGGTTCGAATCATCGGCGCGGGTGGTCACGGTTCGGCCCTGCCAATGTACGGACACCTCGCTCCCCGCTGCAGCCCAGCCCCAGATGGGGTTGATGCGGTTGGCCTGGAGGACCATGTGATCGGTAAAAACGGACGGTAGACGAAACGGAGAGGGAGTGGTCATTGAGATTAAGCGTAGACTCAGTTTTCAACAATAATTCGACGTTGAATATAAGCCTGCCAACCATATTATAAAATTCCTGAAACGCCAAGAAAACTTCCAGGCTGCGACCACCTTTACATGAATAATGCCGTACACGAGGAACGTATTCCCGCAAGACGAAACTCTTTGTCTAAATGAAGCGCTTATCCCCTTTCCAATGGAGCACTTTTTCGGAAGACATTCTAAAATTAGATGCCGTTTTTCTCCAAATGTTTAATGAGACATTTCATGCTTTGAATATAATCTGCAAATGCTTTGCGACCGATAGACGTGATTTTATAAGTGGTTTTGGGTCGTAAGCTGACGAACGCTTTTTTGCTCGTGATATAGCCACGTTCCTCAAGTTTGCTGAGATGCGAATTCAGGCTGCCATCAACGGTGTGGAGCCGCTTCTTCAGCGTGGTGAAGTCAAGCGCGCCATCAACTTGCAGTGCGGTCATGATGCCAAGCCGAAGCGGGCCGTGGACGGCTGTATCCAGGCCGTTGAAATCAATGGGCGGCTTTTCCATCAGCATCATGGGCTTTTAATTGAAGGTGAAGGATCATGGCTCCTGCAAAAGATCCAATGGCCATAGCGTATCCGACCATCAAAAAAAGCTTTCGTGGATCGTGTTGAAAAAACGGGATGACAATGCCGAGCGCCATAAGTGCCAAAGCCCATGCCAGGGCAAAACGCCTCCAAGGCCTTCGCCACGCCCAGACGGCAGTCGGGATGCTAAACACGACAAATGACAATGCAAAAATGACCAAGGGCGGAATGGCCAGCTTGTGCAGCCAGAACATAAATCCTACCAAAAATACCGCGAATAAAATTCCACCGAACGAACGGCAGGAATTCAGGTCCTTGTCGGCTGTGGATACCACTCGGGGTGTATCGGGACAAAAGATACGAGGCAATAAATAAGGCAAGCCGAAGAGTAAAACCATAATCATACCGAAACCCCAATATCTCGGCACTTCATGCCAAAAAATTCCCCGTAGAATGACGGCCAACCCGGTAATCCCCCACCCCATGCATCTCCAAACCTGGCAACGGTTAAATTCCGGTTCACATCCAACGGCCTCTTCGATGGTTTTGAGGTCTTGTTTAAGACGAGTTATTTCCGCGTTCACAGTTTCCTTTCTTTTTTTGTCAATCAAGCTCTTTACAAGCGAGTACTTAAAATGTTTAAGTATAAACGGAATATTTGTCAAGAAGCAGTTTTCTTTGTTGTTTGCACAAAAAAAGAAAAGTGGAAAGGAGTGTCCTCTTTAGCCCTCAGTGAAAGATCGAATGGAGTTCACAAATCGACTTCGGGCAGCCATACGGCCATGGCGCCGGGAGCGCGATTGTCCCATGTGCAGTACGGGATGGCCTTGAGCCGCACCGGGCGCGGATAGGGCTTCGACCAGGCAGAGCCAGAGTTCGTGTCAGAGTAGAGCGGATGATCACTTGGCTCCGTAGCTGGAGCACGGCCTTCGGCCTCGAGAGTCACGACGCCGCCCAGCAAACCGGCTTCCCACTTTTCAGTCAGCTTCGAGGTTGGGGAGAGAGCGATTTCCAACGCGCAGACGTCGAGATCGGCATCCTCCACGCAATAGACCAGTGGTCCGCGCTGCAAAGCGACGCGACCGACATCGGCGACAACGCGTGGATGGGCGTAAACGCGCTTGGCGATCAGCGGCAATTCGAGCCCGACTTCGTCTCCCGCGCGCCAGACGCGGCGGAGAGCGGCATAGCCTTTCTCGAGGCGCGGCTCGATCTCCCCGCCGTTGAGCGTGAGGCGGAACGAGGAGCCCCACTCGGGGATACGCAGGCGCAGCGTCCATTCGGCGGCCGTCGCGACGTCGAGACGCAGGACAATCTTTCCCTCCCACGGATAGCGGGTGGTCAGGCTGACCCGGCCTTTTCCTCCCCCGGCCAAAGTCCATTCCGCTTCGCTGCCGATGTAGAGGTGAACGGCCAGACCATCGTCGGTTTCGGAGTAGATGTAGCCGCCAAGGGTGGCGAACAGGCGCGAGAGGTTGGAGGGACAGCAGGCGCACTTGTACCATTCCTTCCGGTGATGATTGCCTTCACTGGAGAGAGGATTTTCGTAGAAGTACTTCTCGCCGTCGAGCGACACGCCGCTCAGCACGCCGTTGTAGAGCGCTCGTTCCAGGATGTCGGCGTAGCGCCGGTCGCGGTCGTGTTTCAACATGCGTTGGCCCCAAAAGATCAGGCCGACGCTGGCGCAGGTCTCGCAATAGGCGGTTTCGTTAGGCAGATCATAATCGCGAGTGAAGCCCTCCTTCCGCCTAGCGCTGCCGATGCCGCCGGTAAGGTACATGCGGCAAAGGGTCGTATTTTCCCAAAGGGTGCGGCAGGCTTCGAGAAGGGTCGGGTCGTTAAGCTCGCCAGCCAGGTCGGCCATGGCCGAGTAGAGATAGACGGCTCGCACCGCGTGGCCCACGATTTTAGTCTGTTCGCGGACGGGGAGATGGCATTGCCAATAGGTGCCGGGAGGATCGCCATGGTCCTCGTAGGGGAATGGCTCGCCCAGCGCGCGCGCCTCGATCTCGAAGTAAAGGGGCTTGCGGCCCCGCTCGTCGACGAAGTAGCGGGAGAGCTCGAGATAACGGCGCTGGCCGGTCGCGTGGTAAAGGCGGACGAGCGCCAGCTCGATCTCCTCGTGCCCGTCGTAGCCCCGCTTCTGGCCCGGCTTGGTGCCAAACACCGTGTCGATGTAATCGGCGTAGCGACAGGCGACATCCAATAGCGTACGGCTTCCGGTTGCCGCATGGTGCGCGACCGCCGCTTCCATCAGGTGACCGGCACAGTAGAGCTCATGCTTGTGGCGGAGATTGGTCCAGCGTTTATCCCGTTCGAGCACCTGGAAATGCGGGTTCACATAACCGTCCGCATCCTGTGCAGAGGCGATGAGATGCGCAACCTCCTCCATCAGCTTCTCGCCTTCAGCCGTCGGATGCGTGGCATGGCTGTAGCTGGCCGCTTCGATCCACTTATATACGTCGGAGTCGTAACCAAATTTCGGGTGACCGGGCTGCCCCGGCTTCCAGGTCAGGCTAAAAGCATCGACGAGGCCCCTCTTCTTGTTCTGGACGTATTGGGTGGGAATGGCCACTTCGCGGTTGATCCGCAGACGTTCGTTCCAAAAGGGATCGTCGATGCGGACCTGGGTGAAGGGGATAAATCGGGTCATGTTCGACATTCTCGTTCCATTCATATAATCTGACAACGAGACAAAGCCACACAAAAAGGGGACAAAACCGACCATGCTCACGTTATCCTTTTCCTCTCCGGTGCAGGTGGAAAACGGCGGATTGTTTATTTCGCCGGGCTTCGGACATCATCCGAACCGGGTGATCGCCTCACACGAATTGATCTTCGTGCGCAGCGGGCGCCTCGTGCTGATCGAGGAGGGACGGCGGCTTGAACTTGGCGCCGGGCAAAGCCTGATTCTCTTCCCGGGTCGCCGTCATCGCAGCGGGGAGGATTACCGGAAGGGCCTTTCTTTCTACTGGATTCACTTCAAGCCGGCGCAGCAGCGCGGGCTGTCGGACAGTTTTTGCATTCCGCAAATCGCCACCGTGGAGCGGCCCGAGCGGATGATCGAGATTTTCCATCACTTCCTCGGTGAGCAGGAGGCGGGCAGCCTGAATCCTAAACAGGCGAACCTGCTCCTGCTCCTCCTGCTCACCGAGGCGGCGCGGGAACGGAAACGGAATGGCGCCATGCTCTCGACCGGACCGGCGGCGCGGGCGGCGGTGATCATCGCCCGCGATTTTCGGAAGAGCCTGCGCCCCCTCGACGTGGCGCGGGAGCTGCGGATGAATCCCGATTACCTCGGCCGGATTTTTCGCCGGGCATTCGGCCATACGCTGACCGAGGCGATCCATCGCGAGCAGATCCGCGAGGCCCGGACGCTCCTGCGCGACAACAGCCACAATGTGGAGGAGGTCGCGCGAGCTTGTGGCTTTGCCGACTCGCGCTACTTCCGCCGTCTTTTTCGCCGGCACCAGGGCATCAGCCCCTTGCGTTACCGCAACCTCCACACGCGCCTCCACATCACCACGCACTAAAACTGGGTAACCGTAAAGAGGCTACGCCGGTTTTCCCGAGCGGGCCGCCTTGGCGTAGAAGTCGGCGAAGATGGCGTCGCGCTTGAGTCCGTTCGCGATCCGGACCGGACGGCGTCCCGCGCGGTTGCCCCAGGTGACGTTGTCGAGTAAAAGGGGGCTCGGCTCTTCGTCGGTCGCGATCCAGCCGGGATTCACCAGCCATGCACTGGCGGAGATGTCCCAGATGACCTTCGACCAGCCGGGTGAATTGTCCCCGTAATGGCGGACGATGTTGGTGAGATAGGCGCCGAGTTTGCTGTGAGGCGCAAGGTGTGTCTCAAGTTCGGGCACGGTGACGATGAGGTGTGACGTGACCGGCAAGCAGGGGAGCAGGACGAGCGGTACGGGGGAATCCAGCAGCACGCGCGCGGCGTGGAGGTCTTGCTTGAGGTTAAACTCGCGCGTGTCGGGCCAGTGAGGGCCGTGGCCGCCGAGCCAGACGAGCTCGATTCGATCCGCGATTTTCGGTTCAAGCAGCAGGGCGGAGGCGAGGTTGGTCGCGGCGGCGATGCCCGCGACGTAAAGCCGTTCGCCCTCCTTCACGGCCAGCGCGCGCTCGACGAGATCAATGGCGGCGGCGCTCTTCACCGGCGTGGCGGGGCCGGGCAGATACGACGTGCTGCCGCGAAAAACCGCGGGTCGCGGGCCGCCCACGAGGTCGATCACGCGCGCGATTTCCTCGTAACTTTTTTCCATGCCATCGGCGGGACCGCTCGATCGTTCATTGAAGAAGGGCGCGGCGTACACCGCCTCGACTTCGACTTCCTCCGTGGAGAGAAGGAGATGGGCCAAGGCGAACTGGTCGTCAACTTCGTTGTAGGTGTCAGTGTCGAGGACGACGCGGCGGCGCGAGGCGGTTTCGGGCATGGCTCCGATATTGCAAAAAAGATGCTGGTTCACACGAGAAATGTCATTTTCTCCTGCGCGGTGTTTTTTTTCCGAGGAAGTCGCCGCCTATCGCAAGGCGGACTTGAGCATATTCATTGCAAATCACCGATTTACTACAGCCGCGGATAGGTGTTAGGGATGAATCACCATTTTGATGGCTTGGCGTTCGCCCTTGGCCATTTCGGTCATCACCTTGGTCGTTTCATCGAGCGAGCATGAACCGCTGACGAGTTCCTTGAGGGTTTCCGGGTTTTTCATGACTAATTCAATGGCCTTGGCGAAGTCGTCGCGATTAAATCCGTAAGATCCCCGCAAGGTCGTTTCGTTTGAGGTCACACCTTGAAGGGGGAGGGTAAATTCCTTGGCGAGATTGCCGACGAGAACGACCGTGCCACCGAAGTCACAGAGATCATAAGCGGTCCGCACGGTGGCGGCGGCGCCGACCGCTTCGAAGACGCCTGGCACGCGACGACGGCCGGCTTGACGTTCGATCGCGTCGGCCGGAGCTTCCCGGTCTACGTTAATGGGCTTGGCGCCGAATTTTTTGGCCAGGGCGAGTTTGTCCTCAATTTTATCGAGCACGTAAATTTCCGAGAAACCGCGGTCGCGCAGTACGAGTATCAGGGCGAGGCCGATCGTCCCTGCGCCGACGATGGCGATGGTATCGTTCTTTTTCGGATTCATCAGATTCAACGCATGGGCGGCGACGGCCAGAGGTTCGGCGAAGAGTCCGAGATCGGGGTTAATCTTATCGCTGATGGGAAAGGCCTGACGGCTGTTACAAGTGTAGTACTCGGCCATGGCGCCCCACTTGCCCGCGTTGACGCCGATGATTCGCTTGTCGGGACAGATATGTTCCCAGCCCTTTTTGCAATATTCACAATGTCCGCAACCAAGGGTCGGAAAGATCGCGGCTCGCTGGCCCACCTTTAGTGAGGTGACATTGCTGCCGAGCTTGACGACTTCTCCCACCGCTTCGTGGCCCATGACCATGCCTGCCTTGCGTCGACCGCTTTCGCCGGTAAAACCATGGACATCGCTTCCGCAGATTCCGACGGCCACCGATTTAAGCAGGACTTCATCAGGCCCGGCTTCGGGCAGGGGAGCTTCTTCAATGGTCATGTCCCAGGGGCCGTGATACTCGAGTATTTTCATAGCGAGGAGGTCAAGTCTCGGGATTGGGACGCAGCGTAAAGCCACCATCGGCGCCATAAAGCGAGCCGACGACATAGCTGGCCTGTTCCGAAAGGAGAAATTCAAAAATCGCCGCGATTTCATCCGCCTGCGCGGCCCGACCGATGGGGATGGTGCGGGAAAGTTTGGTTTGTTCCTCTTCGGAAAACCAGCGACGTTCCCCGGGAGTATGGGTCCAGCCAATTTCAACGGCGTTGAGTCGAATATCGTGTTCGATCAGTTCGAGCGCTGCAATCCGCATAAAATGATTGAGCGCGGCTTTGGAAACAGCATAAGCCAGCGTGCCTTTGAAGACCAGGCTGCCCTGGCCCGAGGAAGAGACCACCATTCTTCCCGGGCGGTGTTTGGCGACCATCTCGCGCGCGACTTTTTGGACGAGGAGAAAATTCCCAAAGAGATTAACGCCTAGTGTCTGGTGCATCGTGGCCAGGTCCGTTTCGAAAATGCCCTTGTTTTTTACTTGATAGGCAGCGTTGCAAACCAGGAGATCGAGAGGACCCGATTCATGGATGCGATCCAGCATGGCTTCCACGGCATGGGCTTGACCGATGTCCGCTTTGTGCAACTCGACCGTGGCACCCTGGGCCCTAAGTTCAGCCAAGGTCTCTTTGGCCGGACCGTCGGAGTGGGTGTAATTGAGATGGAGGATGGCCCCTTGTCTGCCCAGCCGGTTTGCGATCGCTTTGCCGATCCCTTGAGTACCTCCGGTGATCAGGACTCTTTTTCCCTTAAATTCTGGATAGGATGCGCTCATGGGAGACCGTGTGCCTTCATTTTCTGGCGCAGAAAAATAGCCGAATCGCGGATATCGGCGATCCCTGTCTTCGGATCGGGACCGTCTTCGATGGAGATCCATCCGCGAAAGCCGACTCCACTAAGAATGGAAAAGATGCGGTCGTAATCATTCAGTCCTTTGCCAATGACTCCATGCTGGAGAATCGAGGAGTACCCGAGCGTCGGATGAAGTTCCATTTTCTTGAGATCCGCCGCCGTGCCGCCTTTGAAATAGCGGTCGCTTGCGTGCATCGTCACAACCCGGTTCTTGATCGCTTCCAGAAGAACGATCGGATCTTCTCCCGCAATGACGGCGTTGGAGGGATCGTAGTTGACTCCAAACCAGGGTGTTTCCGGTATGGCGGCAAGGACTTCCAGAAAAATTTCCCGCTTTTGGGCAAACTCCGGATAGAGCCAGGTATGGTCCTTGTAATGGTTCTCCAGATTCAGGATGACGCCATGTTTTTCAGCGTATTCGATCGACTCCAGAATACATTGCCTGACCCATTCAATGCCCTTGGCGACAGGTACCTCGGGCCTTTTTTGGCCGGTGAGAATGCGACAGTAACTGGCACCGAGCGCCGCCGCGACGTCGATGGCTTTCTTCTGGCGCTCGACTTCTCTTTTGCGAAAAGCGGCTTCGGGATGAGTAAAGTCGGATGAATGGCAGAGCATTGGAATGTATCGGCCATGATCGGCAACCGATAGCGCGTAGGATTTCCAGGTGACAAGTTCTTCCAGCGGAGCAAAGCCCGAAAAGAATTCGAGACCATCGATGTCGAATTGATCGGTCATGTTGATCCATTCACTCATCTTCATGTCCTTTTCGAGTGTCAGGGCTTCAATGAAACATTTTGGGAAAGCGGCTAATGGCATTTCTTTAGAGCTTGATCTTCAGATGATTCGAGGTTGAATTGTGGCATCCTAAAAAAGCATCAAGGCATCCAAATGACAAGAAAACTCCTTCTAACTTCGCTTAAAAGCGGCCTATTCGCAGTTATTTGTTTA
>Ga0182024_10012079_pt1 | contig 17158 bp, 15 predicted proteins | sample P32metaG_FD_120480 | JGI IMG/M metagenome (GOLD analysis project Ga0182024, IMG submission 120480) | Permafrost microbial communities from Stordalen Mire, Sweden - P3-2 metaG (Illumina Assembly) | ecosystem: Environmental > Terrestrial > Soil > Wetlands > Permafrost | place: Sweden: Stordalen...
GGCTCCGGCGGCAATTGATGCCGTGAAGCAGTGGAAGTATAAGCCGTATCTGTTGAACGGCGAGCCAGTGGAAGTCGATACGGAAGTACAGGTGAATTTCACGCTGGCCGGAGGTTAAACTCCCGTCGTGCGAATTGGTTTGAAGCAACAGCCGTGAAGCGGCAGCAAGTTGAATGCGGCTTGGCCCTCCCCTTCCCACCTCAACCGGTGGCCGGGAGAGCCCTTCGCGGGGCACGGTCGCCTTACCTTTCATCTTGGTGCGCGCACTGGCGGCAGCTAATGCGCATGGCCGCCGATTTTCTGTATGAAGTTTTGCACGTTCTGAGATTCTCGCATCAAAGCTTTTAAGAAGTTCCGAGGAGGAGAGCAACTCATGTTCGCAGCTAACTTGGCAGGAGCAATACTCAATCATGTTCCTAGGGTGGCCGCCTGGATTGTGCAAGAGGGTGGCGCAGTGGGATGGGATCCGATTTCGCTATGGAAGCAGATGGGTATCATCGCGAAAGCCGTGGTCGTCATTCTGTTCATTATGTCGGGCTGGTCGATCGGCGTCATGATCGATCGCGCCATGGCATACAACGCGGCCCGCAAGCAGTCTCGCGCCTTCGCGCCGGCAGTCGCCGGAGCCCTGCGCGATGGCCGCATTGACGAGGCCATCAAGGTTGCCGAGCGCAACAAGAAAAGCCACCTGGCCAAGGTTGTCACCGCTGGCCTGATGGAGTTCAAGGCTCACCAGGATAGCGACGCGATCCCCGGCGAGACCATCGAAGCTTCCAAGCGCGCTCTCGAGCGCACCGAGGCCATCGTGCACGCCGAACTGAAGCGCGGCTTGGGCGGACTGGCGACAATCGGTTCGACGGCTCCGTTCGTCGGATTGTTCGGAACGGTGATGGGCATTCTGAACGCCTTCAAAGGAATTTCCGAGCAGAAGGCCACCGGTCTGGGCGCTGTCGCCGGCGGTATTTCGGAAGCCCTGGTAACCACGGCTTTCGGGCTGCTGGTCGCGATCCCCGCCGTCATGATGTTCAACTACCTCACCGGCCGCGTAGAAGCGTTCGATGTGGAGATGGACAACTCGTCGAGCGAACTGATCGATTACTTCCTGAAGCGGCGCGCCGTTCGCCGGCCGTAATCGCTACGGCAGGGACGTCCGCAATTGAGTTGCTGTCCGGCGCTGGAAGGTTCCAGCGCCGGGCCTCCCAACCTGCGAAGCGATTCCGGGCCGGTCGTAATGGGAAGCACTGGAGAAATTAAGCTATGGCATTAGCAAAACGAAACGAAGGCGCCAACGTAAACTCTGACATCAACGTCACCCCGATGGTGGACGTGATGCTGGTGCTCCTGATCATCTTCATGGTAATCACGCCGATGCTGCAAAAGGGCATCAGCGTGGATATGGCGAAGGTGAACAATCCGACGCCGATGCAGGACGCCGACAAAGAAGATGCGCTGCTGGTTTCGGTGATGCGCGATGGGACGGTCTACTTCGGCGCGGATAAGATTGCGCCGGACGCGCTTGCAAGCAAAGTAAAGGACCGCTTAACCAACCGCACAAATAAGATCGTGTACGTGAAGGCGGATGCCCGCGCCCACTTCGGCAACGTCGTCCAGGTAGTGGACGGGGTTCGCTCCGCTGGTGTGGACGATCTGGGCTTGCTCACGGAACAGAGGAAGAGCACTCCAAACGCTCCTAACACGCCCGCTAGTCCGACGGGTGGGCAGTAGACGGCTCAGGAATTAGAGGAGATCGACCATGAGTATGGCAATGGGAAGCGGCGGAGGCCAAAGCGCAAATATTAACGTCACTCCGCTGATTGACGTGCTGCTGGTGCTGCTCATCATCTTTATGGTGATCACGCCTTTGACGCCCAAGGGCTTGGACGCGCTGGTTCCTCAGCCGCCTCCGCCCAACGCGCCCAAGAACAACACTCCCGATCGCACGATTGTGGTGCAGTTGATCGACCGTGGCGCCGGCAACGAGCCCGGCTTGAAGATCAACCAGGAAGACGCCACTTGGGACAATCTGCAAGGGCGACTGGCTGACATCTACAAAACGCGCGCCGAGAAAGTCATGTTTGTGAAAGGCGATGACGCCATCCCCTTCGCCGATGTCGCTAATGTGATCGATATCGCGCATGCCGCCGGGGTGGATAAAGTTGGCTTGATTACCGCAAAGATCGAGGCGGGCGGCTAAGACTTACGCTTTACGAGCAAAGAACTACCCGGAAGATTGCAGGCACTGCATCGGTCCGCACACGGAGCCTTGGGTTCCCGTGTGCGAGACCGCTAAGGAGCGCAGGGTCCACGCTTGCAAGCCTGCCGTCTCCGGGCCTAGGATGCTGTGGCAAGGGAGAACTAATACCGCAATGAATAAGCACATGCGTTTATTGACGCTGGCGGCCGCGACTTTGGCGATTTTATCGTCCGTCGGCTGCGGCAAACTGCGCGCCCGCGACCAACTCAACAAAGGTGTGACCGCATACAAGAACGCCAAGTACGAAGAGGCCATCGACCACTTCCAGCAGAGCGTCGCGCTGGACCCGACCCTCATTAACGCCAAAATGTATCTGGCCACTGCTTTTGCCCAGCAATACATTCCCGGTGCGGATACGCCTGATAACAACAAAATGGCGGATCAGGCCATCGAGCAATACAAACAAGTGCTCGATATGAATGCGGCGCGTGATCAGAAGGTGAACTCCGCCAAGGGCATCGCGTACCTGTATCTCAACATGAAGAAGTTCGACGATTCCAAGAAGTATTACCGCATGGCTGGCGACCTCGATCCGAACGACCCGGAGCCGTATTACTCAGTCGGCGTTATCGACTGGACAGCCTGTTACCAGCCTCGCATGGAAGAGCGCGCGAAGCTGGGCATGAAGCCGGACGAAAATCTGAATCCCAAGAATAAAGATCAGAAGAAGTCCTGCGATGCGTTGAAGGTCAAGAATATGCCTTCGATCCAGGAGGGCATCGACAGTCTGAACAAAGCCATCCAGCTTCGTCCCGACTACGATGACGCAATGGCCTACCTGAACCTGATGTACCGCGAGAAGGCAGACGTGGAGTGTGACGATCTCAACACGCGTCAGGAAGATTTGAAGACCGCCGATCACTGGGTCGATCAGACTCTCCTCACCAAGAAAGCGAAAGCCGAGAAACAGCCTGGCGCACAAGGCATCACCATGGATCAACCCAAGTAATATTCTGGGACCTCGAACTTGAATGCCTCTCCGCACTCAGGTGCGCGAGAGGCATTTTTGTTGCAGGACGACTTCGGCGCTCATCGGCGGAGTGGAATATCCGACAATCGCGCCGAATTCCAAATGATACTATTGAAGAATAGCCCGCAAGCAGCGGGTTTTTACGCATGTCTGCTTCCCGCATTATGAATTCTGCCTCCGTCGAGGCTTTCCCGCGCAGCCGCGCCGATAGCGACCGGTGGGCGGGATGCGTGTCGGTGATCGTGCCGGTCTACAACGAGATTGCGCACGTGGACAAGCTTCTCCAATCCATCCACGATTCTCCGGTAAAGAAAGAAATCATCATCGTGGATGACGGTTCCACCGACGGAACCCGTGAAAAGCTGCAGACGATGTCCTTGGCCGACGACGTAACCGTCATCTTCCACGAGAAAAATTTCGGGAAAGGCGCAGCCATCCGCACGGCGCTGCAGTATGCGCGCGGCGAATATGTCCTGATCCAGGATTCCGACCTGGAGTACGATCCGCAGGATTATCCGGCTCTGCTGAGCCCACTTGAACAGCGGCAGGCGAATGTGGTGTATGGCGTGCGTCCGGATCGTCCGGAGCGCGGCTTGCGATTTTTCCTGGGCGCGAAACTTTTGACGCATCTTACAAATGCTCTCTACGGCGCTCGGATTCACGACGAGGCCACTTGTTACAAAGCTTTTCGGCGCTCGCTGATTGATCAAATCGATTTGCAATGCCGGCGCTTCGAGTTTTGCCCGGAAGTGACGGCCAAGCTCTGCCGCATGGGGGAGAAGATCGCTGAAGTGCCCATCTCGTACACGCCGCGCTCCGCTGGAGAAGGCAAGAAGATTCGCCACGCAGATGGCTGGCTAGCCATTTGGACGCTTCTTCGTTATCGCTTCGAGAGCCGTGCTGACTGGGCTCCTACATCCGGTACAGCGGATCGGCGTACACCCTTTGCCGTGAGTTTTTCGCGCCTGCCGGTTGATTGAGGTGGACCGGCATGTGATGTCGGATACAGCGGCATCTTGTTGAATCATGTAATCTGAACGGCGAATGCGCGGTCGTCTTCCGCGCCTGTTGATCGACGAAGAAATATTTCGTGCATCGCGAGCATGTTCAAGAAAATTCTCATAGCCAATCGCGGGGAGATCGCGGTGCGCGTGCTGCGCGCTTGCCACGAAATGGGGATTGCGGCGGTCGTCGTCTACTCCAATGTGGACCGCGCCGCGCTGCACGTGCGCAAAGCCGACGAGGCCTATCCCATTGGTCCGGCGGCGGCTAGCGAGTCTTATCTCAACATTCCTAAGATTCTCGACGTCGCCAAGCGCTCCGGCGCCGATGCAATCCATCCCGGTTACGGCTTTCTCTCCGAGAACGCGAAGTTCGCGCAAGCCTGTGCCGATGCAGGCGTGAAATTCATCGGGCCAACGGCGGCTGCGATGGATGCTATGGGATCGAAGACGCGCGCCCGCCAGGCGATGGAAAAGGCAGGAGTTCCATTCGTGCCCGGCACTTCACGCGGCGTCGAATCCTTCGATGAGGCCGAGCAGGTCGCCGCCAGAATTGGTTATCCCGTAATGCTGAAAGCCGCCGCTGGCGGGGGCGGCAAAGGCATGCGTCTGGTGCATGGGCCGGGTGATCTGAGGTCGGCTCTCGAAGCCGCTCGCAGCGAGGCCGAACGTTCCTTCGGCGACAGTGAGGTTTACATTGAGAAGGCCATCGTGAATCCCAGGCACATCGAGATGCAGGTGCTCGCCGACGAACACGGCAACACGGTTTACCTCGGCGAGCGCGAGTGCTCCTTGCAACGCCGCCATCAGAAGGTTCTGGAAGAAGCGCCTTCCCCGATTGTCGACGCAGACATGCGGCGCCGCATGGGCGACGTTGCGGTCCGTGTCGCACAAGCCGCTTCCTACACCAACGCCGGCACAGTCGAGTTCCTTATTGATCAACCAAAGAATGATCAGCAGAACAATTTTTATTTTCTGGAAATGAACACACGATTGCAGGTAGAGCATCCGGTGACCGAGTTGATCACCGGTCTCGACCTTGTGCATTTGCAGATTCGCATCGCTGCCGGGGAGAAGCTTCCGTTCAAGCAGGAGGATGTGCGCATTCGCGGCCACGCCATCGAGTGCCGCATTTACGCCGAAGATCCCGACAACAATTATTTCCCGAGTCCCGGCAGAATCAGCTTGCTGTTGTCGCCATCGGGACCGGGTATTCGCCGCGACAGCGGCATGTATGAAGGCTGGAACGTTCCCATCGATTACGATCCGCTACTGGCAAAGCTGATTGGTTACGGCACGGACCGCGATCAGGCCATTGCGCGGCTCACGCGCGCTCTTAGCGAATATTTTGTCGGCGGTATCAAGACGAACATTTCGCTGTTTCGCCGCATCCTGCGCGATGCCGATTTTCGCGCGGCCAAACTTGATACTGGATTTCTCGACCGCATGTTGAAGCGATCGGAAAACCAGCCGTCCGATTCCCAGGCCGCGGAGGTCGCCGCCATTGCCGCAGGCGTTTTCGCCGCCCTCGGCGCAACCGAGCCGAGTGGGAGCGATGGAGCCTCCGGCAGCGGTAAGCGGATAACCGATGAAACTGCTACTTCCAACTGGAAGAGCGCGGGCCGCAGGGAGGCGCTGCGTTGATAATTACTGGCCACTGACAACCGGCAACTGACTACTGATTCTTATGCTCTACGACGTAACCATCGACGGCAAGAATTACCGGCTCGAGCTGAATCGGGCCGATGGGCGCTGGATTTGCCGCCTTGATGGCCGGGAAGTCGAGGTCGATGCCGTCCTCGTTCGTCGCGATGTGCTTTCGCTTCGCATCGGGAACCTGGCATACGAGAGTAAGCTGGAACGAGTTGCGAACGATCTTCACCTATGGGTAGGAAGCGCACGATTTGCGGTGGAAATCCGCGACCCGCGCTCCCTGCGCGGCCGTACTCGAGCTGGCGACGATCACGGGCCCAGAAAAATTGTCGCTCCTATGCCAGGCAAGCTCGTGCGGATATTGGTGCATGAGGGGGATGAAGTGGAACCCGGCGCGGGCGTTGCCGTGGTCGAAGCCATGAAGATGCAGAATGAGATTAAATCGCCGAAGAAGGGTGTTGTTCAGAAAGTGCTAGTCGCCGAGGGTGCTGCAGTGAATGCCGGCGATGTGTTGGTAATTGTGGAGTAGCTAGGACCTCAGCGGCTAAAGCCAGAATTCGCTTCGCAGCTTTTTCGCAACGCTGAAAGCGCTGTGCTACCCAAAATCACATCGACACAAAATCAGACACCGCTCGTCTACTTCACCAGCCCGTTACTATCCAACACTTTCTTCGCGTAATAATTCTCCACTTTCGCGGAGTCGCGCAGAACTTCGTAATAAGCCGCTTTCAAAACCTGTTCGCGCCGGTCGTGCAGTTGCGCCCGAATGGCCTGCTGTACGCGCGGATCGGAGAGATCGCGCTGCCCGGCAGGTTCTTTCGAAACCAGCTTCACGATGCGGAATCCCACCGCCTGTTTGGTCGCTGGATTAATCACCGTAATAATCGGGCTGTATTGCCCGGGCTTCAACTTGAGTACCAGATCGCGCGTGCCTGGATCGGTATTGCGCAGCGAGGATTCGGGGATTGTCCCCAGGTCTCCACCATTGCCGGAGGTCTCGGGATCCTCCGAATAATTCATGGCCAAAGTGGCGAAGTCGTCGCCGCTGTCGAGCCGGTTGGCGAGCATCTGAATTTTCTTGCGGGCGTCGGCTTCGTTCTGCGCTTTGTTGTTTTGATTGTGTACTTGCGGGTTCGGCGCCGGCGTTACGAAGATTTGCCCAAGATGGTATTGCGGTTCGATCAGGTTGAATTCTGATTTATGCGCAGCAAAGTAATCGGTGATGTCCTGATCGGTAACGTTTATTTTCGATGACACTTCCTTGTTCATCACCTTGTCCACGGTGATGGAGCGGCGAATGTCGCGCTTGAAATCGTCGAGCGAGATCTTCTTCTCTTTCAAACGCTGGTCGAACTCTTCCTGGGTGTAGGGCGATTTGATCTCGTTGAGCTTGCGATCGACTTCCTCCTCGGTGGCCAGCAGGCCGAGTTTCTCGGCTCGGCGCATCACCATCTCATCGTCGATCATCTGCCGCAGAATATTCAGGCGTAAAATTGTGGCCTGTTCGCCGACGGGCGCTTGCTGGGCGCTGGCGACCGAATTGTCATAGTACTTGTCGACATCGGAACGGAAGATTTTGCGGCCGTCTACCGCGGCCATCACATCGCCGCTTACTTGTGATTTACAACCCACAAGCGTAGCCAGCAGGGCGGCTGCAGCCAGTAAGGCCGCGAGCCGGGAAAAATCTGCGTTTCTTCTCAAAAGCATTCTCCCCCACACAAGAGCGAATCTGCGTTGCCCACAAACACAACCAGTCGACGTGCCCCGCTTTTTAACATCGCGATTACTTTGAGGCCGGAGTAGCCGTGACCGCCGCGGTATGGTCGGGCACCGGAAGGTTTGCATCTTTCAGAGCTTGATCCAGCGCGGCGCGCACATCGCTGATCGGAACGGCGCCGTCGATTTTTTGCCCGTTGATAAACATTGTGGGAGTAGCCTCCACGCCGAGCCCCTCAGCTTCTTTCATCGAAGCCTTCACCCCGCTCTCATCCTGCGCCTTGATGCAGGACTGCAACTTCACCACATCAAGATTGTGTTTCTGGCCCTGCAGCAGAGTAAGGCGATCGAGCGCGTCAAATCGGGCTGGGGATGTTTTCTCGTTGCTCACTTCATGCTGATTGGCATGAATGTAATCCGCGAAATCCCAATAGGCATCCCCGTTTTGCGACGCCAGACAGTTGGCGTCTACCGCTGCGTGCGTAGCCCAGGGATGAATCTCTACCAGCGGGTAATCTTTGTAAATAAACGTCACCCGGTCGCCATAGTCCTTGAGGATTTGCGGGAATAAGGTCTGGTGCATGCGCGAGCAATACGGGCATTCAAAATCGTCGAAGTTCACCACCACAACCTTAGATGCCTTCGCCCCGCGCGTAGGACGCCCGGCAGTGTCGATCTTGCTCATGGTCGCGGCGAATGGATCCTTGGTGAGATCAAACTTGGTCACCCGCATCATCGAAGTGTGATCCTTTGCCACCAGAAACGTCACATCCTGCTTCTTCTCGTGGTTTTCAATCGTCACTATGACGGAGTCGTAGTTGGGAAATTCCGCGCTTGTGGTAGCTGGACCTACCGTAACGTGGACCTCGGGGGGGATCTTGTAGAAAGAGCGAACCTGACGCTCGATTTTTTGGGAGATATCAGGCGAAGCAGATTGGGCGATACAGCCCACGCAAACTACCAGCAGGAGGAGTAAGGAACGTCGGATTAGAGTCACTAAAAACCGCCTAAACATTATGTGTTGAAGAGTTGATTATCTCATAGCTGCCGATCGGGACGGAGGAAGTCTCGCCAGCGATAGGACGCCTGAAAATGGGCTACGACCGAATCAAAAGTCGCTTTTTAGCCGGTCCGCCGGAGCAAGTTCTCTGCGGGCAGCAGGCTGTTCATGGAGCCGGACCGGAATCCCTCCAGGTCGAGAGTGACGAACTTGAAGCCCAAAGCCTTGAATATCCTTGCGAACTCCGTGGCCATTGCGGGATCGAGCGCTCGCGGCAGTTCGTCGCGCGCGATTTCGATGCGAACGATGTCCCCATGATGCCGCACCCGGAACTGGCGAAAGCCCAATCCCCGCACCGCATCCTCACCCTTTTCCACGACATCGAGCGCCTCTCGCGTCACCGGGCGGCCATACTCAATCCGCGACGAGAGGCAGGCGGAAGCTGGTTTGTCCCAAATGCGCAGACCCGCTTTCCGCGCCAAGGTGCGGATCTCGTCTTTTGTGAGACCGGCATCGCGCAACGGAGCCATAATCTTGTGAGCACTAGCGGCCTTTTGCCCGGGACGAAAATCGCCCTCGTCGTCAAGGTTTACACCGTAGGCGATTGCGTCAAAACCACGCTCCCCGCGCAGTTCCTCCATCAGCGTGAACAATTCGTCTTTGCAGAAAAAGCAGCGCTGGGAGTCGTTGCGTACGTACTCTGGGCGTTCCAGTTCCGAAGTCTGAACTACTTCGACTGGGATCGATTGCTCGTGGGCGAAGGCGACCGCGTCGGCGAGTTGCGTGCGCGCCAGGCTGGGAGAATCAGCAATGATCGCCAGCATACTCCCTCCCAGCGCCTCGTGTGCAGCCCATGCAAGATAGGCTGAATCCACTCCGCCCGAGTAGGCGACGAGGAGGCGTCCTGCCCGTTGCAGCTGAGCGTGGAGCCTTAAACTTTTCGCCTCGATCTCGGCATTCCCAATCATGATTCCATGTTAACAGGCTGGGCGCGCTGATTTCACCACCGCTAATAGAGCTGCTCCTGCCTTCTCAGGCTGCCAAAGCTGCCGACGTTCGCCAGCGTAAAACTAAAGCGGAACAGGTTTTCGTTGCGCACGTTGGCCACGGAGTAACTGCGATATTCCAATGTCATGCCGCAGCAATTCCAGTTGTAGGTGGTTTGCGCGGTAACAAACTGGAGAAGCTTGCTTTCGGCGTCAAAGCCAAAGCTGCCGGCTGCGCTAAACCCACGCTTGTTCGGGCGGCCGTATCCCACCGCGGCGCGAAACTGATTAAAACTCACGGGATTGGCCAAACCGGTGGCGGTGATCGCGGCTTGTACAGGGATTTGCAAGATCGCGTCGCCGCCCCCGACGGTGATCGCCCCAATGTGGTAGTTGGCCAGGATGGTGCTTGCGTTTACCCGATTGGCCTGGAAATCGTAATCCAGATCCCATTCCGCGTCAGTGCGGGCGCTGGTCTCCACGCGCAAACGCGAAACCAGCGGAGAAAGATGCCGGGGTTCCGTGAGGAATGCGATACCGGTAAGGTCGACGGTCGAGGTAAACACGTTGCGTTGCCCGGCAATCAGCGCTCCTCCGAAGGTTGGGTCGAGATAATATTTCTGCGCCAGCTCCCAGGTCACTATTTCGCGCACATCGGGCATGGCTTGGCAAGGACCGTTGGTCAGCGCGCGCGGATGTTGCCAGGGAATCACCGATTCCGGCGCTGGTCCGCCCACCGTCACCATCGACATGAGAAAGTTGCAGTCCTCTGGCTTGGCGGTTGTGCGCTTGGCATAGAGACGGGTTACGAAGCCGTACTCCACTTCATGGGTGTCGGTGAGAATGTCGCGCTCGTCAAATTTCAAAAGGTCGGCGAAATCGTTGACGCCGGTCACAAAGCGGTACATCACTTTCGGTTCAATGACATGCTTCCACTTTCTTCCCAGAAATTCTTTGTCAAATACTCGCTCGAGCGCCGGTGGGCGCAATTCAACGCCAGCCTCCAGCGCATTGCGGTTGATCGGATCGCTCTCTGCGGTTCCTGGGTCTAACGCGCTTTCCCCGACCAGCCTTTGCGTGTAATAAGTCTCGTGCAGCGTTAATTCCGGGCGCAGTGACCATCCGTGAAATTGGACTGGCAACGAGATTTGCGGATTCAGGTCGAAGCGCCCCAGCAGATTCGCCGTGCGAAAAGGCGGCGTACAAAGCGTTGGCACTGAGGTCGAGCACTCCGAAGGTTCGCTGCGCGAGAGCCCACCCGCCGAGGCGTCGAACGACCAATACAGCGGTGTGTGCGGTAAGAGTTGGTCCACGCTGGAAAAATCAAAATTCGGGGCGTGATTAATCGTAATCACCTGCCCAGGAGTCGTGCTCAAAAAATTCTGGTAACGCTCGACATCGGCGTTCATGCTTAAGCCATTTTCCGACTTCGACAGAAAAGTTTGCGATTTCACCTCAGAGTAAACGGCCTGGCTAAACACCTCGTTAAACGCCAGCCGGAATAGAAATGAGCTTAGATAATCGATATTCGCTACCGCGCGAAAACCATCGACGTTGCCTGCGGCGTTTAGGCGCGCATTCTCTCCGCCTTCTTTCAGCGGTGGATAGCCAATGCCCCGGTCTATAACCCCGAAATAGTGCAAATCGAGGTAAGAAGTATCGCTGGGGTGCATGCGAAACTCGCCACGCTGGGACGAGCCGCGCAAGGAGAGATACTCGGCCCCCACGGTCGCGTCCATCATGCGATTGATCACCCAATAGTAAGCCTCGCCCACCTCATAGCCATTGGTCGAGGAGTGTCCAACGGAGGGCACGAGAAAGCCCGATTGCCGGGAATCCTTCTCTACCGGATGCGTCGCATAAGGAAAATAAAGGATCGGAATCCCATGCAATACAAAGTTACTGCGGTAGATCTGGGCATTGCCGCCTACGTCGACAATCACTTTGCGCGCCTCAAACTCCCAGTTGGGATGTGGCAACTCGCACGTCGTGATAGTGCCGTCGTAAACGAGATAATGGTCGGGGCTTGTTTTGTCGACGAGCTTTCCGGTGAAGGCAAAGGGCGCAGTGGAGGTCAGCGTCATCCGGCCACTGCGATAGCGCAGGCCAATCGTTCCGGTTACGTCGTAGAAACGGCCGGTTTCGAGGTCGAGATTGTACGTTCCATGCGACCCGCGAATGTGATCGTCGTTAGGGCCACCGTCGAGCGCAAAGTGCCCAGTGGCGGTCGCTTCTTTTGTGTCTGCGTTAAACGTAGCTTCGTCCGCCCGCAGAATGTAGCTCCCATAGTGAATCTCCACTGCACCGTGCAATTGGTAGACGGAGCCTTGCTGCTCCTGCTGGATTGAACAGATCGTGGGAACGTCTTCTCGCTGGTTTGCAGCCGCCTGAGCGCAGGGAGTGGCCGGCGGTGTGGATGTTTTTTCCGCAGAAGCGTTGGATTGTCCCGATGAATGGCCGGTATTCGCAGGCGGCAACTGGCTGGTAACTAACGGCGGCACGAGAAGCAGGTGACAAAGCACCGGGGCCGTGATAAGGAATCTGTTGCGAAGAGTCATCGGGAACGCGATCGTCGGAACAAGATTATCCGGGCGAGTGCGAAAAGCGCCGGAGCTTTGAACCGCAGCCGTCGTGAACTTAGCATGGCTGCGCCTCGGGAGGCAAAGCCGCTGAACCGTTTGATTCTTTCGCGGCAACTTCGGTTACCCGATTGTTTTTTCGCAACAGCTCTTTACAAGATTGAGATTCATGACCTGTCTGATTTGTGGTGACATCTGCCGCTGCTCGAGCGAAGCCGATCGTAGGCTTGCTTCGCAAGGAACGGATGAGGATGACGCATGCCCAGAAGTGGGCGCGCAGCAGGAGCTGGAAATTCCAAGCGCGGAATTGCCCGGCCCTGACGCGGGCGTAGAAACAGCGCGTGAACACGGGGGCGAAACTTCTTCGCCGGCAGGTTCGTCCCCTTGGCGTCAGGAGGTTGCGGACCGGCTGAATCGCTATCAGTCCCGCCGCAAGCCTCGTCCGCCCCGGTATCCCTCGCTGCGGCTGCGTTTTGAAGAACAGATTTCGCCTGCGGCGCCGGCATCATCTGCGGAGGCCCATGGTTTTGAGCCGGCCGCTGGGCCTTTTTCTCATCAGGCCTTGGCCTTGGACCCATTTGCTGGCGGGAGTTGCGATGTCCTTGAGGTTGGACTCGCACCCTCGGAACAGTCTTCCGCGATTGCGCGCGATCCCAGGCCCGCTGCTGTCCTCCCAATCGCAGCTCAAAACAAAACGCAGATCACAGCGAAAATTCTCGAATTCCCGCGCTCGTGGACTCCACCACCGGCTCCCCCGGATGAACTGGCCGAGCCGGTGATGGACCGTCCGCGCATTCTGGAAGCGCCCGAGCTTGTTCCTCCCCCGCCGGCTCTGGGCGGCATTACGATCGAGCCCGCTGCTCGACCGGCAGCGGAAAAGCGCCCGGGCATCGATATCCCGTTGCAGAGCGCATCTCTGAGGCGTCGCATCCTTTCCGCCGCTATCGATGACGCCATTGTTGTGATGGCTTGCGCTCTGTTCGGCTTCATCTTTTGGAAAATGACTGCCATCCGCCCGCCACGCATCCAAATGTTAGGGCTGGCTGCCGGCCTTGCCGGCGTTTTCTGGGCAACTTATCAATACTTACTGCTCGTGTATGCCGGGAACACCCCCGGCCTTCGGCTTGCGAAGCTTGAACTCGCTCGATTCGATGGCACGCCCGCCTCCCGACGGCTGCGCCGCTGGCGCGTGCTGGCTTCATTCCTTTCCGCTGGTTCTCTCGGCCTCGGATATCTCTGGGCATTTCTCGACGAGGACGTTCTCTGCTGGCACGATCGAATTACGCATACCTACCTTGCCCCGAGGCGCCATTCCACCGTCGCCTGAGTTACATGAGCCTTCCGAGCCCTCTGTGCAGCGAAGAAACCCTCCGGCTATGCTATCTTCAAAGGGTTTACATGTATTCTGGTAACTCGCGCACTCCTCTGAAGAATGGCTACGCCGGTTGAAAACTCCAGGCCCGCTATAAAGGTTTTCGTCGCCACAACAGTGATGTTGACCTTTATTTCTTTTTGGCGAGCCTCCGCCATCGTCCTCTCTGATCTCGCGTCGTCGGCGTATTACGCGGGTGGTGATGCCGAAAAAGTAATCGGCAAAAGCGCGCCCTGGTTCATCCTGGGGGTCATGCTGTTCAGCTATGCGGTGCGGGCTCTCTACATTGAGTCGAGCAGCATGTTCGTGCGCGGCGGCGTGTACCGCGTGGTCAAAGAGGCCATGGGCGGCGGTCTCGCCAAGTTTTCAGTCTCGGCATTGCTTTTCGATTATGTGCTGACCGGCCCCATCAGCGCGGTTTCTGCCGGCCAGTATCTTGCGGGTTTCATCAAAGACATAGGGGTGTATCTTCACCACCCCCTGCAGTTCTCTGACGATTATTTTGCCGCCGGTCTGGCTATCATTGTGGTCGCCTATTTCTGGTGGAAAAACACGCAAGGCATGCACGAGTCCAGCCAGAAGGCATTGCAGATCATGGCGATCACGACCGTGATGGTGGTGATCCTTCTGATCTGGTGCACCATCACCGTGCTGCGCGCGCCGATTCAGCTTCCGCCCAATCCGCTGCATGCTGGGGTGGTGCCGCTGAACAAAGACTCGCTGGGCTGGCTGGACACTACGTGGCTCCGTCACCTGCCTCTCGGCATTCTCACGACCATCATCGTTTTCGTCGGCTTCGGCCACTCCGTGCTCGCCATGAGCGGCGAAGAGACTCTGGCGCAGGTGAATCGCGAAATCGAGCATCCCAAGCTGAAGAACCTGGAGAAGACCGGGCTGGTGATTTTCATCTACAGCCTGCTGTTCACGTCGCTGGTTTCATTCTTCGCCGTGATGATCATTCCCGACAAGGTGCGGCCGGATTATTTCGCCAACCTGATCGGCGGAATCGCCATGTATTTAGCGGGTCCGGAAAGCCTGAAGCTGCTCTTTCACGGCTTCGTGGTGATCGTAGGCGTGCTCATTCTGGCGGGCGCGCAGAATACTTCCATCGTGGGCGCGAACGGCGTTCTGAACCGCGTCGCCGAAGACGGCGTGCTGACCAGTTGGTTTCAAAAGCCGCACGACCGCTTCGGCACCAGTTACCGCATCATCAATCTGATTGTCGGAATGCAGTTGCTCGTCATCTTTCTGAGTTTGGGCAACGTGTACGTCCTGGCGGCGCTCTATGCTTTCGGCGTGATCTGGAGCTTCGCCATGAAGTCCATCGCCGTGCTCGTGCTGCGCTATACCGAGCCGGAGAATCGCGCCTGGAAAGTTCCTGGCAATCTGCACATCGGCAAGACGGAAATTCCCGTGGGATTGATCCTGATCTCTGCGGTGCTGTTGTTTACCGCGGTCGTGAATCTTTTTACCAAGTATCAAGCCACCATTGCCGGAGTGATTTTCAGCGGCGTGTTTTTCACGATCTTCTCGCTCTCCGAGCGTCATGTTACCCGGGAGCGGCATGGAAAACCGGAGCAACTCGACCAGTTCCGCGTCTATGGCAATCAGGAGTTGGGCAGTGGAGCCATGGGGGTGCGCCCGGGAAATATTCTGGTTGCGGTGCGCGATCCCCGCAACCTGTACTACCTCCGCCAAGTTCTCAGCCACACGGACACGACGAAGCAGGATGTTGTGGTAATGAGTGCTCGCCTTTACCATCGCGAACCAAGTTTCAGTGGCAGCGCGGTCATGGAAGCGAGCCAGGTCTTTGACCATTACGAGCAGGAACTTTTCACCGCTACGGTGGCCGTCGCCGAAAAAGAAGGGAAGCCCATTTCGCTGCTGGTGGTTCCGGCGACCGACGTGTTCGAAGCCATCATGGTGACCGCCCAGCGGCTCGATTCGATTCGTGTGGTCTGCGGTTTATCGAACAAACTCACATCCGACGAGCAGGCGAAACTAACGGGCGATGCCTGGGAGCGGATGTCGGAGCCGCGACCGCGGGTGACGTTGGAAGTCTGCTCTCCCGATGGAACCGTGCGCGAGTACGCGATTGGACCGCATAATCCGCGCTTGCGTCCGCAGGATGTAGAACTCATGCACAAGCTCTGGCTCAACATCACCACCGACCCCAAATTCGCCGGAGCGCATCACTATCATATCGTCGCCCTGGCGCTCGATGAACTGCACCGGGAGCTTAGTACTGATCAGCGAGCCGAGCTCTTGCAGAAACTACAGGAAGAAATGCGGCGTTCGGAACCTAACTGAATTTCCCCACTTGCGTCGTGTCTCCGCGTGCGCAGACCCCTAAGAGCCACGATTCGAAAAGAAAACCCCCAGCCCTGGGGCTAGGGGTTTGCCTACCACAGATAGTTTACTTGCTGGCGTCCGCAGTACCATGACCCATGGATTTTTCACAGGAATTCATAGCTTGAGTCTCACCTTTCTTGCCGGCCGCACAGCAACCTTTCTCGCCGTCTTTCTCACACTTGTCGCTCCCGCAGCAGGCGGCAGTTGTATCTTTGCTTCGACTGCATGACATGGCCTCGCTGTGGTTGCAGCAGGAAGCCTTGTCTTTACTTTTCCCGGCACAGGACATCGGTTCTTTTCCCTCCGTCGCCGCCATGTCGTGATGGGCGCAGCAGGAATGAGCGTCCTTAGCCTCTGCCGTGGCCACCTTTTCACAGCACGGACAGGCAGATTTTTCCGTTGCTGCGGGAGGTTGCTGCGGAGCCGAAGGTTCGGGCTGGGTTGCAGTTTGGGCCCATGACACGACGGTCAGGGCTAGAACGAAAGCGATCAATTTGTATTTCATGGTTTGGATCTCCTAAGAAGTTGTTCTGAAATCGTTAGCGGGCTCGCGCCCGGTATCGAGCAGCAGGCCGCACGATCCTTCGATTGAACCTGCCGCACTCGGAAGTTTAAGCGCGAGGGGGAATCTCAGATGCGAAGAACTGTGCCGAGGCAGGAACCGGATTGGAGGCCGGAAATGCCGAGCGCATCGAGCGGGCGGGACCGCTTGTCTAATCCGCTGTCCGCGACCTCGCTGCGTACCTCTTTCGCCTCAGGCTGCTGCATTCCTGAGGAAGCCGGTAAGCTCGGACCGGTGTGCGGCGTCTGGCTCACGCAGCAGGGATGCTCCCGGCAGGGCAGGTTTGCCGGCGATACCGGCATCGCGATCGCAAGAAAGTCTGTGTTGTGTGCACGCGGACAACACGGGTGATGCCGCATGCGCGCAGCAGACTGATATTTATGCGTTGCTGCCGCGGTGGAGGAATGAAGTGCTGAACATGCAGACGCAGCCACTCCGCTTGCAAGCGTAAATATGATTCCTGCGGCGATCATTCTCATTCGAGTTGGCACGCCCGTCATCACTGCATCAGGTTCACATGCCTCGAGGCCAAACGTATGTGACGGAGGTCACAGATCGCGGGCTGTCAACAGAGCAATGGTTGGGCCGGGGTGAGATCTATTTCTGCAATAGGTTTTGCAGCGCCGCCCTCAATTCGCGAAATCGAAAGGGATATCCACTGGAGATTAATTTGCCCGGCTCCACCTTCTGGCTGGCCAAAAGCATCTCTTCCC
>Ga0182024_10012080_pt1 | contig 17157 bp, 14 predicted proteins | sample P32metaG_FD_120480 | JGI IMG/M metagenome (GOLD analysis project Ga0182024, IMG submission 120480) | Permafrost microbial communities from Stordalen Mire, Sweden - P3-2 metaG (Illumina Assembly) | ecosystem: Environmental > Terrestrial > Soil > Wetlands > Permafrost | place: Sweden: Stordalen...
AAGCGCCGCAAGCAGATCGACGCCGAGACCGCGAAGCGCGTGGCGCGAGACGGACCGGCCGGCAACCTAAAGGATGTCCGTGAGCAGGTGGCCCATGACAAGCGCCGCCGCAAGATCAAGGAAGCGACTGCGGAAAATCTGCGCCATTCCTGGCTGGAGCAACTGACCCCCGGTGACCGAAACGCCCTGAAATCGCTCCGGGTGGCGGCCCCGGCGGCTTCCGAAGCCACGGCCGATCTGCCATCCCTTCTTTCCTGGGCCGAGCGTCACGTCTTCGAGCGCAATGCCGTGCTACCTCAGCACGAACTTCTCTCCGCGGCCCTGATCCGCGGTCGGGGGCAAATCTTCAGCCTTTCTGCCCTGCGCGAAGCCATGCGTCGCATGGAGTCGGTCTTCTTTCTGGAAAAGTCGGAGGTCACCTCCCGGGAGTTGGTCCGGCTCGAAATGGAGGTGGACTTCACCGCCCGAAAGGCCGTCCGGAGCCATGAGCCGCTCAACCCGAAATTCTCCCCGGATGCCCGGCTGTCCGACGAGCAGCGCCGGGCCGTCACCAAGATCATGGAGAGCCGGTCCTTCATCACGCTTTTCCGCGGAGCCGCCGGGACGGGCAAGTCCACCTCGCTCCGGGAAGTCCGGCGGGGACTCCTGGCGGCAAACCATCCGGTCGTGGTTCTGGCGCCCCAGCGCCAGCAGGTACTGGACCTGGAAAACGAAGGTCTTCCGGCAAAGACCCTGGCAAAATTCTTCATCGATCCACAACTCCCGGACCGCGCGGTCATTCTGGCCGACGAGAGCGGCCAAATCGGTGTCCGCGACATGCACCGGCTCGTCACCCTGGCCCGTGCCAGGGGTGCGCGCCTCATCCTCTCCGGCGACACCCGCCAGCACGGCGCCGTGGCCGCCTCGGACGCCCTGATTCTCCTGGAACGCTATGCCGGAGTCCCGGTCGCCCGGCTGCGAAGCATCCGCCGGCAGGACCCCCGCTTGGTGGAACGATCGGAGAAAAAGGCCGTGGCCACTTACCGCTTGGCAGTCCGCCTGGCATCCCGAGGCAAGGCGGCTGAAGCGCTCGATACCCTGGACGGCCTGGGCTGGGTCCAGGAGCATCAACCCGACGATGGCCGGCGCCATCTGGCGCACACCTACCTCCAGGCAATCGCCCGTGAGGAACGTCCGCTCGTGGTCGCCCAGACCTGGAACGAAGTCGAATCCGTCAACGCCGCGGTCCGGGCCGCCCTTGGGGAAGCCGGGCGGCTTGGACCCTCCATCCAACTGGTCTCGTACCGGGCTGTCGATCTCACAGCCGCCGAGAAACAGGACGCGGCCAGCTACGGCAGGTCCGCGAACGTCCTTTTCCTGAGAAATTACGGCCGCTACCACCGGGGCGACATCTGCCCGGTCATCCAGGCGAATGCCAAGGGAGTCACCCTCCTAAAGAACGGCCGCCGGTCCACGCTGGCCTACCGCTACGCCGACCGGCTGACAGTCATCCAGGAACGACCCTTGGAACTGGCTGCCGGCGACCGATTGCAGCTCAAAATGAATGGCCAGTCGCTCGACGGCCAGCCGCTCGCCAACGGCGAGCTGGCGACCGTACGGGAAGTCCGGCCCGACGGGGGAATCGTGATCGAAAGCGACCGCGGTCATCGGAAAATCCTGGGCGCCGGCCAGCGTGTCTTTAATTACGGCTACGCCACCACCTCCTACGGGAGCCAGGGCAAGACCGTCGATACGGTCCTCTTTTCCGATGCCGGCTCCCGGCTCGCGACCAATCGGAAGCAGTTTTACGTGACCATTTCGCGGGGCCGGCGCCGTGCGCTCGTCTTCACCCCGGACAAAGCCGCCCTGCGCCGGGCCGTCTCGGCCGAAGGCCACCGGCCCCTGGCGGTTGAGGCCAGAAACGCCGGAGCGCCCCTACGGCAAGGCACCCAGGTGACCGATTGGCGTCGCCGCATAATGGAAGAGGCGCCGATTTCCCCGGCCGCGTCGCAGGGAATCGGAATGCGCCGCTGAACGTCATGAGTCCACGATCAGCCTCCGGCGCAGAATCAGCCGAAAATTCGAGCCCGGCAGCCCCGTCCGACGCCTCCCGCCGGGCCGTGCTGGTCCACGTCCTCCTAGAAACCTTCGATCTCTACGTCCGCAGCGTCGCCGAAATCGCTGACGAGACAGGGATTCCCCGGGAACTGACGGTCGAAACGCTCATGGCCTACGCTCTCGCCCTTCCCAAAGTCGACGAACTGATCCACGGTTTCATCCAGGGCGATCTGACGCTGTTTCCCGCGGCGGAACAGAACCGTCAGCTCGTGGACCGCGAGACTCGCCGTATCGAACTTGAGGCCCCCGCGCCCGAACGACGGCCCATTACGCGGCTCGCCAGAAAGCTCGACCCACGTCCCCCCGGCGGCAACGCCCGCCCGTCGTCAGAGCGGTCTTCGGACCTGGAGAATTTCATCAGCGACAATCCAGAAATTTATCGACAGGTGGGCACCTCCTCCCACGCGTTTCTCGTGCGGTGGGTCATGCTCCATCTCATGGAGGCGGCCCAGGCCCGCCAGCGTGTCCACCGCATCGCCCACGAATTCTGGAAGCAGTTTCCCAACATTCGCCAGCGGATTGCGACCCGGGCCGCGAGGCAGTCTCCAATGCTGTCCCAGCCGTCAAAACCCTTCCTGCTGAATCAACGGGCACCGATGGAACGCAAAGGGCTTGGTCTGCCTTAGCTTCCCGGTTTATTAGAGAACGGCCAAGGCGGAGCCGGGATACCCGGCCCACCTTGCCAGGGGAAATCGGCGCCGGACCGAGCTGGGATCGGGTGCCGCGGGATGTGTCGCTTCCGTGAAGAATTGGATCGGCCAGCCATGCCCAGACAGGGGGCGCAAACCCAGTCATAAAAATGGCAAATCCGCTTCAAGACAGACGGGAAGGCAAGTGGGTACTATCGCAATGAAAATATCTGCGCAGGGGTCGCGCGACTATCTTCTTTCCGGTCTTGACCCACCTAACCCATTCCAGTCGAGCACAAGGCCAATCCTGGCCTCGCATCGAATTGCCTGCCGCGATGCCGGCGCTCCGCCATGACCTGATACATGGCGACAATATCGGATTGTTCTACGGACATCTCGATCCCGTGGACATCGCGATGCACAGCCACCGCGCTCACGCCCAGATCATGCTGCTTTTCAAGCCCGCTGTCTGCGAACTGACATGGAGGATTGACGGCGAGAAACCGCGGCAAGAGCACCTGAGGGGAGCCCAGCTCTGCATTGTCGCCCCGAAGGTCGAGCATGCGCTACGCTGGAAGGAGAAAGCCGGAATCGCCAAATTTTACGTCACCGCACGCTTTCTTCGGCGTTTCGGCTGCGCGGAGAGCGCCCTCCGCGGAGTCCAAGTCCAGGATCTCGCCTTTGTCTCCGGGCGCGATGCCCTCGCCCGACATCTCACTTCGGTTTTCGAGACCCTATGCGTGGACGACACTGCGCGTCAGGATCACGACTTTGCGGTCGCCGCCGGGCGCGTCCTGACAGGCCGTCTCCTGAAATTCCATCTGCAAAGCCCGCGCCGAGGCAGCCGCGACGGGCGGCTCTCGGGCACCCAGCAGAAGACTCTGAATGATTTCCTGGATGCCAACCTGCACCGCGGCATCGGGGTCGAGGAACTGATGGACCTGGTTTTCCTCTCCAAGGCTCATTTCATCCGGCTTTTCACCCGGACCTATGGGGTGCCGCCCGTGCGCAGCCATCTGCTCCGCCGCCTGCAACGGGCAGAAGAGACGCTCCTCCACACCGATTGCACAATACTCGATGCAGTCCATCGCTTCGGCTTCGCCGACCAGAGCTATTTCAACCGGTCATTTCTGAAGTATTTGAAATACCGCCCTGGGACGTTGCTCCACCTCCGGGCGAAACTTCCCCCAAGATGAGTACTCGAATCAGTTACATCCTAAAAATCACCGTCACCCTCGTCAGGCCCGCAGTCTGGAGGAGAATCGTCGTTCCTGCGGATATCAAACTCCCGAGACTGCACGCCGTGATTCAGATCGTCACGGGTGCACCGGATTCACTCCAGCACTTCTTCATCGACCGCCGAAAAACCGTCTATGCAAACCCTGCCTGGGAGGACCTCCCAAAGATCAGGTCCGGTCGCGACGTGAGCCTGGAGAGGCTTCTCGACCGGCCCGGCGACCGGCTGGCCTATTATTGCGGAGACGACGACGAATGGGAACACACCGTCGAACTCTTGAAGGTCGCGGAAGCGGTTGGGCGCATCCGCCGGGCCGCCTGCGTAGCCGGCAACCAGCATTGCCCGCACCGGCACGAGCACCGCAAAGGCAGATTCCTATTGTCGGCGGTCAACCGCGCGCTCCAGCGAGTCAGAGTGTGACGATCCCCGCCCTTTGCGCCGTGAATTCTTCCCCTTCGGGTTTAGATCGTCTTCTCTGGAAAAGAAGCCTCGGCGTCGAAGATCACGATCTAACCAGCGATCTTCTTAGGATGCCATCTGCTCAAGCCGCTGCCGTCCAATGGCTATAGGCCGAAGTCGAAGTGCTTAAAATCCACCATGCGCTTAAATTTGGGTTCTCCGCGGAATGTCATCGTGCCAATTCAGCGATCAACTCGGTGATGAACTCCGGGCTGGTGGTTTTCCGGACAATCCAATCAACCCGCAGAGCCCGGAACGCCTCCTCAAACCGCGAACGCGCGTTGATCAACGTCGCCAGAACCGAGGCCGTGAGCCGAGGGATGCGAGCACGCCGTGTGCAACAGGAGGTTTCCGGCGGCGGTCGCTACGGCGACCGCCGCTTATTCTATCAGCGCACTTGAAATCTCCTCGTGGCGTGTACAATTGGCGGCATTGAACTACTCTCAGAAAATTCGCTGCGAATCGCAGCACAAATAAAAATCAAATGATGCGAGGAACATCTCGGACGAGTATAAGATAACCTTGTCGTTCCAATCGAGCTAACATCGCATCCGGGTCCTCCGTTTGGGCGCGCGAGAACCGGAATTCTTGCAGACGTTCTTTTACCTCATCAAATAATCTATCCATTTCCGCACGACACTCTTTCCTATCCACAATTCTGAGGTCGGTGCTTTGTATTTGTGCACCGAGTTGCTTAAGTTTTTCAAAAAGAGCGTTTGCCGACTGCCAGTTTGCTATCCTCTTAATCTCATCATCGAGATTTTCCATGTCAGTCCGAATGCGGCTGAACTCCTGCGTCGCCTGACTATCGGCCTTGTTGAATATCTCTTCAATCGAGGAAGAGATTTGCGACAGTAGCGCGTATAACTCATCGCGCTGTTTCTTCAAAAGCCGTCTGTCGTTCTTTAGCTCGTTACGAACCGGTTTGACCCTTTCGATAGCCTCAAACGCAGCCTCTTTTGATGCTTCCTCTTCCAATGCAAAGAGCGTGTCGCTAAGGATCTCATTGTATTGGGCGAAGATTTTCGCCGCCTCGGCCGCAAAGGCTGCTCGAGCCGCTCTGATCTTTTGAAATCCCGCGTCGATTGCGTCCCTCAATAGTTGGCGATGGGCATCTGTGAGATAGCGCCAATTCTCGCCGAGCCGGCCATCCATTTCTACCAAGGAGCGCCACGAATCTTGCGCGCCGGGATTTGCTGCGACATTAGCATTAACTTCCGCGATTTCTTGTTGCAACGCGGCAGCCAGTTCATCGGCTTTTGCCTGGCGTTCCGCGTTCATCTTCTCCTGCCTGAACCTGAGTTTCCTTATTTCTCCGAAACATCGCGCAATTTCTCTTCCAATCTGCCTGCCCTCGCCCTCGGAAAAATTACCGAGGTTCAACCATTGCTTGGCGTTGCTGGCTCGCGTGTTGAATTCGTCGAAGTCAATCGAAGCAAAAATTCGTCTGTGTGCTCGGTCGATGTCCTCCAGGATAGTTTGAATCAGTTGTCGTAGTGCCGGGGCGTCCGCTGCTCGCTGCCGGAATGTCTTAGCCAACTCGTCAATAAGTGAGCTCAGTTCTCGTTGCTTCTGCGCTGTAAACTCCGTGACAGCACGCTGCAATTCTCGAAGTTGGTCCAGCACTTGTCGCAATTGGACTGACTCTTGTATTTGCGCATTGAATTGAACGCACTCCTCACGGAACTCAGCTGCGCGTTGCTCCTGCTGACTTTCCATTTGGACCCACAATTGATTCAGCCTGGACTTTATCGCTTCAATTCGGCCCCACGCTTGAGTCCTTTCCGGCTGCGAGATGAAACAGATGGTGATCCACGTCACAAGCGGCGCGTCCCTACCAATCCGCACCTGAAGCCGCCTAAGCTGACTCGCAGTCAGTGACGTGCCCGGGGGTTCCAACTTGCCTACATCGGTTTCTATTAACCGCAATGCGGCCTCAAATTGCCCAGGGTCGCGCTCCTTTTGAAGTATCTTGTCATATAACTCTTCGGCGTCGCGCCTCGCTTTAGCGACGTGGTCTTTGTGCATCCAGTTTACGCCTGTTTTGCCGTGGAGGCATATCTCAATTCCTTTTTTCAGATCAGTAACGACCAATCTCAACCGACCGAAATCAATCGTCCTATCGAGTTCTTGATTGAGATTGCTTATCTCTTTTTCAAAGCGTGCGAGAAGTGTTGTTGAACTCGGGAATCGGATTTGCTCAAATCGTGAGCGGAACGAATTAACTTCCTCCGTCATGCCTTGAGCAGCTTCGGCGAGATCTTCGGTTTCAGATATAGTATTTTGCAGGCCGAACAGACAGATGTGTAGCGCTTTGCTATCTTGCTGTTCCAGAAAGCAATTTTCCCCACGGGAGAACCGGCGCCATGTCGGTTCAATAAGCGCCCCACACTTTGCCAACGAATCCTTCGCCAAGTCAGCGGCGGACATTTTTCGTCGTGCCTGAAGCGCGACGAGCGCTTGCTCGCATTTCGCGCGAATGTCCTCACCAACACCGGGCCTTAGTGGCGCAACTCGACTAGCAATAATTAGTCCATTGAGGTTATTTTGACTTAACGCCAAATCAGTCCCCCATTCTGCGAGCCGACGATAATTTTCAAAAGCGGAGCGATACCGCTTCTCGTTATCTTGCGGATTTTGATTTTTCTTTGTCCGTGCTAGGACTGGCCTGACGATACGCTCGATTTCAGAGGTGATTTGGTTTCCCGAGTAGGCGATTCTGAAAAACCAAGCTGCAAGTTGATCCGTCTGTTCATCCGAAAGGGCGCCAATTCCTTGCTCGATCCCAGATAGAGCGTGCTGCAGGTGCTGAGGTGAACGGCGTCGTTCGTCCAATGTCTTGAGTGCCACGTTGCCGATATTTATGAGGGGTCTCTTGCTGATCTCAGCAAGTGTTCCATCTCGCTGAACGGCCTCGATCACCGCAGTAAGTTCCGCCGCCGCGGTATCAAAATCCCAAGTGGCCTTGGATTTTTCCACTAGGGCAATGACTGTATCGCGTATGGTGCTCATTGTGGGGTCAACTTTTTAAACATTGCGTCAAGTTGAATGAGATCGCCGCGACCAAAGCAGCCACCTCCGGGGCTGCAAGTCGGACATTGCCCTTCGCCTTCGTCCACGTTGCAGATTTCCTGGTCGAACATGCTATAGACCAGATGCTGCGCTGCTTCCTTAAAGCCACAAAACAGGTTGTGAAGTTCGACCAGCGCGAGGTTAATCAAGACACCGTTTAGATGCACAACGGCCGGTGCGGGTTCGTCCACATTGGCAATATAGCCACGCTTGGCCGCTTCTTGGCGATGCTCATGCGGCGCGCCTTCATAATATGCCTCAATTGGATTTACTACTTTAGAGCAAAGCAAACAAGGTCGTCTAGGGCCAGGAAGCAAGACTATGACATGCCCATAGCCGCCTTCGATTTTCCCATCCGAGGTATCGATAAGAGCACCAATGGACACTTGAGGCAAAAGATACTGCTGCGATAAGGCGTTCAGCAGCATTCGCGAAGCGTGGTTATCCGTAGCAGTTATGAAAACGTCTGTCTTGAGTAATGAGCGCCATGCGTTCTTGCGAAGGATGCTCTCACCGACTAAGTGGCATTTAATCCGCGGGTTTATGGCAAGCAGTTGCCTCGCCACGAGATCGATTTTTCGAGGACGCAGTTTGGCATCTGCCGCAGTCATTCCTGCCAAACGGTTGAGATTGTGAACCTCAGCGCAGTCTGGATCGATCAACGTAAATTCCCTTGCTCCAAGTCGGGCGAGGTTGATCGCAAGGCCAGCACCTAAACCACCCACTCCCACGATGCCAAAATGTGCCGAGGCGATGCGGTGTTGCCCTTCAGGTCCGAATGCACGGACATGTCTGTCGAAAACCGGACTAAGGGTCTGGCCTCTTGCTGATGTCTCGTTGAATCGTTTTCCCCACAGTGGAACATCCAACGGCCTTATCCGCAATTCGGCTTCGATTGTCTGTCCGCGCGCTGATCGTATTCTCGCCCGGTGGCAATTCTGTCCCATCACGATGCTTCCATAGTAGCAGTGGGGGAGGTGTGTTGCGAACCACTTGGATTTTTCTCTCTCGTCGGCTTCATCTACGCCGGAAAAAGCGACGTGCTCAGAAGAAAATGGATGCGAGTGTATGTCGATGAGGGATAAGCCCAGGCTGACGCACTCCTTAAGCACCTCGGCCAGAAGTTCGCGCCTAAGCCGAACACTTGCCAAAGAGTGAGACACATATTCTGAGGGCTCAGGGAGCAGCAAAAAGCAGCCGAGTAAGCGCAAGGTTCCACCGACAACATTGTGTCCGCAAAACAAATAACACGCATACTCTTTTGAAGAATCCCGAAACAAATAGTCTTTAATCTCTGCAAACATTCCATGAGGCAACACCAGCTCTGTCCTCTTGTAGCGACGAGGGGCGTTTCGCAATTCCGTCGACGTATTACTATGGCCGGTCGCCTGTTTCATGGCGATCAAAACTCACGAATGGTCAGACTGACACGAATTACCTCTAAAAACGTCCAGAGATTATCCTCTTCAAGTGGGTCTGCTTTGGGACTCCAATGTGTATGCACGCAATACCAATTCCACCCGCGCGCTGAGTAATCCGGTGATTTTCCATATACATTGCGCGAGAAAATGTGTGGGCCACGACAGTTTTGCGATAGATAGAACCCGTTCGGTGCGATTTCTGGGTATTCTTGTGGGAACCAAATAAGAATGGGCGTCGTTTTCATGCCCCAGCGTGCAGGTAGCGAGAAATTCGGAATGACGACGAAATCCAGACTCTCATGTAATTGCACTGTCTGTCCATATCGCTGTCCATACACCTCTGCAACCGACGCAACCTGCGCTTTAATGAATCGCTCACGTCGCGAAATCGCGCCTTTAGTCGTTTCAGCGGGAAGGTCTTTGATCCACGCTTCACCGCCAAGGTTCTGAGTGCGCGTCATCCTATCGAGTGGAATTAGGCTCGCCCCTCGACGCACCATCAACCGGCGATTTGCGCCAACAACACTTTCAAGCTGACGGGCAATCTCTTCAGGTGTCAGGAAGTCCACTTTGCGCTCAATTACTTTACCTTTATGGTGGATTTTGGCAGTGCCCATATATTAAGATTGGTTAAAGTGTTGCTGTGGGGAAACCTAGTTGCTCGTAACTAAATTCATGGTGTGGCTTCACTCAAAGGTATTGTTTTCTCCGACGCTTACTTCGGTTGTTTCATCTACGGCAAATATGCCGCCTTGCAGTCCTGAAAAACGGTTGTGATCGATGATACCTCTACTGGTTCGCTTAACCACGACGCCAACTTTTCCCATGCTGCCGGTGAAGCGGTTTCTGATCACATTCGCGGATGTATCTCCTTCGATCACAATTGCCGCGCCAGCATTGTCCGAGAAATCGTTATTTTCTACCGCACAATCGCAGCCCGTCCGCACCAACAAGCCGGTCGTGTTTGCGATAAACTTGCTGGCGATGATGGCTGGGCTGGCGCCCTCAGCACGAATTCCGAGTTCGCAGCGCTCAAATACACAGCCTTCAACTACCAAGCGCGAGCCTCCTTCAACTAGAAGGCCCGTGCTTTGTGGAGCAGAGAACTTGCACGCGCTGATTGTTGCCGATTGCGAGTTCGCCCTAACTGCGATGCGTTGCGCGACGAGGGTGCGAAAACAGAGGCCCCGGATGGTTACGTCATTCGCGGGGAGGTAAAGTAGGTCGTCTCCGCCTTCCACAATCACTGGCTCGTCATCTGAACCCTGGCCAGCCAGCTCAACGGACTTCTCAACGGCGATCAATGGCTCGCGATAGGTTCCTGGAAGGATGTAAATCTTATCGCCATCCCTTGCAGCGTCGAGTGCTTCGCCGATGGTTCGAAACTGACCCATGCCTTGAGAGCAGACAAAAATCCATTGCGAAGCGCCTCGGGCCGCAGTTCGGACAAGGCCGGGCTTACGCCGTTGAGCGTCGTAAGCTCTCCTTTGAACAGGATCGGTAAGTGTATCCCTAGCCTCGATTAGAAAGCGCGCTCGATCGCCGTTTGTGCCCTGCGTCGTGTCGGGATGCCACTTCTTGATTTCGGATGCAAACGCCAAGCGAATCTCAGCTTCCTCCGCGTCGGAAGAAACCCCGAGCAGGACATAAAAGTCGGGCGCATCATTCATGTGCTCAAGCAGAAGCCGCTCATTTCATGCCGAATCGTCGCGCTTCCGTAAAGAAGAACCGCAGGCACAAGGCCGCCAGTTTGTCTAAATCGACAACGTCTCTCATTGGCTGAGGAACAGATCGTGTCCGATAGCTGCGGTTAACTAGACCAGCATTCGCCAACGGTCTTATACTCCTTATGAGCGCAGTTCGGGCACCGTCGGCTATAGCTTTCTCCGCCGCAGTCTTTGCAATAACAAAGACCGCACGCTGTGCATTCGTATATGGCCTTTTTTTGACGTCCGCCGAACGGTCCCGATTTTGCAGGTTTAAGGCATTTAGGATTCGGACATTGATTGAATGTTGTCATAATCCGTGGTTGGCAATTCTTCTGGGTGGCGGGCGGGATGCGAAACTCGGCTTTTTTCCTCTTGGCAGTGCCATTCTCGCGGCAGGCTGGGGACCGGATGTGCGCAAAATGGAATCGGCAATCTCACTGTCATAAAGCATGCTGCCATCTACGCATCGGACTCCGATTGATCCGTCGCTGACGGTGACAGTATAGCCAGGCCGACAGGCGCGCATTCTCGCTCGCAACGCACGGATGCCGGCGAGAAATCCGTCGTTCTCGGCGACACGATACACATAGTGCGAGCAAGACTCACGAAACACGCAACTTCTGCGCCGCTCTTCTCCCCAAAGCAACCAATAGATTCGGATTGCTGCGAGCAGCATCAGCTTCATTGGCGGAAGACGGCCACAGAGTATGATGTCATTGCGGCCGGCTTCGCCCCCATACCGAAGCATCCGTTGGTTCCCGCGACATATGTTTCAACTGTTTCGAGGCGGACATACTCCCAGCCGGAAGATGCCTGGCCTCCGATGAGGGCCTCCAGTTGTGAAGCAACGTCTGTTGCGCCACCGGTGTTGCTGATCTGAGCTTGGAACGGGACGACTTTATATTTCATAATGTTTTTGCGATCATTTATCTGACTAGGAGACAGGGGTTAAATTTCGTCGTGGCACAAGCAGGGCCGTCTGTTGCCGATTACCGCAAGAATCCAGGCCCTGGTCTATTGATCCAACCTTTCCCGGAGCACGAGGGACAAAGCATCTTTCCAGCTCCATGGCACGCGGCACACGAGAGTTTCTGCGGCATGCGATTGCCGCAATAACCACACTCGATCTTCTTTGCACCCTTACAGCGCGGACATGTCATTGTGCTCATCTTATTGTGTTCAGGAACCAATGTCAGTCATGCGGATAGCCGCCCAACGCACTGTAGACGTGGGAAAGATCGAAGAGTTCGTCATGGTCCATCTCGGAAGGCACCTTCTTAAGAAGGTGCTCGATGTACCAGTCCGCAGCACCGGCGTAGTAGCTGACCTCTTTCTCCACCGCTCCGATCACCTTTTCTTTTACGATCAGACCGGTGATGAAGAACAACGGCCGTAGGACGAGATTCTTCCAAATCATCGAGATCAACACTGGCATTAATACCAGCAGTTTTGCCCACCATGCGCCGTCACGGGTGTGCCTTTCGGCCCACCGGAAGACCGCGAGGCCGACGTTGATGAACCAGAAAACAACCGGCTGAATATTTGCGGGCATCCAGTATCTGGACAGCGGGATCATCCCGATTATGCAGGATAAGGCGTGCGCCGCGACCACTGCCAACGCGGCGATGCCAAGGTACTGATTTGCTGCTGAAAGAATTGCTGCGGGAACCCCGAAAGCGAATACGCCGTAGCAGTAGGAAATCATGGAAAGCGAAGCTATGTCGTCGTCTAGATCTTGGCGTAAGAGATCCCGTATCTTAAATCCGGGTGAGACCGCGACACGCTGGGATGTCCATTTGAATTTCGTTTGGCGAATCTGCTCCCAAAGCGCGGCCAATTTCGCCTGCATGGACCGGGCGTTCTCGCGGATAACTTCATCAGGCTCCTTCGTTGGCGCCTGTGTCTGGGCCCCGTGCGTTTTCTCGCCGGCCTGGTAGGTTCCAGCGATATAAGAGAGCAGCACGTCCTTGGCTGCGTCAACCGATTGAAAATTGCGTGTGTGGCGCTCGGTTTCAGCCGGATTATTGAGGTAGGCAACGTTGTCGGGATGCCACCGCTTGCGGGCACGTTTCGCAGCGGACTCTATCGTATCGGGAGTCAGCCCATCGATCCGTGTCAGTTCCAGGACCTGTTGTGCCTGGAGGAGCGTGAGGTTCACGGGGCCTTCCTAAGTTGGAGTTGTTTGTTGCTTCCGCTGTCGAGGCAGGCGTCGATCGAAAGGAAGCGGCTGCCCCGTCGCTGGATGCAAAAGAATGCTGGAGGTGCTGATTTTACGCTCGGCGCGCACTTGATCAAGCTGAATTGCCGGCGAGCCGAGGTGACCAAGACACGCCCACTTATCTCCCGGCGGAAGGGACGAACCCTGTCGGTTGCTATTTTCTCCACAGGATGAACCGGACGCCGTCGGAAAGGACCCGGCCCCAGAAGATCGGCCATGTTCCTCGCGGCAACACCAACCCAAGAACGATGATTGTCGCGAGCATCACAGGTAGGAAGGCTACGATCGCGGTGACGACGAGCAGCCAGCGGATGCAAAGCCAAACGATGTTCATAAGTAGTCATAGCGGTCTCGGGTCTTAGAAGATTCCGACGACCGACTTCGCCAACTGTTCTTCGAGGCGCGGGAGGGCTTCCTCAAATTTGAGATTTACCTGATTGGCGGTAGAAACGATCCGCGTCTGGTACTTTCTCCGGCTCCTGACGCTTTGGCTCGACTGCATGACCTGCGTTCCGGTGCCTTGGGTGAGGTCGGACTTGACCTCCTGCTGCACGGCTTCCGGCGTCCGCTCCATAATCTGCAGATCGGTGATCATGGAGTATGTCACGTCCTTTACGAGAGAGCCTGCGATAAGTTCGCCCGCTCCGCCGATGAGACCGCCCATGGCCGCACCATTGAATCCGCCCATCGGACTACTCGTATTGGCGCCGATGACTCCACCTGCCGCTATCCCCGCGACGGCGCCTCCGAATCCCGCACCGAGGTCCTCATTGAGCGCAGACGGACTGGCGACGCCGACCTGAAGGATGTTGGCTTGAAGGATGTAGAAGGCGTTTTGCGCATTTTGAACTATCGCGTAGCCGCTCGCTTCGAGCCTTGAGCGGATGAGCGGCTCGACCGCGAGCTCCTTGTCCGACGTGTTCTTGATGTCGATGAAGATGGTCTTCTCGGCGCGGTTTTCCATGTCGAGAAAAACGGTTGCCGACATCTTGGTTGATACGGCCAGATCTTTATGTTCAAGGGCAATCTGGGTGGCTGCGCAGCCTGAAAGGCCGAGCAACGTGCAGGGTAACAGGACGCGCACTAATTGGCGGATTGAGCAGGTTGTGTTCATGGCTGGATGGTTAACTATTTTTGACGTAGAAATCGCTGGTTGGATTCGGCCGCCCGAACGGGAGGTGGACGCAGTTTGATCGCGGAATCGCGGAATCACCGGAAACACAAGCAACGTTGAAACGCGTGCTCGGAACGGAGTGTTCCAAGGCCGTGCCTCAACCGGGCGCCTATGGCTTCCGGATTTCGCAATCTTTGTCGTGATAGCCTTCGCGATAGGTCTGTCGGCGTTCGGCCGTCTCCCGAAACTCCTTCTGAGAATCAAACAGACCGGTTCCGAAGAACCCGTGCGGCGGCGGTTGGTATTTCTCTGCCGCGCGGTCGGCGCGACCTTTGGCGTAGTCGTTGTATTTATTCATTGCACTCGACACTCGTGGCGACCGCCGGGACTGGGAATCCGAGTGGTAAGCTCGTGCAGGCTTGAGGCCCGCGTTCCGGCGATCGCCCGAGTGCGCCATGAGATTACCAGATCGATTGATTGACAGCCAGGCCGCTTTCTACACTTTAAAGGACATAATGAGCAGAAAAAAGGAAAATAGACGCATCAATCTGAACAGGACAGAGATTGCTCCGGATTTCTCGCCGTTCGAAGTGACCCTGATGAAAGCCCTCATCTTGGCGAAGCAGGATAAGCTCGATGGGCTGACATCGACCGAAATGAAGGCCTTTAGCCGTGGTCGCCTCACTCCCAACGTGCTTAATACCGTTGCGAAGTTAGCGGCGCTGTCTCCGGATGAGCTTGTATTTCGTGTCTACCGCGCAGCGGGGCGCATTCCATTGAGCACTGGCGACGGCTCGACCGTTTATGCCTACGCTAAGGAACTCGCCTATCGCGTATGGGTTCAGTTGAGCACGAGGGTGGTCGCGTTCGAAATCGACTGGAGACGCGATGAGCTGACGAAGGTCTATGACAGTTGGTACGCGTGCTTCCAGCAAGTGCGCACGCTGGTTGAGGAGATTCCGGTCTGGCGCGACTCCGATCAATCGGCAGCCAAGGAGGTGCTGAATATCGTGACCAAGGTATTAAACCAACACGCTCGATCCCACCTGACCGACTGGCAGAGTCGGTTTCGCTATTGGACTGAAAGCGTCGTCAAAAAAAATTCCAAACTGAGCGTGCTCCCGCCACAAGAACGCCAGAAGCGCTTCCCGGAATTTGAACAGCTCCGGCTGGATTTCGAGCAAACCCAAAAGCAGCTCAAAGACGCCACGTACCAGCTTCACAAGCTCGTTTTCCCGCAGCAATCCGGGCGATAAACGATACACGAATGATGATATCCGGTAGCGCTGGTTGTTATGGTCGGCTCTGAAACAAAGCCGTTCGTCTTTGTCTCCTCCTTTACTGAGGAGAATGAGTCTTTGCGCTCCGACATCTTCGACATGGGACAGTCGCTAGGACGCTATACCTGGGTATGCGAGAACAAGAGCTGCCGACCGGATTTATATGGCCGAGAGCCTCTTGAGATATGTGACACCTTGATGGATCGGGTGCGCGAGGCGAGGTTGTACATTGCCATAATCGGCGGAAGTCGTCGCGGCGAACGCGAGCACGGCACAGCCGTTATGATAGGAGACAGGGTGTCCGCAACGAGTCATTTCGAGATCGAACTTTTTCAAGCCGCCCTTTTGGGGAAACCTGTCGAACTGTTTATTTCCAAAGGCTTTTCACCTGGCCCACGCTTGCGGGCTTTGCTTGAGATCCTGGAGTTTGCCCTCCCTAACCGAGACTGGCGGGCCCCAATGGGGGAGAGTGAAATTCGACTTGAGATCGAGCACTTGTTGCAGTCAAAAAGGTTGCTTGAACCAAACCCGCTGGGCCGCCGTCGAAATGCGATGCGCGAGAATCTCGTGGCCCGCTTTTATCGTGAAAGGGGCCGCCCCAGTCATAAACGGCTACGGTTTCTTAACGGCGAATACGAACAACGCTCTCGGCTACCGGATAAGGATCTGATCAAAGATTTGATCGCCAAAGCTGCCTCCACGCCGGATCAGGAGCGCAAGCTAGCCCGGCTCTGGCTTGTGATACGCGAACTCATGCCGGCGGCACCGTCCGAACCCCGTTTCGCGGAATACCTCCCGTTTTGGGATCAGGCTTTGGGCTCCTGGGGAAGCGCAGCCGCGTGGTACGGTCTGCATGCGCATCTGTACCTTGGTGGGCTCGCCGCGCTCCAAAGCGTAGCGGATGTGCGCGCTCTTCTGCGTGATCGAGATCTTTCGCGGGCAGTCCCAGCCGAAACGGCTCCCCCATCAACTGCCTTGGCGAGTGCGCTCTATTCGATTGCGAAGCTCGCTCCAACGTGGAGTGACCGCCGAGCTTTGCTGGACGAGGCTCTTGGTCACCTAAATGTGGCATCGGTGGACAGCTCGCGCACCAAGTCAAACGTTTTGGCTCTCCGCGGCAGCATTTTACTTAAGCAGTTTCGGATCTCGGAAGCTGTGTCTGCATTTGAACAGGCCTTACGTCTTCGAACGGTGGCTGGGGAAAGTCAGGCCCGTATTGGGGAGTCCATGTCCGAACTCGGTTTTGCCTACTTATGGCAGGGTCGCTTATGGAAGGGCCGTGATCTCATGCAAAAAGGAGTCGAAAATCTTTCGGATCACGAAAATGGATTTCTCGTTCGAGCACGCAGAAAACTGGCGGTTGGCTACACGTTGACGGGATGCCCCATGATGGCCCGACGCGAGCGTGAGAAGGGCGACGAGATCGCAAGGGCTCACCGAATGTTTGATCAGTTGTAACTTCAGCAGGAGTGTGCCGCTGATCGGCATGATCCAGTGCCGGGTGTCCGGCTGAGCGCGGTTCGTCTTCGTGCGCAAAGGTCGAAGTCCAACGAATGAAGGCAATGAGGATGGACGTGACTCAAAGCTTTATCTGGACCTGGAATTGAATTCCAAGCGACCCATTGGCGGCCTTTTATCTGGACGGCATGCCAGGGTGCTTTTGCAATTCGTTCATGAAGCTCTTGAAGCTTACCGTTCTCTTGATGATCTGCGCATGCGGGGGTCTCTGCGCTGAATCGCTGCCGCCTGTTCCGAAAGGTCATTTCAACGATTACGCACACCTCGTACGAGCGGCTACCGCTAACAGGTTGCTGAACTACTGCACAGTTTGATACAGCGAGGCGCTCGGCGCGACATTTCGATGGATTTTTCGGATTTTGACATGGATTCAAGCCTTTCAAGATGCCGTTTTTGGCGCCGC
>Ga0182024_10012081_pt1 | contig 17157 bp, 19 predicted proteins | sample P32metaG_FD_120480 | JGI IMG/M metagenome (GOLD analysis project Ga0182024, IMG submission 120480) | Permafrost microbial communities from Stordalen Mire, Sweden - P3-2 metaG (Illumina Assembly) | ecosystem: Environmental > Terrestrial > Soil > Wetlands > Permafrost | place: Sweden: Stordalen...
AATGAACGCCCGAGAAAAACGCTAGGCTTTAATACTCCTGCGAGTAAACTGCAAGCAAGTGTTGCGTCGACCGTCTGACCCGGCAACGTTACTCAGCTAATCGGACATTTGAAGTCGCACTTTACTTTGTGCCGACCTTTACGCCGAATCGCAGGGGGAGGTGCTTTTTCCACACCCGTTAGCGCTTTTCCACAGACCCCCGTACTTACGTCCTATTGAACGAATCACAATCTCTTCATACGCTGGCATCTGCATCAAGAGCTCTCCCCTTTCTCTTCGTTTTCGAATTGCCGAGTTGGGGCAGGAGCATGGGGAGTAATTGCAACTGGGCCAGGTTCAAACTGAACTCACGAAGACAGGCATCACCGGCGTTGGGATTTCGTTTTTGTTTTCCTTCCGTGAGATACTGACAAACTCGGCGCCTTCCAGATTATTCTCTCTACTGCATACTCCACTGGGTTTAGCAGGGCTTCTTTTCTTGGTCTTCTGCGTTTATACAATTCTGCAGCAACGGCAGATTCATCGGATTAGGCGTCGCCTCACGGGCCAGATCGCTGCTCTCAATCAAATGGAAGCATACGCGACAGAGATCTACCAAATGGCAGTCCTGGACCCTCTCACCGGTTTACATAACCGGCGTTCGGGACAACGGCGTTTACGCGAAGAAATGTCACGTGCCGGGCGGCACGACCGTTCCTTGATCCTTTTGCTATTCGACCTCAACGAGCTGAAGCAAATTAACGACAATTTTGGCCATCTGGCCGGCGATCAAGTAATCAAATACTTCTCCGGACGTTTGCAGAAAGCGATTCGAGGCTCCGATTTGGCAGTGCGTCTCGGCGGAGATGAGTTTTTGGTCTTACTGCCCGAGTGTAGCCCCGATAAAGTTGAGCACGTGCTCGGCAGGCTCTCCGGCATGAGAGTTGATTTAGATGGACGTACGATTCACTTCACCTTTTCCGCCGGCTGGAGTGTGTATTTTCCCGGAGAATTGCCCGAGGGACTCATTGAGCGTGCTGATGCAGCACTCTACGTCAACAAACGGGCGGGGAAAATGAAAAGCGTGAACGTCTAAATAATCTAGCTGGAGCCTCGTTTTCTTGGGCTAATTCCTGATAAGTGGGCTTCCCGGACAAATACCGGGCTAGTACCGCAGATGGCGGTAACGTTTTTCTCAGGCACGTCATTGAACTCAGTTGCGAGAACCACATGGTGTGGTGCCGAAATGAAGAGGAGGCGGCGAGACCGAGCCGTTTCGTTCCACGTGGCCGGTTGTGCGGCCACGTGGAAGCCCAACGAGAAGCTAGTTTCCTGATTGCGCCGCGCCCGACTTGTTCTTATTTTGCACCGCGAGGTTCGCCATCCACGGATACCATTCCCGCCAGTGCGTTTTGATTCCATCGCCATCGATCCGCTTGAACTGTATGCGGTAGAAGTGTGTCGGATAGGGATTGGTATCGCTCGCGGCGTGCGGCCATTGCGGGCCCATCGTCGAGCAGCTGGGCTGCTTCATACCCGCCGGAGGCGCGCAGTTGCCGCCGCCCTGGCCGTTGATGCCGTTCGGATCAAATTTCCAATCGCCGCCCGCGCCCGCATGGCCCATTCCAGGCAAATTCTCATCCTTCGTCACCACGATCGGGGGAGTCGTCGGAGCCGGCGTCGGTCCGCTCACTTTCGGCGCACCGCCGATGTCGCGCGCAAACACCGACGGATAAGCATGTCCGTGCACATTTTCTCTCTCACCCGGCCGGAAGCACACTTCGAGGAAGACAACGTGGTCATCCTGGTAGCGCACGTAGTGGTTGTTCGGGGCCGAAATATAGGACTCGGTCGCGGGTGCGAACGGATACACCTTGGAAACGGGCGCTCCGAGCGCTGGGTCCTTCGGATCGACATTGGACACCGCTCTTAGTGGATCGAGCATCCATGGGTACCACGTCTTCCAGTGCGTCGGATAGTCGTCCGCATCGATCCTCTTGAATTCAATTTTGAAGTAATGGAGCGGAAACGTGTCGTTATTGGTCACCGCATGCGGTGCGCGCGGCGCCTCCGTCTTGCCGATCGGATACTGCAAACCTTGCGGCGGCGGCGCTTGCCCCGAGCCCTGGCCGTTCAGCTTGCTGTTCGGGTCCAGAAGCGCATTTTCGATTTTGGGCGACGGCGAATCGATTGCGATCACCGACGCGTACGGATCTCCCTCCATGCTCGTGTGCACGCCGGGGAAAGCGCCCACTTCGACCAGGCGGATGTGTGCGTCTTCGTACCGAACGTGATACACTTGCCCGGCGGCCGCGACCTCGTCGTAGCCATCCGCATACGGCCAGCCTCCCGGATTCTTGGTCTGGGGTCCTGACAGCTTCTCAGACGATTGTGCTTTTGTCTGCGATGGTCCGGCGGCTATCCACAAGCCGGACGCCAGAAACATTCCCATCACCGCTGACGACCCAATTTTTCGTTGTGTCATAGTTCCTCCGCCTCCTCCCATTCCTACACCTCGTTTACGGTTTTGACCGTCCGGGATCACCCGATAAAGTACGCCCATTCCGATGCGCATGCAAATCCTCGCGCCAGGATTCAGTCCTGCCGAAATTACCGGGAAGCAGCGAAACTCAATCCTGTTCCCGTTTGCACAGCGAACTGGCAGAAGCCCTACTGTTTGTATCCGCCGAACTGCACTCTAAGGCCGTCCGGGTCGAGCATGCTGGTGCCCTGGGTGAGCTTCAGGCCTCGGCGCGTAATCTCGGCTAAGTTGGCGTCTTTTTCCGCATCCCAGTTTGCGATGGTGTAAGCAATATGATCGACCCCGATTTTTTTGTCCGGTCGCGTGGAGGCGTTACGAACAGCGAGGATGTTATCGCCAAACAACAGGCGGCACTGCGTTTTGCCGTCGTCTTCAGCGACTTTCATCCCGAACAGACCAGCGTAGAAGTCACGAGTCTTGGTGTAATCGGCTACTTGATAGGACACGTGGTTGATGTAGATTGCCTGGAGCACCGTGCCCTCGGCACCGGGCGCCGGCGCAGCGCTTAGCGCGGAGCCAGCCGTCACCGCTAGTGTCAGGTCCTGTATCAGCTGTCGACGGGTGAGCTTTCCCCGTTCGAACTCGCTAACAAGCTTTGCGACGATTTGTTCCACCGTACTGTCCTCCTCTTGGAAGTAGCCGGCGTGCCAACTTGGTTCCCGGTTCGGCATAACCCGAGATTTTCATTTTGGGACCGGCTTCCGGGCAATATACACCCAGTCGCTGTGTCAGATGTGGTCTTAAGTGGCCGTTTCGGGGTCGACGTATCAGTGCTCCATATCTCCGGTAAGCGCGTTTATCAGGCGTTGGCAACATATTGCCATCCACAGCCCGGGCGGTGTACCACCGCGTACTGGGCGTCACATCCACATGTGATTCTTATCTCCTCTTTTTGCTCGCCTTTTGTCGATGCTGGGACAAGGAGTTACAGATCAATGCTGACAACGATGATTGCAATCTGGGTGGTAGTCACAGTAATTCTTCGCTTCCTCCACAATGTGGAAGAACTTCCTGGCACGGTGATCGCTACGCGCACCGGACTCAGCATCGCCCAAGTCCGCCGAGCCCTTGGTCGGGCATATCCCCAAAAAACGAGCCAAGGCAGCTTAGACTGTTTCGACGAACTTGCTTTCCAAGGCCATTCCCGGACGAAATCGGAGAATACGCGGTCGATATGTTTCTTCCCGTTCAGCCCGTGGAAAGCCCGCATTGCGGTTCCCAGGGCCGGAAAGAGATGTGATATGCTCCCGCGCATCAGGGGGCAGTTTGGATACCGAAAGGGAGGAACTCCGTATGAATTCTCGCTTTCTTTGCCGTGGCATAGCCGCAGCGGCAGTCATTGTATCGCTCATCCTTCCAATGCGAATTGCCGCCCAAGGCCGCGGCGGCAAAACCGACGCCTCGAACGGTCGATGGGCATCCCGATCTGAATGAAAACTGGGACGCCCCGGACCTTCCTGCCAGCGCGCATCAGGATTCCAACGGTAACTTATATATTGACGTTCCTCCAGCGAATGGCGGCATCCTGCCCAAGCTTGACGCCTCCCTCGACGAGCAGTTGCAGCAAGCCCACAAGCCGGGTCCGAATGTGCCTGCGTTCAAGCCTGAGCTGCTGGCAAAAGTGAAGGAACTCGGTGCAGACGAAGTGAAGAACGATCCGATATACCACTGCAAACCTGTGGGCGTCCCGCGCGTAGGCGCTCCGCGGCAAATCCTCCAAACACCTGCGCTCACTGTATTCATTTATGACAACGCAGGGTTAACAGAGGCGGGTGCGGGGGGCTATCGGTTCGTACCTACCGATGGCCGGCAGCATCGCACCGATGTGGATCCGTCGTACTTTGGCGACTCGGTAGGGCACTGGGAGGGAGACACCCTGGTTGTCGATGTGACCCACTTGAATGACGAAACATGGCTGGCCAGTGGTGGGTATTTTCACACCGACGCACTCCACGTGGTGGAGCGTTACACCCGCCAGGGAGATACGCTTCGCTGGGAGGCCACGGCGGAAGACCCAAAGGTTATGACCAAGCCGTGGATAATGAACCCGCAAACGGTGGTTCTTACTGATGGTTTGCTTTATGAGGAGCCTATCTGCGAGGAAAGAGAAGCCCCACACATGGTGAATAAATATTGACGCGCGGTTGTCGCATTGCGAGGAGCGCGTAGCTCGAAATCGGAAATTCCAACTTGAATCCTAGGTTGGGACCTTGTTCAGGCTATGGCATCATCCAGCGAAAAGCAGTCAGCCAGGCGAACTAGCCGTCAAGACGGATTTCTCTCGCGCCAGGAGACTCAGATGAGAAATCGCTTCTTCGCATGCGTGCTGGCGGCGGTCATGATGGCCACGTTCGTGGTGCTCACATCGCGCACCGCGGTTGGCCAATCCACTGCCGCCCCAGCGAAGACGTGGGAGCCGCCGCGCACCCCTGACGGCCAGCCCGATATCCGGGGATTTTGGGACCGGGAACGTGGCGGGCCCAACCCCACCAACATCCAAACGGGATTACAGAATTCGGACACGGCTCGAGTGGAAGGAGCGACGGCAGCAGAGGTAGCTGCGCGCAAGCCCGTTAGCTCGATCATCGATCCTCCGAACGGCAAGATACCGTATCAACCCTGGGCGCAGAAACGATACGAGGAGATCCTGAGCCGGTATAACGGCGAGCATGTAACAGGCGAACCTCAAACCGCAAGGGACGTCAGCCCAATGCTTTTGTGCATTTACAGCGGCGCGCCATTTTCGCTAGCCTGGTTTAATAACCTTCAGGTGGTGCAGGCCCCGGGCTACGTCATTCTGTCGCCGGAGAGCACGCACGAGTATCGAGTCATCCCTCTCGATCGCGCGAGGCCCGCTCTTCCTGCGAATCTGAAGCTCTACAAGGGGGACTCGCGGGGCCAGTGGGATGGAAACACGCTGGTCGTCAACGTAACCAATCTGAACGACTGGACGTGGTTTGATTCGAAGGGAACGTTCCACACCGACGCCATGACGGTAGTCGAGCGGTTCACGTTTGCTGACGACAAGACCATTAAATACCAAGCCACGATCACCGATCCCAAGGCGTTCACGCAGCCGTGGACCACGGCTTGGACGCTGAAGCGCGCCCATAAACCGGCAGAACATTACGAGCAGATCGAAGACACCTGCACCGAGGGCGAAAAAGCCTTCAATACTCTTCTCGGACACATTTATCCGAACCGGGGAATTCAATAAATGTTGCGGGATATCTCGCACCAGCGGGAGGCGTAGCGGTGGCAAGACGCTTCATGGATCGGGCGCTAGCGCTGGTAAGCGGCGCGTTGCTGGTCTTGTTCGCCACGATCTCCGTCGCCGGTCAGGAGGGGGCGCCGGGTCGGGCCATTCCGCGGACCGCGGAAGAGAAACCCGATTTTTCGGGCTTCTGGGAAGTCTTAAGCAAAGCCGACGAGAACATTGAAGCGCATTCTGCGGGCCGCGGTATCTCGGCCGGTGTTGGCATCGTCGAGGGAGGCGAGCTACCGTACCAACCGGCGGCGCTGAAGCGGCGAAAGCAGAACTTTGCGGCGCGAAAAACGGCGGACACGGAAGCGAAATGCTTTCTGCCGGGCGTGCCGCGAATCATGTACGAGCAGTATCCCTTCCAGATTGTGCAGACGCCCGACCTGGTGCTCATGCTGTTCGAGTATCTCCACGCCAAGCGAAATGTCTTCATGGGCAGCGACCACCTGGCGGGGCCGCTCGACTGGTGGATGGGAGACTCGCGCGGTTCGTGGGACGGCGACACTCTGGTTATTGACGTGAACAACTTCAACGACGAGACATGGTTTGACCGCGCGGGAAACTTCCATAGCGACGCGCTTCACGTTGTCGAGCGCTACGCGCTGGCCGACGGTGACCATATCAACTACACGGCAACCATCGGAGACGTGAAAGTGTTCTCCCGGCCGTGGAAGATGAACCTGGTTTTCTATCGGCACAAGGAGCCCGATTTTCAGCTCCTGGACTACGAGTGCCAAGCCTTTCTTCTGAACGATGTGGCGCTCATCGCCAACAAGAAATGAGGTGTAAAATGAATAAGAGACAATTGCTTCTCGCCGCCGCACTTCTTTTCCTTTCGCCGCTACCCGCGCCGGCGCACCATTCCTTCTCGGCGGAATTCGACATCAACAAACCCGTGACACTGAAAGGCACGCTCACCAAGATGGAGTGGACCAATCCGCACGGGTGGATATACCTGGACGTCAAGCAGCCGGATGGCAAGGTTGTCAATTGGTCGGTCGAGGCGGGCTCGCCGAAAGTCCTGATCAGAAAAGGTCTGCGCAAAACCGACTTCCCGGTCGGGTCGGAAATCGTCGTCCAGGGTTATCAATCGAAGCGCGGGACGCACACGGCCAACGGTGTCAGCGTGAAGTTCGCAAACGGTCGCAACTTCTTCCTGGGGGCTTCCGTCGACGCTCCGACGCCCGACGCCGAACAGTAAGCCGGAATTCCGTTCTGGGTCTTCTGGAGACCACCGCGGAATTCATCCTGTCTCTCGCGCCAGGAAAACAATCGAAAGACTCGTCGCTCAGTCCCTTGGCGATTAAACCTTCTAGTTCGATAGGCCGGAAGAACTGGCAGATTTCATTGAATTTGTGCGTCAGGCCTAATAAAACGAAGACGCAGGTTTACCGCCTCGACTAGGCCGTTAGCTGGTAGTAGAAACCGATGTATGATCACATCCTCTTATCAACATCCCTGAAAAAAACTCCACCTGCATCATTTAGCAAGGAGGAAGCATATGAAACAGCACCGATGGACGATCTCGTCGGTCATGGCTGCTCTTGTGATCCTAGCCGGTTCTCCCGTAAAGGCCGAGGTTCTCGACAAGACCATGAAGATCGGAGGAACCACCGTTCATTATAAAGTCGTGCTCCCGAACAACTATGATCCCGGCAAAGCTTATCCCGGAGTTCTCGGGTTTGGGGGCGGCCCCCAGACCATGGAGGTAGTGGACAACGTCATCGCCAGGAATTTCCGCGATGAGGCGGAGAAGCGCGGCTACATCGTCGTGGTCCCCGCGGCGCCGGACGGCCAGTTGTTTTTCGAAGGTGGGGAGCATATCTTCCCTGAGTTTCTGAAACAAATTCTGGCCGACTACAAAATCCAGAACAATAAGTTCCATATCGCTGGGCCGTCGAACGGCGGAATTGCGTCATTTCACGTGGCGTCGCTGAATCCCGAGTACTTCCTGTCGATCACTGCTTTCCCAGGGTATCTGTGGGAAGAAACTCCGGCGCACATCCAGGCCATCTCCAAAATGTGCATCAACATGTTCGTCGGGGAACTGGACCCCATGGGATGGCAACCTTTGATGCAGAAGCAGGCGTCGGAGTTTCGGGCCAAGGGCATGACCGCTCAATACACCGTTGAAAAGGGACAGCCCCACCGTTTGGACACCCTCGCAGGCCCGAACGCAAGCCGGCTGTTCGATTTGTTCGAACAAGCGCAGCGCGGTTGCGGCAAATAAGGCGATCACTACGTCGGACTTTGAGCGCGTCCTCGATTTGAGCCACCGTGGAGACGCCCACTTCGCTGCCTGCGTGCGCTGCGGGACTTCGGTGGCGGATTTGCATTTTCCGGGCAAATTCCACTTGTCAGGCTAGTCGGCTGACGGGACAATCCAGTTCCAACTACTGCAAATGTGCGGTTTCCCACCGACCTCGCGGCGTTACACCGTTTTATCTTTCGAGTAGCATAGCGGTTCCAGATTGCACTCGACGCATCGCGGCTTGCGCGCCTGGCAGATGCGGCGACCGTGCCAGATCAACTGGTGCGAGAAGAGAATCCACCGGTCCTGAGGGATCACTCTCATTAAGTCCTGTTCGATCTTCTTAGGGTCTTTATTCTTGGTCAGGTCGAGGCGTTGCGACAGCCGTATCACGTGCGTGTCTACCACGACACCTGAAGCAATCTGATACGCCGTCCCCAGCACGACGTTCGCCGTCTTTCGCGCAACTCCCGGCAGCGTGAGCAATTCTTCCATCGTCTTCGGAACCTCGCCGTGAAATTCCTCGACGATCTTCTTGCTCGCGCCGATGATGGACTTCGTCTTGTTGCGGAAGAACCCCGTCGGCCGGATGTCCTTCTCGAGATCGTTTGGATCGGCGTACGCGAACGCCTTCGGGTTCGGATATTTCGGGAAGAGCGTTGCGGTCACCTCATTCACTCGGACGTCGGTGCATTGCGCCGAAAGAATCGTCGCAATCAGCAGTTGAAACGGGCTCGCGTGCTTCAGCGCGCAGGTCGCGTCCGGGTACGCTTCGTTTAGCTTTTGAAGAATTGCCCTCACGCGCGCGGGATTTGCCCCTCGGCCAAGCGTGCCCCCGCCGTTTTTTTGCATCGCGCGAATCGGTCCGTCGTTCGAGGCCCGCGGCTTGGACGCTGCCGCGGCTTTACCGGGTGATTTCCGCTTTTTATTCGGCATGAGGCGAAAAACTATAACACAGGCGCGTTATGCGGAGATTTGAACGCCCTTCCAGAATGCGACGTGGTCTTTTATTTTGGCAGCGGCGGGCAAAGGCTCGGAATAATACCAGGCTGCGTCGCCGTTCTGTCCGCCGTTCACTTCCAGGTTGTAGCAGCTCGCGACGCCTTTCCGTGGACACGTCGTGTGCGCCCCGCTCTCCCGTAGGAATTCGTTGTGCACCGAATTCGGCGGAAAATAGTGGTTACCTTCCACGGCCACCGTCCGATCGCTTTCCGCGATCACGGCTCCGTTCCACGTCGCTTTTGCCGTGGGTTCTCCGGCGGGATCAAACAGCGAAAAAAAGATTTTGCGCGAACGGCCATTCGGAATCGAACCACTGTTTCGCGCAGCGGTATCCGGTTCGCTCTCCCATCTGGACCACGTCCGTGGGACCGTACTTGTGCGAGCTTTCCGTCCAGATCGTTTCGCCTTCACGGAGATAAAACCGGAAGCCGGCTTTGCGGATCGTCACGCGCTGCCACGCCGTCGACCGCAAGTGCATTTCGATTCGGCGTTCCGACTCATCGTAGCGCGCGACGTGCTGAAACCGCGACAAATCAAAATCGGTGTCGAGCTCGCGGTTGATCCGCGCCAGTAAATTTTTGTTGAATGCCGCCGTGACTCCCGCGGGATCGTCGTACGCGAGTTTCAGCATCGGCATCGGTTTTTCAAGGTCGGTCGCGAGCAGCAGCGCGTCTCCGGGCGCAAGGATCGCGCGTACTTCGCGGAGAAACTGGTCGCCCGCGGGCCGGTCGAAGTTCCCGATCGTGCTGCCGAGAAAAAGAACCAGCAGGCGTTCGCCGTCACGCCGCCTTGCCGCCACTTCCTGCAGGCCATCCAGGTAGGCGCGCTCGAAACCGACGATGCTCACCATGTCCATCTGCCCGAGCTCCTGCTGGCAGCGAAAGAGCGCGCTTTTGGAAATGTCGATCGGATAGTAATTCACGCGTTGCCGCCGTGCCATCGCCTCGAGTAGCCACCGGGTTTTTTGTCCGCTCCCGCTGCCGAGTTCCGCCACCACCACGGGGCTGGGCAGCAAGTCCACAATTTCCTCGGAGTGCCGCTGCAAAAGGCGCATACCCGCCCGGCTCAGCCCGTATTCGGGGAGTAGGCAAATCACGTCGAAAAGCGCCGACCCCACTTCGTCGTACAAATATTTCGACGGAAGTTCTTTTTGACCCGCGTGGCTCAGCCCGAGAACCACGTCGGATGAAAAATCAGAAAGCGTCTCATTTGCGGAAACCGCTGTCGCCATTCGCGGACCTGCTCCCATGGACTATTCCTCCACGCAGCGAAAAGTAGCGTATACGTACGGGTAATGTGGCTGGAACCAGTTCCGGAAAGACCGCCGCAGCATGCACGCATCGGTGCGCGGCGATCCGCCCTTCATAACGTAATGCCGTCCGTCGAAAAAATTGGCCGAATAGCCGGGATAAAACGAGAACGGTTCAAATCCGGGAAGCGCCCCGAACGGCGACGACGTCCACTCCCACCCGTTGCCGAGCAAATCGAACACTCCGAATGCGCTCGCGCCCGCGGGATATGCGTCGACCGGCGCGGCATCCCAATTGACGTGGTGAAAATTCCCCCGCAGCCCGTCGGGTGGAGCATCGCCCCATGGATATTCGCGTTCCTTCCTCTCCGGCGTTCCGTAAGCCGCGCGGTGCCACTGAGCTTCGGTGGGCAACTTTCGTCCCGCCCAGCGAGCAAAACCCGAGGCTTCCGCGTGACTCACGTAGACAGGCCATGAGGCCGGAAGCGGAATCGTTCCGAACATCGATCGATACTCCCATTCCGTGTCCGGATCGGTGGGAGCGGAACTCGAACGCGGCGCCCAAAAATGCGGATGCTCCAAATGCTGCTGGTTTTTCCACTCCCAGTCCTCGGGTCGCCAGAATTTTGAATTTTGGTAACCGCCGGCTTGAACGAACTTTAAATATTCATGGTTCGTGACCGGATAAACGTCGATCGAAAAACTTTGCACCGGAACTTGCTGTTCGCAAAATTCGTTGTCCCAGCCGAAGCCGCTGTCGCGCGGCCTGCCTAATGTCGCGACACCGGCGGGGATCGTGACTTGGCGCGGCCTTGGCGCGCGCGTCGGGTCTGCAACCGGCGCGCACTCGCGGTTCTTTTTCTCGCCTGGCAAATTGTGCAGCAGGTACGCCAGCGTTTCCGCGTGCATCAGGCGATGCTCGATGGCCACATGCAACAATCTTACGTCCATGAGTTCGGGTTTTGCGGAAACCGCGGTGCTTGGATATTGCAGCGCTTCGTCCAGGGCGTCCCGCACGCTGCGGTTGTACTGTTCGACCCGCGCGATGCTGGGCCAATCCGACGGCGTGTCCGTGGGGAGGCCGCCGCCCACCGGGTCGATGCCGAACGAGAACAGCTTGTCGAATTCCGGCTCGCTGGACTTCAGGCCCAGCGGTTCGCTCAACAGATTCCAGTCGAAAGCTTCCAGGTGCCCAAGATAAAAAATCAGGCGGTGACGCTCCGCGACCGGCCTTTCGTAAAAAGAGTTCGGCATCAGCAGTTCGAACAGCGAATCGGTGTGCGCGCGCGCCGATTCTAAACGTCGAAAACAATCAGGGGCCGTTGTTGGGGAAATCCGAGAGGTTGCCACGCTTCACCTCGAAGGCAGGAACTCACCTTTTACTCCCACCCAGTGTATCGGCGCAAGTATTTTGGAACCATACATTGGATGCAGTAGTCCTAAAGAGGTGTCAAAGTATTTTGGGCGGGCCCGAGAAACTGGAGCGCTTTGCGGAAAGCCCGGCCCCTATGGCTGTAGCGGTTCTTTTGCTCAGCAGATGCCTCGCCAAACGTACAGCCAAGTTGCGGGACGAAAAAAACGGGGTCGTAGCCGAAACCTGCCGGACCGCGCGGCTCGTCCGTGATCGCGCCTTCCACAAAATCGGAAATGACGGCGACGATTCGGCTCCGCCGAGCGAGCGCGATCACGCAAACGAAACGCGCGCGTCGCTGATCGCCCGCGACGGATCGCATTTCATGAAGCAGTTTGCGTACGCAGTCTTCGGCCGTGCCATCCGGGCCGGCGTAGCGCGCGGAATGGATTCCTGGGCCGCCGCCGAGCGCGGGAACAACCAAGCCCGAATCATCCGCCAGCAGAAGCTCCGGCGCGAAAGCGCCGAAGCGCTGCGCTTTCCCCGCGGCATTTTCGGCAAAGGTGGGCGCGGATTCGTCGAATGGCGGAAGCTCGCTGAAGTTGGGGATTAGCGCCAGTTCGATTGCCGAGTTCCCGGCGAGTTCGCGATATTCGCGGAGCTTGCCTTCATTTGAAGACGCAACGAAAACGCGAAGGGAGCCGGCGCCGGCCTCGGCAGACTTATCGCGGCTTGCCACTGAATTTCATGTGCAACAGTTCCTGCTGCACCTCGGTGAGGTGACGGATCCCGCCCGCGGCCAGATCGACCAGCCCTTGCAGCTCTTCATTCGTATACGGGCGCCCTTCCGCGCTGGCTTGCACTTCGACGAAGCGGCCGCCGCCGGTCATCACGACGTTCATGTCGACTTGCGCCCGCGAATCTTCTTCGTAGGCAAGGTCGAGCAGAAGCTGATCATCCACGATGCCGACGCTGGTGGCTGCGACGGAATCGATTAGGGGCAGCGACCGAAGCATGCCTGCCGCGACCATGCGTTCCAGCGCGAGAGCAAGCGCGACGAAGGCGCCGGTGATCGAGGCCGTGCGCGTGCCACCGTCCGCCTGAATCACGTCGCAATCGAGCCACACAGTGCGTTCACCGAGCGCCTTCAAATCCGTGACGGCCCGCAGCGTGCGTCCGATCAGCCGCTGGATTTCGAGCGTGCGTCCCGACTGCCGCCCGCGGGCGGATTCGCGCGGAGTGCGCTCTTCGGTTGAGCGCGGCAACATTCCATACTCGCCGGTGACCCATCCCTTCCCGGTGCCTTTCAGAAAAGACGGCACACCATCGTCAACGGTAGCGGTTACGATCACGCGCGTCTGGCCCGTGGCGACCAACACGCTTCCCTCCGCGCTCGGAATGAAATCCGGCGTGATCTTCACCGGCCGCAAATCGTCAAAGGCGCGTCCGTCAGCTCGCAAAAGTTTCTCCTCTCGAACTTTGTGCTCTTGTGGCATGGAATATTCGGCTGTTCAGTGTGCCGACGATAGCGGGACGTGTCAATCGAATCGAGGTGCAACTTGATACCGTGGTAGTCGTGTTGGCGAGAGCCTGAATCAACTCGGTACCCGAGAGAAGAGACATTCCGTGCGGGCGAACGAATGCATGAAGCTTCATGGATTTGCGCCTTGTGTTGTGGCGGACGGTGCGCCGGACGATTTGGGTGTGGCGGCGTTCGGCGTCGAGTTGAGCGATGGATTTTGCGGGGACGCAGAGTCGGCGCCGGTCGGCGAAGGCGCGGATTGCGGCGGCACGGGCGGATTTAAGTCGAAGAAGCCGGTGAGATCCACGTGGCCCGCGAGCGTGTCCACTTCCTGCCCGTGGATCAGAATCTTCAGGCGGCGCAGAACGGGAACGTTGTTTTCGAGCGTGCGCGCTATCGAATCGACCGCGAGTTGCTCGCTCAAAATACCGGACGGAATCTCGGAGGCGAGGGCGTCCGAAAAATCCGCGACGCCCGTGCCGTCCGGAAGAATATAAAAGTCCAGGAGCAGGACGTCCGCGGGAATCGTGCGCTGTTCCGGTGTGGGCGCATTGGCGATCATCTCGCGAAGAACCTGCTTCGCCCGCTGCACCTGGTCTGCGGAAAGCGGCAATTGAACATCGATCGGGACGAGCTTTTCGGGACCCGCGGCCCAGAAGATTTTCGCGGTGACCATCACGTCCGTGGGAGTGGAAATCGGCGGAGCGAGCACTTCACTGCGGGCCTGCTCTTCCGTCTTCTGACTCTGCGCGAGACGCTCGATGCGCCCGCGAAGCTCGTCAAAGCCAATCAATCCGATCACCACGGCGACGATCAAAACGCCGAGAAATATCTTCAAATTTCGAGTCATCGCTTACTTCGCACCCACCGCATTTCCGGTGCGGTACGCCGCAACCGCTTTCACGATCGAAGCAGCGAGCGGCGAGGACATCTTGATCAATTGATCGGCTTGTGGGGCCGCGACGCTCGAAAGTTCGACGGCAACAGCCGGCGCCGTGACGGATCGAAGCCCGCGCACTTCGCCCCCCGCCGATGCACTCGGGGAGCCCGGGAAAAGCTGGTCCAACTGCAATTGGAGACCATCGGCAAGGCGGCGGCTCAAGTCCGTGTGCGGGCGCTGCGCTTCCTGCCAAACCGTAAGGTCGGAACGCGACGGCTGGGCCGCCAGGACAGGCGTCGCGGGCGCTCCGGCGGAAGGCGAAGCCGTTGCGGTCAAAGATGCGAACGGCGTCCAGAACTGGCAGTAGTAAGCGCGCGCGACGCCCACCGTGCCGGTTGAAGAAACGTGCAGGCTGATGAAAATGGCGTCGCGGTAAGCGTTGGCGGTAGCGGCGCGGTCGTCATAGGAGGGATTCGAATCGTCGTTGCGCGTCATCACCACGCGGTAGCTCTGGCGCTCGAGGTCAGCGCGAACGTTGCGGGCGAATTGCAGCACCACGTCCTTCTCGACGATTCCGTTGGCGCCGCGCGCGCCCGGGTCCGCTCCGCCGTGAGCGGGGTCGATGATAACGACGAAGCCTGATACCGCAGGCGCTGGCGGCGCGGTTCTCGGAGGCGCCGATTGCGACTGCGGCGCGCCCAACGGCGGTTGACCCTGCGGAGGAGCTTGCGTCGATGGGGGTGGTGTTTGAGGGCCAGCGGGCGCAGTTGATTGCAGAGGAAGCGTGTTGGCAATGGAGGCGCCGGGCCTGCCAAGAGCGACGGCGCAGGCTGCGAAAAGAAACAGTGTTACCAAAACCGAATTACGCACGGCGAAAAGAATAGCAGAAATGCGTTCGCGAAACCGGAGGGGTTGTGAATGCTGTACGAGAGAAATTTGATACCGGAAGTGATCCGCCGAACTACCGTGTGCCGCCCCGCCGGAGCTTTGTGTTACGTCACGGACGCGTTGCCACAGCTTCCGCTGTGGGCTACTTTGTTCCGTCCGTAGGTACACGCGTCACGATCCGGCGCGGCGGGCTCGCCGCTCATCCGGACGTGGCCCGGAGCTATCGGGGTTGGCCAAGTTTGCTGGGATGGCTGCGGGATCTTCCCGAACACGGCGAAACCGTGGACGACCGGAAGCCGGTCACCGCGAGTTAATACTCGCTCATCGCGTGCCGACCGGCCGGACAGATAACAAGTAGTTCACTTCGAAGCGCGGCGAGTGTATAAACTGTATCTACACAGGGAGGTAAGCAAATGGGAGTCTGCTTACGTCGGGTTATAATGAGTTCATTCCGATTGGCATTTTTTGACCGCAAGAGAACCAGAGAGGAGTTTGCATCATGAGTTACTTTGGAACGAGCAAGGCTTTAGTTGTAGCGGCAGCTCTGTGTCTGCTGCCCAGCGCGATGATTGCTCAACGAGCTGAGCGGGAGTCGCGCGAGACCAACGCACCGCCGGCGCCGTCGGGCACAACGCCGCGGACGGCCGACGGGCATCCCGACCTGAGCGGCGTGTGGAATGGCCTAGGGGACAACCTGAACGGCGTGCCGAACCAGATGGCCAACGTCGGCATAGCGGTGGACAGCAAGGGCGCTCATGACATATACAGCGGTGCGCAGATTGCAGTTTTCGAGCGAAGCGGCGACCACGGCTGGGATACGGCGCTCGGGGGAGAACAGGGAGAACGCGCCGCGACGCTACTGCGCAGGCTGGGTTCGAACCGGCCTATCTACAAGCCGCAGTACTGGCAACAGGTAAAGGACTTCGACGCAAATGCCAACGAGGAAGACCCTTCGAATAATTGCATGCCGGCGGGGATACCGCGCGCCGGGATTCCGTCGTACATCGGGCAGACTCCCACCTACATCATGATGGTCTATCCCGGCCAGGGTGGTTTGATCGCAACTCAAACGAGCTATCGCATGGTTCCTATGGATGGGCGCAAGCACACTCCGATTGACGACCTGGACGGGACGTACAACGGAGAACCGATCGGGCATTGGGACGGAGACACCCTGATAGTCGACACGTACGGCTTCAACACGGCCACTTGGTTCGACCAGCTCGGCGGCTACTTTCACAGCGAAAACATGCATACGATCGAACGCTTCAAGCGCGACGGAAACACGCTCACGTGGACGGTCACGGTGGACGATCCGGACGTGCTGCTCGAGCCCTGGACGTCGACTCCGCGCGTGGCTTTGCTGAATCCGAATCCTTCGGCGCTTCTGCCTGAATCGCTGCCGTGCAGCGAGCGGGATTTAGCACACAACGTTACAAAAGAACATCACTAGAACGTGTTTTGGGGACGATCGGTGCGGAAACGGAGCGTTTCCGCGGGGCCGAAGCTCCCACCCTTGCAAAATCGGCAAGGATGGGGCGCCCGGAAATTGTCTTCGCCCGTGCGAAATCCATACACCGAAGGTCAGACCTGGTTCCGGGCCGAAAGAGTATCACTCGCACTTGATTTGATTCGGGACACTTGAAAGCGTTTATGTGACCCGTTGTGGTTTTTTCCCCGGGCAGGTGCGCACGTAGGGCGAGATTCGTATAAGGAGACGGGATGCCGACGAAGGCAAAAAGATTAATAATGGCCGCGATTGTGGCGGCAGCGTCATTCGCGGTTCAGAGCGCCGGGGCGCAGAGCGGGCAGGGCAAAGCGGGCGCCGCGGTCGTCGGCAATATGACTGAGCGTGAGAAGACCATCCGGGCCGTGGCCGATGCGTTGGACATCGTGCGGTGGTCGGACATAGGAGCAGGAGACACTCGACTGCCAGGCGTCGATGCGGTGACCACGATGGAGTTCTGGGGAAGCGGCACGGCCTACAGCGGCGGCCAAAGCTATAAGACCGATTATCACGCCGCGCTCGATTACAATCCTCCGGCAATGCGCGTGGACATGACGCACCCGGGCGGCAGCGGCCCGGCGTTTCAAGTGGTGCGCGAAAAGTACGCGTGGGATGAGTCTGAGTTGGGCGCCGGGCTCGTGCCGGGAAAAGGCACGGCGACGCCGACGATGAATGCGGACAAGGAGCGGCTGCTTCAGCTCTACGTTCTGCCGTACGGCATCAT
>Ga0182024_10012082_pt1 | contig 17156 bp, 11 predicted proteins | sample P32metaG_FD_120480 | JGI IMG/M metagenome (GOLD analysis project Ga0182024, IMG submission 120480) | Permafrost microbial communities from Stordalen Mire, Sweden - P3-2 metaG (Illumina Assembly) | ecosystem: Environmental > Terrestrial > Soil > Wetlands > Permafrost | place: Sweden: Stordalen...
TCTCCAGGCTTGCGCTGATGGAAATGCCCATCGTATAAATCGAAACCTCGATCAAAACCGGGAGCGGCAGCGGCAGGGTCGAGAATATACGCCCCCAAAAACGCAGCCGTGTGATACCCGTGACGATGCAACAAATCCGGTAAGTACGGTAGTTCCGGGCGCAAAGGCGCACCCAAATCCTCAAGGTGGCTAAATTGCGGGTAAGTGCCCGTGAGCAACGCCGCGTGGGATGGCGTGGTGAGAGGGACCTGGGCGTAGGCTCGCGTAAATACCACGCTCTGCGTAGCAAGAGCATCGAGATTAGGAGTCAGTCCACGCTCAGACCCAAGAAACCCCATCCGATCAGCGCGGGTCGTATCGAGGGTGATGAGGATGATATTGGGTGGCTTCGCCTTAGGCGATTGAGGCTTCACAGCCTTGTGGACGGTTGCTCCAGCGCCCAGCGTCAGGCACAAAACTAAGAATGAACGCTGCACGAGTTGCATAGGGGATAGAAAAAAGTCTAGCACATGCTCCGGGACAAGCTGCGCGAGCTAATTCTCCAGATGGAATGTTGAGGACTACCAGTTAGACAAGAAAAAAGGCCGACCTCGCGGTCGGCCTCATTGGTGCTTAACAAGTTATCAGGTTAGAAATCAAACCGGATCGCCAGCTGAGTTACACGATGGCCACCGGCACTTCCGTAGGTTTCGGTCGACTGTCCGAACTGGCCGGTGCCGTAATTGTTACCGCTGCCGCCGCCCGCGCCCGGATTTTCGAAATTAGGATGGTTGAGCAAATCGAAGAAATTGGCGTCGAATCGGAAGCCAACACCTTCTGTGATTTTGAGTGACTTGCTAAGTCCAAAGTCAATGTTAGTGAACATTGGCCCTGGGACCACGTTGCGGGCGAGGTTGGGATCGCACCACAAGCCTCCGTGCGTGTTAATCGCCGGGTTGGTGAGGCAGGTCGCGGAAGGTGCGTACTGAGTTGGATCGATATACTGATAGACTGGGGCATTCGTGTTCGGGTCAATCCGCTCTCTGCCGCTGCCTATGATCGATCCTAGGACAGTACCCGGGCCTACAAACTCAGGCCGATCACTCTTGGTTCCGTCCTTATTGGAATCAGTCCCGGGGCCGGAGCTATTATAGAAGCCGATCGGCGAACCAGTGTTCCAGGAGACAATGGTGTTCGTCGTCCATCCCCCGATCCATCGATTTCCATGGAAGAAAGGTAAGTTATAGTTCATGGAAACAACGATGCGGTGGCGAATGTCGAAGTCTGACGGGCCATAATCGTTGCGTAGATTCTGGACGTCGGTCGGGGAGGGGAAGGCAGCGCCATCCGCCTTCGAACGGAACACGTCGCTGATTTCATCCAGGGACTTGGCGTAAGTGTAATTGGCATTCATCGACAGGCCGTGAGAAAACCGCTTTCGCAGGGTCACGTCCAGCGCGTTGTAGCTGGACCCAAAGTAGTTGCCGCGCGCATTGTCATTGTTGAAACCCGCGTTCGGACGCGACGCACTGAACCCGGTAGCGAAGCCATCGGCAGCGCAGGCCGCCGTCACCGTTTGACATGCAACCCGTCCGTCGAAGGTATTACGGTTCAAAATCCCAATCAGTTTGCGGCCCATCGTTCCGACATAGCTGACCTCTAGAGCAAAGTCCTTCGCCAAGGCGTACTGGAGACCAAAGCTTTCCTGCATGTAGTACGGCGACACCAGGTTCTGGTCCATGTGGCGAGGAACCGGCTTGGGCAAGCCGAGCGGGAAAAATGCTGGGTTGATGAAAGCCCCGTTACTAGTGAATGGAACGGTGTACAAGCCCGGGTTCTTTAACGGTCCAACAGGCGTGCCGCTCGCAAATAGTCCGGCCGTTTCATCCGCGAAATACGGCGCATTGAATCGGATATTTTCGAAGACGTTGTTGTAGATGCGATCGTAGAACGCTCCAAATCCGGCACGCAGCACAAGTTTCTGATTGCCGAGCGTATCCCAGGCGAAGCCCACCCGCGGTCCAAAGTTATTCATATCCTTGTTCCAAATGCTGGTGTTGTGCACCTGGAATACTGCGCCCGCTTCGTATGCGTACCACTGATTGTTTGAGGGATAGAAAGGATTGTTACACGGAGGCGTGTTACAGAACGGCGTAACACCGGTGCCGAAGTAAACGTTGGAATCGATGTTTGGCTGGTAGTTATGTGGGGGCCCGAAATACTCCCAGCGCAAGCCCAGGTTCAGCGTTAACCTTGAGTTCACGCGCCAGTCATCTTGTCCATACAAGCCAACTTCATTCGCCCGGTAGCCGCGATATTCGTTCGGCACTTGACCATTGCTCGGATTAACGGATGCCGCTGCGTAATACCAGCCACCGTAGCCCAAGCCACCAGCCCCAGCCTTGGGGCCGAGCGCCGCGTCAATGGCGTCTGTGAACACACCGTCGGTGACCATGTCCTCGGTGCCCCAGTTAAAGAAATGCCCCGATGTATCGTTGCTGAAAGTTGAGCCATTACGGGTGCGACGATACTCTCCTCCAACTTTCAACTGGTGCTTACCCTTCGTAATTGAAATATCGTCTTTGTACTGAAACTCATTTTCAGTGAACAGCTGCGGAATGCCGATCGGCGATCCCAGCGAGACCGTAGTCGGATCGGCAGCAAACGTTTCTGGAATGCCCTGGGTGCCGGGAGCAAAAAAGTTCGCCGTGCGCCGTACGTAGCCGATTTTGAACTGGTTCAAAACGGTCGGCGAGAGGGTGTGGGTCCAGCTAACTCCTGCCGTCTGCGCTCGATTCGGATTGTCTTCCGGCCCGCTAAAAGAATTATCGCCGGCTCCGAAATTCAGGCTCGTATGCACATCTTCCAGCAAATACGTGACTCCAATCCGATCGTTTGGACTGAGAGTGTGGTCCAGTTTGACACTGAAGCGAAACTGATTCAAAGGAGAGCTTTGCTCCTGGGTTACGCTGTCGAAAAGGGGAACGGGGTATTGCGGTAGAATGCCCGCTGCATTGAGCCCATAAGCATCGAAGCTCTGGCAGTTGAGGGCAGGATTCGGAACAGAGCAGTTAATGCTGGAATTGACTAAAGGCACGGCCAGCGGAAACTTCGCCTGTAACGCTTTGAAATTCGGTCCGAGGGTGGTTGGCAACAGCGGACAGCCGCCCGCAACGGTGCTGCAGGGAGCAACGCTATTGACAAATGTAGCCATCTGCCCGCTATTTACCCAATCGTAAAACTGTTGCGTAATCGATACGCCTGCGACTGGGGATGATTGGCGAAGGCGATGTTCTTCGACTACAGCATAAAAAAATGTTTTGTCCTTTATGATCGGGCCCCCGATAGAGCCGCCGAACTGGTTGCGAACCAGGCGGTCTTTCACCCCTGCGGCATTCGAAAACCAATCCTCTGCCGTAAGCGCCTGGATGCGGTTGTACTCGAATAACGAACCGTGCCATTTGTTGGTGCCACTCTTCAGCACGGTGTCGGTCACAAACCCACCGACCTTGCCATACTCGGCACTGAAGTCATGAGTGATCACGCGATACTCTTCGATCGCGTCCGGCGAAATGGAGGTGTTGGATCCGCCTTGCCCGCAGGCCGTGCCGCAGAGCGCCACGCCGCCCTGACCTTGCTCGTTATTGTCCACGCCTTCAATCATGTAGTTGCCGGCGCCCGTCCTGACGCCATTGACCGCCGCGCCACGGAAGGTGCCGCCCGCCTGCTGTTCGGGAACCGCACCCGCCACCAAATTGATAAAGTCGTTGGAATTGCGTGCCTCGATGGGCATGTTTTCCCAGACACGGCGGTCAATCAATTGCGAGACCGCGGAATCCTCCGTCTGCACAATCTGCGCGCCAGCTTCCACCGTAACCTGCTCGGTCGTCGCGCCCACTTCAAGCTTCACGTCTCGAGTGGTGATCGTACCGACGCTGACGATAACGTTCTGAACCTTAGTCGACTTGAAGCCCTTGGAAGCGATTTCCAGCGTATAGCTGCCCACGATCGGCAACGAAGGGAAGCTGTAAATTCCGGCGTCCGTGGTCACCGTAGTGCGCACTTCGCCCGTCGCGGTATTGGTCAGTTTGACCTCGACGCCTGAAACCACGGCACCCGTTGAGTCGGTCACCTGACCAGTTAGTTGGCCGGCTCCTTGCGCGAAGGCTCCGGCGCTGAGGGCTAGCACGGCGAATACGAGCAGTAGGCGAGTCCAGGTGTTGCGGAATGCAGATTCCATTCGAGTTCTCCTATCAAATTCTTGCAAACTGATGCGGCTTATCCACTGTGATTGCCAAGGGAAGGGCCAGACATCGGCACGCAGCCCATTAAAGATGAGGTGTTGAAAGATAACCGGCGGTAAATGCAATCTCGATTCCAAAATACTGCGTCGCCAGCATTCGCGTTTTCAATGAGTTAGAATTACCGACACTCGAGCTATATGTTTTTTGGGAGGCTGACCACTCCTTCATCTATGGAAAAACGTAGAGCGGTGCATGCGCTCGGCGCATCTAAGGCGAGCCTCAAACCCCCAATGAACGAGACCAAACTGCTTCATGCCGAGGACTTCAATCGCGGTATTGACCTCTTTAACCGCGCCCGTTTTTTTGACGCTCATGAAGTCCTGGAAGACTTTTGGCGTCCTCTATCCACGAAGAAGCCGTCACGTCGGCACGTTCAGGGGTTGATTCAGCTCGCAGTGGCTTTCCACCACCACTCGACCGGAAACTACGTGGGCGCGCTTTCAGTACTCGACAGAGCTACGCGCAATCTTCATGGCGCTGAAGATTCGTTTCCTGACCTGGATCTCGATGCGCTGCGCGTTCAGCTATCACCTTGGCGGCAGTTTTTGACTGATCACGGAGGAGCCGGTCGGCACAAATCACACGGGAGCAAAATCGAGCCGCGCAATCCTCCTGCTCTGCCGAAGATTGTGCGGAGGGGCGCCAACCGTTAATCGCATTGTCGCTGTTGTCGCTCAGTTGCTGCCCTGAGATGTGGTGTGATCCCGCTGTCGTCGCCATTGTCGCCATTGTCCCGAGTAACGGCCGAAAGTTCTATTGCTGCTAGAATTCTTTCTCGTGACACGAAGCGCACATTTGTCAAAAAAGATGCCTTCCAACGCTACCCTCGCGGGTGTTCCTCTTCTCGATTTACATCGCCAGTACGATGGCATTCGCGACGAGGTGCTGGCCGCGATCGCGCGGGTGTGCGATTCGCAAATCTTTGTTCTAGGTCCCGAAGTCGAAGCGCTGGAGCGGGAAATCGCCGCCTTGACCGGCTCCGGCTTTGCCGTCGGATGCGCGTCGGGAACGGAGGCACTCTGGTTGGCATTGGTGTCCGCCGGGGTAAAACCCGGCGACGGCGTGATTACTACTCCGTTCAGTTTTTTTGCCTCGGCCAGTGCAATTGTGCGAGCGGGAGCAATTCCAGTGTTCGTCGACGTGGACGAAGGGACATTGAATCTGGATGCCACTCTTGTTGAACAACGGCTGCGCGATCGCAAGCCCAATTCCCAGCGACTTGCCCAACAACTTTCCCCGCAACTCGGCGGCGGTAAGAACGGAAATATTCGCGCCATCCTTCCCGTCCATCTTTACGGACAATGCGCGGACGTGGATGCGCTCGACCGGGTCGCCAAAGCCTATGGTCAGCAGAGTTCTGAAGAAATTGCAATTGTGGAGGATGCCGCGCAAGCGATCGGCGCAGAGTGGAACGGGCGGGGCGCCGGTTCGCTCGGGGTAACCGCCGCCTTCAGTTTCTATCCCACCAAGAATCTGAGCGCCTACGGAGACGCGGGAATCGTGACGACATCGCGTCCCGAAATGGCGGAACATATGCGCCGCCTCCGCAATCATGGCAGTCCGCGCCGCTATTACCATGACGAATTTGGCTGGAACGGTCGCATGGATGCGATTCAAGCCGCGGTGTTGCGGGTAAAGATGACTCACATCGCCAGTTGGAACGAAAGGCGACGGCACCATGCGGCGACCTATGACCAGTTATTCGCGGAATCGGGATTGCTCGCTGCGCAGAAATCGAACGGCTGCGCCCCGGTGCGCTTGCTGGCACGCAATTTAAAAGCGCAACATGTCTTCCATCAATACGTGATTCGCGCCCAGCGCCGCGACGACTTGCGTACGTTCCTGGCAGAAAGAAAAATTAGTACGGAGATTTATTATCCGCTACCGTTGCACCTGCAGCCGGTGTTCTCCTATCTCGGATTTAAGGCGGGAGACTTGCCGGTCGCTGAACACGCCGCCCAGGAAGTGCTGGCCCTGCCTATGTTCCCGGAGTTAAGCGAGGCGGAGATTCGGTCTGTGGTGGAAGGTATTAAAGATTTTTATTCCTAAACGTCAGATGTCTTAGTATCATGGGCCGTTTTCGGGCCAACCATAAAGGACTGTACCCGCTAGCCGATACTTCTACAATTTATTTGGTGGCACTCTGGTTAGCGAAACGGCGATGCCGTGGGCCAAGGGCAATCTCCCCATATTCCCAAACAAGGTGCACCCCATGCGAAGACTTTTTGTGCTGTTCTGTGTTTTTGGAATTTCCTGCGCTTCCAGCGCCAAAACTGATTCATCCTCTTGGTCGAATCTAGACATGCTTCAGTCGGGACAAAATATTCAGGTCGTCGATATACATTCGAAGAAGCATTTCGGAACCTTCCTGCATGTCTCCGACGCAGGCATCTCGTATCAGGAGTCTGCAGGTGAACGCACAATTCCGAAGCAGGACGTGCGCCGCGTAAAGCTCATGGCGAACAACCACCGTCTGCGCAACACGCTGATTGGGGGTGCGGTAGGCGCTGGAGCCGGAGCAGGCATAGGCGCTGCAGCCTTTCACTCGTGCGCCGGTGAATCAACCTGCATTCAGCCGGTTGGCCGAGGCGCTACAAGTGGTATCGGCGCAGTCGCGGGTTTGGCGGCTGGCGCAGTCGTGGGAGCTTTGTTGCCAAGCCACAGTACAGTTTACCGGGCGAATTCGCGCTGAATATCTACTGTGGGTTGAACCGGAAGGGGATTGAAAGCAGAGCCGGTCAACACAAAAGCGAGTGCTTCATCCTGATGGCGCTACTTTCTGCGCTTCGCTTTCTTATTCGGGTCTCGTGCCAGTTCGTCGCCCGGCGCAAGGAGTCGCCGCACAACGCGTCCGCATCCCACACACCTCCCGCTATACTGTTCTCCCGTGAAGTCCGTCATCGTCGGCACCGCTGGACACATCGACCACGGCAAGACTTCATTGGTAAAAGCCCTCACCGGCATGGACGCCGATCGCCTCGAAGAAGAAAAACGGCGCGGCATCACCATTGACATCGGATTTGCAAACTTCGATCTCCCAACTCCAGACGGCGGCACGCTTCGCATCGGCTTCGTCGACGTTCCGGGCCACGAGCGCTTCGTCCGTAACATGCTCGCCGGAGTTGGCGGCATCGATCTGGTGCTGCTCGTGATTGCCGCCGACGAAGGCATCAAGCCGCAGACTCGCGAACATTTTGATATCTGCCGCCTGCTCGGCATCCGCCGCGGCATCACGGTACTTACAAAATCGGACGCCGTCGACGCCGAGACCCTCGAAGTCGTGCATCTCGAAGTAGAAGATTTTGTTCGCGGATCATTTCTGGACTCGGCGCAATCCCCAATCGTCGCCGTAAGTTCACTGACCCGAGGTGGTCTCGATGCCTTGAAATCCGCGCTCGTCAAGATTGCGTCGGAGGCCGCCTCAAAGAATTCGGCAGCGCTCGCCCGTCTCCCCATCGATCGTGTCTTCACCATGAAAGGTTTTGGCACCGTAGTGACGGGCACGCTCGTTGCGGGAACCATTCGCAAAGAAGATGAACTTGAAGTCTTTCCTGCAGCGCAGCGGGTGCGAGTTCGCGGGCTGCAGGTTCATGGAGCGGCCGCGGATTTGGCGGCCGCGGGGCAGCGCACGGCACTAAACGTCGCAGGCCTCTCGAAAGAAGATCTTTCTCGCGGCATGACCTTGGCAACAGCGGGAACTTTTCGAGTGACAACTCGAATCGATGCGCTGCTCTCGTTGCTTTCTTCAGCAAAGGCCTTGAAAAATGGCGCGCGCGTACACTTCCACGCCTATACCGGCGAGGCGATCGCGGAAGTGCGTTTATACGTCGCCAAAGCCGCCGCGCCGAAACAGCTCAAGCCCGGCGACGAAGCCTACGCCCAACTGCGCTTTGCTGAGCCCATGTTGCTCTTGCCCGGCGATCGCTTCATCATCCGCCAGTTTTCTCCCGTAGAAACAATCGGAGGAGGTATCGTGCTCGATGCTTTCCCCGCAGTTCGAAAGCGACGCGCCGAAGACGCAATTGCTTTTCTTAAAACCATGCGCGACGGTTCTCCGGAAGAAGTGCTGGCTGCGAGAGTGCAGCGGCGCGGGACCTTTGGATTGCCATTAAACGACCTACCCTCGGAAACGAATCTCCGGCGGGAAGAAGCCACAAAACTAGCCGCTAAAGCCGGTCTGATTCGATGCGGTTCGGTGCTGGTTGCGCCCGCATCGTTTGCGCAGGCCACTAATGATCTCCTTCAAGTTCTCAAAAAATTTCATGACGCGAACCCTCTAGTGCCCGGGATGAGCAAAGAAGAGCTACGCGACCGCGCCAATATGAGCGCTGAAGTGTTTGATGGCGTCCTCGGAAAATCAGTAGAAGAAAAAAAACTCGAAGTCCCGGGCGAATTAGTTCGGCTGCAAGGCCGCGGCGTGATCATGAAAGACGAAGAAACCGAATCGAAAAAAATAATCGAGCAGGCGTTTGCCGCCGCAGGCTTGAAGGTTCCGTCGCTCAAAGAAGTGTTGGCGGCCCTGAAAGTTGATAAAGTGCGCGCGCAGAAAATCGTCACCTTGCTCATGCGCGACAAGATTCTAATCAAGATCTCCGAAGATCTCGTCTTCCATCAAAGCGCGCTCATCGATCTTCGCCGAAAGATCGCCGATCTCAAATCGAGCGCCCCGAAAATTGATGTCGCTCGCTTCAAAGATATGACTGGGGTTAGCCGCAAGTACGCGATTCCACTGCTCGAATACCTGGATCGCGAACGGGTAACGCGGCGAGTTGGAGACGAGCGTGTAATCCTTTGAACACGACTGCCTGAGTACGACTCGCCCAAAAGGGAACGCCTCCAGACCCATCCGATTAAATATTTTCCTCCGGAAATTCAACTTCCAACGCCAGCGGTCCGGTGACTCGATTCGTCAAATTGGCTAGTCCAATCAGCATGTGCAGATCCACAATTTGTGGATCGGAAAAATGTTCTTTGAGTTCAGTGAAGTCTGCTTCACTGGCGCCGTCCGGAGTGCGGGTCAATTTTTCGGCATAGCGAAGTGACACCTGTTCGGACGCGCTAAAACCCGAATATTTTCCTTCCTTCAAAAATTTCATTTGCTCCGGAGTGAGCCCCGCACGTTTTGCTCCCTGAATGTGGTGCTGCGTACAGTAACGGCATCCATTGATAAGCGAGATCCTCAGATACACAGCCTCGTACAACTTGCGATCGAGGGAACGTCCAACACTGGCATAGAATTCCAAAAAGCTGGCGAGCATTGCCGGACGGTGTGCCAGAGCTTTCTGAATATTGCCAGGCTTGCCTTTCAGCTTGCCGTCGTAAATAGCTTTAACTTCCGCAGTGGCTTGCGCGGGCTCAATCAGACTGATTCGGCTCATGAAATTGTCTCCTTAGCGTGGCCTATAATTATCATATTGCGCAATTGCAGCTCGATGCGCAAATCGCCTTCTTGAAGAAAATTCATATCATCGGTGCTGGGCTGGCAGGATCAGAAGCGGCGTGGCAGTGCGCCCGTCGCGGCGTCGCGGTCGATTTATTTGAAATGCGACCCGCACGATCGACTCCCGCCCATCAGACCGAGGACTTCGCGGAACTCGTCTGCTCCAACTCCCTGAAGTCCGAGAGCGAAAACACCGCCCCGTGGTTGCTGAAAGAAGAGATGCGACGCGCAGGCTCCCGCTTGCTGGGAATTGCCCGCGAAACCTCCGTCCCCGCCGGACACGCGCTTGCCGTAGACCGCACCGAGTTTTCACGAAGAATCACCGAAGCGATCTCTCGTGAGCCCCTTATCACAGTTCGTCGCGAAGAAGTCTCTCAAATCGATGAGGACGAGGACGGGCTCACGATCATCGCTACCGGCCCGCTAACTTCGGACGCATTGTCGCGTGAAATTGTTCGACTGAGTTCTTTCTCCGCCGCGCCCGCAGCGACCGAAGAATCCGCCGGCGATCCTTCGCGACCAGGAGCGACCGCGTCCCACAATCTTTATTTCTATGACTCCATCAGCCCCATCGTCGAAGCCGATTCCATCGATATGAGCAAGGTGTATCTCGCAGCCCGCTACGATAAAGGCTCGGCGGATTACATCAATTGCCCCATGTCAAAAGAAGAATACGACCGATTTTACGACGCGCTTATTTCGGCGCAATCGGTCGAGCAAAAGGATTGGGAAAACCTGAACTACTTTGAAAGTTGCCTGCCGGTCGAAGAGATTGCCCGGCGCGGACGCGATACCTTGCGGTTCGGCCCCATGAAGCCAGTCGGATTGAAAGACCCTCGCACCGGCCGGATTCCTTACGCGGCCGTGCAATTGCGGCAGGAAAATCTCCGCGCTGATTCGTACAATCTCGTCGGATTCCAAAACCACCTGAAATTTGGCGACCAGGCCCGCGTGCTGAGTTTGATTCCAGGACTAAAAAACGCGCGCTTCTTGCGCTACGGCCAGATTCATCGCAACACATACATCAATTCGCCGGCGCTTCTCAATTCATATTTACAAATGAAAGCGCATCCCAATGTGATGTTCGCCGGACAAATCTGCGGAGTTGAAGGCTACGTGGAATCGATCGCCACCGGGTTGATAGCGGGGATCAACGCAGCTGCCTTTGCTACTGGAGCCGAAGTGCTGCCCCCGCCACGCGCTTCCGCGTTCGGGTCGCTGATCCATTACATTACTCAGGCAGAGCGCAAAGATTTCCAGCCGGCAAACATTACATTCGACCTCTTGCCTGCACTCGAAGTTCACGTGCGCGATCGCAAGGAACGCCATCGGCAGCAGTGCGAGTTAGCTTTGCGCGAGTTCGACTCTTGGTACAGAGACCCAAGGGAATTGGCGGGTCAGGCAATAGGCCCGGCGACTACACGAATCCCAGAGCCCGCTTGATTTCCGGACAGCTTCGTTTTAGGGTTCCCTTGTCACAGTGAAGGATAAGTCAGTGCCCATTTCTGCCGTCGATTGCGTTCAGCCCGCCCTGCAACACACTCGCGATCAGGTCTTCACTCGCTTCCGCTGGGGCCAATGGTCGCGCCTGGCGCTGGTTGGAATTCTGGCGGCGGAGCTTCATGTCGGCGGATGCGGCTTCGGAAACCTCGGCGGCAAACTTCCCCACGTGCCGCACAAAACTGGCCGGGAGTTCCTGCCGGCTACAACTTTGTTTACTGGAAGGCCGCCACTGGATTGGCTTCCCATTACGCCTGAGCAAATGTCTCAACACGTCGCCCAGTTCATCGGGTTGCTCCTGGTGGCAGCCTTTGCCGCCATGTTGTTGTCGTTCGCCTTCCTCTACGTCAATAGCGTTTTCCGTTTCATCTTGTTCGACTCAGTTCTGCGCCGTGAATGTTCGATTAGCGAGGGCTGGCGAAGATGGCACCGAGCGGGCACGCGTTTTTTTCTCTGGCAGATTGTGTTTCAAATTTCGGTTTGGATCTTCTTCGCGGTTCTCGTCGGTGTTCCCGTCGCGCTGGCCCTAGCCGCGGGATGGGCTTCAGATTTATCACATCATGTCAGCCGCTTAATCATCGGAGTAATTCTTGCTGCGGGACTATTCCTGTCTTTTGTGCTGAGCGTTGCCGTGGTTCAAGTTTTGGCCAAGGATTTTCTGGTCCCGGTCATGGCGCTCGAAGGCCTCGACTTTGCGGACGGCTGGCAACGCCTGCTGGCCATCGTCCGGCGTGAGCAGGGAAGATTTGCCGTCTATCTCCTGCTGAAGCTGGTGCTTTCAATCGCGGCCGGGATACTATTCACCATCATCGCGATTATTCCGCTACTGGTCGTCGTCATCCCCGGCATTACAGCCGTGGTAGCCGCCAGAGCTGTGGGGATGGGTTGGGAAGTTACCACCATCAGCCTGGCCATCATTTTGGGAACCGTCCTCATTTTGCTGCTGATTTATCTGATCGCTTTGGTGTGTGTTCCCGCCACCGTTTTCTTTCCGGCGTTCGCGCTCCATTTCTTTGCTGCGAGATATCCAAATCTGAACGTGCTGCTGAACCCTGTGCCGTTACCGCAAACACCGCCGATGCCGCAGTTTTCGCCGCCGTTCGAACCGCCTCCGTTGCCCCAATCGCCCGAGCCCATCGGCTGATCATGCAGTGGAGAGCCGGGCGTCCCCGCCCGGAAGACGGGCGAGAGCCCATCCCTCGACTACTCGAGGGCGGCTACTCTTTAGCGGCACTCGCTTTGTGTCCCCAAGAAAATCGCCGCCCGATGATGCACTTCACGATCAAATGATCTGCGGAGTTCGTCACGTCCACTCCCGCTCCAAAATTGAACTCCCAGTTCGGCGACACATTCAGATCAATGACAGGAAAAATCTGCTGCGACTGCTGCGAGATCGGATCGAAATTTGAAACCGGCCCTAACGCACCGTAATATTCCACGCCCCCACTAATCTTCTTCGTAAAATCAAAACCGATTTTCACGTTGGGAGAAAATTCCCATCCCTTCCCGGTATTCAGGCCATGCAGCGATCGGTCGAACGCCGGATTGAAGGCCAGATACCATCGCCCAAGCTTCCGATCGATAATAGGACGCAGTTCGTAGTTCCACGTGTCTTCGGAAAACTTTCTCTGCTGGTAGCCAATCTCCTGTGAAATGCTGAGCCCAACCGGCAAATGCCATGACGCAGGAGCTACGAATCTCGGCCGAATGTGATCGCCCACCCAGTGCCATCCGCCATCGCTAGCCGCGCTGCCCGGCTGAATACTGGAAAAAACATAGAAGCCAATCTCGAACCAGTCAGTAAAACCGTGAGTGATCTCAAGCGTCTCATGTTCCGCATGATTGGAAGGCAACACGCCGTTGACCACCGTCTTCTGGCCATCCACCGTGAAGTTGGAATGGATCTCAACCATGGTAGTGTCCTTCGGCGTCGCTTCAGATCCGTAAACTTGGATTTCGTAGTTATCCTGCGCGCGGGCCGCCAGGGGCATCATTAGAAAAACAAGCGCAAGAAACAGCGCCGCTACGGTAGAACCAAAAAACTTTCTCATCGCGAGTCTTGATATTAACTTTCCGCCGCTAATCGATATTGGATTGTAACGCGCAATCGCCGTCATTTACCGCGAGAGAAATGTGATTGTGCCATTGTTAGTTTCGCGCCCGGTTCTTAATCCAGATAGGCGAGCCGATAAATCCAAACGCATCCCGAATCTGGTTTTCCAAAAATCGCTGGTAAGAGAAGTGCAATTTTACAGCGCGATCAGTGAATAGAACGAATGTCGGCGGCGCCACTCCCGCCTGCGTCATGTACAAAATTCGCACCCGCTTGCTCACCGGAACTGACGCGCGGTCAAAGTCAACTTTCCTAATAAAGCGGTTCATCTCCCCGGTCGAAACCCGCTTGCGACGCTCCGCTGCGACCTTCTCGATCAGCGGAAGAATTTTTTCTGTTCCCTTCCCAGTGTGGGCCGATAGAAATAGCACCGGCGCATAAGCCAAAAATTTCAATCCGTAACGCAGCCGCTCTTCGTAAAGCGCCCGATCTTGCGGACGCTTCGCATCCTGAATGCGCGCCGTTCTCGACTGACTGATGGCACGTTTCTCGCCGCTGGCAATCAGATCCCATTTGTTCACCAAAATGATTACCGACCGTCCACTCTCGTGCGCGTATCCAGCAATGTTAGCGTCGAGCCCGCTTGCCCCCTCAGTGGCGTCAACCATGAAGAGCACGATGTCGGCATCCTCAATATTTTTTCGCGCCATCACTACCGATAGCTTTTCCGCCATCAGGTGCGTCTTGCCCTTACGCCGAATCCCCGCCGTATCGACAAACCGAATCTTGCGCCCGTGATATTGAATCGCCTCATCAATGGAATCGCGTGTAGTCCCGGCGATAGGCGACACAATCGCGCGATCAACGCCGGTAAGCTGATTCAAAAGTGTCGACTTCCCAACATTAGGATGCCCAATAATAGCCACCCGAATCTCATGCGCCTCCTCAGGACTGGCTTCCCCTGTGCCTTCCTTCGTGCCCTCCGTGTCCTCTGTGGTTGCAGTTGATGTTGCTGTTGCAGTTGTAGTCGAAGCCAAACTTTTAACCGCAGGAATCACCTGAAGAATCGCGTCCAGCAGATCGTCAACCCCGCGCCCATGCTCCGCCGAAATTGGAAACACATTCCGCATCCCCAATGAATGAAATTCCCCAAGCAGAGAATCCTGCTTATCCGAATCCATCTTGTTGACTGCCAGAAAAAGCGGCTTGCCCGTGCGATTCAAAAGCCGCGCCAACTCGCGATCCGGCGCGGCAATTTCGGTGCGAGCATCGACCACCATAACAATGGCCGACGCTTCTTCGAACGCCACCCGCGCTTGCCGAAAAATTTCCGACGGGATGAAATCTTTGTCGTCAGGAATAATTCCGCCCGTGTCCACCACGCGAAACTCGTGCCCCAGCCATTCCACTTCCCCATAAAGTCGGTCGCGCGTGATGCCAGGTTCATCGCCAACGATAGCCCGCCGCGAGCCGGTAAGATGATTGAAGAGCGTGGATTTGCCGACGTTAGGTCGTCCGACAATGGCGACCAGCGGAAGAGGTTTCTTTTTACTCAAAGTATTGTCATTCTCAAAGAGATTCCTGAAGATTTTGTTCTAACGAATAGTCGCGAATTGACCAACCACAGCTCGAAGCTCACAGCCCGAAGCGCACTACCCGTTATTATAGAGACTCCGTGCCTCCCTCATCCCATTCCGTCCCCCATCCCGAGACCGGCGCAGCTGGATTTTCCTTGTACCAGTTCTTCGCGCCCGGAGGACTGCTCTCGAAAACTCACCCCGCATACGAATTTCGTCGCGGCCAGCTACAGATGGCGCAAGCCGTCGAAGAGGCACTAGAAGAAAAGCGGCATCTGATAGTCGAGGCCGGCACCGGCACCGGGAAGACGCTCGCATATCTGCTCCCCGTGATCCGCTCCGGCAAGCGGGTCATCATCTCGACCGGCACGAAGAATTTGCAGGAGCAACTTTTTTTCAAAGATGTTCCCGCTCTTGAGCTCGCTCTTTTTGGCAATAACAATGAAGAGAAGAAACTCAACGTCTGCTACATGAAAGGCCGCAACAATTATCTCTGCCGAAAAAAGCTTATCGATCTCACCGGTCAGCCCGTGCTCAGCGGCTTGGAAGAAATTGAGCACTACCGCGCCATTGCCGCGTGGGAGAAGACCACGCACACCGGCGATCGCGCCGAACTCGCCGAACTGCCCGAGGCAAGCGCTCTCTGGCATAAGCTCGACGCCCGAGCCGATACCTGTCTCGGCCAAAAATGCAAAGAATTCGACCGCTGCTTCATCACCGAGATGCGCCGCCGCGCCGCTGAAAGCGACATCGTCATCGTCAATCATCATCTATTTTTTGCCGATCTTTCCATAAAACTCGAAGCCGAAGGCGCGCCCGACGCCGGCGTTCTTCCCGAGTGCGGAGCCGTAATCTTCGACGAAGCCCACGAACTCGAAGATATCGCCGGCAACTATTTTGGAATTTCAGTCAGCAACCTACGCATGGACGAACTCGCGCGCGACGTCGAGCATCTCCTGCAGCGCGAGAAGCTCTACACGCCGCAAATCTCAGGAGCGATCCAATCGCTCCGTGAGCGCTCCCAACTTTTCTTTTCGCTATTGCCGCCAAATGAAGGCCGCTTCGCCTTCGATTCCCGCCGCGAATTCCTGGAAGAAAACGGGGAAGAGTTTATCGCCCTGAATCAATCTCTAAACCGCCTGGGCGCGGAGTTGGAACAACTGCCCCAGAAACCGGAAGAAGTTTTTACGCTCGCGCGCCGTGCGCAGCAATTGCAAGTGCAGCTTCGCTTCGTCATGGAAAACGAAGATCCGAATACCGTCTTTTGGATCGAGCGCCGTGGCTTTCGCGGAGCAACTGGCGCCGCTTTGAAAGGGCGTGGCTTCAGCCACGCCGCCTCCAGATCAGTTGAGAACGGGGCTTCAGCCCCCGAGGCCCGCCCTAGCGGCCGCGCCAATGTTTTCCTGCAAGCGACCCCAATCGAAGTTGGCCAAATTCTGCGCGAGTGCCTATGGTCGAAAATGCAAACTGCTGTCCTCACCTCGGCAACGCTCGCCGTGGGCGGAGGCTTCGGATACATCCGGCAAAGATTAGGGCTCGACCACGCGCGCGAATTAATCGTGCCCTCTCACTTCGACTACGAGAGCCAGGCAATTCTTTATGTCCCGCCAAACTTGCCCGATCCCCGCACCCCACAATTCGCCGCTGAGGCCTCCGCGGTCATCGGCAAACTGCTCAACATTACCCGCGGCCGCGCATTCGTCCTCTTCACCAGCTACGCGCAGATGAACGAAATTTACGACAGGCTGCTGGGTGAATTGGATTTTCCCATGCTCAAACAGGGAGACGCTCCGAAGTCCGCTCTGCTCGAAGAGTTCAGGCTCACGCCCAATGCGGTGCTGTTTGGAACATCGTCGTTCTGGCAGGGAGTTGACGTGCAGGGCGAGCAATTAAGCTGCGTAATTATCGATCGCCTGCCATTTGCAGTTCCAAGCGATCCGATAGTAGCGGCGCGAGTAAAAGCCATCGATGCCGCCGGCGGCAATGCCTTTTTCGAGTATCAAGTCCCAAGCGCAGTCATCACCCTAAAGCAAGGCTTCGGAAGATTGATCCGATCCTTGCATGATCGCGGACTGCTCGCATTGCTCGACAACCGCATTCTAAAAAAACAGTACGGCCGAGTATTTATCGAGAGCCTGCCGAATTACAGCAAGACCACAGACATGAAAAAAGTAGAAGAATTTTTCGGGCAGGATATATGAATAAATATTAGTAATAAAAGGTTGTGTGGCGGCGGGGCTCTGCCCCGCAAAACGGGGCGAAGCCCCGTCACCACACAATTAAACTTGCTACACGAACAGCCA
>Ga0182024_10012083_pt1 | contig 17156 bp, 18 predicted proteins | sample P32metaG_FD_120480 | JGI IMG/M metagenome (GOLD analysis project Ga0182024, IMG submission 120480) | Permafrost microbial communities from Stordalen Mire, Sweden - P3-2 metaG (Illumina Assembly) | ecosystem: Environmental > Terrestrial > Soil > Wetlands > Permafrost | place: Sweden: Stordalen...
GAAACCAACGCCCATCTGCTGCGCTATGACAGCGTGCATGGCCGCTTTCCCGCCTCAGTGACGGTGGAAGGCGACATCATGACCGCCGCCGGCCACAAGATCAAAGTCACCGCCATCAAGGAACCGGCCAAGCTCCCGCACAAGGAATTGGGCGTGGACATCGCCATGGAATGCACCGGCATCTTCGCCACCCGCGACAAGGCCGCGCTCCATCTCGAAGCCGGGGCCAAGCGCGTGCTGGTATCGGCCCCCGCCGACGGCGCGGATATCACCGTGTGTTATGGCGTCAATCACGACAAGATCACTAAGGATCACCTTGTCGTTTCCAACGCCTCCTGCACCACCAACTGCCTGGTGCCGGTGGCCAAGGTCTTGAACGACACGATTGGCATCGAGAAAGGCATGATGACCACGGTTCATTCCTACACCAACGACCAGCCCACGCTGGACCAGATGCACAAAGATCTATATCGCGGCCGCGCCGCGGCGCTCTCCATGATTCCCACCTCCACCGGCGCCGCCAAGGCGGTGGGGCTGGTCTTGCCGGAATTGAAAGGCAAGCTGGACGGCGTTTCGGTGCGCGTGCCCACGCCCAATGTCTCGCTGGTCGATCTGAAATTCATCTCCAAGCGGACGACCACCGTGGAGGAAGTGAACCAGGCCATCATCGCCGCCGCCGCGTCAGGCCCTTTGAAAGGCATCCTGGAAGTGGTGCGCGACAAGCTGGTGTCGGTGGACTTCAACCACAATCCCGCTTCGTCCAGTTTCGCGTTGGACCAGACCAAGGTGATAGACGGGAATTTCGTCTTCATCTTGACCTGGTATGACAATGAATGGGGCTTTTCCACCCGCATGGGCGACACCGCGGTGGCGATGGGCAAGTTTCTCTAAGCTCCGGAAAGCCGGAACGGCGCATGGACTTCAATACACTCGACGATCTTGAGGTGAAGGGGAAGCGTGTTCTGGTGCGCGCCGACCTCAACGCGCCTTTGAAGGACGGCAAGGTCAGCGACTTGACCCGGATCGAGCGCCAGGCGCCCACCATCCGCGAGCTGGCGGACAAAGGCGCCAAGGTCATTCTGCTCAGCCATTTCGACCGCCCCAAAGGCAAAGTGGTACCGTCCCTGTCGCTCAAGCCGGTGGTGGCGCCGCTGGCCAAGGCGATCGGCCGCCCCGTGGCGTTCGCAGAGGATTGCGTGGGACCCAAAGCGGAAAGCGCGGTCAACGCGCTGAAGGATGGCGAGGTCCTGTTGCTGGAGAATACCCGCTTCCATCCGGGCGAGGAAAACAACGATCCCGCTTTCGCCAAACAGGTGGCGTCCCTGGGCGACATTTTCGTCAATGACGCGTTTTCGGCCGCCCACCGCGCGCATGCCACCACCACGGCGCTGGCCTATTTGCTGCCGTCCGCGGCGGGCCGCGCCATGGAGGCCGAGCTTACCCATCTCAAGAAAGCATTGGGCGATCCCGAGCGGCCGCTTCTGGCTGTCGTGGGCGGGGCCAAAGTCTCCACCAAGATCGAACTCCTGCAAAATCTGGTGACCCGCGTCGAAGTGCTGGTGATCGGCGGCGCCATGGCCAATACCTTCCTGGCGGCGGAAGGCGTCGCCATCGGCAAATCGCTCTACGAGCCTCATCATCTGGAAACCGCGCGCAGGGTGCTGCACATGGCCACCGAAAGCGGCGCGGCGATCCTGCTTCCCAGTGACGTGGTGGTGGCCAGGGAATTCAAGGAAGGCGCGCCGCATCGCACCGTGACCGTGGGAGAGATCGCGGCCGACGAAATGGTGCTGGATCTGGGCCCCGCCAGCATCCATGCCTTCGAGAACCGCCTGGTGACCGCCAAGACATTGGTTTGGAATGGTCCTTTGGGCGCCTTTGAAATGAAACCTTTCGACCGGGGAACCGTGGCGGCGGCGAAAGCGGTTGCGGCCGCGACCAAGGCGGGCAATCTTCTGTCGGTGGCCGGCGGCGGTGACACAGGAGCGGCGCTGGCCCATGCCGGAGTGGAAAATGACTTTTCCTATGTCTCAGCCGCCGGTGGGGCGTTCCTGGAATGGCTGGAAGGAAAAGAGCTGCCCGGCCTGGAAGCGCTGAAGGCGGCGCATGCACGGAATAAGTAAGTCAAGAGGGTGAGGATGAATCTCCAAGAGTTGAACCAGATCGCCAGGAAAATGATGGCCCCGGGCAAGGGCCTGTTGGCGGCGGATGAATCCACCGGCACCATCAAGAAGCGTTTCGACGCCATCGGCGTCGAGAACAGCGAAGACAATCGCCGCGATTATCGCGAATTCCTGTTCCGCACCACGGGCGCGATGAAACACCACATCTCGGGCGTGATCCTGTATGACGAGACCATCCGCCAGAAGGCCAAGGACGGCACGCCGCTGGTCAAGCTGATCGAGGCGGCGGGCGCGGTGCCCGGCATCAAGGTGGACAAGGGCGCCAAGCCGCTGGCCGCAAGCCAAGGCGAGGAGGTCACCGAAGGCCTGGACGGTTTGCGCGAGCGCTTCCAGGACTATCACAAACTGGGCGCGCGCTTCGCCAAATGGCGGGCGGTGATCGATATCGGGCCCGGCATCCCCAGCTATAATTGCCTCAATGCCAATGCCCAGGCTCTGGCCCGGTATGCGGCGCTGGCGCAGGAGAATGGCATCGTTCCCATCGTCGAGCCGGAAGTGCTGATGGATGGCGGCCATGACATCGCGCGCTGCGAAGCCGTCACCACATGGGTCCTGAAGGAAGTCTTCCAGCAACTCTTCTACGCCGGTGTGGCGCTGGAAGGCATGATCCTCAAGCCCAACATGATCGTGCCGGGCAAGAAATGCGCCAAGCAGAATTCCGTGGAAGACGTGGCCCAGGCGACGGTCAAAGTCTTGAAGGAATGCGTGCCGGCGGCAGTGCCGGGCATCGCCTTCCTTTCGGGCGGCCAATCGGACGAGGACGCCACCGCCCATCTTTCGGCCATCAACGCCATCGGCGGGTTGCCCTGGCCGGTGACGTTCTCTTACGGCCGCGCGCTGCAACACGCGCCGCAAGTGGCGTGGGGCGGCAAGGCGGACAATGTCGCCAAGGCGCAAGCCGCCTTTGCCCATCGCGCCCTGATGAACAGCCTGGCGGCGCTGGGGAAGTGGAGCCCGACGGAGGAAAAGAGGGCAGCTTAGTTATCTGATCCTCCGACGTCGTTTTTTTGTTACCCCCATCTGTCTTCCTCGGGATAAACCGTCGGAAGACATCTTCCCCCGCCAGCGGCTCTGCCGCGCGAGGGAAGAAAGCCGGGACCAAGGCACACCAGAGAATGTCAAACTGCCGTCTCTATCTGGTCTCCCCGCCGAAGCTTTCGGCGGCGAATTTCGTCACGCCGTTGCGCGAGGCGCTGGCGGGTGGCGATGTGGCGAGCTTCCAGCTTCGATTGAAAGATACCGAAGACGATGCGATCCGCCGCACCACTGACGTGCTGCGTCCGGTTGTTCAATCGCATGGCGCGGCCTTCATCTTGAACGACCGGCCCGACCTGGCCGCGGAACTGGGCTGTGACGGCGTCCATATCGGCCAGGAAGACGCGTCTTATGCCGAAGCGCGCAATGCACTGGGGCCGTCCCGCGTGGTGGGCGTCACCTGCCACGACAGCCGTCACCTCGCTATCGAGGCGGCCGAGGCCGGCGCGGACTATGTGGCGTTCGGCGCCTTCTTTCCCACCAAAACCAAGGCCCCCGAGAGCCAGGCCGAACTCGAACTCTTGCGTTGGTGGGCGGAATTGATGGTGGTGCCCGTGGTGGCAATCGGCGGCATCACGGTCGCCAACGCGCCGGCCTTGGTGGACGCGGGCGCGGATTTCCTCGCGGTTTCGTCGGGGGTTTGGGAACATCCCGAGGGTCCGGAAGCGGCTGTCAAAGCGTTCAATACACTCTTCTGATAAAAGCGCCGCATGGACGGCGACTATACGTTTCGTGACGCAAGACGTGATGACGACGCACTGCTGAGCCAATGGCTGACCTCGCCGGAAGCGCGGCGCTGGTGGGGCAAGCCCGATGAGCAACTGGCGCTGATCCTGGAAGACCTCGACAATTCGGCCATGCGGCAGTGGATCGTGTCCTTCAAGGATCGGCCTTTCGCTTATGCCCGGGCCTATGAGGTGCATGCCTGGCCGCAGCTGCATCTGGCCCATTTGCCGCAAGGCGCCATGGCGATCGATGCCTTTATCGGCGTGCCCGCGCTGATCGGCTGTGGTCACGGCGGCAGGTTTCTGCGGCTTCTCGCGGAACGATTGCTGGCCGAAGGCACACCCGTGATTGCGATCGATCCCATTGTGGAAAACACACGCGCCCAGCGGGCCTATTGCCGGGCCGGATTCCGGGAGCATGGCCGGGCCGAAACGGAGGCCGGATCGGTCATTCTCATGACATTTGCCGGCAGTTGAGGTTGCGCGCCTCGCCCGCTATAACCCGCGCGCTCTTTGACCCTGCTGACCGTCACGCAACGCCCAAAGGAGGGCGGCAATTCCCATGGCCAAGATTACCGGCAATGAAATCAGTCCCGGCACTTTGATCGAATTCGATGGCGGGTTGTGGATGGCGGTGAAGACCCAGAAGGTCAAACCCGGCAAAGGGGGCGCCTATAACCAGGTCGAGCTCAAGCACGTCACCCAGGGCACCAAGCTCAACCAGCGGTTCCGCTCCGACGAGACCGTCGAAGAGGTCTATCTGGAGAAGAAGGACTTCCAGTTCCTCTATGCCGCGGGCGACATCTTCACTTTCATGGATATGGAAAATTACGAGCAGATCGAGCTCGCCGCCGAGTTCGTGGGCGAGCAGGCGCGGTTCCTCCAGGACGGTATGAAGACCCTGGTGCAGCTTTATGAAGGCAAGCCCATCGGCATCAAACTGCCGGTGCAGGTGACGCTCACCGTCACCGAAGCCGAGCCCGTGCTGAGAGGCGGCACCGCGGCGCCCTCCTACAAGGGCGCGGTGCTGGAGAACGGCATGAAGATTCAGGTCCCGCCCTTCATCGCCACGGGCGAGAGGATCGTGGTGACCACCGAAGACGGCTCTTACGTCCGCCGCGCGGAAAGCTGATGCCCTATCTGTCGCCTGCCTTGAACGTGATGGTGGCCGCGGCGCGCAAAGCCGGCCGGCCCCTGATCCGCGATTTCGGCGAGTTGGAGAATCTCCAGATCTCGATGAAAGGGCCCGCCGATTTCGTCACGTCCGCCGACCAGCGCACCGAGCGCATCCTGATCGAGGAATTGACCAAGGCCCGGCCCGGTTATGGCTTCCTGGGCGAGGAAGGCGGCGCGGTGGAAGGCCGCGACAAGACCCACCGCTTCATCATCGATCCCATCGACGGCACCACCAATTTCATGCACGGCATTCCTCATTTCGCCATCTCCATCGCGCTGGAGCGCGAAGGCCATCTGGTGTCGGGCGTGATCTATAATCCCGTCACCGACGATCTCTTCACCGCCGAGAAAAGCCATGGCGCCTATCTCAACGAGAAGCGTTTGCGCGTGGCGGCGCGCACGGATATGGGCGCGGCGGTGATCGCCACGGGCCTGCCCTTCATGGGCAAGGAGGGCCATGCCCGGGCCTCCGCCGAGATGGCCCTGGTGATGAACGCCACCGCGGGCGTTCGCCGCATGGGCGCGGCATCGCTGGACCTCGCCTATGTCGCGGCCGGGCGCTTCGACGGCTTCTGGGAACATGGCCTGCAGGCCTGGGACATCGCCGCCGGCATTGTGATGGTCAAGGAAGCCGGCGGGGTGATCACCGACATGCGGGGCGGCGATCAGATGCTTTCCAATGGCGCGGTGGTCTCCGCCAATGACCCCCTGCACCCGCGGCTGCTGAAACTGTTGAACAGCGCGAAGCCCTAAAATTCGATCACGGTGCGGATGCTTTCCCCCGCATGCATCAGGTCGAACGCTTCGTTGATGCGCGCCAGGGGCAATTTGTGGGTGATGAGAGGATCGATCGCGATCCTGCCGTCCATGTACCAATCCACGATGGTAGGGACTTCGCTTCGCCCGCGCACGCCGCCAAAGGCGGTGCCTTTCCAAACCCGGCCGGTTACCAGCTGGAAGGGCCGGGTCTTGATCTCCTGGCCCGCGCCCGCCACGCCGATGATCACCGAAACCCCCCAGCCGCGATGGGCGCATTCCAGCGCCTGGCGCATCAGATCCACATTGCCCACGCATTCGAAGGAATAGTCCGCGCCGCCTTGGGTCAATTCGACCAGATGCGCCACCAGATCGCCCTTTATCTCCCCCGGATTGACGAAATGGGTGAGACCGAATTGCCGGGCCAGGCCTTCGCGCTTGGGATTGAGGTCCACGCCCACGATCATGGCGGCGCCCGCGAGTCTTGCTCCCTGCACCACATTGAGGCCGATGCCGCCCAGGCCGAACACCACCACATTGGCGCCGGGCTCGACCTTGGCGGTCTTGACCACTGCGCCCACACCCGTGGTGACGCCGCAGCCGATATAGCAAGCCTTGTCGAAGGGCGCGTCGGCACGGATTTTGGCCAAGGCGATTTCCGGCAGGACGGTGAAATTCGAGAAGGTCGAACAGCCCATATAATGATGGATGGGCTTGCCCTTGAGGGAGAACCGGCTGGTGCCGTCCGGCATCACGCCCTTTCCCTGGGTGGCGCGGATGGCGGTGCAGAGATTGGTCTTGTGCGAAGTGCAGCTTTTGCACTGGCGGCATTCGGGCGTGTAGAGCGGGATCACATGGTCGCCCGGTTTCAGGGTCAAAACGCCTTGTCCCACCTCCACCACCACGCCCGCGCCCTCATGCCCCAGAATCACCGGGAACAGGCCTTCGGGGTCCGCGCCAGACCGGGTGAACTCATCGGTGTGGCAGACGCCGGTGGCCTTGATCTCGACCAGCACTTCGCCGGCGCGCGGCCCCTCCAGATCCACTTCTTCAACCACCAGGGGTTGGCCAGGGCCGTAGGCGACAGCGGCGCGGGATTTCATGGACAAATCTCCCTGACTTGACGCTCGGGGCTGGAAGCCATCCGAACGGATAAGTCCTAAATGGCCGTTGTTAGGGAACAAATCTGCGGCATTTGGTAGTTGTTGCAAAGCATTAGATTGCAGCTAGGCTATGGCGGGGTAGTTCTGTCGAAACCGGGCCGGTCGGATGCGTCACTTGAAACTTGCCTTGCTGGCCGGTGCTTGGCTCGCGTGGCCTGGCATGGCCTTGGGCCAGAATGTGGATCGCGGCACGGATGTGACCGTCAATCCCGCCGTCGGCGGCAAAAATGGCGTGCTGCTTTATCCCGGCGGTCAATATGTGCGCGTGGTGCATCCGCTGCTGGAGCCCGGCGCCAAGGACGCGGGCGTCATTCATCTCCACATGCCGGCCAAACAAAGCGTGACGGCACGCGAAACGGAAGCGGCGGTGGACCAACCCGCGGCGCCCAAGCCGGTGCGGCAAGCAAGGGCCCAGCCCACACCCGCTCCGGCACCCGTCAAACAGGCCAAGGCCGTGCCGGAGCCGAAACCCGCACCCAAACCGGTCCGGCAAGCCCGGGCTGAACCGCAAGGTAGTGCCGTTGCCACTGTGCCTGCCACCAGCCAGCCAGCCTATAATCCCGGTTTCGGGACTTTTGCCGACCGGGGCGCCGCCGGCCTCAATCTGGGCGCCGCGCCTCCCGCCGCTGCTCCGCAGCCCACACGCGTGGCCAAAGCCAATCCGCCACCGGCCAGCGCCGCACCTTCCGCGTCCCAGGAGGCGCAGCCTACCCCCGGTCTCAGCAAGCGCAGCGTGATCCTGTTCGCGCCCCAGGCCGCCGATCCCGCTCAATCCGCGTTGGGCGCGATCAAATTCCTGGCCGGCGATCTCAATGCCGCCATGACCGGCCCCGCGGCGCGGATCCAGATCCAGGCCTATGGCGGCAATCGCGGCGACAAGAGTTCGGATGCGCGGCGCCTGTCCTTGAAGCGGGCGTTGGCCATCCGCCAGGTCCTGATTGACGACGGCGTTCCCGCCGAGCGCATTGACGTGCGCGCCATGGGCGGCGCCGACGATTCAGGGCCCGCGGATAGAGTGGACGTTTACGTCAAGGTTTAAGCGCGGGCCCTTTTCTTTTTTGGTCGCACGGCCCGGGCGCGAATGCGCCCCATTATTAATTTGGCGCCTCCGGCGCCGCTCGGAAAACCGTGAAAAATACTTTTCCTGGCCGATGCTCCTGCCCGCCGACCGCGTGGACGTTTACGTCAAGGCGTAAGATCACGTCATCTCCGCATTCTGGGCTTGCGGCCCCAATCCCATGAACAGCGCGATCACCAGCGCCGAGATGATCGCCACCGCGGCCAGCGCCAACGCATAATTTCCGCCGGTGCGTTCGGCGACCCTGGTCTGCAGCACCGCGTTCAGGGAGGCGATGAGATTGCCCAGCTGATAGACCGTGCCGGGAAAAGTGCCGCGTGCGTCGGGGGGCGAAATCTCGTTCAAATGCGCCGGCACCACGCCCCAGGCGCCTTGCACGATGAACTGCATCAGGATCGCGCCCAGCGCCAGAAGCGCCGCGCTGGTGGAAAAGGCCCATAAAAACGCCACCGGCACGGCGACCAAGGCGGTTGTGACGGACGCCCGCTTGCGGCCGAAACGCTGGCTGAGACTGCCGATCGTAAGCCCGCCCACGATGGCGGCGATGTTGTAGAGGATGGCGATGGTCGAGACGGTGGCATGGTCGAAACCGCGCTGCTTTTGCAGGAACAGCGGATAAATATCCTGCGTGCCGTGACTGAAAAAGTTGAACGCTGTCATCATCAGCACGGCATAGAGCAGCAGCTTCCAATGGCGCCGCACATAATCGGAGACCAGATAGGCGAGGATGGCCGCGGCCGGAACAAGCAGCGCCACGCCACCCCAGCCAAAATTGGGAAACAGGAAACGCGCGCCCACCCAATAGGCGAGAAATCCCGCGATCGCGATTCCGCCGACTTGCAGCGCAAGCACGGGCATGCCGATCCGCGAAGCCCGGCCAGGGTCATGGACCGGCGATTCCACCACCGAAGACCAGACGTACCAGACCAGGAATATCGCCGGCACGATGCCCACCATGAACAGACCGCGCCAGCCCAGCCAGGCATAGAGGAAGCCGAACACCAGCGATGACGCCAGATAGCCGGTGGCGTAGCCGGACTGGAGCAGGCCGGACACCAAGCCGCGCTTTTCGCTGGCCACGGTTTCAAAGGCGAGCGAAGCGCCAATGCCCCACACGCCGCCCATCGCCACCCCGAACAGGGAACGGATAACAAAAAAAGCCATCAGGCTGGGGGCAAACGCGGTCGCGAATCCGAACACGGAATAGAGCGCGACATTGATCATCAAGACCGGGCGGCGGCCATAGCGGTCGGCCAGGCGGCCGAAGATGAAGGCGCCCAGCGGGCGAAACGCCAAAGTGAGCGTCAGCGCCAGGGCCACCGACGTGATGCCGGCATGAAAACTCGCCGCGACATCGGGAATCACGAAAACCAGGACGAAATAGTCGAAGGCGTCCAATGACCAACCCAAATAGGAGGCGATCACCGCGTGCCGCTCGCGCGGTGTCCAGCCTCTCGGAAAAATCATGAACGCCTCCCCTTTGAAAACCAGCATTTCAGGTGCCGGGCCGCTTGAAAACCCTACAAATTCCCAAACAAGCCAAAGAAGTTCTTGCGGGCGCGCCCTAAGCCGCTAAAACGCTTGAAATGTCTCGCGGATTCTTTTCGTCCCCTGCGGCTCTGACCGCCTTTTTCCTGCTGGCTGCTTGTGGGGCCGCGCGCGCCGACGCGATCGCGACATCGGGCACCGCGGTGGCGATCGCCCTTCCCCTGGTCGCGGGCGGCATCAGCCTCTATCAGGACGACCGCATGGGCCTGGCAGAGATGACCGTGGACACATTCGCCACCGTGGGTACGGCCTATGCCCTCAAGCATGTCGTGCATGAAGAGCGGCCCGACCACAGCGACGCGCAATCCTTCCCCTCCGATACCTCGGCGCTGGCGTTCGCCCCGGCGCAATATCTGTGGGACCGCTATGGCTGGGAATATGGCGTGCCCGCCTATGCGGCAGCGATCTATACCGGCTATAGCCGCGTCGAAGCCAAGGAGCATCATTGGTATGACGTGGCCGCCAGCGCCGGCTTCGCCTTCGGCTTCTCGAAAATCTTCACCACCCGCTATCGTCCACCCGGCCTGAATTACGGCGCGGAGATCACGCCCCATAGCGGCTATATTCATCTGAGTTATAATTTTTAGGATGAAACCGCGACATCGCTGAATTTGTTCACGCGGCGAAGCGGCGGGAACAAATTCATCCAGCTCGCCACCACCAACAGCGTGCCCAGCCCACCCAGCACCACCGCGGGCACAGTGCCGAACCAGGCCGCGGTGAGGCCGGATTCGAATTCGCCCAATTCATTGGACGCGCCGATGAACAGCATATTGACGGCGGAGACGCGGCCGCGCATGGCGTCCGGCGTCGCCAGTTGAATCAAGGACGAGCGGATATTGACGCTCACCATGTCGCTGGCGCCCAAGGCGAACAGGGCCAACAGCGATAGCGGAAACCAGGTGGACAGCCCGAAGACGATGGTGGCGAGCCCGAACACGCCCACTGCGGCGAACATCTTGGCGCCCACCTGGCCCGCGATCTGGCGGCGGGTGAGGGCGAAGGCGACCACGAACGCGCCCGCCGCGGGGGCGCTGCGCAAAAAGCCCAACCCGATCGGCCCGACATGCAGAATGTCGCGGGCATAGACAGGCAACAGCGCGGTGGCGCCGCCCAACAGCACGGCAAAGAGATCGAGCGAAATGGCGCCCAACACCACCGGGCGCGAACGCACAAAGCCCACGCCTTCGGCCACGCGCCCAAGCCTGCTGGCCAGGCCGGCATCCGGCACATGGCGCCGGCCGGCCAGCCGGGAGACGATCAGGGCGGCGAGCGCAAAGCCCAGGATGCAAAGCGCATAAACCGGTACCGGCCCCAGCGCATAGAGAAACCCGCCCAAAGCGGGACCCGCGATCACCGCGGCGGTGTAGGCGGAGGAATTGATCGAGATGGCGCGCGGCAGACGCTGCTGCTCCACCAGAAACGGCAACAGCGACTGACCGGAAGGACCGGCAAAGCCGCGCGCGGCGCCGAACAGGATCAAGACCAGATAGAACAGCAAGGCACGATGCGGCATGAGCAAAGTGAGGATCAGAAAAAGCACGGAGCACAGCGCCTGCAATCCGGCTGCCAAGGCATAGACGCGCCGCTGGTTGAAGCGGTCGGTGATTTCGCCCGCCGGCAAGGTGAGAAGGAACATGGGCACGAACTGGCAAAGCCCCACCAGTCCCAGCGCCAGGGGCGTGCGCACCATGTCGTAGATCTGCCAGCCGATCGCCACCGACTGCACCTGCATGGCGCAAGCGGACGTAAAGCGCGAGGCCACGAATAAGGAAAGATCGCGGCGGCGGTAGATGGCGGGCGATATTTCGCTCAGGCTAGCTTCGGCTCAAGTTTCTTGCAGGCGTCGATCAGGCCTTTGACGGCGTCGGCGGATTTGGCCAGGGCGGTTTTCTCGCCTTCGGTCAATTCCAGCTCGACGATGCGCTCGATGCCGCCTTCGCCGATCACGGTGGGCACGCCCACATAGAGATCCTTGATGCCATAAGGGCCGTTGACATAGGCCGCGCAGGGCAAGACCCGCTTCTGGTCCTTGAGATAGGATTCCGCCATGGCGATGCCGGCGGCGGCGGGCGCATAATAGGCCGAACCGGTCTTGAGCAGGCCCACGATCTCGGCGCCGCCATCGCGGGTGCGCTGGATGATCTGATCCAGCCTTTCCTGCTTGATCCAGCCCATCTTCACCAGTTCGGGAAGAGGAATGCCCGCCACCGTCGAGAAGCGCGGCATCGGCACCATGGAGTCGCCATGGCCGCCCAACACGAAGGCGGACACGTCTTCCACCGAAACATTCATTTCCTCGGCCAGGAAATGGCGGAAGCGGGCGGAGTCGAGCACGCCGGCCATGCCGACCACTTTGTTGTGCGGCAGGCCGGAGAGTTGACGCAGCGCCCACACCATCGCGTCCAGGGGATTGGTGATGCAGACCACGAATGCATCGGGCGCATTGGCCTTGATGCCTTCGCCCACCGACGCCATCACTTTGAGATTGATGCCCAGAAGATCGTCGCGGCTCATGCCGGGCTTGCGCGGCACGCCGGCGGTCACCACCACCACATCGGCGCCCTTGATGTCGGCATAATTGTTGGTGCCCTTGAGCCTGGAATTATAGCCCTCGATGGGACCGGCCTGGGCGAGATCCAGGCTCTTTCCCTGCGGCAGGCCTTCGGCGATGTCGAACATCACCACATCGCCCAATTCCTTGAGCGCGACCAGGTGGGCGAGCGTGCCGCCGATTTGTCCGCCGCCGATCAAGGCGATTTTCTTGCGCGCCATGGGAAGATCCTTTGCGTCTGATCAAAACCGGGCCGCTACCTAGCCCTTGGGGAGCCCGCGGGCAAGATGACAACAAAATAGAGGCGCGGCGGTTCTGCAAAAGAAAAGGCCGGGCGGCGGAGCGCCGGCCTTGGCCGCGCGACCATGAAAACAAAATGTTCGTCCGGCCAAAAGAAAAGGCCGGACGAACCGACGCCCGGCCTTTCTTTCATGTCATGGAAAACGATCTTCAGATCGCTTCCTTGAGCTCCTTGGAGGCGCGGAACGCGACCTTCTTGGAAGCCTTGATCTTGATCGCTTCGCCCGTCGCGGGGTTGCGGCCCATGCGCGGACCGCGCTTGCGCACGACCAGGATGCCCAGGCCGTTCAAGCGAATGCGTGCGCCTTTTTTGAGATGCTTGGTGATCAGACCGATCGTGTCTTCCAGTATCGCGTTGGCGCTCTTTTGCGACATCTCGTGTTTTTCGGCGAGCTGGCTGGCGAGCTGGCGAGTGGAAACGGTTTCGGTCTTGATGGCGGGTTTTGCGGCAGGAATAGTGGCCATGGGAGTGTCCCTCTTAGCGAATCAACGATAGGCCCAGTTTTACGGCTTTTTCCGTGATCGCAAGTGGCAAGGCAGCAAAAAAGCCCCGAAAAATCGGAGCTTTTTGCATTTTCCGTGGATCATATCGAAAAAGCCCGTATTTTCAGGACTTTTCGAGGTTTCAGGTCTTGGCTTCCGGACCAGCATTCTCCGTCCGCTCCGAGATGCGGGCCGATTTGCCGGTGCGGCCGCGCAGATAATAGAGCTTGGCGCTGCGCACTTTGCCCTTGCGCACCACGCTCACCGAATCCACCAGCGGCGAATAGATGGGGAAGACGCGCTCCACGCCTTCGCCATAGGAGATTTTGCGCACCGTGAAGGCCTCGTTGAGACCGGAACCCTGGCGGGCGATGCACACGCCTTCGAACGCCTGGAGGCGTTCGCGAGTCTTGTTCTGCTTGGTCTTTTCGTCATAGGTCACGTCCACCACCTTGACATTGACCTTGAGCGTGTCGCCGGGACGGAACGCCGGCAGCGGCTTGGCGCGGACAGCCTTCATCTGCTCGGCTTCGAGCGTCTGCAAAAGGTTCATGGGCTGGTCTCCGTAGGCCGTTCTGTGATGAGGCGGGGCGTATAGCCTAGCGCTTATCCTTTTCATAGAGGGTCCAAAGGTCGGGCCGGCGGGTGCGGGTAAGCGCCTCGGCCTGGGCGCGCCGCCATTTAGAGATTTCCTTGTGATTTCCTTGGGTTAGAACATCAGGAAGGGGCCGCCCTTCGAAGCTCTGGGGGCGGGTGAAATGCGGATATTCCAGAAGGTGGCCGGCGAAACTTTCCTCCTCGGTCGAGGCCTGATCGCCCAGGACCCCGGGGATCAGACGGACCGACGCCTCGATCAGGGCCATGGCGGCAATCTCACCACCCGCCAGCACGAAATCGCCCAGCGAGATTTCCTCGACCGCGCGTGCCTCGATCACACGCTGGTCCAACCCTTCGAAGCGGCCGCAGAACAGGATCGCGCCCGGTCCTTCGGCCAAGGCCTTGACCCGCGCCTGGGTGAGAGGAGCGCCCCGGGGACTGAGATAGATCAGCGGCCTACCTTTGCGACCCACCGCGTCGATGGCCGCGGCCGCCACATCGGCGCGCATCACCATGCCAGGGCCGCCGCCGGCCGGCGTGTCGTCCACGGTGCGATGCTTGCCCAAGCCATGGGCGCGGATGTCGCGCACCTCCAGCGACCAGAGATCCTTCGCCAGCGCCTTGCCCAATAGCGACGCACCCAACGGGCCCGGAAACATTTCGGGAAACAAGGTGAGGATCGTGGCCGACCAGCCTCGGGGAATGTGCTCTTCACTCGACATGGTCGCCGCCCTCGTCCTCTTCCGGCACGGCGACCACGATGCGGCCGCCTTGAATGTCGATCAGGGGCACGGTCTCGCGGGTGAAAGCGAGCAGAATAGTGTCGCCGTCGGGGCGGGTGATCTCCACCACGTCGCCGGCGCCATAATTATGGATCGCCGCCACCTTGCCCAGCATGCGGCCTTCCTCGTCCTGCGCCTCCAGGCCGATCATGTCGGCGTGATAGAATTCTTCCTCCGCGGTGGCGGGAAGTTGCTCGCGGCTGACGAACAATTCGGTGCCTTTGAGCGCCTCGGCCTGGTTGCGATCCTCGATGCCGGACAAAGACATCACCGCCTCGCCCTCCTTGGCCGGACGGATGGCGGTGACTTCGAAACGCTTGCCGCTTCCATCCGTAAGCACGCGGTAACGCGCGAGACCCTCGGCCGTCGCGGTGAAGAGCTTGACCTTCACCTGGCCTTTCAATCCCTGCGCGCCGATGATGGCGGCGAGAAGGATGTCGCGCGCCAATTTGCCCCCTCCGGTTAAGCGGCCGGTGCTTCTTCGGCGGCCTTGGCGGCGGCCGCGGCACGTTCCTGCGCCTTTTTCTTGGGCTGGGCCTTTTGTGGGTTGTTGTGCACCCGGGCCTTCACCAGGCCTCCCTTGGCCAGCCATTTGTGCACACGGTCGGACGCCACCGCGCCCTTGGCGATCCACGCCTTGGCGGCGTCAAGATCGAGCTTGACGCGGTCGGCATGGTCGGTGGGCAGAAGCGGATTATAGAATCCGATCTTCTCGATGAAGCGGCCGTCGCGCGGGGACCGCGAATCCGAAATCACGATATTGTAATGAGGACGTTTCTTGGTGCCGGCGCGCGCCAGACGAATGCGAAGAGCCATTGTTTTTCCTTCCGTTCAAATCGTTCAAATTTCAGCGCCGCGGAAACATTCCGGGCGGCAATCCACCGGGCATTCCGCCCATTCCACCGGGCATCGCCGGCATGCGGCCGCCTTTGCCCATTTTCTTCATCATGTCCGCCATCTGGCGGTGCATTTTGAGGAGCTTGTTGACCTCGGAGACCTCGACCCCCGCGCCTGCGGCGATGCGTTTCCGGCGTGAGCCGTTGATCACATCGGGCTCGGCGCGCTCGGTCTTGGTCATGGATTGGATGATAGCTTCCTGGCGGGTGAGGATCTTGTCATCCAGACCCGCGGCGTCCAACTGGTCCTTGATCTTGCCCACGCCGGGCAGCATGCCGAGCAGGCCTTTCATGCCGCCCAGCTTCTTCATCTGCTTCAATTGCGAAGCCAGGTCGTTCATGTCGAACTGACCTTTCTTCATCTTGGCGGCGATCTTCTCCGCTTCCTGTTTGTCGAGCGTCTCGGCCGCTTTCTCCACCAGCGAGACCACATCGCCCATGTCGAGGATGCGCGAGGCCACGCGCTCGGGGTGGAAGGCTTCCAAAGCCTCCAGCTTTTCGCCCGCGCCCAGGAATTTGATCGGCGCGCCGGTGACGCTTCTCATCGAAAGCGCGGCGCCACCCCGCGCATCGCCGTCCACACGGGTCAGGATGATGCCCGACAGATGCAGGCGGTCATTGAAATTCTTGGCGATATTGACCGCGTCCTGGCCGGTCAAGCTGTCGGCCACCAGCAAGGTCTCATGCGGATGGGTGGCGGCTTTGATCGCCGCCACTTCGGCCATCAATTGCTCGTCGATCGACTGGCGGCCGGCGGTATCGAGGATCAGAACATCATAGCCGCCCACTTTCGCCGAAGCCAAGGCCCGCTTGGCGATGGTGATGGGATCCTGGCCCGCGACCACGGGAAGCGTGGCGACACCCGCTTGCTCGCCCAACACGCGGAGCTGCTCCATCGCGGCCGGACGGTTGACGTCCAAGGATGCCATCAGCACCCGTTTCTTTTCGCGCGTTTGCAGCATCAGGCCCAGCTTGGCCGATGTGGTGGTCTTGCCCGAGCCTTGCAGGCCCACCATCAGGATGGGCGCGGGCGGCGAGCCCAAAGAGAGCGCGGCATTTTCCGCGCCCAGTGTCTCCACCAGCACGTCATGGACGATCTTGATCACTTGCTGGCCGGGGCTGACCGAACGGATCACGTTCTCGCCCACCGCGCGCGGCCGGACCTTGTCGATAAAGTCCTTCACCACCGGCAGCGCCACATCGGCGTCGATCAGGGCGGTGCGCACTTCCGCGAGCGCGGCATCGACATCGGCTTCGGAGAGCGCGCCGCGCCCTCTGAGCTTGTCGAACACGCCGGTGAGGCGGGACTGAAGATTCTCAAACATTCAAACCTCATCCTCACCCTGAGCTCGTCGAAGGGTGAGGCCAATTCATTCTCCTCATGCTTCGACGGGCTCAGCATGAGGAGTTGAAACTCAAAGCAATTACGCCCCAGGGGGCGCCACGCGCTGCCTGGGGGCGATCCCCACCGCCGGGGCGGGGACCGGAAAGGCCATGGGTCTTTCCGGAAATCGGGCGGGTTTTAGGCCCGCCGGGCGCAAAAAGTCAAATTTCCAGGCTTGCTACGACTTCAGGCCGAGCTTTTCCGCCAGATAGACGAAACTCAAGGCCCACATTTCCGCGGCCTGTTTGTGATCGGCGGCCGCGGCGTGGCCGCCATCGGTGTTCTCGTAAAAGAGAATTTCGTGACCCTGTTCTTCCATCTTGGCCGCCATCTTGCGGGCATGCGCCGGCGTCACCCGGTCGTCGCTGGTGGCGGTGACGAACAGTACTGGCGGATAACGCACATCCTTTTTCACATTCTGGTACGGCGAATAGGTGAGGATGTAATCGCGCATCCTGGGATCGGCAGGATCGCCATATTCGCCCGCCCAGGACGC
>Ga0182024_10012084_pt1 | contig 17156 bp, 23 predicted proteins | sample P32metaG_FD_120480 | JGI IMG/M metagenome (GOLD analysis project Ga0182024, IMG submission 120480) | Permafrost microbial communities from Stordalen Mire, Sweden - P3-2 metaG (Illumina Assembly) | ecosystem: Environmental > Terrestrial > Soil > Wetlands > Permafrost | place: Sweden: Stordalen...
GAGAGGTTCGCGAGCACCGCAGTCAGTACGACCGCCAACCCAGTCGCCTTAGGGTCGAAATGAAAATGGGCATTCAGCAATCTTTTTAAAACGAGACTCGAAAACACGGCGGCCAAGAGGGCGCCCATCAATCCCGCAACCGCCCCCAGCGTCAGAAACTCCACCGAAAAAATCCGCCCGACGTGCCGCCGCGTGGCCCCGAGCGTTTTTAAAATCACCACTTCCCGCACTCGCCGGAACCGCGTCCCCGCGATGCTCGCCGCCAGGATGATTGCCCCCGCCAGAATCGCAAACCCCGACAGGAACCGGATCACCAACGCGATCTGATCCACCACCTGCTGCACGATCTCCAGCGCGTCGGCCACGTTCACTACCGTCACCGTCGGAAAATTTTCATATGCCACCCGCTGGAACGACCCGACCATGGGAGGCTTCATCCTCACCCCTCCGTAATAAATCACCGGGAGCCCTTCCAGCGTCTTCGTGTTGAACACAAACTCATTCGCCGCGCTGACTCGTATCGCCTCCGTCTGGTGCACCGCCACTACTCGAGCCCCGAAGGTCCGTCCCGCCGCCTGCATCTCAATCCACGCCCCCGGATGCAGGTTCAGCGTGTGCGCCGCATCCTCGGCGATCGATACGACCGGTTCGATGGTCCCCGGCTTCCACCACGCGCCTTCGAGCACTCTCGTGTTCTCTGGAATGACGTCCTCCCACATCACCGATCGCGAATAGGCGAAGCGTCTCGACATGCCGATCAGCTTCATGTCCGCCAGTTTTTGGCCGTTGATGCTCACCAGGCGAGCGCTGACGCTGGGCACGAACTCCGGCGTCCCTTGCACTCCATCCTGTTTCGAAAGCAGCGTCTTGAGCGGGTCCACCTGCGCCTGCGTAACACCCACCAGAAACACATTCGGCATCCCTGGAGGAGCCGTCTGGATAATCTGCCCCACCAGCGAATCCTGAATCAGGTACACGCTCAGCGTAAACATCACGCCCAAACCCAGAGCCACTAAAATCGCCTGCGCCTGATTGCCTTGCCGGTACAGATTCGCCAGTCCCTGCCGCACCAGCGAAGGCACCCTCCACGGCGACCTCTTCAAAAACACTCGAATCGTCCGCAACAGCAGCCATGCGACTCCGGTTAGCGCGATCAGGCTGGTGACCAACCCTCCCGCGAAATATCCGCCCACTTTCGGCGATTCGGCCAGCCACGTGGCCACCCCGCCAATTCCGATCAAAATAATTCCGCCCACCGCCAGCGCCTCTCGTCCTTCGCCGACGCGTTTCCGCCAACCCACGCGTGCCTCCGGCATATCGCGGCGAATAATCAGCGCCGGACGAATTTTCCTGATCGCCAGCAGCGGAGGCAGCGTGAACAGCAGCGTGGTCAGCATGCCCACCGCAATCCCTTGCACAGACGCTGCGATGTGCCACCCCATCGCTCCGCCGATCGAGAAGAATTTCGTGATCAGACGGGGCAGGATTTCTTCCACGCCTCGTCCCACCACCACGCCCGCGACTCCGCCCAGCCCGCCCAGCATCAGCGTCTGCAAGGTGTAAATCCGAATAATTTCATTCGACGTCGCGCCGATGGACTTCATCACCGCGATGTTGTCCATCTTTTGCTGGAGGTGCGCGTGCATCGCCATGCCCACGCCGATCGCACCCACGATCAGGGCAATCAGGCTCACCAGGCTCAGAAAAACCGTCGCCCGGTCCAGGCCGTTGGTGATGATCGGGTGCGATTGCCGGAAATCCGCCACCAGCGATTCCGGCAACGCGGCTTTGATCGCTTTGCGAACCTCTTCCACTCCCGGCGCGCCCGGATTCAATTTAAATAAGACCCGCTCTGCCGCGCGGCTACCCAACTGCATCAGCCCCGTCCGGGCCAGCGCATCGCGCGACATCATCAACCGCAGACCGATGTTCATGCTGCCCGACATCCGATCGGGCTCCGACACCACCGCCGCCGCCACGCGATAATCCTGCCCGCCGACGCGAATCATGTCTCCGGCCTTGAGATGCAATCGAATAAGAAGGTCTTCACCCGCCGCCACCGAATCGGCAGTCAACGCCTGCGCGAGAGGCATCTCCGGCGCCAGCTTCACCTCGCCATAGTAAGGATATTTCGACGGGTCCACAGCCTTGATCGCGACGAGAAGGGGCGTTACATCTTGCGACTGCGTACTCGCCATTGAAAACGTTTCTGTGATCAGTGTCCTCTCGACACCATGCATCGCGTCCAAAGCCGCATTCTGCTGATCGGTCGGCATCGCGAACTGACGCGCCGTCAAATCGGCCGCCATCACCGTCCGCGCCTCTTTCGTCAACATGCCGTGAAAACTCTGGCTGAACCCGCGCACGCCGGAAAGCGCGCCTACACCCGCCGCGACGGCCAGCACCACAAACAGAAATTTCGTCAGCGACGATCGAGTCTCGCGCCACGCAATGCGCCCCGCGGTCTTCAATGAGAGATTCATAGGCCGACACTCGCGTCGCGCCACGGAGCCCCATGCGTCAGCGTGGGGCTGTTTTGGTTGCAAAACGCAGCCCCAAGCTGACGCATGGGGCTCATGTCGATGCCCCTCATGCCCGCATCTCGTCCGCGACCACCACCCCATCGCGCAGCGTCACAATCCGGTCCGCACGCGTCGCCAGAGCCGGATCGTGGGTCACCAGCACCAGCGTCGTCCCCTCGCGCTCGTTCAGCGAGATCAACAGATCCAGCACCAGCGCCCCGTTGACGCTATCCAGATTGCCAGTAGGCTCATCCGCCATCAGAATGGGAGGCTTCATCATGAACGCGCGCGCCAGCGCAACCCGTTGCTGCTCTCCTCCGGAAAGCTGCACCGGATAATGATCCATGCGCTCTTCCAGGCCGACACTCGTCAGCAGTTCCCTGGCCCGCTCCGTCCCCGACGCCACATCGCGCCCGGCAAGTTCATGCGGCAGCAGAACGTTTTCCTCCGCCGTCAGCGTAGGGATCAATTGGTAGGACTGAAACACGAATCCGATCTTTTCGCCCCTTACCACCGCCAGCTTGTCTTCGCTCAATCCGGTAATATCGACACCGGCAATGATGACGTTTCCCGACGAAGGCGTGTCGAGTCCGGCCAGCAGCCCCAGCATGGTGCTCTTGCCGCTGCCCGACGCGCCCATAATGGCGACGAATTGTCCCGAGGGAACCTCAAAATCGACGCCTCGGAGAATATTTACTGTGTGTGTGCCTGTATCAATTGTTTTGGTCAGCGCGTGCGTCGCGAGAATTGTCATCTGTAACCATCTTAGAATGGCAACAGATGCGTCTCTCCGCGATCTTTGTAAGTTTTCTTGTTTTATGCGGATGTTCGAAGCCCGCAGAGAAGAAGGAAGTGCAAAACGCGCCCGCGCCGCCTCCCGCCGCCATCGACCCGCGCCATGTCCTGCTGGTATTCGGCGACAGCCTCAGCGCCGGATTCGGCCTCGAGGCCGGCCTCAGTTTCCCTGATTTTCTGCAAAAGAAGCTCGACGCCGAAAAATATCCCTGGCACGTCGTCAATCAAGGCGTCAGCGGCGATACCACCGAAGGAGGCGTAGCGCGCCTCGATTCAGCCATCGCGTTGAAGCCGGAAATCGTCGTCCTCGAACTCGGCGGCAATGACGGCCTGCGCGGCCTGCCGCTCGAAGCGACGCGCGCGAATCTGGACCAGATGATCGTCGCGTTTCAAAAAACCGGGGCGAAAATCGTCCTCGCCGGCATGACCCTTCCACCCAACTACGGCCCCGACTACATCCATCAATTCGAAAAAATCTACCGCGACCTGGCGACGGAACACAAAACGGTCTTGATTCCCTTCTTGCTGGCGGATATCGTCACCAGCGATCTGCGCTACATCCAGAAAGACGGCATCCATCCCACGGCCCAAGGGTGCGAAATCGTGTCGGGCACAGTGCTCAGGGCGGTCAAGCCTTTGCTAACACATTAATGGCCGCTGATGAACACGGATGAACGCTGATCGAAAGAACAAGGCGCTATCCGCGTTCATCCGTGTTCATCAGCGGCCACCAAACGTTTTTCAGCTAAAATAACAACCTCATGCTCCCCAAGCCAGAAGCAGTGCAAGCCCGCGACCTGCGCACGTACAAGCACTTCGACCTGCTCCTCGCCATTTTCATCGTCGTCCTGCTGATTTCCAACCTGGTCGGCCAAAAACTCTGCGCCATCGGACCCTTCGTCATCAGCGGCGGGCAGCTCCTGTTTCCGCTCACCTACATCTTCGGCGACGTTTTCACTGAGGTCTATGGCTACGCCGCGTCGCGCCGCGCCATCTGGCTCGGCTTCATGGCCAACGGGCTGCTCGCCCTCATGGGCCTGATCACCATCTGGCTCCCTCCCGCCCCCGGCTGGCACAATCAGGACGCCTTCGCGACGGTCTTTTACCAGATCCCCCGCCTGATCGTCGCCAGCCTGATCGCCTTCTGGTGCGGCGAATTCACGAACTCCTATACGCTCGCCCGAATGAAACTCTGGACCGGAGGAAAAATGCTCTGGACGCGCACTGTCGGCTCCACGGTCACCGGGCAGTTCGTCGACACCATCGTCCTGGTCATCATCGGCTTCGCCGGCACCGCCCCTCCGTTAACGTTGGCAACGCTCGCCGGTTCGGCATACCTGGGCAAAGTGATCTACGAGGTGGTCGCGACACCAGTCACCTACGCCGTCGTCGGATTCCTCAAGCGCAGCGAAGGACTGGACGCATTCGACTATCACAGCGATTTCAACCCGTTCCACGTCGGCGCGAAATAAGTCACACTAGGAGTGTGCCTAAGCATTGCATCGCCGAGCCCACGTCGTCCTCCCCGTCGATCTGGTCGCCGATATCGACAAACTGGTCGGCAAGCGGGGCCGAAGTGCGTTTCTCGCGGAAGTGGCCCGCCGCGAAGTCATGATCCGCCGCCAGCGCGAAGCCCTTCGCAACGCGGCAGGGGCGTGGAAGGATGAGGACCATCCTGAGTTGAAGGATGGGCCGAAGCTTGGGTTCGCAAACTTCGCGACGAACCCGAAGTGCGCTTTCAGGAACTGGAGCAGCACCGCAATCGCACCTGATGGCGATCTTCCTTCTGGACACCACCGTAATGATAGACGCGATTAATCGCAAGCGCGGGCGGTCCCGGCTGCTCGACCGGATGTTGGAGCAACGCAATCTGCTTGCCTGTTGTTGCATCAATGTCACCGAGGTCTACGCTGGAATGCGTCCGCACGAGGCGGCGGCTACCGAGGCGTTGCTGCGAAGCCTCGATTTCTACGAGGTCACGTGGGAGATTGCTCGCCGCGCCGGGGAGTTGAAGTGGGAATGGGCAAAAAGAGGGCACACGATCACCGTGCCGGATATCACCATCGCCGCGGTCGCACTGGCCCATAACCTCACGCTCGTGACCGACAATCGGAAGCACTTCCCGATGCCGGAATTGAACGTCTTCCCTATTGGAAAATAATCTATGACCGAACGGCTCTACTATACCGATTCCTATCTCAACCAGTTTCAGGCCCGTGTAATCGAAATCTCCGATGATCGCCGCAAAATCTATCTCGACCGCACCGCGTTTTACCCCAGCTCCGGCGGCCAACCGTTCGATGTGGGAACCCTCGGCGGAGTCGCCGTGACCGACGTTGTCGACGAAGACGACCGAGTCGCCCACATTGTCGAAAAGCCTCTGGCCGTGGGCGACGCCACCGGTGAAGTCGATTGGACCCGCCGCTTCGATCACATGCAGCAGCACACTGGCCAACACCTGCTCTCGGCCGTGTTCGAAGAGCTGTTCGGCATCTCGACGGTCAGTTTCCACATGGGCTCCGAGGTCTCGACCATCGACGTCAGCACGGCGTCTCTTTCCATGCCGCAAATCGAGAAGGTCGAGGAGCGTTGCGCCGAAGTCGTTGCCGAGGCACGTCCGGTATTGATCACGTTCGAAGACGCCTCCGCCGATCTGGGCCTGCGCAAGCCGTCGGACCGCGCCGGAACGCTGCGCATCGTCTCGATCGAGGGTCTCGATCGCAGCGCCTGCGGCGGCACGCACCTGCGTTCGACGTCCGAGATCGGCCCCCTTGCGATCCGGAAACTCGAAAAGATCCGCGGCACCACGCGGGTCGAATTTGTCTGTGGGACGAGGGCGATCCGGGCAGCCCGCGCCGATTTCCGTCTGCTGTCAGAAATCGCCCGCACGCTGTCCACACCGTTCGAAGAAATCCCCGCTCTGGTCTCCGCGCAAATCGAAAAGTCGAAGGTGATCGAAAAGACCTGCCAGCGGCTCTCGGCTGAGTTGGCGAAGCGCGAGGGAGCGGAACTGCACGCCGCAACCACGCCCGGCGAGGATGGAATTCGGCGCGTGACCCACACCGGCCCGATCGACGATGCTGTCCGCACCCGCGCCCAGGCGTTCATTGCCGGAGGCAAGGCGGTTTTCCTCGCAGTAAGCGACGATCCACCCGCAATACTGCTAGCGGCTTCAATCGATTCCGGAGTACACGCCGGAAACCGCGTCAAAGAAGCCGTATCGGCCGTCGGAGGTAGGGGCGGAGGGAATCAAACGGTGGCGCAGGGCAGCGTCCCCGCCGAAGCGCTGAAAAATGTCGTCGCCGCACTGAGCTAGCCCTATCCTACGTTCATCGGATATTCCCTAGGCAGAGAAGTCCGACCCGTTCCGAACTACCCAACGTCGGAACATGAAAACTCTTCTCTGCCTCGCCTTAACCCTATTCAGCATCACGGCGAATGCGACCGTGATTTTCTTGGACAGCAGTGCCGCCAGCGCGACTAACAATTCCGGTCATGCCACTGTGAACCTCACAGGCACCCTACATCCCAACCCAAGTTGGGGGACGGCGTTGGCAGGTTCCGACTGGATTTCCTACGGCGCGACCGGCGATCACAGCGATCCCGGCTACTTCAGCCCTGCCGACGGCACTCTCGTCACTTTCACGACGACCTTCGTTCTCAGCGGCGCGATCACCGCCGCCACATTAACCGTTATGGCGGACGACTCCACCTCGATAGTTCTGAACGGACATACGCTGGCTACCGCGAACACAACTCCTGGCTCGACCTGCTCCAACACACCTGTCGGATGCCTGACATCCACCGAAGGCGTTTTCACCTTCAGCAGTCTATCGCTGTACCTGGTGGACGGCGCCAATACTCTCTCGTTCGGCACCCAGCAAGTCAACGGCTCCTCCTTCGGGCTGGACTTCGCGGGGAGCGTAACGGACAATACGGCGACGCCGGAGCCCGCGCCGCTGGCACTCATCGGATTAGGGTTGATAGCCCTCGCCCGGAAGCGTCGGCGAAAATAATCACGCTGCGCATCTTTTGCTAATCTGAAGATGGATGCCCGAAAATTCTCGCCGATTTGAAGCCGGTCCCGACCCGTTTGGCCGCACTTGGGAGGTGGAGTTTCGCTGGTTGCAGACCGCGATCTCAATCCGCCACGCCGACACCGTAGACGTCAAATTTGTCATCTGGACGGAGGGCGAAGAACGGCAGGAACGCGTTCTCGCGCTGCCCCACCCCGATCTTCTTTCGCTGAGCCGTGAAACGGGCCATCCGCTCACAGACCCCTGGTGCATGAAGCTTGCCGCGAACCACCTTCGGCGCATGATCGAGTCGGGCGAGGACCTGGAAAAGGTTCTGGTCACCTTATCGGCCGCCGATCTGGCCGAAGCCGCTCAAAATCCCCAAACAGTGTAACTTCTTTTCACCCTCTATCGTGGTAGATATTAGATTTGACGATTCGCGCAGGCGTAAAAGGGCGTACAGTGCACTTATTCTGGGAGGAGGAGCAAGATGGTCAACTGCCCGCTTTGCGACGCGGTAATTGACGTCGATGAAGAGGAATTGGATGAGGGCGATCCCCTCATCTGCGAGGAGTGCGGCGCAAATTTAACCGTCAGCGGCGTGTCGCCCCTGGAACTGGCGTCGGAGAAGGAAGATGAAGACGACGACGATGACCTGGATGACGACGACTTCGACGAAGACGACGATGATGTGGAGGAAGACGAAGAGAAGGATGAGGAGTATTAGAACCATCCTTTTTTTCGCAGTCCTTTGTGCCGCTCTCCTGGCGGCCGGGGACAAAAAGAAACCGGGCGAACCGGAAACGGTAATCGCCGGCAGCGTGTTCCGCGATCCCGGATACGCGCTGCCGGACGCGACAGTTACGCTGCTCCTCCGGGACGACCCGAAACACAAGAAACTGGCTCAACAGGAAACCACCTATCGCGGCGACTTCGCCTTCCACGTACCCTCCACTGCGGCGGTATACGTCGTGAAAGCGTCGGCGAGGGGATATCGTTCTGAAGAGAAAGAAGCCTCCGTGACGGGGCCCGACCGAATCGATCTGACGTTCACTCTCGAACCGGAGACTAAGAAATGATCAAACGAACCCTCGCTGTGGCCCTGGCCATCGCCTTTGCTTTCAGCGCTTTCGCCCAGACCGACAAACAAAGCAAGAAAGAAGCGGCCACGCTGCGGACCCTCCAAGGCACCGTGTTCGACAAGGATGACAAACCGGTGGTCGGCGCAGTTGTGCAGCTGAAGGACGTGCGGACGCTGCAAATGCGCTCCTATATTTCGAAAGAAAACGGCGAGTATCACTTTTCCAGTCTCAAAATCGACGACGATTACGAGGTTGAGGCCAAAAATAACAGCCTGACCAGCGGCCCGAAGAAAATCAGCATCTTCGACAACCGCAAAATCGTCATTCAAAACTTGAAAGCGGACAAGCCGGAGAAAAAGTAATGCGCTTCGCGTTATTTTTTCTGGCGGGCCTTCTTCCGGCGCAGTCGAAGCTCACGCCGCTGACCGAAGCGTCGTTTCCTAAAATGCTCAGCGCGCACAAGGGCAAAATTGTTTTGGTCGACTTCTGGGCCACCTGGTGCGTCCCCTGCCGCGCCGAAATGCCGCAACTGGTCAAATTATCTGAAAAGCTGAAAGCCCGCGGCTTCGACCTCGTCACCGTCTCGGCCGACGAGCCCGACAAAGAACTGGCAGCATTCCAGGTACTGAAGGAAAACGCCGTGGCCGCGCCGTTTTATCTGAAGAAAGCGGCCGACGACGATAACTTCTACAACTTGGTCGACTCCAAGTGGTCCGGTGAAATGCCGGCCATGTTCATCTACGATCGCTCGGGCAAGCGCGTGCGTTCCTTCCTCGGCGAAACGCCCGTAAAGGATATCGAAGCGGCCATCCAAAAGCTGCTCCCGTGAAACTGTTTTTCCTGGCCCTCGCGTGCTCTGCCCAGTCCCTCGTTATTGAACACGTCACCGTCATCGACGCCACCGGCGCCGCGCCTCGACCCGGCATGTCGGTGGGGATTGAAAAAGGGCAGATCACCGAAATCAAGAAATCGATCCGCCCACCCAAAGGCGCCCGGATCGTCGACGGCACGGGCAAATTTCTCATCCCCGGCCTCTGGGATATGCACGTCCACATTGGCGCGCCGGAGATTTTCTTCCCCCTGTTGATCGCGAACGGCATCACCGGCGTGCGTGAAATGTTCACCGGCATTCCCATCGAAACCATTCGCGAATGGCGCATGCGTCCCGAAGTCCCCCGCATTTTCGCCGCCGGATTTATCGACGGCCCGCTGATGTTGAACAACGGCCAGCCCCCTCCCGGAGCCTTCGCCGTCTCGAACGCCGAGCAGGCCCGCCTCGCCGTTCAAGTCCTCGCCCAAACCGGCGTCGATTTTTTGAAGGTATATAACAGCGTCCCACGCGACGCGTACTTCGCCATCGCCGAGGAGGCTCGCGCCATCGGCATTCCTTTTGCGGGGCACGTCCCCGAAGCCGTCTCCACCGGTGAAGCTTCCGACGCGGGCCAGCGCAGCGAAGAACATCTCATCAACGTGCTCCTGGATTGTTCGACGAATGCCGATGCGTTGCGCGCTGAACGCGTGGCGACCATGTTCAGCGACAAAATCACCGGCGAGGCTCGATTGCGCGCGCTCGCCTGGCCCGACCCCGAAGGCCTTTTCGACACCTACAGCCCTGAGAAAGCCGCGGCGCTATTCGCGAAATTCGTCAAGAACGGCACCTGGCACACACCGACGCTCGTCGTGCTCTCCGGCTTCGTCCGCGCCCGGGACGACGACTTCGCGCACGACCCGCGCCGACGCTTCCTGCCCCGCCAATGGACCGACACCTGGGATCCTCGCGTGACGTTCTACCTGCGCGATCTGTCGCCAGAGGATTACGACAAACTCCACGCGCGCCTCGTGGCTTTGCTCGATCGTTACAAGAAACTGGTCGGCGATATGCGCAAAGCTGGCGTGGAATTCCTGGCTGGCACCGATTCCAGCGGTTGGAACCCGGTCCTCCCCGGCTTCGGCCTGCACGAAGAATTGGCGCTCCTGGTCGAATCCGGCCTCACCCCCATGGAGGCCTTGCAATCAGCCACTCGCAATCCTGCTCGTTACTTCAATAAACTCGATGAACTGGGAACGGTAGAGGTGAAAAAAGCGGCCGACCTGGTCTTGCTCAACGCCGACCCTCTCGACGACATCCGGAATACGCAGAAAATCGAGGCTATCATTATGCGCGGCCGTTACTATTCGCGAAAAGACCTCGACGCGATGCTAAAGCCAATGCAGTAAAAGAAGATTTAGCCGCTGATGAACGCGGATAAACGCTGATGGAAGACACAACGGCCTGCCTTCCGAAATCCGCGTTCATCCGTGTTCATCAGCGGCCAATAATATTTTTCTAGACGGGCCGCCCCACCAGCGACAAAAACTCGTCCCTCGTCGACTTGTTGGACCGGAAACTTCCCAGCATCGTACTCGTCACCGTGCCCGAGTGCTGCTTTTCCACCCCCCGCATCATCATGCAGAAGTGCCGCGCCTCGCATAGCACGCCTACGCCGCGCGGGCTGATCACTTCAGTCATCGCCTCGGCCACCTGCTGCGTCAGCCTCTCCTGCAATTGCAGCCGCCGCGAGTACATGTCGATGATCCGCGGAATCTTGCTTAACCCGATCACCTTATCTTTCGGCAGGTACGCGACGTGCATCTTGCCGAAGAACGGCAGCATGTGATGCTCGCACATGCTGAAAAATTCCACGTCCTTCACGATCACCATCGAATCCACCTTCACGCTGAACAGCGCGCCATTCACGATCTCATCCAGATTCGTGGTGTAGCCGCTGGTCAGATACCGCATGGCTTTTTCATACCGCTCCGGCGTGCGCACCAGCCCCTCGCGCGAGGGATCCTCGCCGAGTATTTCCAACACGTCCTTCATGCGCGACGCGATGGTCGGTCCCTGCGGCGGCATGATTTTTACTACAGCCTTGTTCTTCATCATTTTGTTCTCAATTCAAAAATATTCCGTTCGGTCTCGGAGATGCGCACGCGATAGAGTTTCGCCGGCAACGGCCATGGCACCTCGAGCGCCTTTTCGATCGCTACGGCCAAATTCTCCGTCGTCGGCACGATTCCCTTCAGTTCCGCGATGTCGGTGTTCAAATTGTGGTGATCGAACCGCGCCAGGATCCGTTCCCGCACTAGCGCGTCGAGCGCTTCCCGGCCCACGATCTGCCCCGACTCATCCGGCTCGCCCACCACCGTGACGTCCAGCACGTAGTTGTGGCCATGCCCGAACGGATTATTGCACTTCCCGTATAGATTGCGATTCTGTTCCTCGCTCAAGGCCGGCGTATCGAGCCGGTGGGACGCGGAAAACTGATAGCGGCGCGTCAGTTTCACTGCTTCTCTCCGTAGTCGACATACAGGTCGTCGGCCGACCCCTCGCCGCCATAGTCGACGAAGAGGTCGTTGGTCTCATAGAGCCGCACGTTCCGCAGCCGAACGCCTTCGCGGCCGATCCTGCCAGCCAGCCTCCGCCACACCTCGATCGCGACATTCTCCGTCGTCGGCACCACCCGATCGAACGGCGCGACCTCGCGATTCAGAAACCGGTGATCCATCGGCTCCACGACTTCTTCGTTCAGGATTTCCTTCAACTCGCGCAGGTCGAAAACCATACCGGTCACCGGGTCCGGTTCACCTTCGATCGTAACTTCCAGGATGTAATTGTGGCCGTGACCGTTAGGATTCGCGTTGGCGCCGTACACCGCGCGATTGCGCTCCTCACTCCAGGAGGGGTTGGCGCAGACATGGGACGCGGAGAACTCGGCCTTGCGGGTAAGTAACATCCAAGAATTAGATGCGGCACACTACGCCCGCGATCCTTTAAAATGATAGCGTGAAACTCTCTCTCGACCGCATTCTTATGGCCGCCATGGCAATGCTCACGGCGGGCCTGGTTTGGGTCGTAGCCGGGACGCTGGAAGTGCACATCACCAACGCCGGCGATACCGCCCCCAACTTTTCCATTGTCACCGAGCACGGCAAAACCGTCACCCGTTCCGATTTCGGCGGCAAACTTCTTGTTCTCAACTTCTGGGCCACCTGGTGCCCGCCTTGCATCACCGAACTGCCCTCGCTGAATCAATTCGCCACCGAATACGCGAGCCAGGGCGTCGTCGTGCTGGGCATCAGCATCGACAAGAACGAGCATCTCTACAAAAACTTCCTCACCCAAAGGCAGGTAGCCTTCGACACCGCACGCGACCCGGAAGCCGACATCAGCGCCAGCTACGGCACGTTCCAGATCCCCGAAACGTACATCATCGACCGCACCGGCAAAGTGCTCGAAAAGGTGATTAGCAATCAGGACTGGATGGACCCCCAGTTCCTGGCCCGCGTAAAGGGAATGTTGTAGAAGATTAAATTGGCCGCCGATGAACACGGATGAACGCCGATAAAATCGATTCGTCTTGTAGGGCGGGCTATCCAGCCTGCAGCCGCCTTTGGAGGCGGCTTTATCAGAGAGGATCAATGCCTAATAAGAACGGCCTGCCGCCAATCCATCCGGGCGAATTTCTTCGAGAAGACATCGTACCCGAAACCGGCCTCTCTGTCTCGGCCGCCGCCAAGGCATTGGGAGTATCGCGGCAGATGCTTCATGACATCCTAGCCGAACGGAAACCGCTGTCGGCTGTCATGTGCCTGAAGGTATCGAGGCTGTTCGGCAGCTCGCCCGAAATGTGGATGCGCCTTCAATCGGCCTATGACTTGAAGAAAGCTGCGCAAGACAAGAAAGTCATGGAACGCGTCGCCCGTATCGTGCCCATCCAGAGTAATCTTTAAGCTTGCAGTCCCCTCTCCACCAACGTATCGAACAACTCATCGGCCCCCGAGGCTATCTCCACAAACCCGAAGACCTGACCCTTTACGAATACGACGGCGGCGTCGACAAAGCGCGGCCCGATATGGTCGTCTTCCCGCAATCCACCGCCGACGTCGTCGCCATCGTTAAACTTGCCGCTGAGTACAATCTCCCCATCGTCGGCCGCGGTGCCGGCACGGGACTTTCGGGCGGCGCCATCCCCCGCGCCGGAGGCATCGTCATCTCCTTCGCGCGCATGAACCAAATTCTCGAAATCGACCTCGCCAATGAACGCGCCGTTGTCGAGCCCGGCGTCGTGAACGTCGACATCACCATGGCCGTCGACGCCGACGGCTACTTCTATGCGCCCGACCCCTCCAGCCAGCGCGCCTGCACCATCGGCGGCAATGTCAGTGAAAACGCCGGCGGCCCGCACACGCTGTGTTACGGCGTCACCACGAATCACGTGCTCGGCATCGAAGCCGTGCTCCCCGAAGGTACCGTCATCGAAACCTCCACCGAAGGCGAGGGCTACGATCTCACCGGCATTTTAGTCGGCTCCGAAGGCACCATGGTGCTGGTCACCAAAGTCGTCGTCCGCTTGATGCGCAAGCCCGAAATGGTGAAGACCATCCTCGCCATTTACGATTGCCCGGAGGACGCCGGCGAGACCGTCGAAAAAATCACCGCCCACGCCATCACCCCCGCCGCCATCGAAATGATGGATGGCGTGATGCTCCGCATGATCGAGGAAGCCACGCACGCCGGCTATCCCATGGACGCCGCCGCCGTTCTGCTGATCGAGCTCGAAGGCCTCCGTGAGACGGTGGAGGAGCAGGTCGAGCAGATTCGCGAAGTCTGCCTCCAATGCCGCGCCCGAGAATTTCGCGTCGCCCGCAACGCACTGGAGCGCGAACTCCTCTGGAAGGGCCGCAAAAACGCCTTCGGAGCGGTGGGCCGCGCCAGTCCTTCCTACTATGTTCAGGATGGAGTGGTGCCGCGCACCCAGATCGCGCCGACGCTGAAATTCATCCACGAAGTGGGCTACCGCTATGGTTTCCGGATCAGCAATATTTTTCACGCCGGCGACGGCAACCTGCACCCACTCATTCTGTTCGATCATCACGTCCCGGGCGAGCTCGAACGCGTCAAGCAGGCCAGCGACGAAATTCTCGACCACTGCATCGCCGTCGGAGGCTCCATCACCGGCGAGCACGGCGTGGGAATGGAGAAAATGGAGATGATGGGCCACCAGTTCGCACCTGATACCCTGGAGATGATCGCCCGGTTCAAGAAACTGTTCGATCCCGGGTGCCGTCTAAATCCGGGGAAGGTGCTGCCCACCGGGCGCGGCTGCATGGAAATTCGCCAGCGTTCTGGAGATTTGAGTCTATGAAACAATTTCTTCTCTTCGCCTCATTCCTCGCCCTGCTCTCGTTCGGAGGCGATCGCAAGCAACTTCCCGGACAAGCCGGCAACGACGATGTCGATCTCGAAGGCAGCGTCATCCTTGGGCACGACGATGTCTCGAGCGCAGTCGGAGGCGATATCGGCGAAGGCTACGTCGTCGTGCGCATGAAAGTGATCCCTAAAGGCGACAAACCGCTGCGCATCGGCCCCGACGACTTCACCATGATTTCGCGAAAAGACGGCCAGCGTTCCATGGCGCTCGCGCCCTCGGAAATCGCCGGAAAAGGCGCGCTGGTGGTGAAACGAGGCACCGCCGACGGCGGCAAAACGGGTCTTTACGCCGGTGGAATCGGCGGAGGACTCGGCTCGAGCCCCGGCACCGTGCAGAGGGACGTGATCAAGGGAACGCAGATCGACGATAACGCGAAGGCAAACCCGGCGTTGGCTTCGCTAACGGAGAAGGTATTGCCGGATAAGGAAAGCAAGACGCCAGTGGAAGGACTGCTCTACTTCTCGATCAATGGCAAATTGAAGCCCAAGGACGTCTCGCTTCAGTACCGAGGCGCCGCCGGGAAACTGATTATGGAATTCGAGAAGGAAAAAAAGTAAAGCCAGGAGACAATCTGCCTCCTGGCTCCCGATTTCTGAATTCTTCGAAAAGCTACATCTTGATCGTATCGACCGTCAGGGTCTCGCCATCCACCTTGCCGGTGACGGTGACCTTGTGCCCGAAATGCGGCGTCACTTTATCCATCGACGCTTTGTCGATCTTCAGCACCTTATTGTCAGAGGTGACGAACACCGCGTCAGAACCGCCCTTGATGCAGCTCTGCGTGCACTTGATCGACTTCTCAGTTCCGTCCGTGTGCTTACACTTGGAATCGGCGATATAGCCGCTCCATTCGCCGGCGAACGCCGACAGGGATCCGATCGCCATTAAGGCAAACGTTGCGAGTAACTTCTTCATGGGTGAGTGAGCCTCCTACAGGTCCTACAATACGCTATACGGAGGGCGGCCCGCAATCGGATTTTAGAGAGCCACCGTCTTGGCGTCGCGCCACAGCCGTTCCAGGTCGTAATACTGGCGCGCCTTCTCGGTGAAAATGTGGATCAGGTAGTCGCCGTAATCGAGCAGCACCCACTCCGCGTTCCAATAGCCTTCCACGCTCAATGGGTACTCGCCCATCTGCTTCATCTGCGTCTCTATTTCGTCGGCGATAGCCTGAATCTGGCGGGCGTTGGCGCCGCTACAGACCACGAAAAAATCGGCAAACGTCGTGATTTCGCGAAGGTCGAGGACCTTGATGTCTTTGGCCTGCTTCGACTCGGCTGCCTCAACCGCGGCCAGCCAGAGATCCTCGGGCGCTGCCTGCTGCCTCTTCTGCGATAAACCCAGGAAATGTGCTCCTATCCTGTATCGTACTATAATTAAGTCTGGATAGAATGAAATTCACCCTGTTTTTTGTAGTTTTGTGTTCAATGAAGGCCGGCGAATCATCCGCCGTCGTCAACGCCCGCCACGAAATCGAGCGCGTCCAATTGCTGGTCGATACCGGAGCCCTGCCGCCTGTCAAGATCGCCGAAGCCCAGCAGAATCTGGACGATGTAATGGATGAAGCGGTGCTCGACCGTTCCCTTTACGCCCGTGTCGAAGACTTCGGCGAGGAGCAGGCCGTGGAAATGCTCGCCGCGGCTCAACGACGAGTCGATCGCCAGCAGAAAAAGGTATCTAGAATCAATGAGATGATTGCTCTCGATCTGGTCCCTCCCGGCGATCGCATCGACCTTGAGAAGGAACTCTCCAGCCGCGAGGACGCCGTGCAACAGGCCAAAATTCGTACCGCCCTGCTACGTGACATCGCCGGCATGGCGCATGCCGAGATCGAATCCGCTCCCCCCGGCTTGGCTGAAGAAAAAACTCCAGGAGACCGTTTCATTGAACCCAAGGAACTAAAAACCCTTACGCTTGCGTTCGAAAAGCGGTTTTCCGAGCCCTTCCCGGTCAGCGCCAAGGGCATGACCGCCGTACACCGCGCGCTGGGATTCGACCATACCGGACGAGTGGACGTGGCCCTCAATCCGGATTCGCCAGAAGGCATCTGGCTGCGCGAATATCTGGACGAACTGGCAATCCCCTATTACGCCTTCCGCACCGCCATCGCCGGCAAGGCCACCGCCCCGCATATTCATATTGGTCCCGGTTCGACACGCCTATAAACCCGTTCTTGTAGGGCGGCCAATTTTGGCTGCAGCCTGCCTTCGGGCAGGCTTGTTCGACGATCAACAAAAGCCGCCTGAAATGCGGCTGCAGCCAAATTGGCCGCCCTACAAGGCGATGCGGGTGCTAACTGTTTAGCTTGCCGACTCATCCCCTCCACGGAATCGCCATGCGTCACAGGCTGCGGAAAAAGTCTTTCGAGCGCGCGAAATGGCAAAATTTGGGGGTAGCAAAATGTATCCCCATGGCTCGGCGATCGCGTATAGCGCGTCTAATCGCGTCGGCAATTTTGCGTTCGGTATTGACAAAGACTTTTTCCGC
>Ga0182024_10012085_pt1 | contig 17155 bp, 10 predicted proteins | sample P32metaG_FD_120480 | JGI IMG/M metagenome (GOLD analysis project Ga0182024, IMG submission 120480) | Permafrost microbial communities from Stordalen Mire, Sweden - P3-2 metaG (Illumina Assembly) | ecosystem: Environmental > Terrestrial > Soil > Wetlands > Permafrost | place: Sweden: Stordalen...
GACTTCGTCGAAATGTTCGTCGGCGTCGGCGCCAGCCGCGTGCGCGACATGTTCGAGCAGGCGAAAAAGAACGCGCCCTGCATCATCTTCATCGACGAGATCGACGCCGTCGGCCGCCACCGCGGCGCCGGCCTTGGCGGCGGCAATGACGAACGCGAGCAGACGCTGAACCAATTGCTCGTCGAGATGGACGGCTTCGAAGCCAATGAAGGCATCATTTTGATCGCCGCCACCAACCGGCCGGACGTGCTCGACCCGGCGCTATTGCGCCCCGGCCGTTTCGACCGTCAGGTGGTGGTGCCGAATCCAGATGTGGTCGGCCGCGAGCAAATTTTGAAGGTGCACGTCCGCAAGGTGCCGCTGGCGCCCGACGTTATCCTCAAAACCATCGCGCGCGGCACGCCCGGCTTCTCTGGCGCCGATCTCATGAACCTCGTCAACGAGGCGGCGCTGATGGCGGCGCGGCGCAACAAGCGCATGGTGACCCAAGTCGAGTTCGAGGACGCCAAAGACAAAGTGATGATGGGCGCCGAACGCAAGTCGCTGGTCATGACGGAGGAGGAGAAGCTCCTCACCGCCTACCACGAGAGCGGTCATGCCATCGTCGCGCTGAACGTCAAGGCGACCGATCCAGTGCACAAGGCGACGATCATTCCGCGCGGTCGTGCGCTCGGCATGGTCATGCAATTGCCGGAGCGCGATAAGCTGTCGATGAGCCTCGAACAGATGACCTCGCGGCTCGCCATTATGATGGGTGGCCGCGTCGCCGAGGAGTTGGTGTTCGGGCACGAGAAGGTGACCTCGGGCGCCGCCTCCGACATCGAGCAGGCGACCAAGCTCGCGCGCATGATGGTCACGCGCTGGGGCTTGTCCGAGGCGCTGGGGAACGTCGCCTATGGCGAAAACCAGGAGGAGGTGTTCCTCGGCTATTCGGTGGCGCGCCAGCAGACCATTTCCGAAGCCACCGTGCAGAAGATTGACGCCGAAATCCGGCGGCTGGTCGAGGCCGGTTATGAGGAAGCGCAGCAAATCCTCACCGACAAGCGCGCCGACCTCGAAACCCTGGCTAAAGGTCTGCTCGAATTCGAGACCTTGAGCGGTGATGAGATCAAGGATCTGCTTATGGGCAAACGCCCAAACCGCGAATCGGTGATCGAACCGTCGACGGCGCGCACGCCGACGGTGCCGACGGCGGGGGCTGGCCGCAACCGGCCGCGTCCGGAGCCGGGTCCCATGGAGCCGCAGCCGCAGGCGTAATAGCGTCAGGGCGGGGGGAACCCGATGCGGGCGATAGCAGTCGCGGGCGTCATCCTGGCCTTGGCGGCCGGCACGGCGAAGTCGCAAACGCCGAACGTTGTCGGCCAGCCTGTCCTGCAACCTCCGGCCCATTCTCCCAGCGCTGCAAAGCCCTCGCAGTCGTCGCAGCCGGCGGCGAAACCGCCTCGGGCGGCCGCCAAGGCTCCCTCGACGCCTGAATCGCGTTCGGCCGCGGCGCTGGCGCTGTCCGCTGATCCTGTCTTCGACGAGGGCACTTATCAACGCATCAAAGAAGCGTTGCTCAGCTATGCGGATATTCAGGTGCGGGGTGGCTGGCCTACTCTCCCGATCGACGCAAAGCTCGCGCCAAGTGCGAGCGGGCCGGATGTCGCCTTATTGCGCCGGCGTCTCGTCATCGGCGATGACTTGGCGCCCGAGCGGGAAGCCGGCGACGTCTACGACGAAGCTGTTACCGAAGCCGTCAAGCGGTTCCAGCTCCGCCACGGGCTCGATGCGACCGGCAGCATCAACGCCCACACGCTGCGTGCGCTGAACGTTTCGGTCGCGGCGCGCACGAAGCAGCTCGAGGCTTCGCTTGAACGTCTGATCGGCACGGATTTCATTTTCGCGGAACGTTACGTCGTCGTGAATATTCCCGCAGCCTTCGTCGAGGCTGTCGCGCACGACAAGGTCGAGCGGCGCTATCGGGTCATCGTCGGCAAGGTCGATAAACCCTCGCCGACGCTGACGGCCTACATCACCGCGATCAACCTCAATCCAACGTGGACGGTACCGCTCTCCATCACCAAGAACGAGATCTTCGCGCGCATGCGCCGGGACCCGAGCTATATCAGCCGCATGCATATGCGCGTTCTTGGCGCGCATGATGAGGAAATCAGTCCGCAATCGGTCGATTGGTCGTCCGACCGTTCGCCGAATTTCACCGTCCGGCAGGATTCCGGCACCTGGAACGCGCTCGGCAATCTCAAGATCGACATGCCGAATCCGTATTCGGTGTACATGCACGACACCGACTCGAGACGATTGTTTGCCGACGATTACCGCTTCGACTCGCATGGTTGCACCCGCGTCGACAATGTGCGCGACCTTGCGACCTGGATCCTCGATGACGTGCCGGGCTGGAACCGCGCCGCGATCGATGCCGGGATCGCTGCCGGCGTGCTACGGATCGTCAATCTGCCGCATAAAATGCCGGTCGCCTGGGTTTACCTGACGGGCTGGGTGACGCGTGACGGCACCATCCAATTCCGTGAGGATGTGTACAAGCACGACGAGGCGCTGGACCGCAACGCACTCGCCGACGCGGCGGCGGGCGGCTTCGTTGCGCCGGTACCGCGCGACGTGAAGCAAGTCTCCAATCTCGACAGCCGCTGAGCGGGATCGCGGCGTGGCGCCACTTACCCCAAGGTGTCGCGCAGTCCGGCCTGCTTGACGAGCGGCAGGATCACGTCGCGGAACTCGCGCATGCCCGCCTCGAAACGTGGAAACGACAACAGCACGCCGTCCATGCCCATGCGCGAGAGCGTCGCCAGCTTGTCGACAATCTGCTCCTTGGTGCCGGCCAGCGGGTGTCCGCCCCAGCCCGAGATGAACATCTCGGCCATCGCTCGCCGGCGTTCGGGCGGGTATTCGCGTTCGTTGACTTCCGCCGCCATGCTGTCGATGACGTTAGCGGCAGCCGCCCAGTCGCCCTTTTCGTGCACGTAGTAATCGTAGAACCTGCGCGCCTCCTGCTCGGTCTCTCCATGCACGACGGTGGCGTGCGTCCATACCCGGATCGTGCGCCCATATTCCTCGCGCGCGAGCCGTTGATAGGCCGCGACATGGGCGGCGTTTACGTCGAAATCGTGGGTGCGCAGCAGGGTGAAGGCGAGATCGCAATTCTTTGCGGCAAAATGCCGGCCGCGTTCGGACGCGCCGGCATTCATGACCGGCGGACAAGGCTTCTGAATCGGCTTCGGTTGCAGGTAGCCTTTCTTGACCTGGTAGAAACGTCCCTCGTGGTCGAATTCCTCGTCTTCGGTCCATAGCCGCCTGACGATGCCGAGCCACTCCTCGGCGCAGGCGTAGCGATCCTCATGCCGCGTCAGCGGTACGCCGAGCATCTCCATTTCCGGTCCGTTCCAGCCGCACACGATGTTGAGCATGAAGCGGCCGCTGGAGATGTGGTCGATGACGGTGCATTGCTTGGCGGCGATGAGCGGATGAACGAGCGAAATGTGCGAGGTAGAGATCACGCCGCTTTTCACCGTAGACGCGGCAATACCGGCCGCCCAGGTGTAAGCCTCGAAACCAGGTCCTTGCGGATTGTTCGCGCCGCCGAAGCCGCGCCAGCGCGCAACCGGTACGATCGCCTCGAACTCCATCTCGTCGGCGAGCTTTGCCAGAGCGACGGTGTTCGGCTAGGTTATGTCGAGCCGGCCGTCGAGCCCCGACATGACGCACCCGCTGTCGAGATTGGTCTGAAAGGTGCCCAGTTTGAGCTTGCGGCTACCAAGCGCCGGATTGGTGTCGAGCCGATTCTGCAGCATATTGCTCCCGTTTTTTGCCATCTTAGGTGCGCGATCTCTCCCAGGCGAGAGCGACGATTGCCGCCATGATCGCCTGGACGGCGATGATGGCGGCGACGCAGCCACTCCAGCTGGTTGCATTCCACACCAATCCGACCAGAAACGCGCCGGCGCTGCCGCCGATGTAAAAGCTTGAGGCGTAGAGCCCGGCGGCGGACGAGCGTCCCTCCTTGGCGGTGGTGATGACATAGCCGGTCGAGACCGCCTGGCAAATCATGCCGCAGGTGGCGCACAGCGTCAGCCCAATGATGATCACGCTGATCGGCGGCGCGAGCAACATGAGCGCACCGGCGATCCACACGGCCATGACGCCGAGCAAGAGGCGGCGGCGGCCGACCAAAGCGATGGCGCGCCCGACCCACGGCGCGACCAGGCTACCGGCGAGATAAGTGGCAAAGAGGCTGCCGAGCAGCGTCGGTGAAAAGAAGTAGGGCGGCGCGGCCAAATGAAAGCTCACATAGGTGAAGGTGGCGATGAAGTTGAACAGCACGCCGAAACCGACCGCATAGATGGCAAGGAGGTGCGGGTTGCGCAGGTGCGCCAGCATTTGGCCCGCCGAGGCAACGAAACCTCCCGAGCGGACGAAGCGGCGCTCGCGCGGCAGCGTGGTCGTGACGATGAGCGCTCCGGCCAGTGTGAGCAACGCAACGGCGGCAAAAGACGCGCGCCAGCCGAGCAGGTCGGCCACGGCGCCGGTGACGAATCGACCGCAGAAGCCGCCGACGCTGCATCCGGAAACAAATAACCCGGCGACGCGAGGTACATCGGCCGGCGGCCATTCGTCGCCGACATAGGCCACCGCGACGGTGAAGATCGGTGGCAGCAAGAGCCCCTGCACGAAGCGCCAGAACACCAGCTGGGGGACGCTGGACGCCAAAGTCATGATCAGCGTCGGTATCACGACGGCAAACGCAGCGACGGTGATCAGCCGCTTGCGGCCCAAACCATCGGCTAGCGCGCCGGTGAACGGCGCGGTGAGCGCGATCGCCGCGGTGCCTGCGGTCATCAGCGCGCTGATCTCGCCGGCGCCAACGCCGAACTCGTGCGCGAGTTCGGGCAAAAGCGCCTGCGGCGAATAGAGATTGACGAAGGCGGTGAAGCCCGCCGTGGCAATGGCGAGCGCGCGAAAATCGAAAGCCATGCCGCATTATGGGCAAGGCGAGATGCGAAAGCATCCCTACATAGGGAATGCGCGATGTGTGATAATGCATGCAACGCGAAAACGCCGCGGATGCGCGGTCAAATAGGTCTAGTAGTTCATCACAAGCGGGCCTTAATCCAGCATTCACCGGCCCGGCTGCATGACAAGGCGTATGGCTCCTCCTCTTCTTCAACTCAAGGACATCGCACTTACCTTCGGCGGCACGCCGCTACTCTCCGGCGCGGAGCTGTCCGTCTCGCCTGGCGAGCGCGTGTCCCTGGTCGGGCGCAACGGATCGGGAAAATCGACGCTCTTGAAAATTGCAGCCGGGCTGATCGAACCGGATCGCGGCTCGATCTTCGTGCAGCCGGGCGCGCTGGTGCGCTACCTGCCGCAGGAGCCCGATTTCTCGGAGTTCGCGACGATTTTGGCCTATGTGGAGGCCGGATTGCGGCCGGGGGACGATACCCATGCCGCCCGCTATCTGCTCGAGCAACTCGGCCTCACCGGACAGGAAGATCCGGCCCATCTCTCGGGCGGCGAGGCACGCCGCGCCGCGCTGGCGCGCGTGCTGGCGCCATCGCCGGATATTCTCCTCCTCGACGAACCGACCAATCATCTCGACCTGACAACGATCGAATGGCTGGAGCACGATCTCGATTCGCGTCGCACCGCGATGGTGATCGTCAGCCACGACCGGCGTTTTCTTTCGACGTTGTCGCGCAGCACCGTCTGGCTCGACCGCGGACAGACACGGCGCCTCGAGCGCGGGTTCGCCCATTTCGAAGAATGGCGCGATGCGGTGCTGGCGGAGGAAGAACGCGATCAGCACAAGCTCAACCGCAGAATCGTCGCCGAAGAGCACTGGATGCGCTACGGCGTCACCGGCAGGCGAAAGCGCAACATGCGTCGGGTCGGCCAATTGCAGGCGCTTCGGGAACAGCGCCGCACCTACCGTGCCACCGCCGGCAACGCCACCATGACCGCCGGTTCGGCGGCGCCATCCGGGGTCCTCGTCATCGAGGCTTTCGGTATCGGTAAAAGCTACGACGGACGCCCTATCGTCGACGATTTCTCGATTCGCATTGCGCGCGGCGACCGCATCGGCATCGTCGGGCCCAATGGCAGCGGCAAGACGACGCTGATCGACATGCTGACGGGTACACTGCCGCCGGATACGGGATCGGTGAAGCTTGGTTCGACACTTGCAGTCGCGACGCTCAATCAGCACCGGGACAGTCTCGACCCCGATGTCACGGTGGCCGAGGCGTTGACCGGAGGCGGTGGCGACACCGTGACGGTCAATGGTAATGCCAAGCATGTGGTCAGCTACATGAAGGACTTTCTGTTCGGGAGCGAACAGGCCCGCACGCCGCTCGGCAAGCTGTCAGGCGGCGAGCGCGGCCGGCTCATGCTGGCGCAGGCGCTTGCCAAGCCGTCAAACCTTCTGGTCCTCGATGAGCCGACCAACGATCTCGATATGGAAACATTGGACGTGCTGGAGGAGATGCTGGCCGAATATGCCGGGACGATCCTGCTCATCAGTCACGATCGCGATTTTCTCGACCGTCTGGTGAGCGGCGTGATTGTGCCGGAGGGCAACGGCCGCTGGATCGAATATGCCGGCGGCTATAGCGACATGCTAGCGCAGCGCGGCGCGGATCTGACGCGGGACGCACCTAAGCGGGAGCCGCAGAAAGCAGCCAGAGAATCCACTCCAGTCGTCGTCGAGCCGCCGCCCGCCCGGCGGCGCTTAGTGTTCAAGGACAAGCACGCGCTTGAGACGCTGCCGAAGACCATCGCCGCGCTGCAGGTCGAAATTAATGAGCTGCAGGCAAAGCTCGACAATCCGCAATTCTATTCGCGCGACCGCGCCGCATTCCAAAAAGTTACCGCCCTACTGGGCGATCTCCAGCTCAAAATTGCAGCGGCCGAGGAGCAATGGCTGGAGCTTGAAATCCTGCGGGAGGAATTCACCGGCAGCTGACAGGCCTGCCTCACGCCGCGGACTTGCGCCCGTGAATATCCTTCACGTCGCTGAAGGAAATCCCAGGATTGTGGTCGCCGGTATATTCGAGGTTGAAGGCGTTGCGCGCCAGGAAGACGAGATCGCCGTCGAAATCCTGGGCAATGGCCGACGGGTAGCTGGTCGCGAATTGATCAAGCTTTTTGCGGTCCTCCGCCGCGATCCAGCGCGCGAACTGAAACTCCGGCGTGTCCCAGCCAATCTCCAGACCATACTCGGCGGAGAGCCGCGCCTTCAGCACGTCGAGTTGCAGGGGGCCGACAACGCCGACGAGGGCAGGGGAGCCGTCGGCCGGAAGGAACACCTGCGCGACGCCTTCCTCGGCCAGCTGTTGCAGCGCCTGCTTGAGCTTCTTGGCTCTCATGGCGTCGGGCAGACGAATCCGGCGCAAAATCTCCGGCGCGAAGTTCGGCACGCCGGCAAAGTTGATGTCCTCGCCTTCGGTCAGGGTGTCGCCGATGCGTAGCGTGCCGTGATTGGGTATGCCAACCACATCGCCGGCATAGGCTTCCTCGGCGAGTGCGCGATTTTGGGCAAAGAAAAATTGCGGCGCGTGCAGGCTGATGGTTTTTCCCGATCGCACCTGTTTGACCTTCATGCCGCGCGTAAGCTTGCCGGAGCAAAGCCGCACGAAGGCGATGCGGTCGCGATGGTTCGGGTCCATGTTCGCCTGAATCTTGAAAACAAAAGCGCACATGCCGGGCTCGGTCGCATGCACGACCCGCTTGTCGGCCGCCTGCGCCCGCGGCGGCGGTGCCAGCGTGGCGAGCGCGTCGAGCAGATCCCCGACGCCGAAATTCTTGAGCGCGCTGCCGAAGAAGACCGGGGTCATGTGGCCCTCGGCGAAAGCCGCCGGGTCGAACGGCTTGCAGGCGTGACGCACCAGGTCGAGTTCGCCGCTAAGTGTCGCCGCGTCGAGATTGGGATTCAAAGCGGTGAGTTCGGCGATCGTCATTTCGCGCAGCTGGCCAGTAGTGCCAGCATCGCCGTCCAGCAGTCGCACGCCGCCAGTCGCCACGTCGATCGTGCCGACGAAATCGCGCCCGCGCCCGACGGGCCAGTTGATCGGCGTGGTGTCGAGCGCCAGCGTCTTCTCGATCTCGTCGATGAGATCGAACGGGTCGCGGCTCTCGCGATCCATCTTGTTGATGAAGGTAATGATGGGGATGTCGCGCAGCCGGCATACCTCAAACAGCTTGCGCGTTCGCGGCTCGATGCCCTTGGCGGCGTCGATCACCATCACGGCCGAGTCGACCGCGGTGAGCGTCCGATAAGTGTCTTCCGAGAAGTCCTCATGGCCTGGGGTATCGAGGAGATTGAACACCCGGCCGTCATACTCGAAGGTCATCACCGAGGTGACGACGGAAATCCCGCGCTCGCGCTCGACGGCCATCCAGTCTGAACGGGTCGAGCGCCGGTCGCGCTTGGCTTTGACCTGCCCGGCAAGCTGGATCGCGCCGCCGAACAACAGAAGCTTCTCCGTCAACGTGGTCTTGCCGGCATCCGGATGGGAGATGATCGCGAAGGTGCGCCGCCGTTCGACCTCTGCCGCGAAGAGCGACTGAATCGGCGTGACCTCGGGGGCGCGGATGGGCTTGTTCATAGCGGACTGGATGTGGCAGTTCCGGCCATGGCTATCAAGGCCGGAGACTTCGGCGCGGCAGATGGATGGCCGCTCTCCTCCCGAAAGCGCGTGGGCTAACTTCCAATGGCGAGAACAAGCTTGCCTGCGGCCTGGCGCGATTCGATACGCCGGTGCATCTCGGCCGCGTCCGCCATCGGGAAGACGCCGGCGATCGGGACCTTCAGCCAGCCGTCGAGGACGCCGCGAACAATATACGCGAGGCTGTCTTTCCAGGCCTGCGAATCCGGATCGACATGGCCAATATGAAGGCGCGTGAAGGTCTGTGAGCGCGGCAGGATGCGTTCGCGGATATTCTTGAACGGCTGGCCCTCGGCCTCGCCGATGCTGATGATATGCCCGAGCTTGCGCACCACATTGAAGGTGCGGTCGAGCATCGTCGCGCCAAGCGAGTCGATGGCAAGATCGACGCCGCGGCCATGGGTGAAGGCGAGCACGGCGGGTTGGAAATCCTCGTCGCGCGTGACCACGACGCGCTCGGCTCCATATTCCAGCGCACGCTTTTCCTTGCCGGGAGTGCCCACGGTACCGATAACGCGCGCGCCCGCTTTAACCGCAAGCTGCGTGGTAAACAGCCCGACCCCGCCGCCGATGGCGTTGATGAGCACCGTCTCTCCCGGCTCGATGTCATAGATCGTGTGAAGCATGTGGTACCCGGTCAGCGGCTGCACGGTGAGTGCGGCGCCGACGTCGAACGGGATGGCATCGGGCAGCGGCATCAACATGTTGGCGCGAACGACCGCCTTCTCCGCGTAGGAACCGCCGTGCTCGAGGAAGGCGGCGACGCGGTCGCCAATTCTCACGCCGTTGATGCCAGTCCCGAGCTTCGATACCGTTCCGGAAATTTCCAGCCCGAGCACAAGCGGATAGCTGCGCGCATGCGGATAAATGCCGGTGCGGATCTGCGTGTCCGCCCAGTTGCAGCCGGCGAAAGCGACATCGACCAGTACCTCACCAAGGCCGGGGATCGGTTCCGGCAAATCCGCCAGAACGAGCTGCTCCGGAGCGCCGGGCGCATGGATGACGATGGCTTTCACTGTTGCCTTCCAAATCCGAGCCACGGATGATACAGCGCCCCGCCGGCGAGGAGCGCGCAGTTTATCAAGCCAGAACTATAAGCGGCAACATGCAGGCCGGAGCACCATGAAGACCATCGGCGTCGACGTCGGCGGTACGTTCACCGACATCGTGTATTGCGACCTAGATAGCGGCCAGGTCGCCATCCACAAGGTTTCGACGACGCCCGAGGACCCGTCACGCGGCATCATTCAGGGTATCGCCGAAATCTGCCGCGATAACGGCATCGGCGAAGGCGATATCGACCTCGTGCTGCACGGCACGACGACGGCGACCAATGCGGTGCTCGAGCATAAGGGGGCGCGCGCGGGCATGCTGACTAACGAAGGCTTCCGCGACATCACCCACATCGCACGCCACCAGCGGGCTGAGCACTACTCGATCATGCAGGAGTTGCCCTGGCAGAACCGGCCGCTGGTGAAGCGGCGTCACCGCAAGGTTGTGAAGGGCAGGCTCGTGCCGCCCCGTGGCGAAGAACTTGAGCCGCTCGATGAGGCCGGCGTGCTCGATGCGGCTCGAGCCCTAAAGGCGGAAGCGGTCGAGGCGGTCGCGGTCTGCTTTCTGTTCTCCTATCTCAACCCGGCCCATGAGGACCGCGCGAAAGCGATCCTGGAGCGCGAATTGCCGGGAGTGTTCATCACGACCTCCTCGTCGATCTCGCCGCAATTCCGTGAGTACGAGCGGTTCACCACGGCCTGCCTGTCCGCCTTCATCGGACCGAAGATGCGCGGCTATGTGGGACGTCTGGAGGACGCGCTGCGCGACGCCGGGCTACGCTCCGAATTGCGCGTCATGGCGTCGAACGGCGGGGTCGCTACGCCGGCGATGGTCAGTGAAAAACCGGTGATGACTCTGTTGTCCGGTCTCGCGGCCGGGGTGCTCGGCGGCGCCTGGATTGGGGGCTTGAGCGGACGCAGCAAGCTTGTCACGTTCGACGTCGGCGGCACCAGCGCCGACATCGGTATTGTCGTCGAAGGCCGCTTGGCTGAAACCGACGCACGCAGCACGTCGATCGCCGGTTTTCCGTTGCTGCTGCCGATGATCGATATTCACACTATCGGCGCCGGCGGCGGCTCGATCGCCTACGTCGATCATGGCGGCGCTTTCCGCGTCGGACCGCGCAGCGCGGGCGCCGTGCCCGGTCCGGCCGCCTATGGCCGCGGCGGAACGCAGCCCACTGTGACCGACGCCAACCTGGTGCTGGGCCGGTTGGACAAGAACGATTTCCTCGGCGGCGGCATGAAGCTCGACGAAGATGCAGCGCATCGCGCCATCGAGGGGCTGGCGGACGCGCTCGGCATGAACAAGCTCGACGCCGCCGAAGGCGTGCTCACTGTCGTCAACAGCAACATGGCCAACGCGATCCGCTCGCGCACCGTGCAAAAGGGCATCGATCCGCGTGAGTTCGCGCTTGTTGCCTTCGGCGGCGCCGGGCCGCTGCACGCGATCGAAGTCGCGGCGATGCTCGGCTTGCCGGAGGTGGTCGTGCCGCCCTATCCGGGCATTACTTCGGCCATGGGGCTTCTCACCACGGACCTGAAATACGACATCATCCGCACCGAGTTCCAGGTCAGCGGCAGCGTCGATCTCGACCGGCTCAACGCAGATATCGCCGCGATGGAGTCGCAGCTCAGAAAGCAATTTGCCGCCGATCGTCTCGAATCCGCCGGCATGTCGTTCGTCCGGGATGGCGACCTGCGCTATGTCGGCCAGGGCTACGAACTCAAGATACCGTTTCCAGCCGGCGCCATCGGAAAGACGCAGCTTGACGATATCTGGACCAGCTTCCACGGGGCGCACAAACGCGAATACGGCCATGCCTTCGCCGCCAGCCCGATCGAGATCGTCAACATCCGGGTGATGGGCGTAGGTCACATGCCGAAGATCAACAGGCTCACAGCGCCAAAAGGTTCGACCTTGGCGAAGGCGCGGGTCAAGACCGGCCAGTGCGTATTCCGCGTCGATGGCGACTTGCGCCCGTTCGAGACCGCATTCTATCGTCGGCATTTGTTGCCTGTCGGCGAGTCGTTCGCGGGTCCCGCTATCGTGTTGCAGAAGGACAGCACGACGGTCATTCCACCCGGTTGCAAAGCGATCAACGACACCGCCGGCAATCTTATTCTCAGCGTTCCGGGGGATGACGATGAACGCTTCTGACCGGTCCAACCGCCGCCAAAAGCCCTTCACGCGGGTCGATCCGATCACCGGCGCTGTTATCCAGGGCGCGCTGGAGAATATCGCGATCGAGATGGGCCACAAGCTCATGCGCATGAGCTATTCAAGCATCATCCGCGAATCCGAGGATTTTGGCGCGGCGCTGACTGACGCCGAGGGCCGGCAATTGTGCGAGTGCAAGATGAGCACGCCGCTGCAATCCGGCCCCATCCCCGGCTATATCCGCGGCATTCGCAAGCGATTCGAGGCCCGCGGCGACGAGTTCCGCCCCGGCGACGTGATCATGCACAACGACCCATATGGCGGCGCTTCCCACGGTCCCGATGTGGCGTTCTGCGTGCCGGTATTCGACGACGGCGACTTGATCGGCTTCTCGGTCACGACCGCGCACCATCTGGACATCGGTGCGCATACGCCGGGCAGCTGCGGCATCGTTGACGCGGTCGACACCTATGCTGAGGGGCTCCAGTTCAAGGCGATCAAGGTCATTGACCAGGGCCGGCCCAACGAGGCGGTATGGCACATGGTGCGCGATAACATCCGCATCCCGGACCTTGTCGTCGGCGACATGAACGCGCAGATTGCCGCCGCCCAGATCGGCGCGCAGCGTTACCTCGATCTCGTGCGCCGCTATGGCCGCGTTACGGTGAACGGTGCCTGCGAAGACTTGATGGACTATTCCGAACGCATGATGCGCGGTGCCATCCGCGACATCCCGGACGGCGTGTATGCCGCCGAAACCTTTATTGATGGCTATCTCGACGATCCGGATCCCGCGCGGCGCGATCTTAAATTCGCGGTCGCCATCGCTGTGCGCGGCGACGAACTCACCGTCGATCTTACCGGCACCTCGCCGCAAGTATCGGACCGGCCGATAAACCTGCCATTTGAGGGCACCGTCGACTGCGCGGTGTGGCTGACGCTGCGCTCGATCCTCCTCGACAGCGCCGTTTATGGCAACATTCCCCAGAACAGCGGGCTTACCCGCCCAATTTCCATCGTGGCGCCGAAGGGCACGCTCGCCAACCCGATCTTTCCGGCGCCGGTGATCGCCCGCTTTTCGCCGGGCAATGCGCTCGCCGATACGGTCATGAAGGCATTGGCGCCGGCGGTTCCGCGCCAGGTCAGCGCCGGGATAGGCAACCTGCGTGTTATCGCGTTCAGCGGCACCGCCGACGAACAGCCCTGGGTCCATATGGAGATATTCGAGGGCAGCTACGGCGGGCGGTACGGCCTCGATGGCATGGATACCGTTGATACGCTCTATGCCAACACCAGGAACAACCCGATCGAAGACATCGAATCGCATCTGCCGCTGCGCGTCGACCGTTACGAACTGCGAGAGAACGTTGTGGCAGCGGGCGAATGGCGCGGCGGCGTCGGCTCGGTGCGCGTCTTCACCTATCTTTCCGAGGGTGGTTTTTCAGTCGAGGGCGATGGCCAGAAATACCGTCCGTGGGGATTTGACGGCGGCGAAGATGGCTATCCGGGCGAGCTGATCATGGAGACCAACGGCGGGGCGCGCGTGGCGTTGCCCTCCAAAGTCCCCTATCAGAAGGTGACGCATGGCGACCGTCTGATCGCTTATGGCCCGAGCGGAGGTGGCTACGGTAATCCTTTCCGTCGCGATCCGGCCGCGGTCCTCGACAACGTGCTCGACGGTCTGTTCTCGCCGGGGATCGCGCGCGAGCATTATGGCGTGGCCATCGCCGACGGCGCTGTGGACGTTGCCGCGACCGAGAAATTGAGAATGATGCGGCGCACAAATTGTTAGTATCTCGCGGTGAATTTGCATGCTTGGCTTGCAGCGGCGGGAAAACACATTTGTGCATGTTGGTCATGCGCAGCATCATCGAAATTCACGTGACGGACTGCCGAGAGTCGCATTCAAATCGCGCTTTTGGCGGGCGATGAGGAATGCGGTGGGAATGCAATGAAATATCTTGAAATGACGAGTTTGTTCGCGCGGCCGAAACCAGCTTATCCGGGCCTCAGTTAGCCGCTCGCTTGCCCAATATCGTCGCGTCGGTCGCTAATCGCCGCGCCAGCTTGAGTGGTTGCCGCGACATGTTGTTCAACGTCATCGAGCACAGATTTACGGTACCTTAAATCGCCGCCTTCCTGGACGAGCAACGACTTTCGGTAGTGTCTCAGTTTTCAAACTGAGACACTACCCGACTTTCATTCCTCGGCTTCGAACTCGACCCCAAGGTTGTCGGGCAGTTTCAGCAGCAATATCCAGGTGACGCCGCGCTCACCAATCTCGATCATTGGACTGATTTCGAGGCGCCCAACCCGCAAACGTCCCGAAACATGTATCAATTCTCGGTCCGCAAGAATGAGCCGTCGCCGCGCTAAAGACTGCCGGCATCCGGCGCTCGGAAGGGCGTCGGGCGGCCCGTGACCGCGGCAACGCTGGTGACGCGCGTTTAGAGTTGCCGGATCGAGCCGAAATCCCAAACCGTACCGCTCGGATTCTCGCCGACCCTGATCGTGGTGTCGTTGACGAAAGTGTAGGGCGGCACGGGCAGATTGTAGGGTGCCGGCACCCCGCTGAAGACGCGTCCCGCCGGGTCGTATTTCGAGCCGTGGCAGGGACAGAAATAGCCGCCCGGCCAGTTCGTCACCGGAGTGCTCACATTCGGTTGCGGGTAGAACATCGGAATGCAGCCGAGATGCGTGCAGATGCCGACCAGGATGCCGAATTCCGGCTTGATAGAGCGGTGCCAGTTGCCCGCGTAGGGCGGCTGCTGGACCTGTTGCGAATTCGGATCGGAAAGCTGCGATAGCAAGCTAGGATCCTGCAGCGATTTGATCGTCTCCGGAGTGCGGTGGAAAACGAAGATCGGACGTTCGCGCCAGCGGATAGCGACCTGCTGACCCGGCGCGATCTTGCTGATGTCGAGGTCGACCGGGCCGCCGGCGGCGAGCGTCGAGGCGTCGGGGTTCATCTGGGCGACGAGGGGCACTAATACGGCGGCGGCGCCGACCGCGGCCACGGTGCCGGTCGCGATGTACAGGAAATCGCGGCGCGTCGATTCGGCCGAGTGGGTGCCGTCCGCCGTCGTCGCTTCGCTGCTCGCCATGATCACGCCTTTCCAAGCCCTTGGGTCCCCGCGCTTATATTTGCGCTGCCCCGCATCCGTCAATCAAGGAGCCGCCAGCGCGGCCCTTGCCCGCGCCAGGGTGGTTTCGGGGGTGCCGGAGGCGTCGATCGGGATCCAGTCGAGCGGACCCACGTCGTAGTGCTCCTGCGCTTGGGCCACCGTTGGGCCGGCATCGGAGGCATCACGGACCCGCGCGCCGACGCGCCCGACCCGGGTTTGGACGTCCGCCGTCAGGAACAGGCCCCGCAGCGGCAAATTCGCCGATTTCGCCGCATCGGCGATAGCGGCCCGCTCTTGCGCACGCGCGAATACGGCGTCGGCGATCACCGAATGCCCCGCGGTGACGATACGCCGCGCCTTGTCGGCGAGCGTGGCATAGACGCGCGCGGTGATTTCATCGGTATAGGCCTCAGGCGGGAGTTTTTCGGTTTCGGCCGTGCCGAACAGCACCTTGCGCTCGACATCCGAGCGCACGATCACAGCCCCCGGCATAGGTTCAATGTCCGGTGCCAGCACGCGCGCCAGCCTGGATTTGCCCGTGCCGGAGAGGCCGCCGACGGCGACGAAATTCGGTGCCGGCGGCATGATCGCCTGCGAGGCGAAGGCGAAGTAAGCACGCGCCGCCTGCGCGATTGACGCTTGCTCCGCCGCGGCCGCTCGCTCCAGCCTCGCCGCCGTGACCTTGGCGCGGATTGCCGCGCGCATTGAAAGGAAGAATGGCAGCGTCGCAAGCCCATCGAGGTCCTCGACCCGCCGCGTCTCCGCCAGGTAGCGATTGAGCACGACATTGGCGGCTTGCCGCAGCCCGCGCTCGAGCAGGTCCATGAGCAAAAAGGCGAGGTCGTAGAGGACGTCGCCCGAAGCAATGATGTCGCTGAACTCGATGGCATCGAAGAGGACCGGCTTGCCGCCGATCAGAACGATGTTGCCGAGATGTAGGTCGCCGTGGATGCGGCGCGCGAAACCGAGCCGGCCGCGCTCGCGCAGAAGCGGGACAATGCGTTCATAAGCGGTGTGGCTTGCGCGCGCGAGCGCGTCGATCTCGGCGGCTGGAAAGATATCGAGCCGCGCGCGAAAAGCTTCGACATGTTCGTCGATATAGGAGCCGACCGCGACGATCCACGCCTGCGCGTCAATCCTCGGCGCTTTGGCGTGTGCCCCCGCGATGGCGCGACCGAGCGCGTCCGCCAGCTTTTCGTCGATTTCACCAGGGATGTGGTCAAGCGTGCGCTTCTCGTCGAAGCGGCGCATCTTCACCGCCCATTCGACCGGCTCGCCCGAGCCGCCAATCGCAAGTTTTCCGTCGGGTTCGCGCGTGACGGCGACGACGCCGCGGTAGATTTCCGGCGCGTACGGCGTGTTGACGGCGAGCTCGGTTTCGCAGGCCTCTTTCCGTTTGGTGAGCGTGGAATAGTCGAGAAAGGGGAAGCGCACGGCCCGCTTGACCTTGAGCGCGCGGTCGCCGGCGAGAAATACCGATGCCGCGTGGGTATCGATACGCTGCACATCCTGCCCGCCATGGTTTTTGGGATCGGCGAGACAGGCGAACACCTCCTCTTGGCGGTCCGTTTCGTCGCTCATGCAGCGGAAATCCTTTTGACGGTATGCTATTGACCTCTATACGCCGAGTAAAAGACTGGACTAGCGGTGCCGGTCACGGCAATCAAAGTTTATGACGCTCGGCGCGGCGAATCGGCTGCGCTCAATCAATCCGCGGGGACGCCGATGCGCGGTAAGGACAACACTCGTACTGCGGCCGAGGTTCTGGTCGATCAATTGCGCATTCATGGCGCCCGCCACGCATTCTGCGTGCCGGGCGAGAGCTATCTCGCGGTGCTCGACGCCTTTCACGACAGCGATGTCGCCATCACGGTATGCCGGCAAGAGGGCGGTGCGGCGATGATGGCGGAAGCGGTGGGCAAGGCGACCGGCCGTCCGGGCGTCTGCTTCGTCACCCGCGGGCCCGGCGCCACCAACGCGTCACCGGGCATCCACATCGCGCGCCAGGATTCGACGCCGCTCGTCGTCTTCGTCGGTCAGGTCGCGCGCGACATGCGCGAGCGCGAGGCGTTTCAGGAACTCGATTACCGCGCGGTATTCGGCTCGATGACCAAATGGGCGACCGAGATCGACGATCCC